>Ga0214473_10006067_pt1 | contig 14457 bp, 12 predicted proteins | sample RVTome_7_FD_203509 | JGI IMG/M metagenome (GOLD analysis project Ga0214473, IMG submission 203509) | Soil microbial communities from uranium-contaminated site in the Upper Colorado River Basin, Wyoming, United States - RVT98D197 | ecosystem: Environmental > Terrestrial > Soil > Contaminated >... | reverse complement strand
CAAGCCATTCCCCTTCCCGACCTGCCCAACACAAACTGGAAGCGCATCACCTCCTTCGCATTGGACAACGGCAACCTGTACGTTCTGGATGCCGAGTCACATGCCGTGTGGGTCTTTATCGGGAAAGACGGCACATTCATTGACACCCCGTACTTCTATTTCGGCAATCAGATCCCAAACATCGAAAACGCCATTGACCTTGCCGTAAGCGGCGACGATCTCTATCTGCTGCACGCCGATGGTCATCTCACCACTTGCACATTCAGCCGCATCACAGAAACGCCGACGCGTTGTCAGGACCCTGCCCCACGCGTGGACAACTACCCCTCTCATCGCGATATCGACGTCTTCGCACTGGCCCACTTCACACAGATGTCTCTCACCAATCCCCCAAATCAGGTTGTGCTTCTGCTCGATTCCGATAATCAATCGGCCTTCCGCTTCACGCCGCGTTCACTTGAGCTGCAGAATCAAGTCACCGGTTTCGCAGGGGATGGCAATCCCTTCCAACGTGGATCGGTTGGCGCGATGGCCGTCAGCCCGAATTATGTGTTGTATCTCGCAATTGGCAATCAGGTCTATTTCGCGACGAATCTCCCCTAGATATCATGTTCTTGACGTCGTCCGCGGCGTCAAAGATCAGCGCCGTCCCACAGGGATGCTCCGCAAGGGACGGCGCTCCAGGCAAAGTTGAATTTGGATATGACGATCTTCAACTCCATCTTCCGCAGACATAAAGCAGCGCCTCCTGTGGGCCTGCCGACAGTTGTTCCCGATAACCTGATCGAGCCTCCGCAATCGACGAGTCTCAAGACTCTCGTCATCGTCTATGATCCCGTGGTGGATAAGGCATCGGGCAAAAAGCTTTCGCAATACATGCACTGGAATCGGGTCGAAGATCTGGCAAAGGGCTTCATGACCGATATCCTGCAGATCAGCGGAGGCCTGGCGCGCTATCAGATCATCCAGCGCATCGACGTGGATGGCTTCCCTGCCAAAGTGGATGGGTATGTTTACGACGCGCAGACCTATCTGCAGGTCGTCCGCGGGGCGGCGCCTCCGTACATGCCCCAGGAAGCCAATTACCACGCGATCATCGATCGCTTCAACATCCTGCAACTTGTAGCGAGGAACGAAATTGACGAGGTCTGGATCTTCAACTTCCCACACGCCGGCTTTTACGAATCCATTATGGGCGGCCCTGGCGCTTTCTGGTGCAACGCTCCCCCGCTCAAAAACACAGAGGCGTCGAAACGACGCTTTGTCATTATGGGATTCTCTTACGAACGCGGCGTCGGCGAAATGCTCGAAAACATGGGCCACCGGGCCGAGTCGATCATGGAAAAGACCTTCGAGAAATTAACGGGCGATGACAACTTGTGGAAACGGTTCATCCGCCATGAAAGAACACATCCCGGGCGGGCGGCAGCGGGGAATGTCCATTTTGCGCCGAACAGTCAGCAGGACTATGACTGGAACAATTCCCGTTCCGTTCTCAGTGAATGCGATGACTGGTTGAAGAACTTTCCGAATCTCAAAGGAGAGGCGCGTCTGGTCACCTCCGCTGAATGGGGCAATGGCGACATTCGTGAGCACCACAAATGGTGGTTCAGGCATTTTCCCAAAACTGCGGGGCGCAGGAACGGTATCCACAATAACTGGTGGCAATACATTATGAATCCAAATCATGTAAGGATATGAGTCCGCATCCAACTATCCAGTATCGACGCAATGGGGGATTCCACCTAAGCTTATTATCATTACTGTACAGGGGAATGATTTACATCTGCAATATTTTCTTATCGCCATGAGAATACAATAACCGCATGGCATAACGCTCTGAGTTGGTCTCTTTTTATCGTGACTTCTTACAGTATTTAATGAACAGGCCTTCCTACCCGCGCCGCAGGATTTTCTCTTATATCCTCGTTATGATCACCTATGGGCTATATGTGGAAATCTTCGCGCTTTTCCACGCCCGCGTAGGTACGGGGATTGCATCACTCGCCATTATTCCTGTGATGGCTGGAAGCTGGTATTTCGGAATCGGGGGCGGCGTGTTGACAACGATCTTCTCTATTCTCGCAAATGTATTTCTGCGAATAACTTCAGGTCACTCGTATATAGAATTACTCACTACCCCTAGTACAGTAATTGGCACTTTCGCTTTGATCTTCGTTGCTCTGGTGGTGGGCAGATTGGGAACCATCACGCGTGAACGAAAGGAGGTGATCATCAGGCTGGAAAAACTCGAGGCAGAGCGCCGGCACTATACTAATTTTCTTGAATCGCTCAATGAGATCACAAGGATCGCTCTTGAAGCCCGCGATCTGGAATCAGCTCTCAAGGTTATGGTGGAATCGATCGGAAATCTTTTTGGAGCCGATGATTGTTTCTTTGCTTTCTGGGATGAAGAAAGCAGGGTCACAACCCCGGTAATTGCTTATGGCTCGATGAGCGAAACGTATCCAAAGCTGCACTTTGAACCCGGCGAACGGACATTGGCTGCTGTGGTTATGGAGACCGAACGCCCGTTCGTTATCCCAGATCTAAAGTCGTCTTCCAGTCTAAGTCCACAGATAAGGTCATTGTATCCAAGTCGTTCAGTGCTTGGGATACCACTCATCGTCCAAGGGAACAAGATCGCATCCTTCGCTTTAGGCTATAATAAGATCCGTCAATTTGATCAAACTGAGCTCACGAATGCGGAAACCGCGGCTCAGGAGATCGCTCTGGTCCTGACCAAAACACAACTTCTCGAGGACGCGCAAAAGCAGGTAAGACAACTGACGACATTACACGCGGTTGCGCTTATCTCAACGCAGGTGGGAACGATTAACGATTTGATCGAACAGGTCACTGAGATCATCGGCAGGAATTTGTTCCCCGATAATTTCGGAATCCTGCTGATGGATGAGAAAAGGGGCGTTTTACACCCACACCCATCTTATCGCTTTGTTTCCGCAACGGATATATATCCAGCGGAAATTCCCATGGGCGAGGGTGTTACCGGGCAGGTTGCGGAAACCGGTCGTCCGATCCGCATGGGGAATGTTGACGGCCTCAAAAATTATCTCAAGGTTGACCAAAGAACCTCTTCTGAACTTTGCGTACCCATCAAGATCAAAGACCGGGTACTGGGTGTAATCAACACCGAGAGTACCAGGGAAGAGGCCTTTTCCGTTGACGACGAGCTTCTGTTAGGAACGCTGGCTGGTCAATTGGCGACTGCAATCGAACAGTTACGCGCCGCGGAATCCGAGCGGCAATGGCTGGACCAACTTGCCCATTCCAATGATTTGATCTATTCTCTTGCTCACATCACAACGCATATAGAAAAAGCGCTTAGCGCAGAACAGATCATTCAGACTCTGGGTGTGGAGCTGAACAAGATTGGGCTCACCTGTGTAATGGCTGTCTATGATGAGCGGCTAAAGGTATTCATAATGAACTATACCTCCATGGAACCGGAAATCCGTGAAAAAATGGAAATCGGCCTCGGCTTTCCCCTCATAGGTCACACGTTTCGGCTGGATAAATTGATTTCGATCATAAAGCGTGACGATCTTTCGCATCCTGCGACTGTAACTAATCCAGAGGAGGTAATACAGATGTTGTTCGCCCGCAAAAGGAACAAGGGCATTTCAGAAATCCTTGAAGGAATTGGTGTAACGGCCGAGAGGCAGCCAATTCGAATGCCCCTGATGTTTGAGGACGATCTACTTGGAATTTTATGGTTATGGGGGGAAAGCATTACAAGAACAGATCTGCCCATCATGTCCATATTCGCCAAGCAGATTGGCATCTCGCTTGAGCGTGCGCGGCTATTTCAGGAGGTACAGAGTCTTGCTCATACTGATCCCCTCACCGGTCTACAAAATCGCCGCAGTCTCTTTGAATTGGGCCGAATCGAGTTTTCGAGAGCACACCGTATGGACCGGCCTTTTTGCTGCATGATGCTCGACCTCGATCTCTTTAAACAAATCAATGACAAGTACGGACATCCGGTGGGCGATCAAGTCTTGCAGGAGTTTGCAAAATACTGCAGGAGTTCGGTGCGCGAGGTAGATCTTATCGGCCGGTACGGTGGTGAAGAGCTCGTCATTCTCCTGCCTGAAACAGATCTGAAAACCGCGTTACTTGTAGCCGAACGAGTGCGTGCAAAGATTGCAGGCACCCCCATAATGATCTCCGATAACGAAATACGTGTAACAGCAAGTATAGGCGTTGCGGCGAAAGATGAACACACACTTCAACTGGAGACGCTCATCGCGCGCGCGGATCAGGCCATGTATATAGCGAAGCACAGGGGACGAAATTGCGTGGCAATGAGTAAATAGTGGCAAATCGGGAAGTATTGTATTAAAGTTTTAGGACACGGAAAAATTCCGTGTCCTAAAAAGATTATCCCAAACCTGGGTTAACCCGATATTTTTAGTGCGACCATCGTCACGTCATCGACAAGAGGCCTGTTGTCGCCAAAGGCGCTTAATGCCTGACGGACCGCTTGAAGCAGGTCGGGGGCTGTTCGTTCAGCATTTTGATGCACCAACTCAGCCAGACGTTCCTGTCCAAACTCTTCGTTGCTGATATTCATTACCTCAGTCACTCCGTCTGTATAAAGCAGCAAAGAATCGCCTTCTGAAAATGCAATCGATTCCATTATGGGGTGAAATTCCTCAGCCAGGCCGATTGCCGGTGCGGTCGGTTTCAGCCAGATGATCGTGGAAACTTTCCTGCGACGGACAGCTGGCGGATTGTGCCCCGCATTGACATAAGTGAGTGTAAGTGTATTTGGATCAAAACGTGCCAGGAAAACAGTCACAAAAGTCGTGAAGTTAATGTTGTGTATATAGAAGTGATTGATCCGCTCCAGGACTTCAGCAGGTGAATCAGTCAGAGGTGCCATCGTCCGTATAGCGGTTTGCAGACTGCTCATCAGCATACCCGCTGAGACCCCATGTCCACTCACGTCCGCGATAACCAATCCGTCAGTACCGTCACGGAATTGGAAGAAGTCAAAATAATCGCCCCCGATGATCTCGGATGGACGACTGAAAGCTGCCAGTTCCACACCCGTTATATTGGGCATGCGTTGCGGCAGCAAGGCACGCTGAACCACTTGTGAGAGTTCCAGCTCGGATTCCAGCCTTCGCCGCTCTTGATCAGAGTAGTGATCCAAACATACGGCAGCCGTATAATCCATTTCAAGTAGCTGCGTGTCAACGTATCCATGGCAGACCACACAAATGCCGAGAGTTTCATTCTCGATCTTCTCCAGGCTGGTCTCAATGACATGCAGGTGATCTTCTATGCAGCATTCATCGCTGGCAAGACAAACTTCCTTCTCCGGCTCAGGCGCCGTCTCCAGGAATTCCACCAACTCCTTTTGCTTCGTCTTCAGGCCTTCTTCAATACGCTCGTACATCTCAATCGCCATTTGGAACCTCCGGCCGTACACCATAATTAGAACATTTGTTAGACATACTTGGAGAGGAAATTCTTACGAATTTTGGTTAATCAATCAGGCTCCCAGAGCTGATATAGCCCCAGCCGACCACGCTCCCCATCCGAATAGAAAGTATCGGCTACACGGAATCGGCTGCCAGCTGCAAGTGCTTCCAGCTCTTTCTCATCGAAGTGATGGACATAGCGCAGCCCCCTTCCGCCACTTCGCCAATCGAGCAGATAATCCCCCGCCTCCACAGTCGACCCGATAACTGCCGCGGCCTCCCAGGGCTGGATCCTCGCCTTGAGCTTTTCGCTGTTCAAGAATTGCCAGTTAGAGAGGATGAAGATACCATCGCCAGTAAGCAATGACCTAATCGTCCGTAAAATATTCAGTCGAAACTCAGCGGAAGGGATATGATGCAAAACCGCGAAGGCAGTGATCACCGACCATCCACCCGCAACTGAAAGCTGACCGCTGAATGCTGACAGCTTTGTCAAATCCACTTCCAGAAACCTCGCAGAGAAACCCTCGGGCTGCGATTCCGCATCTCGAAGCAGGGGCAGGCTGAAGTCCACGCCCAGATACGGGCCGCGATGGCCGCGCTTCCCCAGTTCGCGCGCCAGTTCCCCATTGCCGCAACCCAGGTCCAGGACGGATTCATCCCCATTCAGCCTCGCCAGCACGCGGCGGACTCCCGGCTGGATGCGATGGCGCGTTGCCGAGAAAGAATCGCCAAATCGAGTGTAAAAATCGCGATTAATTTCAATTAAGCGCGCGGCCGTGCTTGAATCCATGCGGTGATTATAACGGGTATAATTTTGCCATGCTCACGCCGATGGAGATTGAACGGCTCTCAAATGAGTTTGAAACGAAAACCCCTCAACAGATACTCGAGTGGGCAGTGGACACATTCTGGCCCCAGCTCGTGTTGAGTTCATCGTTTCAAACCCAGTCCATGCCATTATTGCACATGGCCTCACGGATCCGGCGTGACATCCTGGTGTTTTTTCTCGATACCGGTTATCACTTTTGGGAGACGCAGATCTTCCGCGAACGGATCGCCTCGGAATGGCAGTTGAATGTTTTGGATCTGTATCGCGACACACGCTGGGATGATTTTGCAAGACAACACACGCGCACCTTGCCAGTTGAAGACCCAAACCTGTGTTGCTTCCTGCACAAGGTCCAGCCGATGCAGAAAGCACTGAAAGATATGCTGGCATGGATCAGCGGTATTCGCCGCGATCAGACATCCGTGCGCGCCCATGCCAAAATTCTTGAGTTACAGGATGACGGATTGTTGAAGATCAATCCGATGCTGAATTGGACGAAGGCTGATGTGACACGCTACGCGCAAGAAAATAATCTGCCATCGCATCCACTGTTTGATAAGGGTTATCGTAGTCTTGGTTGCGCACCGTGCACAGTCGCCATCGGTGTGAACGACGACGAACGCGCCGGCCGCTGGACTGGCCGCGGCAAGATCGAGTGTGGCTTACACACGGATATGTTCAAGCATAAAGATATTTCGGAAGTCAAACAGGATTTTCAGTTGGATGTTACGGAAGTAGAAGAAGCAGACAAGTAAACAGGTAAACACGTAGAACGGTATGCAAACAGAGAGACAGGAAAACTGGCGTTTGACTCACCTGCTGACGGCAGATAAGAAAGATCTGGCGCGCCTCGTACTGGATGAAATTCGACGCGGGCGCGATGTGACGAAGGCGCTGAGAAGTCATCCGCTCAATGGTGGCGGGTACCTCAATAAGTCTATGCTGGTGTCCATTTACAACGAGATGGTCGCGGCTGGAGAGATCAACGAAGACGCGCGGCTGCTTGAGCGCATCCGCATGAAACCCATGCGCACGCTTTCGGGCGTGACAACGGTCACAGTTCTGACGAAGCCCTATCCGTGCCCCGGCAAATGTATTTTCTGCCCGACTGACGTGCGCATGCCCAAATCGTACCTGCCCGATGAGCCAGGTGCCATGCGCGGACTGGAACATGACTTCGATCCTTACGCGCAAGTCCGTTCGCGGATCGAACAGTTGCAATCCGTGGGACATCCAACGGACAAGATCGAGTTGCTGATCCTGGGTGGAACGTGGTCTTCCTATCGGCGCGATTATCAGGAATGGTTCGTCAAGCGTTGCTTCGACGCGATGAATTCTCCCCTCACCCCTGCCCCTCTCCCGCTGGGAGACTGCGAAGCGGTCCGTAGGACGGGCGAGGGAGAAAATGTAAACCTCCGCGAAGCCCACTCCCTCAACGAAGCCACTCATCACCGCAACGTGGGGCTTGTCATCGAGACGCGGCCGGACGAGATCAACTCTGACGAAATACGCTGGCTCCGTCATCTGGGCGTGACGAAAGTGCAGATGGGCGCGCAAAGCCTGGATGACCATATTCTGGAAATGAACAAGCGCGGGCATGACGTGGAATGTACGCTTCGCGCAACCGCCCTGCTGCGCGCGGCAGGCTTCAAGATCGTGCTGCATTGGATGCCAAACCTCCTGGGCGCAACACCTGAATCGGACCGCAAGGATTTCGCGCGGCTATGGAAGGACTTCTGTCCTGACGAAATAAAGATCTATCCCAATCAACTGCTTGCAAATGCAGAGTTATATGAATACTGGCAGCGTGGTGAATTCAAGCCATATACAACGCAGGAATTAATTGACTTGATCGTGGACATCAAGCCGACCATCCCTCGCTATTGCCGCGTCAACCGGGTGATCCGAGATATTCCATCCACGAATGTGGTTGAAGGGAATCGGAGAACCAGTTTGCGCCAGGATGTTCACGATGAGATGAAGCGACGCGGCACGCACTGCGAATGTGTGCGCTGCCGTGAAGTGCGCGGAAAATCCGTCCACGCGGAAACGCTCAGGCTGGAGGATATGGTCTACCCGGCAGGCGCGGCGGAGGAGCATTTCATCTCATACGTCACGCCCGACGATAAGCTGGCAGGCTTTGTGCGCCTGTCACTGCCGGGAGAAGATTCTCCGGCAACGGGAATGGCCGATTTGGAGGGAGCAGCGTTGATCCGTGAAGTGCATGTGTATGGACAGTCTCTTCCCGTCGGCGCAGAGAAAGAGGGTGCGGCGCAGCATTCCGGTCTGGGCACGCGTCTGCTCGAAAAGGCTGAGTCCATCGCCAAAGCGAACGGATTCAAGCGAATGGCCGTCATCTCGGCGATTGGTACGCGGGGATATTATCTCGAGCGCGGCTTCGAACGCGGGGAACTCTATATGACGAAGGACCTAAACTAAAAGCCTTGCGAAGGCTTCGCTGTGGCGCCGTGGCGACATTGGTTTTGAAATGGCTGACCCCTTGTGAATAACCTTCGCAAGGCTTATCTTGATCGGTTCGCGTCAAACCAATTTAAGGGTATCAAGCGTCGGCTGCGCGTGAGACGGACTTTCATCCGCATTTAATGAATAAGAGTTATGTTAATCATCCAATTAGGTGCTTGACTTGCATTCGGCGCGGTGTAACAATACTATCTTATGGACTATAAAGACTACTACAAAATCCTGGGCGTGGAACGCAAGGCCAGCGAAGACGATATCCGCAAGGCGTATCGCAAACTGGCAATGCGATACCATCCTGATCGTAACCCGGACGACAAACAAGCCGAGGACCGTTTCAAGGAGATCAATGAAGCCTATCAGGTGCTGAGCGATCCCAAAAAACGTTCCCATTACGACAGACTCGGCAGCGACTACTCGAACTGGCAGAGACGCGGCGCGCCTGGCGACTTCAACTGGGATCAATACGGGGGCTTCCCCGGCGGCACCCACGTTAGCTCCGATGACATGCAAGATATATTCTCTGATTTCTTTCGCACGATCTTTGGCATGGGCGGCGAGGGTGTGGGGACACGAACGCGCACACGCCCACAAGCGCAAGGTTATCAACAGGAGCTCGAGGTCACCCTGGATGAGGCCTATAAAGGAACAACGCGTCTGCTGCAAACGGATGGCAAACAAAAACAAGTGCGCATTCCCGCAGGCGTGCGGACCGGTTCCAAGGTACGCGTCCCGGGCGCGGGCCCGAACGGACTCGATCTCTACCTGATCGTCCAGGTGCAGGATGACACCCGCTTTGAACGACGCGGCAACGACCTGCATACCACTGCAACGGTCAATGTCTTTACGGCTATTCTTGGCGGTGAAGCCGATGTGCAAACATTGGAGGGAAAGATCAAGCTCAATATCCCCGCCGGCACGCAACCGGAGCAAATCTTTCGGCTGGCTGGACGGGGCATGCCTTCCGTTAAGAACCCAAATGAAAAAGGCGATCTGTACGTTCGCCTGAAAGTACAAATTCCCAAATATCTTTCTGCCAAACAACGTGAATTATTGGAAGAAGCCTCACGGCATAAGTTTTAGGAAGGAAAAGATGAAACGTCCCTTACTCGTTCTTTCAGTTCTCTTGCTGTTCACCATGCTGGCTTGCCAGATGACGGGTTTCCCGAGTCTTTCCCAGCCGACACCGGCTCCACCAGCCCAGGTCAATCCTCCGACCCTGCCGACTCCCGTTGCTCTTTCAGAAGAGGCGAGCACACTGGAGGTACTGTATCAACAAGTCCTCCCTGGTGTTGTTGCCATTCGCACGGGCGAAAGCCTTGGCTCCGGATTTATGTTCGATAATGAAGGGCACGTGGTCACGAACCAGCATGTCGTTGAAGGCGCCAGTGAAGTAGAAGTCTCATTTTCATCAGGGTTCAAAGCGCATGGCACCGTCATCGGTTCGGATGCGGATGCAGATGTGGCAGTCGTCAAAGTGGACGCACCTGCTGAGGAAATCCACGCGTTGGCGATCGGCGATTCGAGCACACTAAATGTGGGCCAATCAGTGGTTGCGATTGGCAATCCGTTCGGGCTGGACGGCACGATGACACTGGGCATCGTTTCTGGTCTGGGACGCACCCAGCCCACCCATGTTTCGCCGGAAGGCACAGGCTTCTTCAGCACAGCTGACATTATCCAAACCGATGCGGCCATCAATCCGGGCAATTCAGGAGGTCCGCTCTTCAATTTGAACGGCGAAGTGATAGGCATCAATCAGTCCATAAGAACGGAATCATTTAACGGACAGACAGGCAATGCCGTTAACTCAGGTGTTGGATTCTCGATCTCAATCAATCTTGTAAAACGGATTGTGCCATTTCTCATCCGTGATGGAAGATATGAATATCCATATCTGGGTATCTCCTCTGGTACCCTGGATCTTGAAGCGATAGAAGCGCTTGGTTTAAATACTTACAAAGGCGCATATGTAACCAGTGTGACTCCTGGCGGCCCCGCCGAACAGGCCGGCATCCAGGCTGGAGATACGCCCACGAGCGATGAAAGAGTGCAAGCGGGCGGCGACATCATCATTGCATTTGACGGGAAACCTGTGGACACATTTGACGAATTGTTGAGTTATCTCACGACAACCAAATCCCCCGGCGATACAGTAGTGCTCACCGTTCTTCGAGATGGCCAGCCCCTGGATATCACCGTCACATTGGGTACGCGCCCATAACATTGAAATAATAGTCAGGCGGTAGTCGATACAACTGCCGCCTGACTGCTTTAGCCGAATCTTTCTTCGCGCCACACATCCGCGCGGTTATGATAACCTGCCTGCTCCCAGAAGCCTCGCCGGTCACGCGACATGAACTCCAAAGATCGAAGCCACTTGGCTCCTTTCCATAGATAGGGCGTTTCCAGGTCACCGTGCGTGGGAATGAATCCCACCATTCCGCGCAGTGGATACCCGTGATCGGGCGAAATCGGCTCCCCGTTGAAGTGCATGGCAAGCAGAAAATTGTCCTGCAATACCACTTCGAGCGGCAGGTTAACGGTAAATCCATATTCGGCGTGCTGCATCACATGTGTGGCATCCGGCTTGATCTTGAAGAGACCACTGTCCACCATTGTTTTGACGGAGACCCCCTCCCACAGGGTATCGAACTTGCTCCAGCGCGTCACGCAGTGGATATCCATCTGGATCTTCGTGCGGGGCAGCCGGTTGAACTCCTCCCACGTCCAGGCCCTTTCCTCCTCCACCTGGCCCCAAACACGGAAATCCCAGGTAGCGGGGTTAAAGTGCGGAACAGGACCGTAGTGCAAGACAGGGAATTTGAAGGTAAGCGCCTGTCCAGGCGGCAGGCGGCCCTCTTTTCGAACACGATCCTCTTCCTTGCGGCGATTAGGGCCCTCAAATGATGAAAACATGGAAAATCTCCTCGCCAAAATTATATCAATAACAGCACAAAATGCACTCAACAGACGAATATTTTGTTACACTTATTACGTAAGAGGTCTATGAGAACAATCTCCCGGCCTAAGGCTGGACTTTGTAATCATTACATTACAGCAAACTCTGGACGCTGAAGCTGGTTTATAATAATATTGTGCAGCGGGCACAACCCTATGGAATTAAGTAACTTCATTGCAGTAATTGCCGTCCTATATATAGCGCAGGAAGAGAGAAAAAGAACTTCATGAAAGACGGAGTCTCTCTACTCAAAGCTGCCCAAAAACTGGACGAAGAAGCACTGACTGCTATCTTCGATGAATTTGCACCCGCAATTTACAAATACACTTTGCGGCTCTGTCATGACCAGATTGTAGCAGACAATATCGTCGGCGATGTATTTGCCCAGCTTCTGGAACAATTCGCAGCAGGAAAGGGCCCGCGCACTAATCTTCGATCCTATCTTTATCAAACTGCCTATCACCTTGTCGTTGATCGCTCGCGCGATAACCGCCACAACGCTCCACTGGAAGTTGCGGTGGGTACTTATGAGAAGGGACAGTTTACACCCACGCAGTCACAGATCGAAGAAAGGGTCATGATGGAAGCGCTTATCTCAGCCATGAACACCGAATTGACCGAAGATCAGCGTCATGTCATTATCCTGCGCTTTCTCGAGGATTTCAGCCTGAAAGAGGCTGCCGAGATTATTGGCAAAGAGGTCAACAATATTAAAGTGATCCAGAATCGCGGCATCGCCAAGTTGAGAAAGGCAATGGGTCTTCACCTTGATGAAGACTGGTAGGTGTTATGGATGGAATATGATCCCAAAGATCAGGAAATTATTGACTTACTGACGAAATTGAAAAATGCCAGTAGGGAGGAATATCCACGCAAATTATTGGCGTCTCGTCGAAATCAATATTTAAAACATGGGGCAGAACTGGGGTTTGGAATAGGCATGGGCGCGAAGATGATGGACGCGATCAAAGGCCGAAATGGAAAAGCCGTTGTTCATTCCCAGGTCAAAAGCAAACTTCTGGAAACCGCGCTGGCGGTCGCGATTGTTGCAGAAGCCGGCACTCTCGCTTACTTTTACCGGGATAAAATCGCGGAACTAATCGAACCAACTCCTTCATCACCTTCAGTGGAGGAGGTTACCTCACCGCCCGTCATCTCCTCCCCGTTGCCTCAAGTTACATTTACCGCGCTCGAGACCCCCACGCCCGTGTCGACACCCACGATCATACTGACAAGTACGCCGCTGCCCGAAGTCACGGCTGACAATGTGAATAATGTGGAAGAGAATGCGCAACTGACCTCCACACCAAACCCAAATGATAATGGGAATAATGGTAATCATTTTGGCCAGACGCCCAAACCTGAGAGAACGAAAAAGCCGGATAAAGATGGCAAGCCTACGAAAACGCCCAAAGATAAGAAGAAGTAAGTTCGACCAAAACCTATGAGACAGTGGCCTCGGTCCGGGTCTACCGATTGGACTGGATGGACTTCGCCGTAAGGGTAAAACTCACTAGATCAAGGATCCCAAATGGGAGGCGTATCTGCCTCCCATTTACATTTTACTAATACTCTCATGCTAAACTTACAGCTCCAAGGTAAAACAAACCGAATTGAGGTATTCGAGGAAGAGGCAGTATAATCTTTCTCCGAAAAGGTAAATAATGCTGAAAAACTTCGTCAAAATTTTTGGGGGAGACCCCAATAAGAAAACAATCGAACAATATAGTGGAATTGCCCAGCAGATCAACTCACTTGAGCCCCAGTTTGAAGCGTTGAGTGATGAAGAACTGCGCGCCAAAACGGAGGAATTTCGGACGCGGCTAGCAGAATCCGTTGGTAATTTGGATGGGCTTGATGAACGGGAGCAGTTCAAGGTCCAGCAGGAGGCGCTGGAAGAGATCCTGCCCGAGGCGTTCGCGGCGGTGCGCGAAGCCGCCAAACGCACCATTGGCCAACGCCACTATGACGTACAGTTGATTGGTGGGGTCGCCCTGCATCGCGGCTCCATCGCCGAGATGCGCACAGGTGAAGGCAAAACGCTGGTTGCCACATTGCCAATTTATCTCAACGCGTTGCTTGGCAAAGGCATCCACCTTGTTACGGTCAATGATTATCTGGCGCGGCGCGATGCGCGCTGGATGGCGCCGATCTATCACATGCTTGGGCTTTCAGTCGGCGTCCTGCAAATGGCCGCCGCGACGGAGAATGGAAAGAAAGCGCTCCTCGTTGATTTTGAACGCGAGTCTCCGCATGAAGATCAGCATCACCTGCGCATGGTGGATCGCCGCCTGGCGTACGAAGCCGATGTAACGTATGGGACCAATGCCGAATTTGGTTTTGATTATTTGCGCGACAACATGACGATGCGCTTGAGTGACCGCGTGCAACGTGGGCATCATTATGCAATTGTCGACGAAGTGGATAATGTATTGATCGATGAAGCGCGCACGCCGCTCATTATCTCCGGGCCTGCATCGGGCGATCTGGAATGGTATGGCAAGATGTCTCAGGTCGTAAAACAGCTCAAGCCAGAAGATTATGAGTTGAATGAAAAAGATCGCAATGTGTCGATCACAGAAGTTGGGTTGGCGCGCGTGGAACAGATGCTGGGCCAGCCTCTCATGGATCCCGACCGCCCCGAAGATGTGACCCCTGAGCAAGCGCGTTTGCGTGGTCATTTGGAACAGGCTTTGCGTGCACAGTTTGTCTTTAAGCGTAACAAGGATTAT
>Ga0214473_10006066_pt1 | contig 14461 bp, 11 predicted proteins | sample RVTome_7_FD_203509 | JGI IMG/M metagenome (GOLD analysis project Ga0214473, IMG submission 203509) | Soil microbial communities from uranium-contaminated site in the Upper Colorado River Basin, Wyoming, United States - RVT98D197 | ecosystem: Environmental > Terrestrial > Soil > Contaminated >... | reverse complement strand
TCATCACGCTCCGCGTGATGAACCCTCACGCGGAGCGTGAGGTCTACGGTGAAGGCAAAGAGTAGTCATCACGCTCCGCGTGATGAACCCTCACGCGGAGCGTGAGGTCTACAATAAGAGCACAGTATGGATTCCCCTTCCTCGGTCCCGGGCTTCCCGACATCCCAGCGGCGCGGGCTGCTTTGCTTCGGCGGCTTTGCGCGCCACGACTGGACGCTCCTCTGGCAGCGCCAGCAGGCCGTGATGACGCGCCTGGCGAAGCACTACGAGGTATATTACATCGAGCGGTTCGGGACGCGGGCGATGCCGGCGGGCGAGCTGCTGGGCACGCTGCGGCGGCGCGTTCGGGGCCGCCGCTCGCACGCGGCCGCCCCGCCCCTGCACGGCCTGCAGTTCCTCAACCCGCGCGTGGCGCCGTTCCACGGCGCGCGCTTTTGGCGCCGGCGCAACACGGCGAGCCTCCAGCGCGCCGTCGAAGCCGCCTGGCCCGCCGGCCTGGCCCGCAGCGTTCTCTGGATCTACAATCCTTCCTACGTCGCGTTGGAGTACCTCGAGCGCACGGCCGGCCAGTGGGGGCGGACCGTCTACGATTGCGTCCAGCGGTTCGAGCACAACGAGTTTTACCCGCCCGACATCGGCGCGATCGACGCGGCGATCGCCCGGCGCGTCGATCTCGTCCTGACCGACTCGAGCACGATCGCCGAGGACAAGCGCCCGCTGAACGCCAACACGCACTTCGTCCCGCAGGGCGTGGACGCCGACCGGTTCCTGTACGCGGGCGTCAACCGCACGCCGCCGGACGACATCCGCTGGATGGCGCGGCCGCTGCTGGGCTATCACGGCAGCTGGCACCAGGCGTTCGACCCGGCGCTGGTGACGGCGGCGCTCGACGCCGTCGCGGGGGCGCGGTTCCTGTTCGTCGGCCCGACGTTCGGGCGCGAGCGCGCGCTGCGCCGCACGCACGAGGCGGCCGTCTTCATCGGCCCGCGCGAGCACATCCGCCTGGGGCGCTACGTCAACGCGTTCGACGTCTGCCTCATCCCCTACCGGCTGGACGCGCACACGGCGGGCGTCTTCCCGACGAAGTTCTTCGAGTACGTCGCCACGGGCCTGCCCATCGTGGCGACCGACCTGCCGGACTTGCGCGCGTACCGCGACTGGGCCGCCCTGGCGCGAACGCCCGCCGAGTTTGTCGAACTCGCCCGCGCCGCCACGCAACTGCCCCGCCGGCCCATCGAGGCCGTGCGGCCCTTTGTCGAGGAGCAATCCTGGGACCGGCGGGTCGAGCGCATGCTGGAACTCATAGGGTTCTGATGCGAATGCGGCGTGCCGAGCGCCGCATGGCATTTGGTTGCCAAGTGGCCGTTCTGGATGAAACCTGCCGGAGGCCTCCTCAGTACCGCATCCAAGCGGAGAAAGCAGCGGCAATTTGGGGTGGTCCGGCGTCGCGCACGAGGCGCACGTAATCATAGATACGGATGGCGTCGCCTTGCGGTCCGCGGCCGGTGGGATAGTCGGCGGGATTGCCCTCTTTGGGATCGCTGCGCTGCGCGCCGGCGCCGTGCACGTCGATCCATGCCCCGTTCATGTAGCCCATGGCGCGCCCAAAGGCGACATAGACCGCATCCGCGCCCACGCCGCCGAAGCCAACATGCGTCGTGCTGCTCCAGTAGAAGGGATAGTCCGTCTGACCGGCTTCATCGGTCACCGGCGTGCACTGAAAGAGCGAATTGATGGCGGCGGCGCCGTGCGTGGCGGGCGAACGAGTGTAATCCAGGAGACTTTGCAGCTCCTTGGCGTTCGGCAGGCGCCAGTCCTTGTGGCCGAGGTAGCTCGCGGCGTTTTTCGTCTGGACCCATAGAAGGGCCTCGCCCCAATTCATGCCGACGCCGCTGTCGGCCTGCGACCACATCAGACCGGTCGCGCGATCGGTGATAGTGCCGTCGCCGTTGTCCGCAAATTCGTTGACGCCGTAGGTCGCCGGGCCGCGCACGCAGCGGAGGTACGCCGTGAAGGAGGTGCCGCCCGGGCCCAGATCGCGCGGATAGCCCTTGATGCGGCCATCGGCAAAGTTGACGCCGAAGACCGTTGCAGCGCCTCCCATCGTCGTGCTGACGTACTGGGTGTTGGACCAGTATTGCGCGTCGAGGACGCGTTCACCGGCGGACGGGTCGCCGTAGCCAAAGTCAAAGGAGGCGGTGTCAATAAAGGGTGTCAAAGCGGAGGGGTCGCCAGTCATGCCGGGATCCGTGCCGCGGAAATCAATCAGAGAATAGAGTTCCTTGATCGACGGAAGCCGCCAATCGTCATAGCCGCCGTGGCTCGCGGCCCTGAGGCCGGCGATGTACGCCGGGAGTTCGGCCCACGCGATCTTGTCAGTCTTGTTGATCAAGCCGTCGCCATTCCGGTCCGGCGATTTCTGCCAGGTCAGACCCGTGACATCGTCCAAGACGGTCAATCCGTCGCCCCCGACGCTGTAGCTGGGCTGAATGCCCGCGAACTGGGCGTCCTGGCCATAGAACGCGGCGCCGACCGCAGGCGCCGGAATGGCCGTCGCAGCGCTATAGCACAGCGTCTGGCCGGTATCGACGACCGGATAGGATCGTGTGCCCGCCAGGACCACCGGCCGCATCGCCTCGCCCGACGGGGCGCTGCCATAGCCGTGGGTGACGATCCACGCCGCCGCCAGGATTCCGGCCAGACAAATCCGCCGCAGCCTTCCTCCTCGGGAATGGCCGGCGTGTGCTGTCTTTCGGTTCATAGGAAGCCTCCTTCCGCGCGCCCTGCACATGTGTTCCGGTCAACAGTATGGAACGCCCGACATGACAGAACGCCTGGCTGGAGAATGAATTCTTCGTCATAATCATCCAGTGGGCGATGGCGCACGCCGAGGCGTGCGCGGCAGGCTTCAGCTATAATCCCCGGCGCGTCTCAAACTGCAGCGGCTCAAAATGAAGAAGCCCGAAACGAACTGTCCCGGGCTCCTTCTCGATATTGCGGGGTTGGCTCGAATCCGGCGTCCCCCGGCGACTCAGGCCGGCTTCTTGGCCTTGCCGCGTTCCTTCTGCAGTTTCTTCTTGTACATCTGGCGCAGGCTGTCGTTGATCTGCTCGGAGACCGACGTCTTGCTGGCCTGCTTGATGAAGGCGATCTCCTCGACGAGGAACTTCTTGGCCTGCTCCATGATCTCGCGTTCCTTGCCCTTGAGATCGTCGGCTTGCTCGAGCGTGTAGAGGTCGCGCAGGAGTTTGGTCACGCGCACGGGATCGCCGCTTTTCATGATCTCGCGATAGCCGATGTACTGCATCTTGGCATCTTCGCGGTTGGGCGAGACGGGGACCTTCAGGAGGTTGATGATCTTGCGCACCTCCTCCTTGGTCATCGGCTTGCGAATGCCGCGCCTTTCGATCTGCGAGCGCGGGACCATGACGCGGGCCGTGCCGGACTGGAAGACATAGTAGTCCTCCGCCTTGTCATCGATGGTCATGCGCTTGATGCCTTCGACGGTGCAGATCCCCAAGGTGGGTTCCACGACCGTTTCGCCGACTTTGAACTTTAGCATGGAAAACACCTTCCCCTACTGAAGGGCGATGAAATGCGCCGAGATCGGTTGTCGAACCGCAAAACGACAGACGCACCCCGTAGGGACAATCGGCGGCGCAATTTGATGCTATCGCGGCAAAGTTGACTCTGTCAAGTCAGGAAAAAGTCTGGGGAACTTTTTTGCATCGGGAGCGGGCGCGCGTTCGGAAACTGACTCCGACGGCGCGATGCTAGTCGATTCTTGTCCGCCAAAGTCCAACCAGAGCCGGCCACCCCCGAAAAACTCCTTGCTCGCCGCACGCCACCGCGGTCATAATCTTGGCACGCCCGGGGCGCGGCGAACGCTGGACGATCCGTCCGGCGGGAAGTGAACTAAGTGGTCCGGTATCCGTTGCGTTCCGCGCTCTTGCTGGTGATCTTTCTCTTCGCAGTCAGCCCTGCCGCTCTCGTTCACGCCGGCGCCGCCGGAGTCGACACAGTCGGTTCAACCGCTTATCCCAACGGGGGGATGATGGAGGTCAGCGGCTTCAAGCATGAGGACAATGCCAGTTGCGCCATTGCCACATCCGAGGGCACGCGCGCGTGGGTGGGGCTGGATACCAATCCGGGCATCGTCGTCCAAATCGATCTCACGACGATGCGAAAGACCGCTCTCCTTGAACTCAACCCGGGAGAAGACGGCGTCAGCAAGGCGGCCATCGATCCGGCGGACCGGTACGGCTATTTCTTGGTCAATAGCGCGCCACCACGGCTCCTTCGCATCGATCTGGCCACGTTCACGCGCGCGGGCCATTACGATTTTCCGGCCGACGAGGCTCCCGACGTGCTGCTGATGGATCCGGCGCGCCCGTATCGCTACGCGGGCATCAGGGCACGGCCCGGGAAAGTGGTGCGTCTGGACCTGGCCACCTTTACGCGCAAAGACGATAGGGAAAATCGCCATGGATCCCGCCGGCAATACCCTTTACGCCGCTGGCTATTTTAACACGATTCCGGTCGAGCCGTTCGTGGTCGATCGCTTCCGACTTTCCGATTTCACGCTCGTCGCGCCGGCCTTCAAGGCGGGTCTCGACGAATACGCCCCCGGTCCGATCGCCGTTGACCCCAATGGGGGATTTCTGCTCGTCGCCTCGCACAGCCTGCCGGCGAAAATCATCAAAATCGATACGCAGAATTTCACGCGTGTGGGCACGGGCGCGCTGCGACCGAATACAGAACAGGGCATGAGCAGCATCCTGTTTGACGCGAACCGCCAGTACGCGTTTGTTGGGATGGGAACGAGTCCCGGACGCATCCTGACATTCGAGCCTTCGCCCAAGCCGCTGCGGCTGGGCCTGTATGGAATGACGAGTTCCGACGCCACGCTCCTGTGGCAATCGCCGCCCCGGGCGCTCACCGAGGCCGGCCAATGGCTGACCGTTGGCGTAAGCGAGGGCACGCCTTCGAGTCTGAATCTGCTTCCCGGCGACTATGCGCTGGCCTGGCAAGCGGATGCGGACGAAAGCGTGCCGAGTTTCGCGCCCGGCAGTCCCGGAGAGGGCATCCGGTTGCCGATTGCCAACGGCGCTTTCCCCGCTCGACTGAGTGCCCACGATGCAGCGACCAGCTGGACGTCGACGTCGAGCCGATGGAGCACGTATATCGATTACGATGCCGTAAGCGGCGCGCGGGATTGGAAGGTGTGGAAATAATTACAGGCGCGATCGGAGCTCACAACGTTGGGCGCGGCGGGTCAGGGACCGACGATCCCCGGTTTCTCCTTGCGTTCCCACTCCACGGCTTTGCCGTCGCCCCAGAGGCGCTCGAGATTATAGTAGCGGCGCGCCTCGTGGATGAACAGGTGCGCCACCACATCGCCGTAGTCCAGGACGATCCAGCCCGTGTCCTCGAGGCCGTCGATGGCCAGGGGCCTCAGGCCGCGCTCGCGCAGGACATCCCGGATCCGGCTCGCGACGGCCCGCAGGTGGATGCGCGACGTGCCGGTCAGGAAGACGAACACGTCGGTGAAGGAGCAGAGCTTCTTGACATCGAGGACCTGGATGTCCGCGGCCTTCATCTCATCGCCTATGCGGGCGATGCGCCGTGCCTTGTCTCGGGCGGTGACGATAGTAACACCTCCAGCGGGGGGCCCGCGTACGCCGCCAGCGCCCGCCGCGAACGCGGGTGCAGCGTGCGTCCCTGGGCCGTGATGTATTGCGTTTTGACCTCCAAGGCGCGCCGGAAGGCGGCCGGCAGGTCGCGCTCGGCGAGAATGCGCAGCTCCTTGATCCCCTCGAAGCGGCGGGTGGGCTCCGTGTAATCGGCCAGAAAAACGATCATGTCCAGGCGCGACATGTGGGCGTCGCCCGTCGGATGAACGCGGATCGCGCGCAGGATGCGCTCGTCGGTGATGCCGAAATCCACGGCGGCGATATCGGCCGATACCAGGGCGTGCCAGACCTTCTGGAACTCGTGGTCCTCGGGGGGGACGGCCAGGCCGCGCCGGTGGATTTCCAGGCCCAGCTCCTCCATCGTCTCCAGGCGCCCGCAGTCGTGGAGGAGCCCGGCCGCGGCGGCATCGGCCAGGTCTTCGCCGTGGCGCGCGGCCAAGGCCGTGGCGAAGTGCATGACGCCCAGGGAATGCAGGAACCGCTTGCGTTTGAGGTTCTGCCGCAGGACCGGATAGAATTCCTCGAACCGAAGCAGGACTTGGTTATCCAATCTGCGCTTCTTCTCCCGTCAACTTCGTGTTTTACCTGTATGACAGCTAACGCGGATGCGGCGGCCTTTGCAAGCCTGAAGTGGGATGGGCCGTTAGCCTGTCAATCTTTGTAGCCACCGTCGTGAGACGGTGGACCCGTTTTTGTAGCCACCGACGTGGGGAGCTGGAAGACCTGACAGGCTGACAGCCTATCCCACTTGCCTACGTTTCGGCTTGCGGCGGGGCGCGTTGTGCGCCAGACTTGCCCATCTGCATCGTGACGAAAGGAGAGCGGGGATGAAGGGCAGCGGCGGGCCGTCGGTATCGCGATGGATTTGCCTGTGCGCAGGGCTGGCGGTGTTGGGCGCTCCGGCGGTGTCGGCCGGCGGCGAGATTCCGTTCGAAGCCGTCGTGATCGACGGCAAGGGGCCGGCGAATCCGTGGGCCAAAATGACGGGCGACCTCAACGGCGACGGGCTGGTCGACGTGGTCATCGGGGGCCAAAACGGTCCGCTAGTCTGGTACGCCGCGCCCGAGTGGAAGAAGACGTTGATCATCGAGGGCGGCTATCAGACGGTCGACGGCGAGCTCGGCGACGTGGATGGCGACGGCGACCTCGACGGTGTCATGGGCGGCATTCTCTGGTACGAGAACCCGCGCCCGAAGGGGAGCGCCGCCCAAGGCCCCTGGGCGGCCCATCGCATCGGCAAGCACGATACGCACGACCTCGAGTTGGCGGACCTGGACGGCGACGGCCGGCTGGATGTCCTCGCGCGCGGGCAGTCGGGCTTCGGCCGGAAGTTCGGCAATAAAATATTCATATGGAAACAAACGGCCGCGGCGGGCCGCAGTGCCTGGCCCGAACGCGTCCTCGAGGCGCCGCACGGCGAGGGCATCTCGCTCGCCGACCTCGACCGCGACGGCGATCCCGACATCGTCATCGGCGGCGCCTGGTATGAGAACGCGAAGGATATTCTGAAGGGCGAGTGGCCGCGGCACACGTTCGCCGACTGGCACGAGGACGCCGTGGTGAAGGCCGGCGATGTGAACGGCGACGGCCGCCTCGACGTCGTCCTCACGCGCTCGGAAGGCCCGTACAAGGTCTCCTGGTTCGAGGCGCCCGCCGACCCCAGGCAGGGCAACTGGCCCGAGCACGTCATGAGCGACTCGTTCGATTTTGCGCATTCGCTCGAGCTCGCCGACATGGACGCCGACGGCGACCTCGACGCCGTCACGGCCGAGATGCACCAGTCCGAACGCGACCGCGTCGTCGTGTTCGTCAACGAGGGCCAGGGCGCCCGCTGGACGATGCAGGTCCTCTCGACGAAAGGCTCGCACAACCTGCGCGTGGCCGACATCGACAGCGACGGCGACATGGATGTGGTCGGCGCCAACTGGAGCGGGCCATATCAGCCGGTTGAACTCTGGAAGAACAAGATGAGATAGGAATTATAGGAGCGTGCTTGAGAAGCCACTTCAGGCAACGGTTTGGAGAGTATGTAGTTCCCACTTTAGTGGGGTTTTTCCGGTATCAAGCGCCCACTAAAGTAAATACTGTTCACTTAAGGTGTCCGCGGATAGTGGCATGGGCATCTTGCCCATGGTTCACGGGCGAGACGCCCGTGCCACGATGCTTAAGTGAACAGTATTGCCACTAAAGTGGGAACTACATACATTCTCAAACGATTGATTCCAGACAGGAGGGCGGACATGATCACGGTACGAAGCACGATTCTCGGCGCAGTCATTCTGCTGGGCGCGGCCGGCGCGTGGGCGGCCGGCGCGCTTCCGCTCGTTCAATGGGAACGCCACGTCATCGACGCGAACCGGCCCTGGCGCGCGGTCTTCATCGCGGCGGCCGACATCGACGGCGACCGCCTGGCGGACCTCGTCACGGGCGGCTGGTGGTACCGGAACCCCGGCGCGCCTGGCGGCGCCTGGCAGCGCCACGAGATCGGCGCGCCGCTTTGTAACATGGCCGCCGTGTACGATTTCGACGGCGACGGCGATATGGATATTCTCGGTACTAAGGGCAAGGGCTCGGACCCCAGCGCCGAGTTCGTCTGGGCGATGAATCGCGGCAAGACGCTGCTGCGCGATCGCTTCCGAATCTTCGACAACATCCCCAAGGCGCAGGGCGATTTTCTCCAGGGCGCGGCCGCGTTGGATGGGCGCAAGGGCCGCCGCGGGACGCTGGAGATTGCACTCTCCTGGCACCAGCCCGGCCAGGGCGTCCAGCTCCTGAGCGTGCCGGCCGACCCCACCGAAGGCCGGTGGGGCTGGCGCAAGATCTCGAACACCTCGCAGAACGAGGCGCTTAGCGCGGGCGACATTGACAAGGACGGCGACGGCGATCTCCTCCTCGGCACGCGGTGGCTGCGCAACAGCGGCGGCCCGGACTGGGCGCTCTATCGTCTGAGCGACGTCGAGGGCGATCCCGACCGCAACCGTCTGGCCGACATCAACGATGACGGCCGCGCCGATGCGGTCGTCGGCTTCGAGGCCATCAGCGTGCCCGGCAAGCTCGCCTGGTATGAGCAGCCCGACCCGGCCACCGAGACCTGGACCGAGCACGTGATCGCGCGCGTCGTCGGCCCGATGAGCCTGAGCGTGGCCGACATGGACCGCGACGGCGACCAGGATGTCGTCGTCGGCGAGCACAATCTCAAGGCGCCCGCAACGGCCCGCCAGCTCGTCTTCGAAAACGCCGACGGCAAGGGCGGCCAGTGGCTCGAGCACGTCGTCCACACCGGCGACGAACACCACGACGGCTCGATCACCGTTGACATCGACAACGACGGCGATCTTGACATCGCCTCGATCGGCTGGGAGCACTCCAACGTCGTGCTCTATGAGAACAAGGCCATCAGCAAGGAAGCCCGCAAGCCGGCCGCCGAACCGGAAAAGAAGGAGTGAGGCGCGGCGGCGCCGACGATTCCCAGTGCTGAAGCGTTTTGAAAGCACGCTAAAGCGCGCTCCAGGACGGGAAAGATGGCAGTTCCCCGGCCTCAAGGCCGGGGCAAAGCAGAACCTCCTGAAGGAGGTAATAAAACGGGGTGCGCTTTTCTTGAGGGAAAGCGAACGTGCCCGTGTGTTGCGGTTCGAAGGCAGAAGAATCTGCGTTTCTACCCTCTTTAGAGGGTTTTCTCTTGCCCCGGCCTTGAGGCCGGGGGACTGCGATCCGCGCCCTTTCTTCAGCGCGCTTTAGCGTGCTTGAGTGTTAAGAACGCGATCTTAGACAGGAGGTCCATGATGCAAAGCAATCGAAAATGGAACCGCCGGGATTTCGTTCGCGCCGGATTCCTCGGCGGCGGCGCGTCGCTGGCCGGGGCGTCCGCCGACGCCTCGACCGATCCCAGCACCAAGCCGCCCGCGCCTGCCGTGCGCTATCGCACGCTCGGCCGCACGAAGCTCAAAGTCTCGGAAGTCTCGTTCGGCTCGTTCGGCTTTTCGGCCAGCGAGATTTTCAACGCGGCGCTCGACGCCGGGATCAGTTTTGTGCAGACGAGCGCCGATTATTCGCGCGGCGGCGCCGAGGAGGCGATCGGCAAGGTGCTGGCCAATCGCCGCAAGGACGCCGTCGTCTGCACGGGCTGGACGCTGCGCGCCGACGCGACGAAGGCCGACATCCTCGACCTCCTCGACCAGAGCCTCAAGCGCCTCCGGACCGATCACATCGACATCATGCTCTCGCACATGACGAACACGATGGAGCAGGTGCGGAACCCGGCGCTCTACGAGGCGTTCGACGAGGCGAGGCGGGCGAAGAAGGCGGCATTCCTGGGCGTGTCGAGCCACGGCGGCGACCTGCCGAAGGTTCTGCAATACGCGGCCGAAAGCGGCAAGTTCGACGTCATGCTCTTCAAGTGCAATTTCATGGAGTTCCCCGAGGCCGACCAGGCGATCGCCCGGGCGAAGGCCAAGAACCTCGGCGTAGGCGTGTTCAAGGTCGAGGCCGGCGCCCGCGCGAAGGAACTGGCCGACTACGAGACGAAGGGCTTGACGCACGAGCAGGCGGCCACGCGCTGGGCGCTGGCGCGGCCCGGCGTCGGGTGCGTGATCCGGGCGTTTCGCACGTTTGATGACGTGAAGGGCGCGCTCGAAACGATGGCCCGGCCGTTTGGTCCCGAGGAGGCTGCGATGCTCGAGCGCTACCGCGGGGCGTTCGCGCACGCGTACTGCCGCTATTGCGGGAAATGCGAGGGGCATTGCCCCCGGGGCGTGGCGGTCGCCGACGTCATGCGCTACGCGATGTATTACAAGTATTACGGCCGCGAGCGCGATTCGATGGAGTTGTACGCGGCGCTGGACGAGCCGCGGCGCGCGAATCCCTGCGCCGACTGCGAGGGCCCGTGCGAGAAAGGTTGCCCGCACGGCGTGCGCGTCCGCGCGCAACTCGTCGAGGCGCACCGGAACCTCATGTGGGCGTGAAGCATGCGTGAAAGAGGTAGCGAACCGCCCGGCCGTTATCGCCGGATCTTGCTCTCCACTTTTGCCAGCAGCGCCTGCTGGTCGCCCGGATCGAAACCCTTCTGGAGAAGAAGCGTTTCGCCGCGCAATTTCCGGATGCCCCAGCCCTCCTCGAGGACGAGCCGCCGCACGAGATCGCGGAATTCCCAGCGTCGCCCCTCGCCCAGCGGATTGGGCTTCTCCAGATAAAGCAGGATGTAGCGCACGCGCTCGGGCCGGTCGGGGAACTTGTACACGTAACGGCGGTGCGTGAAATGGGGTCCGATCCCCTCGTCCACCGAGAGCGCGGCGGCGGCGGGCAGCTCGTCGTGAATCTTGAGCAGCTCCTCCCGGTCGATGCGCGAGCGGAACTCGCGGCGCCACTTCAGCGGCCGCGTCAGGGGATACTCGCGGAAGTGATCGGCGGCCAGGCACGCCAGGCACGCCACGCCCAGCAGGGCTAGGCGCGGGCGGCGCGCGGGCGCCGCGGCCAGCCAGCGCTCGAGGTGGCGCCAGCCCTCGATCGCCGCGATGCAGGCCGGCGCGACGAACACCAGGCCGTAGTGCACGTCCAGGGCGTACTGGCCCGACCAGCCGCTCAGGATCGTCGTCAGGTACGGCGGGGCAAGCAGCAGCAGAAACAGCGGCGCGGCCAGCGGCAGAAACCCGACCGGCATGAGGATTTTGAGGACCGAGACGACGCGCTCGGGCATGAGCATCGCCCGCAGGACGCGCACCGGATGGAGGAACGACGCCAGGGCGATCTCCTTGAGATCGCCGCCCAGGTGCGCGTAGTTGGCGATCTGCCGGTTCACCTCGATTTCGGCCCCGCCGAAACTGGCGTAATAGGGCAGGACTTTTGTGATCGCGACATAGGAATACGCCAGCCCGAGCGCCGACGAGGCGAGCGCCATTCTCCAATGCCGCCGGTGCGCCATCGCCAGGACCAAACCCAGAACGGCCACGCTCAGCCCGACGTCTTCCTTGCAGCCCAGAAGCAGGGCAATCGCCGCCCAATACCCGTATACAGCCCACCCATTGCTTTTGTAGCTTAGCCCCTTGTGGGCGTCGTGCGCCGGCCTACCCGCATCCTGCTTGGCTTCCTTGTCGCCTACCCCCTCGTGAGCGTCATCCTCGGCCTCACTCGCCAGCCTCTTCCTCGACAAATGCAAGAAACACCAATACACCGCCAGGTACAGAAACACCTCGACCGAATCCATGTGGAAGTCGTCGATCCACCCGCGCTGAACCAGCGGATTGATCGCATACGACACGGTCAGCACCATCGGAAAGAGCGCCGAGGCGGTCCGCTCGCGCGCGATCCGCCAGACGAGCCACGCCCCCGCCGCCAGGAAGATCGACTGCAGCAGGATCAGCATGCCCGGGTTTTCCCAGAGGCGGTAGAATTGCGCGATCACGGCCGCCGTCGGCATGATGTGCTCGGCCAGGAACGTATCGCCCGGCAGGCGATAGACCGTGTTGAGGAAGCCCTGCCCGTGGATCAGGCCCCAGCACATCTGGTCATACAGGCCGAGGTCGTCGATGTGATTGCGCAGATTGGCGAAGCGGTAAAACGACGCGCCGACGAGCTCGGCGACAAACAGCAGCGCGAGCGCCAGCGCCCAGAAGGCCGGCCGGCGCCGCCACGCGCGCGCCTCCGGGAGACGCAGGTCCCCGACGCCGAACGTCTGCGCCATCGCAAGGACGAACGCCGTCAGCGCGGTCGCATACACCAGGAACGACACCTCGCGCAGCGCCGGCCAAAAGTGGAGGAACGCCAACGGGAGAAACGCAAGCAAGGCGGCGAACGGCCAGGCGACCGCCCCGAGGGTCGCGGCGAGCGGCTGCCGGCGCCGGCGCGCCAGGATCCACGCGACCAGCAGCCAGACGGCGACCGCCGCGGCGACGTGCGCCGCGCCGTTGCGCCCAAACGAGCGCCAGATGCTGGGGCGGATGTAGCCGCCCGTCAGCAGATCGACGAGCACCTCGGGCTTGCGCTCGAAGTAACGGAACAGGTGCAGGCCCAGGCCGGCCAGCGCCACGACGGCCAGCGGCCAGCGCAGCCGCACGGGCCGGTCCGCGGCAGGCGAAGCCGGCGCGGTCGGGGGCGCATCCGGCAGTGCTGCCGTTTCCTCCGTGTCACGCATACCGCCACAACCTTGAGAACGGGATTTGAAAATCCAAGAGGGACCTCTAGGGGATTCCGAATGACGCGACAAGTGAAATGTTCATGAAGGTCTTGGTTCGGAGTTCACACTTCAGTGTGTTCCAATGACTTTCCTTATGCGGGCTTCGAAGAGGGAGAAAAGCGGATAAGGTAAATCCATCAGACACACTGAAGTGTGAACTCTTAACCTTGTAACCATCCTATTTTCAATACCTTTACCGGCTCGCAGCCGGCGCTATAGTCCCATACATATCTTACGGAGGTTGCATAAAACTGCGAACTGTATAATTATTCTTGCTTGACAGTCCCGCGCGTACCGCGGACCTTTGCTCTTGCATTTGGCGGTTCCGCCACGAAGAACAGACAGCGGCTCCATTCCGTCATGGAATGGCGCCGTTGGGAGTCGCTTCGCGAAATCGTGTAGTGTAGTAGCTGTATGGTCGGGAAGTTGCGTCAGTTGAGCGCCGGAAAAAAGAAGCCGCAAAGCCGCGCCCTGGCCGGGGAATCGGCCCCCGTGCTCGGTGCGCGGCTCACGGCGCACATCGACCGGGTTTCCGCCCGCGTCCAGCTGGCCTCGACCGGCCCTTCGCCCCGCCAGTCCGCCCGCGTTCTGATCGTGGACGACGAGCGGGGCATCCGCGATCTCCTGACCGTTGTGCTCACCCAGAAGGGCCTCCTCTGCGAGACGGCCGCCAACGGACGCACGGCCCTCGCGCGCGCCCGCGAGCACGACTACGATCTGGCCATTCTCGATCTGCGCTTGCCCGATATGAGCGGACTGGACCTGGCGCGCACGCTGCGGCAGCGGCAGATGCGGATCCTCTTCCTTTCGGGCCTGGCCGAGGTTGAGGATGTTTGCGAGGCCGTCCGGCTCCAGGCCGACGACTTTCTCCTGAAACCCGTCGCCATCCCCGTGCTGCTGGCGGCGGTCGAGCGTGCGCTGGCGCGCTGCAAGACGCTGCACAGCCTGACCGAGGCCCAGCAACGCCTCGAGGCCCAGCTCGCCGAACTGGGCTTGCACCATCAGCGTCGGTTCCTGGGCGGCGTGGTTGCCCTGGCCACCGCCCTGGAGGCGCGCGATTCGTTCACCAAGGGCCACTCGCTACGCGTCAGCGAGATGTGCATCACCCTGGGGACCGCGCTGCACCTCTCGCAGGACGACCTGGACGATCTCGTCGTCGGGGCGCTCTTGCACGACGTGGGCAAGATCGCCGTGCCTGACGCCATCCTCCTCAAGCCCGGTCCGCTCACGCGGCGCGACCGGCGCGTCGTCCACGACCATCCGCAGGCCGGTCGCGCGATCCTCCTGCCGTTCTTCGGCCGCGGCGCGATTCTCACCTGCGCGCTGTGTCATCACGAACGCTGGGACGGGCGCGGCTATCCGCAGAAGCTGACCGGCGAGGCGATCCCCCTGCCCGGCCGCATCGTCTCGGTGTGCGACGCGTTCGACGCCATCACCAGCGAGCGTCCCTATCGCCCGGCCCTCTCCGAAACACGCGCGAGGAACGAACTGCGCCGCCATCGCGGGCAGCAGTTCGATCCCGCGGTCGTCGATGCGTTCTTCGACCTGCGCCCGTTCCAAAACGCCCCCGCCGCCGTGAGAAGGCGGACCGGTCTTTGTA
>Ga0214473_10006065_pt1 | contig 14462 bp, 9 predicted proteins | sample RVTome_7_FD_203509 | JGI IMG/M metagenome (GOLD analysis project Ga0214473, IMG submission 203509) | Soil microbial communities from uranium-contaminated site in the Upper Colorado River Basin, Wyoming, United States - RVT98D197 | ecosystem: Environmental > Terrestrial > Soil > Contaminated >... | reverse complement strand
CGGCGGCGCTCCGGCTGACCACCGGCTTTCTCGACAATACCCTGAACCCGACGCTCCTCTTCGTGGTCGGCGCCGATCGGGCCGACTTCCGGGTGAGCCCCCGCATCGACTACCTCGTGGGCGGGGCCGTCACGCTGTCGGTGGGCGCCGACATCTTCGGGGGTCCCCGCCAGACCCTCTACGGTCAGTTCGACCGCAACGACCGGGTGTACGTCACCTCCACGTGGCGGTTCTGACGACTACCCGCTCCGGTCGAGGCCGCGGTACTGGATGGCCTCGGCGAGGTGCTCGTGAGCGAGATGCTCGGCGCCGGCCAGATCGGCGATGGTGCGCGCGACCTTGAGGATGCGGTCGTGGCCGCGGGCGGAGAGGCCGAGGCGGCTGACGGCGAGGGCGAGGAGCTTCGCGCCCTCCGCCGGCACCGCGCACCAGCGGCGCGCCTGGCGCCCGCTCATGCGCGCGTTCACCCGCACGTCGGTGCCCGCGAAGCGCTCGCTCTGGCGCGCGCGAGCGGCGACCACTCGCTCCCGGATGGCGGAGGAGGATTCGCTCGCGCTCGACGAGGCGAGCTGGGCGTAGGGTACTGCCGGGATCTCGAGGTGCAAGTCGATGCGGTCGAGCAGGGGACGCGAGAGGCGTGAGAGATAGTGCGCACGCTCGGCCGGGGAGCAGACGCAGGCGCGGAAGGACGCGCAGCCGCGGCGGCAGGGGTTGGCGGCGCCGACGAGCTGAAAGCGGGCGGGGAAGGCGGCGCTGCCCGCGGTGCGGGAGACGACCACGTGGCCCTCCTCGAGCGGCTGGCGCAGGGCCTCGAGCACGCGCTGGGAGAACTCGGGCAGTTCGTCCAGGAAGAGCACGCCGTGATGCGCCAAACTGATCTCGCCCGGGTGGGGAATGCCCCCACCGCCGATGAGCCCGGCGTCCGAAGCGGTGTGATGGGGAGCGCGAAACGGCCGCTCGGTGACGAGCCCGCGCTCGCGGGGGAGGAGCCCGCTCACGCTCCACACCATCGAGACCTCGATCGCCTCCTCGAGGGCGAGCGGGGGCAGGATGGTCGCCAGCCGCCGGGCGAGCATGGTCTTCCCCGCGCCGGGCGGGCCCACCATGATCACGTTGTGGCCACCCGCGGCGGCGATCTCGAGCGCGCGCTTGGCGTGGGCGTGACCGCGCACATCCGCGAAGTCGGCGGCATCGGCGGGCGGCGCCATGAGCCATCGCCCGGCGCTGGCCTCCAGGGGCTCGGGCTCGCGCTCCCCGTTCAGATACTCCACGGTGTCCTGCAGGGTGCGGACGGGCATGACCGCGAGCCCGCTGACCACGGAGGCCTCCGCCGCATTGCCCGCGGGCACGACCAGAGGGCCGTAGCGCTTGCGCCGGCAGTGCAAGGCCACGGGGAGCACGCCCCGCACCGGGCAGACGTGGCCATCCAGCGAGAGTTCGCCCAACACGACCGCGCGGTCGAGCCGCTCGGGCTTGACCAGACCGGTGGCGGCGAGGATGCCGAGCGCCATCGGCAGGTCGAAGGCCGCGCCTTCCTTCCGGAGGTCGGCGGGCGCGAGATTGACGGTGATGCGCTCGACAGGAAACTCGAAGCCGGCGTTCCTGATCGCGGCGCGCACCCGATCGCGGCTCTCGCGCACGGTCGAGTCCGGGAGCCCCACGGTGGTGAACGAGGGCAGGCCGGCGGTGACGTCCACCTCGACGGAGACGGTGGCGGCCTCGATGCCCTGGAGTGATGCCGAGCGGATCCGGGCGAGCATTGCGGGAGCAGTGTGGGCGGGAGCCCGGCGCGCAGTCAACGCGTCGAGATGGATACAGCTCGGGCGAATATGCCGGTGCGGGCCGCGTCCAACTGACCGAACACGCGCACCCGCCGAACACCCTCACCCGCCGAACACCCTCACCAGGAGGATGAGCCATGCGCATGAAGGAGATTATTGGAGGGCTGGCTGCCGTGCTGGCCCTGGCCCTCCCGGCCGCCGCGGCGGGGCCGGCCGCACCGATCCCCGTGACCCATGAAGAGCTCGGCCGCGCGTTCGACGAGCTGGCTGGGCAGATCCGCGGGCTGGGGGAGCATTTCCGCCGCCGCTCTGCGCCGGGCGATGCGCCGTCCGAGGGCCCGCTCGTCAGCTTGATGCTCGACCGCCGCGAGGAGCTGGGTCTCTCCTCGGCGCAGGTGCAGGAGCTGGAGCGGATCCGGACGGACTTTCAGCGCGCGGCGATCAAGCTCGACGCCGACCAGCGGGTGGCCCGGATGGACCTGTCGGCGCTGCTTCGAGCCGAGCCGGTGGACCTCGGCAAGGTGGAGAGCAAGGTTCGCGAGATCGAGCGGCTGCGCGCCGACCTGCACCTTGGCCGGATCCGCGCGATCGAGCAGGGCAAAGCGCAGCTCTCCCCCGAGCAGCGCGCCAAGCTTCAGACTGTGCTCGCCGAGTCGCGGTCACTGCGGTCGCGCTCTGGCAGTGTACCGGCGCCGGCGCCCCCACAGCCGCCCCGACGCTTCTAGCGCCCTGTCTCGGAAATTCGTCGACGCGCGGGCCCGGCGCCAAGCCTCGCCCGCCTCGCGCGTGGTGCCTCACATGAACGATCCGGGCAGGCACGGGGCGAGCCGCGCGCGCCGTCCCTGGTCGGTGGAACTTGCGGGGCGGGGCGCGCGGCTCGCTCGGCTACAGGGGTTGGCGCATCTGAAAGCAGAGGACGGTGAAGTTGACGGGTTGGATGTGACTACACCGTCCCCATTCCTCGACCTTCGTCTCATCCGCGATGCGCGGGCGGGCCGAGGCACAGCCCGAGAGCAGCAGTGAAAGCCCGATCACGGCCAGCGTCGCCAGCCGGAGCAAACCAGGCAACCCCATGCTCTCCCTCTTTTCGCGACGCGCGGCATTGTGTTGGCGCCCGTGGCGGAGGAGTCGCGGCCCCGAGCAGAACCGGTGCATGCGCGGGACCGGCGGTTTGGAAAACCCTCCTCCGTCCGGGCGGTCCACTGAAGAAGCAAGAGGTGAGCCAACGTGGAAACGGGCCAGAACACGGCGAATTCCTGGCCCGGGGACATGGGCTGACTTCCTTATCTGTCAAGCGGCTTACCGATTTTGATACTTTTCTACGCTCCTCGTAGGGCAGGAGGTCGGTCGGCACGCCACGACCGGGCCGGGCCCGGATATCGGCAAGGTGCTCTGGAGCCCGTGAGATAATCGCGAGCCAAGAAGCGCCCCGGCGCCGGGGCCGGGGATCTGGCTGGTGCTCGCGAGTGTCACTCGACAATGTCAGTGCGCGTGACCGGGGAGGAGCCTGTGACCTCAATGTCATCGTTCGACTACATCGTGGTGGGAGCAGGCACGGCGGGTTGCGTCGTCGCCGCGCGCCTGAGCGGGAGGGGTTCCGTCCTCTTGCTGGAGGCCGGTGGCCCGGATACCGACGCCGAGGTCGACCACATCATCGCCGAGCCCAGGAACGTGCTCCAGGCCATCTGGAACACCACGATCAGCAAGCGCTACCTCAGCGAGAGGCAGCCCGGCCTCGACCACAACCGGATGATGATTCACCAGGGCACCGTCCGTGGCGGCGGCAGCGCCGTCAACGGCATGATCTACGTCCGCGGCAATCGGCGCGACTACGATCTCTGGGCCCAGATGGGCAACCGAGGGTGGAGCTTCGAGGAGGTGCTGCCCTACTTCCGGCGGTCGGAGAACTATGCGGGCGGCGCTTCCGCGTATCACGGCGCCGGCGGCCCCCTCGACGTGTGCCGGCTCCACCCGCCCTCGCCGGCGGCCCTCGCCTTCATAGACGCCGCCGGCCGGGTCGGATTTCCGAGCAGCAGTCCGGAGTGGGATTTCAACGGTCCCCAGCAGGAGAACGCGGCCGGCCTCTACCATACGAATGTCACGCGGGCGGGCCGGCGCGCTAGCGCCGGCTTCGCGTTCCTCAACCCCGTCGCCGGCCGGCCGACTCTCGTCACCAAGACCCACACCCGCGCGGTCCGCATCATCGTCGAGCGCGGCCGCGCCGTCGGAGTGCAGTGCCTGGTGAGCGGCACGCGCGAGACGTTCCGCGCCGAGCGTGAGGTCATCGTCTCGGCGGGGACGTTCGAGTCGCCGAAGCTGCTGATGCTCTCGGGGATCGGGCCGGCGGACCACATCCGGGCGCACGGGATCGCGCCCGTGGTGGATGTGCCCGGCGTCGGGCAGAACCTGCACGACCATCTGCAACTCCTGATCTACCACTTCGCGCGGCGAGGCGCCGGACAATCGGTGTTCACCGCCGAGGCCGGGCTCTTCCTGAACACACGGGATCGCTCGCGCGCGGTGTCTCCGGACCTTCAGTTCCACGTCCTCGCGGGCATGCCGGGCCTGGCGCTCGATCCGGTCGCCATCCCGAACTTCCTCATCTGTCCCGTCCTCTGCAAGCCGCAGAGCCGAGGCACCCTGAGCCTCCGAAGCTCGGACCCGACGGACGATCCGCTCATCGAGCCCAACTACCTTCAGTGCGAGGAGGACATGCAGGTCCTGTTTCGAGGCATCGAGCTCGCGGAAGATCTCGCGCGCGCGGGCGCCCTCGGAGATCTCTTCGACAGCACCATCGCGCCCTTTGTCGTCCCCAAGCCTCTCGAGCCCAATACGCACCTCCCGCTGCCCAGAGCGGCGTCGGACCGCGCGGCCTTCGTCAAGGTGGCCGCCACGACGGTGTGGCACCCGGTAGGCACGTGCAAGATGGGCCTCGACCACCTCGCCGTGGTCGATCCCCGCCTGCGGGTCTACGGCGTGGACGGGCTTCGCGTGGCCGACGGCTCCATCATGCCGTTCATTCCGAGCGGCAACACGAATGCCGTGTGCTTCATGATCGGCGAGATGTGCGCCGACGCGGTGGCCGCCTGACCGGGCGCCCCCGGCGCGATTCAGAAGAGCGCCGCGCGTCAGCGAACTCCTGACTCGGGACCAGCCGATCATCTCAGAGCGATGCTCGTGAGACCGGGCGCGGCTCCCGGCGATAGGCCCCGCTCGCCTCGCGCGGGGTCAGGCCGCGGGGGGACAGTGGTCGCGCTGGCTCAGCGGCAGCGGCGCGCCCAGCTCGCCCGACATGTGCTCGGTCCAGGCGTGAAGAATCACGGGGGCCGCCGGAAGGCCCAGGCGCCTCAGCGTTCTCCAGAGACCGTCACCCGCATTCGCCTGCTCGTCCCCGAGCGCCAGCATGACCCGCCCCCCGCCGGCCAGGATCCGCTCTCCCCGACCCGTCCGGACGAATACCGTCCGATGGGGTCGTCCTCCGAGCAGTGTATAGGTCGGGAGCGGGATCGCCGTCGATGAGCCGCCTCCGCCTCGTGGGAACGTGATGGTCAGCACGCGGCCGCTCCCCGCCTTCCGCCTGAGCGTCCAGGAGGTCTCGGACTCCCCGGCCGCGACGTCAATGGTCTCCTCGGTCTTCGCATAGCCCCAGATCGCCTTGCCCGCCGCGCACGAGAATCGGCTGCTCACCGGCAGCTCGAAGAAGTGCAGTCCCATGGCCAGCGGATCCTGCCTCGGGGCCACGAGGAAAGCGAACCCGATCTCGTCGTAGGTGCCCAGGTCGCTGAGCACGTACCGGACGCCGAAAATTGCCAGCGCCGCGGCTCCACGGCCGAGGTCCACCGGAACGAATGGCAGAGCCCGCTCGGCCAGGGCTTCCTCGACAGCCCGCGCCGGGACCGCGTACATCGCGAGGCCCTGCGCCGCGTCCTCGACTCTCGCCGGGAGGCGAATCGACCGGCCCTCGACGGGCGGGGGGGCCGCCGCGGCTGTCGCGGCTCCGGTATCGGCCGGCGTCAGCTCCGCCGCAAAGCGCTCCGCCGCGAGCCCGGGCACCATGGCCATCTCCGTGATGAAGTGCCGGTAGGCGTCGAAGAGGGCTCCACCAGGGCCGCGTGAGCCCGAACGGCCGTCCGGGTCCCTGACCGACAGGTCGGCCGCCAACCGGAGGTACCGCAGCCCGATCTCCCAGGACCTCGTCCAGCAGTCGGTCCCGGAGACAAAAAGCGCGCGACCCATCCTGGTCCATCCGGGGGCGAGCGGGCCGGTCGTGGACGGCATCGACTTTCCTCCAGGCGACGAGCGGTTCCAGCGGACGATATCACGGTTGCGGGCGAGCATGCGTGAAGGACCCACTCCGTCGCAGGCAAATTTGACCCAGTACCCCAGCCCTTACTGCTTGACTTCGCTCCCCTGTCCACTAGACTCCTGGAGGGACCCGTGGTTACCAATCGGAATACTTTCCAGGACGCGCACCTCGACTCAGAGGTCCGGGTGCGCGACCCGGTCAACCGCTTGGCGCCGGTCCCAGCGCCCCCGCGCGGCCCCCTCGATAGCACTCGCGGGTGTGCCGGCCGCTAGGTCATGGACCCTCTCCGAGAGCTCCTCGGCGACAGCCCAGAGTTCGTCGCCCTTCTCGACCAGGCGCGCCAGCTCCTTCGCGCCAGGTCTACCGCGCGCCGCCCGCCTCCGGTCCTCCTCCAGGGCGAAACCGGTACCGGCAAAGGTCTTCTCGCCAGCGCGCTCCACCGCGCCAGTCCCCGCGTGGGCCGCCCGTTCGTCGACCTGAACTGCGCGGCCGTCCCCGAGACGCTTCTGGAGGCCGAGCTCTTCGGCTTCGAGCGCGGCGCCTTCACCGACGCCCATCAGAGCAAGCCGGGGCTCTTCCAGCTCGCCCATCGCGGCACCCTGTTCCTCGACGAGATCGGTCTGCTCCCTCCGGCCCTGCAGGTGAAGCTGCTCGCCGTGCTCGATGGCCGCGCGGTCCGCCGCCTGGGCGCCACCCGCGCCGAACAGGTGGACGTGTGGGTCCTCGCGGCGACGAATGAGGATCTCGCCCAGGCCATGCAGCGCGGCGCCTTCCGCGACGACCTCTATCACCGCCTGGCCGTGGTCACCCTCAAGCTGCCCCCCCTGCGCGAGAGGGAGGCGGATCTCCTCTTGCTTGCAGAGCGTTTCCTCGCCCGCGCCTGCGCCGACTATGGCCTGCCCGCCAAGTCGCTCACCGCCGAGGCGCGGGTCGCCCTGCGTGGCTACTCCTGGCCGGGCAATATCCGCGAGCTCGGCAATGTGATCGAGCGCGCCGCCCTGCTGACCGACGCCGAGGCGCTCACGCCATCGCACCTGGCCCTGCCCGCCGCGTTGCCGGCTCGAGACGGGGGCGTGGCTCCCGCCCTCGGCGGCCGGGCCACGCCGCCGCCCGCCCGCGACCTCATGCGCCAGCACTTGCAGAGCGTTCTCGTGCGGACCGGCTGGAACATCTCCCGCAGCGCCGCGTTCCTGGGCATCTCCCGCAACACGGTCAAAGCGCGCATTGCGCGCTTCGGTCTCCGCGAGCCGGATCCCGCACCGGCCGGACGCGACGCGTCGACGCCTCCGCCCGCTCCTCTCGCCGACGGAGAGGCCCAGCGGCGGTCTCCCGTCATCGCCGGGCGCTGGCAGTCGCGGCGCCTGTCTCTTCTCCTGGTCCGGCTGACGGCCCCCGTCGACGCGGACCTATCCTCTCAGCAGGCGCTCAACTCCATCGCCGAGAAGATCCGCGGCTTCGGCGGAAGGGTCGAGGGCCTGAGCCCTGCTGGTCTCTGCGCGGTCTTCGGCCTGGAACCGACGGACGAGCCCGCGGTCCTCGCCGCGCACAGCGCCATGGTCATCCGCAATGCTTTGCGGCGCGGCGGACCTCGGATCACCCAGCCCCTGTCCATCACGATGGGGCTGCACGCCCGCGAGATCCTCGTCAACTATGGTCCGGGCGCACCGACGCTCGAGGCCGATGGAATCCGCCACGGCTGGAACACTCTCGACGCTTTGCTGGCGGAGGCCGAGCCCGACAGGACACTCGCCACACGGGAGGCGGCGGCCTTGCTCCGGCGACGATTTGCCCTGGTCCCGCTCGGACAAGACGGGACGAGCTACGGGATCGAGGGTTTCTGGCACGGCGGGCCGGGCCGTGCGCGTGAGGTCGGCCGCCTGGCCGGCCGCCGCACGGAGCTGGCGCTACTCGAGGGCCGGCTCGCGCTGGCCGGACGCGGCCGGGGCCAGGTCATCGACATGATCGGAGAGGCCGGGATCGGGAAGTCCCGCCTCCTGCTCGAGCTGGCGCGGAGCGACGTCGCGAGAGCCGTCACCTATCTCGAGGCGCGGTGTTCGCCCGCGACCGAGAGCACACCGTTCTATCCGCTCCTGTCCATCCTCCGCGACACCTGCGGTGTGACGGAAACGGATGCGCCCGACGTCGTGCGCGAGCGGGTCACCGCGGCGACGCGGGAGGTGGGCCTGGAGGGCCCGGAGTTGGCGGCGATCCTCACCCAGCTCCTCGCGACCGAGCCGGCTCAGAATCCCGAGCTCGATCCGGGGCGGCTCAAGAAGCGCTTCTTCGGCGCGATCCGCGATCTGCTCATCGGCCGCAGCAGCTTGTCGGCCCCCCTCCTCATCGCTGTCGAGGATCTGCACTGGGTGGATCCGACTTCGGAGGAATGCCTCGCGTCGCTGGTGGAGGCGATGGGCACCGCGCCCATCCTCCTCGTCACGACCTACCGCCCGGGCTTCCGCCCGCCCTGGGCCGGCCAATCGAACGTCATCCAGCTTCCCCTTCTCCCCCTGTCGCTCACGGAGAGCCTGGGGTTGGTCCACGGGGTCCTCGATCCCGGCGCGGTGTCCGACAAGGTCGTGAGTCGAATCCTCGCGCGAGCCGAGGGCAATCCCCTCTTCCTCGAGGAGCTGAGCCGCGCCACCCTCGAGCGGAGCGCCGGCCGCTCCTCTGACCATGTGCCGGCCACCATCGAGGAAGTGATCGGGATCCGCATCGACCGGCTCCGCCCGCGGGCCCGGCAGCTCCTGCGCACCGCGGCGGTGATCGGACGTGAGGTGCCCATGTCGCTCCTGCGCCTGGTCAGCCAGCTTCCGGAAGAGGCCCTCCAGGAGAGCCTGGAGCACCTCCAGCGCGCCGACTTCCTCTATCACACGGCCCGCGCTCCCTCGGAGTCCGGGTACACCTTCAGGCATGGGCTCTTTCAGGAGGTGGCGTACGCCGGCCTGGCGGCGGGCGACCGGCGCGCGCTGCACATCCGGGCTCTCGAGAGTATCGAGCGGGTGTACGCCGACAGCCTGGGCGAGCAGATCGAGTCGTGTGCCCGCCACGCGCTGGCGGGAGAGGCGCGGGAACGGGCGGTGTCGTATTCGTATCAGGCGGGCCAGAAGGCCAGGGCGCGCTCGGCGCCGGCCGAGGCGAACAATCACCTGCGCAAGGGGCTCGACCTCCTCCAGACACTGCCCGAGACACTCGAGCGAGACCGCCAGGAGCTGGACCTGCAGACCGCCGTCGGGCAGATCCTGCTGGCCACCAAGGGCTATGGCGCCCCCGAGGTGGAGCGGTCCTATACGCGGGCGCTCGAGCTGTGCCAGCGAGTGGGCGACACCGGGCAGCTCGCCTCGGTGCTGACCGGACAGTGGGTCTTCCATCTCCTGCGCGCGGAGTACCAGACGACCTGGGCGATCGCCGAGCGGCTCCTCACCCTGGCCGAGGCCGGCCGGCGAAGCGAGTTCCTGCTGGAGGCTCACGTGGCGCTGGGGATGACGGCGATCTTCCTCGGCGAGTTCGTCGCCGCGCGCCATCACCTGGAGCTCGCCCTGACGTTCTACGATTCCGAGAGCCGGCGGCCATTCTTCTACGACACGGACCTGGGGGTCTCCAGCCTGGCGTACCTGGCGTGGGCGCTGTGGTTTCTCGGGTATCCGGATCAAGCGCTGCGACGGAGCAGCGAGGGGCTGGCGCTCGCCCGGTCGCGCGAGCGGTCGGCCACCTTGAGCGTGGCGCAGGCACTGGGCCTCGTGGCCAGTATCCATCAGGTCCGAGGGGATGCGCGGGCGGCCCTGGAGTTCGCCGAGCAGACCATCGCCTACTCCGCCGAGCGGGGCTTCCCCTACTGGGTCGCTCTCGGTCGGATCACGCGAAGCTGGGCCCTGGGCGAGGGGGGCGAGCGAAAGACGGGGATAGCCCAGATCCGCGAGAGCCTGGACAGCTATCGCGCCACCGGGGCCACACTCGGGCTCACGCGGTATCTCACGATGCTGGCCGACATGCACCGGAAAGACGGCCAGGCTGCCGACAGTCTGTCGCTCCTCACCGAGGCGGCGGCCCTTGTCCAGGATACCGGCGAGCGCTACCACGAGGCCGAGATCCACAGGCTCCAGGGCGAGGTGGCTCTCCTCGGGAGCGGGCCCGATTCGGCGCGGGCTGCCGAGCTCTTCTTCGAGCGGGCGCTCGACGTGGCCCGGCGCCAGAGCGCGAAGAGCTGGGAGCTGCGCGCCGTCATCAGCCTGGCGCGGCTCTGGCGGGACCAGGGCAAGATCGCCGAGGCGCGCGCGCTCCTCGCCCCCGTCTATTCATGGTTCACCGAAGGGATGGACACCGCCGATCCCAGCGAGGCGCGCGCGCTCCTCGAGGAGCTCGCGCGACCCAGCCGAGCCCTCGGGGCGTAGCCGGGATCATGAAGAATCCAGGCTCCAGGAGCGTGTCGGAGCAACCTCTGTTCGAGCGCCGGCTTCGCCGGCGCAGCCCGTTCTGGGGGAGGCTCGAAGGGGGCCGTCGAGGCCCCCTTCGATGATCTAGCGGGTCGAGAGCCGCCGGGTGTGGTCGATCAGGTCGATCAGCGGATCAGGGTTGGGCGCGAACCGCCGCGCTTCCTCGCGCGCCTCGCTGGCGACCGCATCGAGGTAGCGCTCGGCCTCGGGCAGTCGCGACTTGAACGCCTCCGCCATCGCGTGCAGGTCGCCGTCGGCGGGATTCGGCTCGACGAAGAGCGCCGAGACGGCGGGATCGCGGATGGCGAGCGCTGCGGGCAGGGTCAGGATGCCGTCTCGCACGTCCTCGTCGCCCCCCCCGCCGAGCGCGGCGGCGCCCCGAACGTCGCCGACGTCGTCGCAGCCGTGATAGAGCACTCCGAGCAGGTGGCCGAAGCGCCGCAGCTCCTCGGTGCGGGTGCCGAGGCACGCCGAGACCTCGAACATCGTCCCCGTGTCCTCGCCCGCGATCCGCCGCCAGTCCTCCACGCCCAGCGGCTGCCGGCGAAGCCGCCACTGCATGCACTCGGCGACCCCGAGCCTCATGAGGAGCTCGGAGAAGAGCAGGATGTCGTGGGGATCATGCTTCACGATCCGGTACCCGTCGGCGACGATATAGCCCGAGGCCATGAGGGCCGGGAGCGTCCCGAAGCGGTTGTGAAGGGTGGGGACCCCTCTTCGGGAAGGGGAGCCGTCCACGATGTCGTCGATGATCAGCGACACGTTGTGAAACATCTCGAGGACGACCGCCGAGCGGATCAGCTCCGGCGGCGTCGGACCCCGATAGATGGCCCGGTAGCAGCTGAACACGGTGAGGGGCCGGAAATACTTGGATCCTTCCCGGAACTGCCACGCGAGGGCACTGCGGATCTCCTCGCTGGCGTGCGAGATCCACCCCGCGATCTCCTGTTGAAGCTGCTCGATCTCCGCCTCGAAGCCGAGCTGCGCGATGACCTGTGAAGGAGCGGCCTCGGACATGTCCCTCACCGGCCTCAGGGTTTCGCTTCCCAGCGCCGCCAGTACCGGCCCTCGGGGTTCGGGCCCGGCGCGGGCCAGAGGCCGGCGGCGATCCTGTCCAGCTCGGCCTGAAGGACCCTCAATTCCTGGGAGGGATAGTCCGCCATCTCGCGGAGACGACCGCGGAGCTCGTCGACGAGGATCGCGCGTGTCTCGGAGCCGTCCGCGGGCGCTCCCGCCGCCTCCGCCAACGTCTTAGCGAGGGACGGGAGGGCCGTGGCCCACGCGTCCGCGACGCGGCTCCAGTAACGCAGGCCGCTCGCCACATGGGCGAGCCAGGCCTGCGCGAGAAACTGCAATACGTCCCCACCGGCAGGACCGAGGTCGGCGGGCTTGCCATCGGTACCGGGCGGCGGGGGGCCATTGAGGATGGCGGCCGATGAGGCCTCGGCGAGACGGCGCATCATCTCGGGAAACATCTCGGCAAGGAGCCGCGCCGGATTTTCCCCACCGGGGACGAATCCCTCGTTCGACACTCGGTCCTCCGCTCGGGCGACAGTCCACCCGGACTGCGAGTTCGGCCATCCGTCCGGCTCCGCCCCACGCCCGCGGAAAGCGCACAGCCGGCGCCAGAGTGTGTTCGGTTTCGATGCCCAGCGGTGATTGCAGACGGTCGGGAGGGAGCTGTCCTCGCGCGTCTCTGGCGAGGGAGGCTAGCACAGTTCCTCTCGCTTTGACAGCCTGCAGAGGCGTGCCGTGGCGTACTTTGCTCCACGAGCGCCGCCGGGTGCCACTGTCCTTACTGCGTAGCGCGGTGGAGCCGGCTCCGGAGCATGTGTCAACGCCTCCCGGCGCCGTCCCGGCGCAGATCCGCGTACATCGACCAGGCGGTCTTCCACCACTCGGCGGCGACCGAGTACGGGGTGCCCAGCAGGTTCAAGCCGAGCGCGAAGAGGTCCTCGGGCGTCGTATACGCGCCGGGTGACGAGAGCTGCTCGTTCGCCCAGGACCACCCCTTCGCCGCGTACGCATACGGCGCGAGCAGCAGCTTGAGGGCCATCATCTGGAGCTCGGGGTATGCGTCGGGCTGGATGACCGTGATGGGGCGGGCGTGCCGATCGTCGCCGCGAAGCCGCCGATCGGCCACCGCTTGTGCCTGGAGCGCCTGGGCGGCCAAGAGGCCGCTCACGACGGCACCCTCCACGGTGACGACGTCGACCGGCGTCTGGCAGAAGTCGCCGGCGAGGAAGAGGTTGGGGATCGCCGTCTTGGCTACCGGCCGCCAGTGCTCGCTGCCCACCTCGTTGACGAAGAGCTCGTCGGCGACGTTGGGTTCGAAGTGGGTCAGGGCGGCATCCAGATCCCCGCGATCGAAGCGCAGGTACTCGCTGAGCTCCGTGACCATCGCGTCGACGACCCCGGGCCCGTCGAGGTTGGCGAGCGCGTTCAGATCGGATGCGATCACGTTCAGCACGGTCTTGTCGAGTCCCGGCCAGGCCTGAGAATTGTCGATGAAGGTGAGGCCGGACGTCGAGCCCACGAGCACCACGTGGTCCTCCGGGATGCCGGGCAGCTTCTTCTTGAAGAACAGGTCGAGCGAGCCCATGGGCTCGTTCTGGAGCTTGGAGAGCGGCGGGAAGCTGAGCTGAGCCCGGGCCCGCGGGGGCAGGTCGGCGGCGGCGGGGAAGATCTTCAAGGACCGCGGGGCGATGAGCTTCCCGAGAACGGTGGGCCGCACGGCCAGGACCAGATAGTCGACGGTGTCGTCGCCGGATACGGCTGAGGGGGATGGAGGTGGAGCATCGCGCTCCGGACGCTCCAGGCCGATGAAGCATTCCTCGCCGTGTCCGGGCGCATGGGCAATCCCGGTCACCCTGTTCTGGACGGGATCGTAGCGTATCGTCGTCACCTCGCAGCTCAGCTTGATCTCGCAGCCGAGCGCCTGCAGGCGCGCTCTGAGGTGCCGCTGGAAATGGCGCTCGCAGTCGCCTTTGAGAATCCACATCATGGGCTCGGGGTAGCGGAGGCCGTACTTGACGAAGTTCTTGTAGCTCGCGGCCGACGTCAGGTAGCTGGGAAGGGCGAATGCCTTGGCCAGCGTCTCCTCGTGCAAGGCGGCGCTCTGTTCGGTGGCGTACGGGCGCGACTGCATGAAGCTGTTGACGGAGTACTCCTCGAGGAGGCGGTCCTTGCGAAACGGGTGCGCGAGGAGGTCGATCAGCGAGTAGGAGTACAGGAACATGTCGGGTATGGGCGCGACGCCCGAAAAGAGATTGTCCCAGACATGCCGGGGTGAGCCGAGGTTGATCAGCGCCGGCATCCGCGCGCTGCCCTTGTACATGTGCCGTATCGCCGTGCGGGGCGCGAAGTCGCGCTCGCGGCTGAGCCCGAGGTCGCCCACGATCTGCCAGAAGTTGTTGTACCAGTTGAGGAGCATGTGATAGCAATGCTCGTGGTACACGCCGTGACCGTGTGAGTGGGCGCCGAACTGGCCGCCGGTGTAAGGCTTCTGCTCGTAGAGGGTGACCTGGTAGCCCCGTTCGGCGAGGCGGAGCGCGGCGGTGAGGCCCGCCATGCCGGCGCCGACAATGGCCACTTTGATCTCGCTCATCGCCAATCTCCTGGTCGCGGTGATGGAGGGCCGATGTCCGGCTCGAGTGGGGGGACAGTAGCACAGTTTTCGCAGGCTCGGCAGACGGGGCTGCGCGGCCGGCGGGTCAGTGTGGCGCCGGGGTGGGCCGCGAACAGCCGAGGATGGCCGCCGGCATGGCGGGAGGAGGCGCGATGGCGGACGACAGGGCCGACCGGGGTACCGTGACGCTCGGGGAGATCTACGCCGCCGGACTGTCCACGGGCGCCGCGTGGCTGCAGCACGTGGCCCAGGAGGCCTTCCGGTATGTAGCGCGTGTCCAGGAGGCGGTGACGGCGGGCACGCGCGGTGAGCAGAGC
>Ga0214473_10006064_pt1 | contig 14463 bp, 15 predicted proteins | sample RVTome_7_FD_203509 | JGI IMG/M metagenome (GOLD analysis project Ga0214473, IMG submission 203509) | Soil microbial communities from uranium-contaminated site in the Upper Colorado River Basin, Wyoming, United States - RVT98D197 | ecosystem: Environmental > Terrestrial > Soil > Contaminated >... | reverse complement strand
TACTTCCCTTTCCGGGCAAGCCGTTCCGTCAGCTCCGCGGCGAACCTCTCCCCTCCGCCGATCAACCCGTACTTCGGGATGACGACGGCGACCCGCGGGCGACCCCCCGGGGCCCTTTCCCGACCGTGCCGCGGAAAAACCGTCAAAGCCCCGCCCCCGGCCGGTTTCGTTCCAGCTCCCGCAGCTTGGCGTACTTCGCGAAGACGTGCAGCGCGGCGGCGGCCGCGATCTCCAGCCCCTCGACGCCGTCGAGGAATCCCAGCCGCAGCAGGTAGGACCTGGCGAATGAGAGAAACGGCCGAAGAGTGATATCGGAAAGGCCGCTTCTGCGTCCCGATTCGAACATCTCCTTCGCGGAGAGGTCGGTGTACCGGTTCATCTTGACGAGGATGTCCGAGAAACCGCCGAAGGAGTAGTGGAGGATGTGGCCCTTCAGTCGTCCCGTCGCCCCGGACACGATCACTCGCTCGTGGACCGCCTGATCGGAGAACCGGGCATGCCGTCGGTCGAACAGGCGGACCGTGCGGTCGGGGTACCAACCCGAGTGCCGGATCTCCTTGTCCCCCAGGAACGTCCGTCGAGGGACGGAGAAGGCGGGGAGGGCGCCGCCGTCGCGCAATACGCCTTCGATTTCCTCGGCCAGCTCCGGGGTCGCACGCTCGTCGCAGTCGAGGCAAAAGATCATGTCGTGGGTAGCCAGCTCAACGGCGGCCTGCTTCTGCGGGCCGAACCCCTTCCAGGGCACCTCGAAGACCTTCGAAGTGTAGCGCTGGGCGATCTCCCGCGTCCCGTCACCGCTTCCCGAATCGACCACCACGATCTCGTCCGCCCAAGCGAGGGACTCCAGGCATCCGGCGATCCGTCTGCTCTCGTTGAAGGATATGACGATGGCGGTTACCGGACGGCGATCCGATGTTTTCATGCCCCCCCTCGAAAACCGCTTCAGGCCGTGACGATTTCGAACAGTCTGCTTGCGTTCATCTCTTCCTGGAGCGCCCTGCCGGCGCGAGCCGCGTTCCCGCAGTAGCGTCCGTAATCCCGAAGGATCTCCTCCACCCCTGCGAAAAGGACCTCCGGCGCCGCCGCATCGACGGCCTTCCCCGCCCCGAAACGGTCCACCACGCGTCCCATCCACGTCCCCTTCAGCGTTACGACGGGGCAGCCGAGGGAAAGGGCGTCCAGGGTTACGCCGCTTATGCGATCCGCGAAATCGGCCGGGGCGTAGGGCTGGAGGCAGATCGCTCCCCTGAACTGCTCCCTGTACTCTCCTCCCTGCAAGGTTTCCATGCGAACCTTCAAGTGGGGATAACCGAGATTCCCCAGGCGGTCCATCTCCGCCCGGATGCGCGCGTCGTACCTTCCGTAGTGGTCGGGAGACGCCTGGAGGGATACCGGGACGGCTTTTCCCCGCGCGTGAAGCCAGGCCACAAGGCTCACCAGGTCCGGGAACCCCTTGTCGGCGCGGGCGGCGCCCGCGAAAAGCAGGTGACGGAAATCCGGATTCCCCGCCTGCACGCCGGTATCCACCGGAGTGATCGGATAGGGCACCGTTTCGGCGCGTCCGAACCCGCACACCCGGAAAACGCCCACGACCGATTCGGTCGGGCCGAGCACCACGATGTCGGGCTGCAATCCCGCCATCCGCGCAAGGAATCTCCTTTTCCCCGCGTCGTGCCTGAACCAGTGAAAATAGAGGTAAACCTTCGCCGGCGGTATGCGGCCGCCGGCCGCATGGTGCGCGAACGCAAGGTCGATCCGCGTGGCCGTCGGAAGGAAGATCCGGCCGGGCTCGCGCAGCAGCCTGCGGAAAAGAAGGAACGCCTGGGGGCGGCGAAGGCGCCTGTGGAAATGCGGAAACACGCGCACATCCTTTTTCTCCAGGCCCGGAAGTTTCGCGTTCCGTCCGGCGTACAGGCGCAGGTCGCATCCGCTCTTTTCCCCCGCCCCGCAGAAGCTCGACACGAAGCTGTGGCAGTGTCCCGCCTCGGACTCAAGGGTGGGCTCGACGATGTGTAGAACCGTCCGTGTCATTCCGCGACGATTCCCCCGGCCGTCGCAAGGTTGTTCCTTATCGGTTTACACATCGGGCGTCTCCACGATGAGGGTTGCCATCGCCTCCGCGGCCGCTTCCGGCGGGATGCTTCGCCGGCACTCCGCGTCCCGGGCGCAACGCTTGCGGAGGCATGCGGTGCAAGGCATCGGGGCCTGGAGGAACCGGTGGCCGGGTCCGTACGGGGCGTTCCGGTTCCCGTCGGTCACCCGGAAGACGGACACCGTCCTGCATCCCACAGCCGCCGCGACATGCAGCGGGCCCGTGTCCGGGGCCATGAGGAATCCGCACCTCCGATACACGGCCGCCAGCTCCTTGAGGGAGAGCCTGGGCAGCACCGCCATGCCGCGCCCTGCCATACGGAGAATCTCTTCCGCCTCCCGCCGTTCCTCCTCGCTTCCCCACGAGAGGAACACCCCCATCCGGGGGTACCGCCGCCGCAGCGCGCGCACCGCATCCGCCCAGAATTCCGGATCCATCCGCTTGGTCTGCCACGTCGTGCCCGGGTGGACGACCACGAGGGGAGCCGCCTCCGGAAATGCGCCCCGGACGACCTGGGCGGCGCGCTTCTCCTGCTCGTCCGTCGTGGCGATGCCGGTCCGCAGGGAGGCGAGATCGAACTCCCCCCCGAAGGGGGCGCTGACGACCCGGAGCAGTTTCCGGCTGATATGCCGGTCTTCCGGCCGCAGAGCGACCTTCCGGTTCGTGAACAGCAGGTTCGGCGCCTCGCGGACCCCGTGCCGGTCGAAACCGAATCTCAAGGGAGCGCCCGAGAGGCGGGTGACGACCCCGCTCTTCGCGTTCCCCTGGATGTCGAACGCGATGTCGTATTTTCCTTCCCGCAGCTCCCGGACCGCGCCGGCGGCCTCTTTCCTTGCGCTTCCAGCGGTCCACTCCCGCTTCCAGCGCTTGAGGTCGAGCGGCACCACCCGGAAGAGATCGTCGTTCCCCTCGAGCAGCGCGGCGAACCTGCGGTCGACCGCCCAGTCGATGCGCGCCCCCGGGGCGGCTTTCCTGAGGTAGTCCAGCACGGGCAGGGCGTGCGCGACGTCCCCCAGCGCGGAGAGCTTCACGATCAGGATCCGTTGGAACTTAACCCGCATTTCTCACCAGTTTCCTGCTGCGGCGGCGGATACGGGCATGTCTACTGCGTTGCCCTCCTTCGTGCTCCTCGACGTAGTGTGAACTACGCCTGCGTCGCCCGAAGTTCGCGCGCCTTGTATCCACACCCGTCTCCACCGCCTCGCTACGGAACCCGGTGAGAATTGCGGGTTAGCCCGCTTCACGCGGGGACTCCGGGAAGAGATCGCGGGCGGCCGCGACGACCATCTCCGCCGTTATCCCCGACATGCAGTCATGGCCGCGGTCGCACTCCCGGAGCATGCAGGGAGAGCAGTCGGCGCCGACGCGGACGATCCGGGCCTTGCCGGTCCAGGGGGATGTGGTCCGCCAGTCGGTCGGGCCGAAGATCGCCGCCAGCGGAACCCCCAGCGCGGCTGCGATGTGCATCGGCCCCGAGTCGTTCGTCACGAGGAAGGAGCACCGGGAGAGGAGGGACATCAACTCCCTCACCGACGTCCGTCCCGCGAGGTTTACGGGTTTCCCCCGCATCGCCGCCTCGATTTCCTCCGCGAGAGGGCGCTCCGGAGCCGACCCCATCAGCACGACGGAAGCTCCCCACTCCTCGGAGAGCGCATCCGCCACCGCGGCGAAGCGGTCCGGGAACCACCGCTTCGCTGACCCGTAGGTCGCGCCGGGATTGATCCCCAGGACCCGTTTCCCCTTCGGGATGCCGAGGGAGGAAAGCCTCTCCTCCATCGCGTCCGTCTCTTCGCGCGTCACGCCAAGCCGCATCCGCGGGGAAGCCGGCATGGGAATCCCCAGCCCGTCCAGGAGGCGCAGGTAATATTCGGCGTGGTGCAGACGCCGGGTCTCCTCCGTGACGGGGACTGCCCGCGTGAGAAGAAGGCGCCTGCCATCCGTCGCATATCCCATTCTCTCCGGCACTCCCGCGAGGAACGCCAGAAGCGCGGCGTCGAAGGCGTTCTGGAACAGAAGCGCGGCGTCGAACCGGCGGCGGCGAAGCTCCGCCGCCATCCGCAGCATCCCGGCCGCCCCCGAATGCCTCTCCGCCTTGTCGTAGACGAGAACCCCGTCCGCATCCGGGTGATGGCGGAACAGCTCCGCCACGAGGGGCCTGGCGACAAGGACGATCCGGGCCGAGGGAAACGCCTCCCGCACCGCTCCCAGCGCCGGCGTGGTTAGCACCGCGTCCCCCAGCCAGTTGACGGCGCGCACCAACAGCGTCGCGGGAGGGTCCTTTCTCTTTGTACGCATGGGAGTTATAGATTATCACTTCCCGAAGAACCGGCGGACCTGCCGGATCACCTCATCCTGGTCCTCGCGGGAGAGAAACGCCGACATCGGCAGCGAGAGGATCTCCCGGGAGACCGCGGAGGACACGGGGAAATCGTCCTCTCCGTATCCAAGGTGGGCGAAGGCTTCCTGCCGGTGCAGGGGAACCGGGTAGTGGATGGCCGTGGGGACCCCATTTTCGGAGAGGTGTTTTGCGAGTTCGTCCCGGCGGGGAGTCCGTATCGAGTATTGCGCATAGACGTGGGTGTTTCCGGGGGCAACCGCCGGAATCGTGACGACGTCCCCCAGGGCCTCGGAGTAATAAGCGCCCGCTGCGGCGCGGCGCGTAACCTCGGCGGGAAAATGGCGGGCCTTGGCCAGGAGCACCGCGGCCTGGAGCTCGTCCAGACGCCCGTTGATGCCGATCGCGCGATGGCGATACCTTTCCCACTGTCCGTGGTTGCGAAGCCCGGAAATCCGGTGGGCGACGCCGTCGTCCGAGGTGAACGCCATCCCTCCGTCTCCGTAGCAGCCAAGCGGCTTGGAGGGGAAGAAAGAGGTCGTCCCCACGTGCGGGAATCCGCAGGAGCGCTTCCCGTTTCTCTCCGCTCCGAAGGACTGGCATCCGTCTTCGATGACGAAAAACCCGTACTCCGCGGCGATCCGGAGGATCGACTCGAGGTCAGCGCATTGCCCGTACAGGCTGACGGGGATGATGCCGCGGGTGTTTTTCGTAAGCGCTTCCTCGATTTTCTGCGGATCGATGTTGTAGGTCTGCGGCTCGATGTCGACGAAGACCGGCGTGGCGCCGGTAAGCGCGATCACTTCCGCCGTGGCGATGAAGGTGAAGGGGGTCGTGAGGATCTCGTCCCCGGGCCCGGCGCCGTACGCCATCAGCGCGAGGAGGAGGGCGTCGGTCCCGGAGGAGCAGCCGAAGGCGTGCTTTGCGCCCACTTGGGAGGCCAGGAGCCGCTCGAGCTCGGCTCCCTTCGAGCCCATGATGAACTGGGCGCTTTTCAGTACAGCGTCGATCTGTTCCCGGATTTCGGCTTCGTATGCCGCAAACTGGCCCTGCAGGTCGATGAATTTCACGGAATATTCCGCCTTTTTCGCGATAAGCCCCCTTTGCCGGGGCATCCTTCTTTGTATCACACCGCTCCCAGATTTCCAATTTTCGATCCGTTTTTTCTGCCATCCGGCAGGGGAATTCTGGTATAAATACAAGGTTCAAGGAGGGATGGCCGAGCGGCTGAAGGCGGCGGTCTTGAAAACCGCTGAGCGGAAACGCTCCGTAGGTTCAAATCCTACTCCCTCCGCCAGGTGAGTATTTGTTGCGGAGATCGGGGATTTGAACCCGAGCCCGCCGCCGACCGAATAGGGAGGATAAGCGCGACCTTGCGGAGCGCGGCAGGCGGGCGAGGCGACCGAGGGGATGCAGGCGAGAACGCCGGAATCTGATCGGTCAAATCCTACTCCCTCCGCCAGAAAGCTTTGGAAACATTGCCGGAGAGGTGGCCGAGTCGGCTGAAGGCAACCGCCTGCTAAGCGGTTGTACGGGTAAAACCGTACCGAGGGTTCGAATCCCTCCCTCTCCGCCATTTGGTTATTTGTAGGAGATAATGGGATTCGAACCCGAGCCCGCCAGGCGCGCCAACCACATGAAGCGGGACCGGCATTTGATATTATCTGTTGCTTAGCGTTTGCGGAGAGGTGTCCGAGCTGGCCGAAGGAACGCGACTGGAAATCGCGTAGGCGGCTTATACCCGCCTCGAGAGTTCGAATCTCTCCCTCTCCGCCATCACATCCATACCGCCCGGATGATAAAACCGAGGAAGGACGGAAAGAAAGAGGAGGAGAAATGAAACGAATCGCATTGATCGCCGCAACCCTGCTGATGTTCGTGTTTGCCGTTACCGCTTGCAAGAAGACGGAGCAGCCGCAACCTCCATCGCCGATGCCGGGTCAAGGAATGCCGGGTCAGGGAATGTCAGGCCAGGGAGCGCCGGGCCAGCCCGGCGGCATGCCCCCCATGGGAGGGGGACCCGAAAAGAAAGTCGTCGTCCCCGACGCGGTGAAGGGCACGTGGAAGGCCGTCAAGATCGAGGTGGAGTACAAGGAGAAGAAATCGAAGAAACAGTTCACCGTTCCGCTGAAGTCCGAATTCAAGATCCCCGACTCGGACCTCGTCATCAATGTGGGGGAATTCCTGCCCCACTTCGCGATGGCCGCCGATTCCATCACCTCGAACTCCAACAACCCGGAGAACCCGGCGCTCCAGGCCGAGGTCTTCCAGGGAGGGAAGGAAATCTTCCACGGGTGGCTCTTTTCCAAGTTCCCGTCGGTCCACCCGTTCCAGCACGACAAGTACGGCGTGACGATGGTGGAAGGACTGAAGAAGTAAACGCCTGACGTTTGCGTACCGTCTCGCATATAGCTTGACGCAACGCGGGGGACGCTCCTTCGTTTCGTATCGTTAAGGAGTGTCCCCCGTTATTTTTTCGAAACGTCCCTCCGGGTCCGCCGGAGCACCGCCATCATCTGTTCGTGGATCCTGCCGTTCGATGCAAGGATGTCGGGCTGGTGGATGTCGTAGGGCGAGCCGTCGAGGCGGGTCGCCATGCCCCCCGCTTCGGTAAGAATCAAAAGGCCCGCAGCCGTGTCCCACGGCTTGAGCGCAAGCTCCCAGAACCCGTCGAACCTGCCGCAGGCGAGATAGCACATGTCCAGCGCCGCCGATCCGTCGCGGCGGATCGCCTGCCCCGTGAAAACGAACTCGCGGAAATAATCCAGGTTGTTGTCGCTCGCGGTATTCACGTCGTAGGCGAACCCCGTCGACAGCAGGGACTGCCGCAGCTTTTCCGTGGGGGAAACGGAGATCCGCTCGCCGTTTCGGAACGCGCCGCCGCCGGGCGTCGCCGCGAACAGCTCCTCGAGCAGCGGGTCGAACACCGCCCCCGCAAGCAGCGAACCGTCCCTTTCCACGGCGATCGAGACGCAGAAGCAGGGGTAATTGTGCGCGTAGTTGGTCGTCCCGTCGAGAGGATCGACGATCCAACGATACGGAGAGGATGACGTGACCTCCGAACTCTCCTCCGAGAGGATGCCGTGGTCGGGATAGGCGGACCGGATCCTCTCCATAATGTACGCTTCCGACCGGCGGTCCACTTCGGTCACCAGGTTGATCTCCCCCTTGTAATGGACCTCCTGTTTCCTGCCGTAATTCCGGCGCAGGATCCCTCCCGCACCCCTGGCCACATCTTCCGCGAACCGCATCAGATCCCGAGGCTCCATCCCTTCCCCCCCTGCCGCTCCGCTTGCATACTATTTCCGGCATTATAGTATGTTGAGAAGCCGGCTTCCCGAAGTTCCGGCCCATCCCGAGAAAACGATAGGGAGGATAAGGAAGATGACACGATGGTTCGTCGTTCTTCTCCTGTCGGCGGCGCTCCTTGCGGGGGCGTGCTCGACGGCGAAAAAACAGGAGCGCCCATGGCAGGCCGGCGACACCGTCATCTGCCCGCACTGCGGGCGACAGTTCCCGGTCCCCGAAAAGCTCGGCCCGTAGAAGGCGTTGTCGTCGTGAAATTCCGCGGCCAGCGAGGCGGCTTTCTTGCACATTCCTGACGGATACCTGGGGCCCCCCACCTACCTGGCGGGATTCGCCGCGTGCGCCCCCCTCTGGGCGATCGCCGCCCGAAAGCTCAAGGAGACACTCGACGCCCGAAGGACCCCTCTCCTCGCCATCTCCGCGGCGTTCACCTTCCTGGTGATGATGTTCAACATCCCCCTTCCGGGAGGGAGCACCGGTCACGCCGTGGGAGGGGTCCTGATCGCCATCGTCGTGGGACCGTGGGGCGCGATGCTCTCCGTCAGCATCGCCCTCGTCATCCAGGCGCTCCTCTTCGGGGACGGAGGGATCACGGCCATCGGAGCGAACTGCTTCAATATCGCCTTCGTGATGCCGTTCACCGGGTACTACGCTTACCGGCTCCTGTCGAAAGCGCTTTCCGGCGGGAAGGGGAGGGCGATCGCGGCAGGGATCGGCGGATACGTGGGGCTGAACATCGCCGCCTTCACCACCGCCCTCATGTTCGGCATCCAGCCGATCCTCCACACGGGCACGGATGGACGCGCGCTGTACGCCCCGTATCCCCTGTCCGTGGCGGTCCACGCCATGATGATCGAGCACCTGGTCCTGTTCGGCGTCGCGGAAGCACTGGTGACGGGGCTGGCGGTTTTCCACCTCGAGAATTCGCGGTCCGCCTGGGTGCTCCGCGCCTCCGCGGAGGAGACCCGGCGGTGAGCCCATCCCGCGGCTCAAGGGAGTTGCGGAAGTTCTGGGTCGTCCTGATCGTGCTGGCGTTCCTCACCCCATTGGGCATCTATCTTCCCAAGCTCCTCCAGGGGGGTTCCGCCTGGGGCGAATGGGGGGTCGAGGAAGTGGAGAAGATGATCGGCTACGCTCCCCGCGGGATGAAGAGACTGGCGGAGCTCTGGAAGGCGCCGATGCCCGACTACGCCCTGCCGGGCCAGGAAGGCGCTCCCGCCTCGCGGCTGAGCGTTTCCTACATTCTTTCCGCGCTCCTCGGAATCGTCGCCTGCGGAGGCGGCGCCTGGCTCCTCGGGCGCTGGCTGGCCGGGAAGAAGAAGCGGCGGTCATGAGCGGAGCATCCGCGAGAGAACGACGGTTCCGGGAGCTCGCCGCCTCCCGGGGGTTGCGCCCCTCCGGTGAGGGTCACGTCGGAAAAACGCTTCGTCGGATCTCCGCCTTCTTCGCGGATTCCCTTTTCCGGGAGGAAACCGCCCGCAGGGACGGGCTCGCCCAGCGGACCGACCCGAGGGTCCGGCTCCTCGCCGTTCTTGGCTTCCTGGCCAGCGTGAGCATCGCGCGGCGGATCCCCGTTCTTCTCGCGCATGCCGCCCTCCCCTTCGCCGCCATCGTCCTCTCCCGGATCCGCTTCCGGGAGTTCCTCGGGGCCGGCTTCCTGGTCGCAGTCCTCTTCTCGACGCTCATGGCCGCGCCGGCGACGCTCAATCTTTTCCGCGACGGCGAGGTCGTCCGGCCTCTCCTGCGGCTCTCCGGCCCCCTGCGGTTCGGGCCGTACGCAATCCCGGCGACCGTGGGGATAACCCGCGAGGGACTGCTGTCCGCGGCGACCTTCCTCCTGCGCGTGCTCCCTTCGGTGGCGGCCGTCCTCTGGCTCACCCTCACGACCCGGTGGACGGACCTGCTCCGCTCCCTCCGGTTCCTGCGCCTCCCGCCCCTCTTCCTCCAGGTGACGGGGATGACGGTGCGCTATACCCACGCCCTGCTCCGCCAGCTCGAGGAGATCCACCTCGGCAAAAGGAGCCGCACGGTCTGCAGGACTCCGGCGTCGAGGGAGCGCGCATGGGCCGGGTCGCGGATCGGGGCCTCGTGGGAGCGAAGCCTTCGGTTGATGGAGGAGACCGCCGACGCGATGAAAGCGCGCGGATTCACGGGGGAAGCGAAATTTTCCCCCCAGGCCCGGTTCGGATGGGCCGGTTGGGGAATCGTCGCCGCGGTCGTGCTATTCTGTGCCGGTGCCCATTTCCTCTGACAGCGCGGCCGCGGGGGACGGCTTCGGCCCGGGGGGGGTGTCCCTCCTCGAATTGACGGACGTCCACTACGCGTACGAGGCGGGGATCCCGGCCCTGTCGGGGGTGTCCCTCGCGGTTTCCCTCGGCGAGCGGACGGCGGTGCTCGGCGCCAACGGGTGCGGCAAGTCCACGCTCCTGAAGCTTATGGGGGGGCTGATCTTCCCGCAGAAGGGGACCTACCGGGCCTTCGGCCGCGAGATCACCGATCCTCTCCTTTCCCGCGACTCCTTCGGGATCTTCTTCCGGAAAGAGATCGGCATTCTCTTCCAGAATCCCGACGCGCAGCTGTTCAACCCCACTGTCGAGGACGAGATTTCCTTCGGCCCTCTCCAGATGAACGACCCTCCGGAGGAGGTGCGGTCGAAGGTGGGAGAGGCGATCGACCGCTTCGATCTCCGCGGCCTGGCGGGGAGGCATCCCTTCGCCCTTTCCGGCGGGGAGAAGAAGAAGGTCGCCATCGCCTCCGTCATGGCGATGGATCCGCAGGTCCTCCTGCTCGACGAGCCCACCGCGGGGCTCGACCCGCGCAGCAGCCGGGCGCTGGTGGACGTCATCATGGAGATGGGGGCGAGGGGGAAAACGGTGATCACGGCCACGCACGACCTGCACATCGTCTCCGAGATCGCCCGCAGGGTGATCGTGTTCGGGGAAGACCGGCGGATCCTGGCCTCCGGCACTCCCGAGGAGATCCTCTCGGATCGCGCTCTCCTGCTCTCCGCCAACCTCGTTCATCTTCACCGGCACGCCCACGAGGACTACTGGCACGAGCATGAGCACGAACATCCCGAGGTGTACCACATCCACAAGCATCCGGACGAGCCGTCCCGCGGAGGAGAAGAGAAATGAACCCCTTGCGCCGTCCTTCGGACTCCGGCGGGAAGCGTCCCGTTTCCCTGAACTACGGCCGCTCCCGGGTACATCTGCGGGAAGATCTTTTCCGGAGCGTGCATATCCTGTCGGCGCGGTCTCCCTTGCCGCCTCCCTCGGAGGAGATGTTTCTGCGGCAGCGGATCGCGCGTCCGATCGGCTCCCTCCCCCTCCGGCAGATGCTGAAGCCCGGCGACTCCGTCGCGGTGGCGATCTCGGACGTCACCCGCTACAGCGCGACGGAAAAGTTCCTCGCCCCCCTTCTGCAGGAGACGGACGCGGCAGGGGTTCCCCGGAAGCGGGTCACCCTGTTCGTCGCGCGTGGGACCCACCGCGCGCTTTCCTTGGAGGAGCTGCGGGCGACAGCGGGGCCGGAGATCTCCTCGGGAGTGCGCGTTGAGCAGTCCGACCCGGACGGAGAAACGGTCCACGTGGGGACCACCTCCCGCGGCACCCCGGTCCTTCTGTGCCGATCGCTGACGGAGCACGACCGGATCGTCCTGACCGGGACCGTCTCCTTCCACTACTTCGCGGGTTTCGGCGGAGGGAGAAAGGCCCTCGTCCCCGGGTGCGCCGGCCGAAAGACGGCGGAGGCGACCCACTTCCGCATCTTCCGGACCGACGGTCCCGGGAAACATCCCCTCGCGCGCCCCGGGATCCTCTCGGGAAACCCGGTGCACCAGGACATCGTCGAGGCCGTTTCCATGGCTCCCCCGTCGTTCCTGGTCAACACGCTCCTGACCCCGGAGAAGAAGCTGTTCGACCTGGTCGCCGGCCACTGGCAAAAGGCGCACGAGGAAGGGTGCGCCCGATACGCGAAAATCTACCGGGTGCGCATTCCCCGGAAATATCCCCTCGTCATCGCATCGGCCGGGGGATTCCCTAAGGACATCAACTTCATCCAGTCGCACAAAGCGATGGACCACGCGTTCCTCGCCATCGAGCCGGGAGGGGTGATGATCCTGCTGGCGGAGTGCCCGGACGGGTTCGGCAGCCCCCAGTTCTTCCCGTGGTTCCGGTTCGAGACCCCGGAGGAGATGGAGCGGGAGCTTCGGGCCGGCTATCAGATCTACGGCCAGACCGCGCACGCCGCCTTCGTCAAGGCGAAGGCCTGCCGCGTCATCCTGGTATCCTCCTTGCGCCCGGAGGACGTGGAGCGGATGGGAATGACTCCCGCCGCCTCCCTGGAAGCGGCGATCGAGGAAGCGACGAGGCACCTGGGAGAACTCCCCCCTCCCCTGGTCATCCCCGACGCAGGATACGTGCTTCCAGACCCTTAAGGGATGAACGAAGCGGGACTGTCGGGCAACCCGATCCTGCAACACCGTTAAAGATTTCCGGTCTTTTTTGCGAAAATAGTTGCAGGAATACTGAAAGGATCCCATGCCTCGACAAGGGAAAACCGGGAAGCGAGGAATGCCGATGGGACAGGTCTGGAACCCCTCGGACATGAAGACACGCACGCTTGCGCCGGGAGTCTCCGCGAAGATCGCCTGGGGGGAGAACCTGATGCTCTCCCTCGTCCTCCTTGCGCCGAACGCCGTGGTGCCGGAGCATTCCCACCCGCACGAGCAGATGGGAATGCTGGTTTCGGGCACGATGGAATTCGCCGTCGAAGGGAAGGCCCGCACGCTCTCCGGGAACGAGATGTACCTCGTCCCCGGCGGCGTGCGTCATTCCGCCAAGGCGGGTCCCGAAGGGGCCGTGGCGCTGGACGCCTTTTCCCCGCCCCGGGAAGAGTACAAGCCGAGCCGGCCCGCCCGCAAGCGGGTTACCCCCGAGCGCCGCCGCGGTTAACACACATTTCTCTCCAGCCTCTTGCCGCGGCGGATCCCGGTGAAAAATGCGGGCTACAGAGAGGCGGCCGGCGCCTTCCCCCGCGGTTTTCTCGCCCCCTTGCGGGCGGCTTTCTCCCGTGCCTCGGCGGCCACCCAACGATTGATGGCGGCCAGGTACGCCCGGACCGACGCCTCGATGATGTCCGTCGAGCTCGCCGCGCCCGCGAAGATCGTCCCGTTGGTCCGGATGCGGACGGTCGCCTCCCCGATCGCGTCCTCTCCGGATGTGACCGCGTTCAGGCCGAAGTTGATCAGCGCGAACTTGTGCCCGACGATCCGCTCGATGCACTTGTAGGCGGCGTCGATCGGGCCGTTTCCGGTTGAGGCCTCCTCGATCACCTCGTCGCCGCAGCGCACCCGCAGCGCGGCCATCGGCGTGGCCTTCGTGCCCGAGAGGATCTGGATATGCTCGAGCCGGTAGGTCTCCGGAACCTTGAACAGCTCCTCCTGCACCAGGATCTCCAGCTCCTCGACCTTGACTTCCTTCTTCTTGTCGGCCAGCTCAAGGAACTTGTTGTACACGGCATCCATCTGCGCGTCGCTCAGGGTGTGGCCGAAGGAGGAAATGTGGTGCTTGAGCGCCGCGCGCCCCGAACGGGCGGTCAGGGTGAAGGTGTGGGCGGAAACCCCCACGTCCTCGGGCCGGATGATCTCGTAAGTCGACCGGTCCTTGAGGATCCCGTCCTGGTGGATCCCCGAGGAATGGGCGAACGCGTTGGCCCCCACGATGGCCTTGTTCCGCTGTATGGGCAATCCCATGAGCGCGGAAACCATCTTGCTGGTCTTGGAGATCTCTTTCACGTTGATGCCTGTGTACAGGTTGGTGAAGACCTCCTTGCGGGTCCGGATCGCCAGCACCACCTCCTCCAGCGCCGCGTTTCCCGCCCGCTCTCCGATCCCGTTCACCGTCACCTCCGCCTGCCGGGCGCCCGCCAGGATCCCCGCCAGGGTGTTCGCCGTGGCCAGCCCGAGGTCGTTGTGGCAGTGCATGGAGATCACCGCCCGGTCGAGAGCGGGGACCTTCTCCTTCAGCCGCCGGATCCGGTCCGCCATTTCGATCGGCGTCGCGTACCCCACCGTGTCGGGGACGTTGATCGTCGTCGCCCCCGCCTTGACGATGGCCTCCACGCTGCGGCAGAGGAACTCGAAGTCGGTGCGCGCCGCGTCTTCCGTCGAGAACTCCACGTCGTGGCAGAGCGACCGGGCGTACTTTACCGTTTCCACGCACCACTGAAGGATCTTATCCCGGTCGGAGCGGAACTTCTTCTGGATGTGGATGTCGGAGGTCCCCAGGAACGTATGGATCCGGGGGCGTTTGGCGGCCTTCACCGCCTCCCAGAGGGTGTCGATGTCCTTCCGGACCGCGCGTGCAAGCCCCGTGATCACCGGACCTTTCACCACGCGCGCCACCTCCCTGACGGCGTCGAAGTCCCCCGGCGAGGACGCGGGGAACCCGGCCTCGATGATGTCCACGTTCAATGCCGCGAGCTGCCTCGCGATCTCCACTTTCTGCTCCTTGGCCAGCTTCGCCCCGGGGACCTGCTCCCCGTCCCGCAACGTCGTGTCGAAGATGAATACCTTGTCCGCCATTTCTTCCTCCTTCGATTTTCTTTCTTTTGCCCTTGATCGGGTAGGCGGGGGGCCTTAAGGCCCCCAACCTCCCACACCACCGTACGTGCCGTTCGGCATACGGCGGTTCATGCAAGACACGCAAGGCGTTGATATTCTGCCAGA
>Ga0214473_10006063_pt1 | contig 14463 bp, 10 predicted proteins | sample RVTome_7_FD_203509 | JGI IMG/M metagenome (GOLD analysis project Ga0214473, IMG submission 203509) | Soil microbial communities from uranium-contaminated site in the Upper Colorado River Basin, Wyoming, United States - RVT98D197 | ecosystem: Environmental > Terrestrial > Soil > Contaminated >... | reverse complement strand
ACGCCAGCACCGCGTCGGCCAGGGTCACGAGCGCCGCCATGGTCGTGGTGCGCAGCGCAATGTCCATGTTCGCGGCGCTCAGCAGGTCGCGGTACGTGGCCAGCGTGAAGCGGCGGACCACCTGGCCCGTGAAGCCGTCCAGGTGGAAGAAGCTCTGCACCACCAGGGCGAAGAGCGAGCCCAGGTAGACGACGCCCAGCCAGGCGAGCGGCGGGACCAGCAATAGCGCGAGGGCCAGGCGCGGGCGCAGGTGCAGGAACGTCGAGAGCCGCCGCCCTGGGAGCCTCACGGGGCTTGCCGCACCGGCTGGTTGTGGCTGGAGGGCCAGCAGAGGCGCACGCGCCGGCCCCGCGCGGCCAGCAGGTCTATCGAGCGAGCGTCGCGGTTCTGCTCCACCACGACCAGGTGCCCGCCGGGATCGATCTCGACCCCGTAGCGGGTGTGCATCCCAAGGTAGATCACGTCCCGGATCCGTCCCGGCACCGAGCACGAGCCGGGCGCGACGGGAGCGCTCTCCTCGACGATCCGGATCTTCTCCGGCCGGACCGTGAACGCCTGCGCCGAGCCGGTCACGGCGAGGGCGGCCGTCCCTTCGAGCAGGTTGGACACGCCCACGAAGTCGGCCACGAAGGCCGTCGCCGGATGCTCGTACACCTCGGCCGGCGTCCCCACTTGCTCGATGCGGCCATCGCGGAACACCGCCAGGCGGTCGCTCATCGCGAGCGCTTCCTCCTGGTCGTGGGTCACGTGGATGAACGTGATGCCGAGCCGCTGCTGGATCGCCTTGAGCTCCTCCTGCATCTCCTGGCGCAGCTTCAGGTCCAGGGCGCCCAGCGGCTCGTCGAGCAGCAGCACGCGCGGCCGGTTGACCAGGGCGCGGGCCAGCGCCACGCGCTGGCGCTGGCCGCCCGAGAGCTGCGCCGGCTTGCGATCGCCGACGCCGGGAAGCTGCACCAGCTCGAGCATCGCCTGCACGCGCCGTTCCCGCTCGGCGCGAGGCACACGGCGGATCATCAAGCCGTAGGCTACGTTCTGCGCCACGGTCATGTGAGGGAACAGCGCGTAGTCCTGGAAGACCGTGTTGACGTCGCGCTCGTAGGGCGGCAGGCCGGCGGCCGGCACGCCGTGCAGCTCGATGCTGCCGGCGCTCGGCCGATCGAAGCCCGCGATCAGGCGCAAGCAGGTGGTCTTGCCCGACCCCGAGGGCCCGAGCAGCGCGAAGAACTCGCCGTCGCGGATCTCGAGGCTGACGTCGTCGAGCGCGCGCACGTCGCCGAAGCGGCGGCTGACGCCGTTCAGGCGGACCGCGGGGAGGGACGGGGCGTTCACTTCATGCAGCCCTGGAGTTGCCTTCGAGTCGCGTGCATACGTGGAGGTTACCGGAGCGCGGCGATCACGTCCCGGGGCGTGAAGCAGGCAACGTCCGCCCGTTCACGCTCGTACGCGCGCTTCGTCCAGATGGCGAGACGAACAGTCCGGCCCCGCGCCATGGGCAGCCGCGCGGCCTTCTGCCGCAGCCCCGCGACCGCGCGCGGCCAGTCGAGCCGATCCTGCCACTTCGCCTCGCCGACGAGCAGCTCGGCCCCGTCCGTGCTCTCGGCGACCACGTCGATCTCCAGCGGGCTCCGGTCGAGACCCGGACCCCACCAGGATGCGGAGGGTCCCCAGGTCTGCCCGAGGTACGAGGTGCTCGGGACGCTCTCGCGGACCAGCTCCTCCCAGACGCTCGAGACATGGAGCGGTAGCGCGGCGGCCACGTCGCGGCACACGACGCGAGCAAGCCCCGCCTCGAGGCGCGAGCGATTGGGCTCCACGAAGCGAAACCACAGACGCAGGAAAGGGTCTGCCAGGCGATACGCCGTACGCTTGCTGTCCTGCAGCGAGCTGCCGAAGGGAAGGTCCCGCCGGACGAGCCCCAACTCGATGAGTGTCGCCAACGGGCGCGCGAGGGACGTGGCTGGCTTACCCAGGCGCCCGGCGATCTCCGAGAGCCGGTGGCAGCCCGCACCGATCAGCGCGAGCACCGACAGCGGCTGGGTAACCTGGCGGACGTCGTCGAGGAGGAGACACCGCGGCTCGTCGTGCAGCACGCCGAGCGGGCTGAGCACCAGGGACTCCAGCGCGGGGAGAAGACCGCGGCACTCGGCCGCGAGCTCCCAATAGCGGGGGATGCCACCCCAGACGGCGAACGCTTCGACCGCACGCACGTCGTCACGAAGCGCCAGGGCGTGCTTGATCCAGCCGGCGCGCAGCGGGGCGATCTTCAGGATCTCGCGAGCGCGGCCGAAGAGGGGCGCGGAGCGATCCAGGACCAGCCCCTGCATCAGCCGCTGCGACGATCCGGCCAGGACGAGGTGCGGGCTTCCCCGGGCGGGGCGGTCGACGAGCTTCTGAAGGAGGCTGGGGATCGCGCCGTCCGAGGTCACGAGCGACGGGAACTCGTCGAGAGCGAGGACGGACGCACGCGGGGCCTCCCGCCACCACCGCGTGAGCAGCGCTTCCCAGTCCGGGTAGTGCACGTCGGCGAAGCCCGGCAGCAGCCGGGCGATCTCGACCGCCAAGCCGAGGCGCTGGAGGGATCCCTCGCGCTCGTCGCCGACGTAGTAGACCGACCGGCGGGCCGGGAGCACCTCGCGCAACAGCCTCGACTTGCCGCAACGACGGCGCCCGTACAGCACGGCCATCCCGCCTTCGGCTCGTCTCAGCAGGGCGCGGAGCCGAGCGAGCTCGTGCGTGCGGTCGAGAAAGGGCAAGGACATCGCGACAATCCAGTCAATTATGCCGTTACAACATTATGTATGTCAAGCATAGGGTCTTCCGGGCACACGACGCCAACTCGGCCCGTTCGTGGGTCTCGACGCGCCCGAGGTTTCGGGCCTAGACCTGGTCCAAGGGCCCAAGTGAAGGAGCCGGCCGCGCCGTCTTCAGCGCCCGCCGATCACCGCGATGTAATTGGTCACCCACTCGTGGTAGGGCACGCACTCGCGGCCGCCGCCGCAGCTCGCGACCGGGGTCCTCCAGAACGCGATCTTCTCGAAGTTCCCGGCGCCGTTAGTCTCGCAGCCCTTCTCCCCCAGCAGCGTGTTGCCCTTGCAGGCGTCGGGCACTGCGGGCACGGAGCCGAACCATGCCGCGAGGTCGCCCTGCGTCGAGGGCGACAAGGAGTGCTCCATCCACTTGTAGCCGCAGCTTGGATGCGGGGCGCTCACGTGCAGCATCGTGGTGTCCGCCCAGCCCGTGGCGCCCTCTTCGGGGATCACGCTCGCGACAGGAGCGTTCTTGCTGCGCAGCAGGTTCACCTGGAACGGCCAGGAGCTCGAGGCCACGACGCCCTCGTTCACGAAGTCGTCCACCTGGATGAACGCGTCGTGCCAGTAGCGGCCCACGATCTTGCGCTGCTGGCGCAGCAGGTTGATGGCTGCCTCGAACTGCTTGCGGTCCAGCGCGTAGGGGTCGCCGATCCCCAGCTCGGGCTTGTGCTTCTTGAGGTAGAGCGCGGCGTCCGCCACGTAGATGGGGCCATCGAAGGCCTGCACGCGTCCCTTGTTGGACTTGCCGTCGGGCAGCCTGGTCTCCTCGAACACGACGCTCCAGCTCTTGGGCGCTTCCTTGAAGAGCTTGGTGTTGTACATCAGCAGGTTGGAGCCCCACTGATAGGGAACGCCGTAGTGTTTCCCGTCCACGGTGTGCCAGGGGGCGTTCTGGAGGCGCGGGTCGATCCTGCCCCAGCTCGGGATCAGGCCGGTGTTGACCTCCTGGACGCGCCCGCCGCTGATCAGCCGCAGGCTGGCGTCGCCGGAAGCGGTCACGAGATCGAAGCCGCCCTCGTTCATCAGCGCCACCATCTCGTCGGAGGTGGCCGCGGTCTTGACGCTGACCTTGCAGCCGGTCTGCCTTTCGAAGCCCGTCACCCAGTCGTAGGTCTTGTCCGTCACGCCGCGCTCGATGTAGCCGGCCCAGGCCACGATGGAAACGGCGCCCTCTCCCGCGCCCACGCTCTGCAAGGGCCCGCCGGACGCAGGCGCAGACGCGGGAGCGGGGCCAGGAGCGCCGGTGCAGCCCAGGCTGAGCGCCGCCAGCGACGTGATGCCGAACCAGGCGAACGAACGAATGCTCATGGCGTCCCCCTTCGTGCGATGGCTGTGGCCAGAGAGGCGGCAGGATAGCACGATCGTCAAAGCGTGCCGTCTGGCGGCTTTAGTGCAGCAGCTGGAGGCCCGTCGCGAGCGCAAAGCTCCCGTAGAACAGCGCACACAGCAGCAGGCCGGACTCCCGCAGCCGCGATGGCCGCAACTCCGGCGGCAACACGCGCCGGTTCAGCACGAGGGTGTGGATGCTCAAGAACACCAGATTGAGCGCGGCGATGTTGGCGCCGACGACGAGCAGCGTCAGCGGTTGGGCCAGGTTCAGCGCCACGCAGCCCCAGGCGGCGAAGACGAGCAACACTACCGCGTACACCGCGCGGATGTCTCCCCCGCGCCAGCGACGCACCGTGGCGCTGCCGCTCCACAGCATGTCCGTGATCGAGCGCGGCAGGCCGTCGACGATCCCGAGCTGCGTCGAGAACAGGACCCACAGTCCGCAAAGCATGGCCAGCACACCGTGCAGCCGTCCGTGGAGCCGCTCGATCGCCGCGGCTTGCAGGTTCGCCACGGCCCAGCCGCCGACCGCAGAGCCTGCCGGCACGTACTCGAGCGTCAGCACCGCGGTCAGCGCCATTCCGCCGATCGAGCCCAGGGCGAAGATCCCCCACTGGTCCACGTTCAGGAAACGCCACCAGCCGCGCCATGCGCGCAGCGAGCCCGCGTCCACCGGGAAGACGTTGCCGTGCGGCGAGACCTCGACCCCACGGCCGCGGGCGCCGGGGATGAACCCCACCGTGGCGCCCATTCCGAACCCCTTGTCGCGCATCCAATGGGTGATGTAGGCGTTGCCCATCCCGCCCAGGCCCGAGTAGGCGGCAAATGCGGCGAGCAGCAGCCAGTCGCCGCCCTCGGGCAGCCGGCCCGGGCGCGTGAGACCGGAGAAGACCCGCTGCCAGTTCGACGCGGAGACGGTGGCGAGGTCCATGACCAACAGATACATGAAGACCCAGGCCATCAGCAGCCACATGGCGTGCTCGAGCGTGCGCTCGACCTTGCGGCCGGCGAACACCAGGGCGAAGCACGCCCCGAAGGTCAGGTAGCCGAGCGCGATCACGACGCCCTTGTCCGCCTCCGCGGGCAGGCGCCCCAGCACGATGGCGGCCGTCGCCGTCGCGCTCGCCAGCGCCCAGCCGGGCCAGCCGTACTGCAGGAGCGACAGCAGGCTGTAGGTCCAGCCCCAGAAGCCGGGGCCTGGCCGCGTGCGCATGAAGCCGATCAGGATCGGCTCGCCCGTGTAGAGCGTGTAGCGCGCCATTTCGAGGTTGAGGACGGTCTGGAGTATCACGGCCAGCGTCGTGATCCAGAGCAGCGTCGCCCCATAGCGGACGACCACCGAAGGGCCCAGCAGCCATTCGCCGCCGCCGATCGCGACGCCCAGGCCGATCACGCCGGGCCCGACCGTGCGCAGCACGTTCCGCCCCGTGAAGGCGGGCGCTTCCGGCAGCGGGGCGACGCCCCAGCGAGGCAGCCGGCCGTGCTCGTTCATCTCCAGTTCGCGACCTCGCGCCGCCGTCTCTGCCGGAGGCGCCCCATTCTAGCTGCGCCCGCGGAATCCGAAGCGAGGTAGACTCCGGCATCCACCAGACGAGGTTCCTGTGCCCGATGCCAGGTGGCGCGATCTCGGCCCCGTCGAAAGCTTCACCTCGCAGCCACTGCGCCAAGTGCTCATCGACAGCACGCCCCTCGCGATCAGCTACGCGGACAGCGCGTTTGGCGTCGTCTCCGGCGTCTGCAACCACGTCGGCGGGCCTCTGGGCGAAGGCCGCCTCGACGGCGACTACCTGGTCTGCCCGTGGCATCAGTGGAAGTTCCACCGCCGTAGCGGCCTGGGCGAGGCCGGATTCGAGGAGGATCGCATCCCCAGCCACGAGGTGCGGCTCGAGAACGGCCGGCTGCTCGTCAACCTCACTCCCCTGACGACGCGGCACAAGCAGCCGCACCCGCCGCATCCGCTGGCACGCCCGGTGGTCCGCGAGCCCGGCGCGCTGCGCGTCGTCGGCATCTCGACGACCGTAATGGACCGCGGTGCGCCGCGTTACTCGGGCTCCGATGACCTGCTGCAGGCCGCGCTGGCCCACGCGGCGGCGAGCCACCAGGCGCACACGCGGCTGATCCGACTGAACGAGCTCTCCTTCCGCGCCTGCGAGGGCTACTACTCGAAGGCCGCGCGCGCCTGTACCTGGCCCTGCTCGATCACGCAGATGGACCCGAGCGACCAGCTCGACGCCGTGTATGAGGCGCTGATCCACTGGGCCGACGTGACGCTGATCGCGACGCCGATCCGCTGGGGCGCGGCCAGCTCTCTCTACTACCGCATGGCCGAACGCATGAACTGTGTCCAGAACCAGATCACCACGCACGACCGCGTGCTGGTGCGCAACAAGGTCGCCGCCTTCATCATCGTGGGGGGTCAGGACAACATCCAGGCCGTGGCCGGCCAGCTGCTGGCGTTCTTCGCGGAGCTCGGCTTCCTGTTCCCGCAGTTCCCTTTCGTGGCGCATTCGCGCGGTTGGAGCGCCGAGGACATGGAGCAGAACGTGGCCGTGCTCAAGACCAGCCGCGAGTTGCGCGAGGGCGCCGAGCAGCTGGTGGGCCGCGCCCTGGCCATGGCGCGGCACCTGGTCGAGCAACGCCCGACGCCCGAGCGAATCGAGCGCGGGGGCCGCAAGGCGCATCGACTGGCTCCAGCAGACTAGCAGTCTCTCGCCACAGATGTAGCATCCGCCTCTCACGCATGGAAGACCTGACAGGCAGGCGGCTTGGCCCGTACACGATCACCGCGGCCCTTGGGGCAGGGGGGATGGCCGCTGTGTACAAGGCCCACCAACCGGCGGTCGATCGCTACGTTGCCCTCAAGGTTCTGCCCCGCCCGTTTGCGAACGACGCGCAGTTCGTCGCGCGCCTCCAGCGGGAGGCCAGGATCATTGCGCAGCTCCAGCATCCGCACATCGTGCCGGTTCATGACTTCGGGGAGGCCGATGGTTATACGTACATCGTGATGCCGTGCATAGCGGGTGGCACGTTGAGCGCCTTGCTGAAAGGCCGCCCGCTCCCACTCGTGCAGATCTGCGACCTCGTCTCGCAGATCGGGGCGGCGCTCGACTACGCCCACGCCCGTGGCGTCGTCCACAGGGATGTGAAGCCCAGCAACATCCTGCTCGATGAAAGCGGCAACTGCCTGCTGACGGATTTCGGTCTGGCCAGGATGGTCGAGGGCTCCGCGAGCTTGACGAACAGCGGCGCGATCCTGGGCACGCCTGCCTACATGTCGCCGGAGCAAGGCCTGGGCCAGCAGCTCGACGGGCGGAGCGACATCTATTCGCTGGGCGTGATCCTGTACGAGATGGCGACTGGGCGCACGCCATTCAGCGCCGAAACGCCGATGGCAGTGGTCGTCAGGCACATCAATGACCGGCTGCCGCCGCCGAGCGGTCTCAACCCCGCCCTGGGGGATCCCGTCGAACGTGTGATTCAACGCGCGCTCGCCAAACGCCCGCGAAACCGCTACGCGACCGCTGGCGAGTTCGTCGGGGCGTTGCAGGCCGCGCTGCGGAGCGCGGCACCGAGCGTGCCGCCTGAGCTGGTTTCGCCGAGCGCGATCACCGTCGCTCGACCCGCAGCACTGCCCACCAGGACCAAGGCAGGGACAAGGGCACTCGGTGCCGCTGGGTTGATTGTGGTCGTGGCCGCCGTGTCCTTGTTCGTCGCCCGCAGCCGCGGGTGGCTCGCGGTCCGCTCAATTCCGCAGGCTGCCGCCCCCGCTGGAGCGGCCACTAATGCTGCCGCCGGCACGCTGCGGAAGGTGTGCTTCGTGAGCATGTTTCAACCGCAAGGAGGCTCCACCGACGCCTTGACCTGGAGTGGCATTCAAGCGGGCGTGGCGCAGTACGGCGCCGAGGCGAGCTATGTCGTGGCGACGCGGCCGGGGGAGACAGGACCGGACACGCCGCTTGTCGAGCAGGATCTCAGCTCGTTCGTCGCCGCGGGCTGCGATCTCATCGCCGCCACCGGCTTCGCCGTCGGCGATGCCGTGGCCGCCGTCGCCAAGGGCCATCCCCGTCAGAAGTTCCTGATGCTCGATTTCGACTGCGAGCCGGCCATCGACAATGTGTTGGCGTACGTCTATGCCACCGATCAGGGTGCGTTTCTGGCTGGGTATGTGGCGGCGGCGGTCAGCAAGACGGGGAAGCTCGGGACTTTCGGGGGCTTTCAGTTCCCCACTGTCGAGTCCTACATGGATGGTTTCGCGTTGGGAGTCAACTACTACAACGACAGGAACGGCACCCACCACAGAGTCCTGGGTTGGGATGTCGCGCAGCGCACCGGTTACTTCACCAACGACTTCGCGCTGCGAGCTGCGGGCGCCAAGATGGGCGGGCGACTGTTGGGAGAAGGCGCAGACGTCATCTTCCCGGTTGCCGGCTCCGCCGGGGTGGGTGCAGCCGATTCCGTTCTCGCCCACGGGCGTGCCTACGTCATTGGTGTGGACACGGACTGGGCGGAAAGCTATCCCGAAAGGGCGCCGGTGATGCTGACCAGCGTGGAAAAGCGCTACAACCTGAGCGCCATTTCTGCGATCAAGGCGCTGGCCGAAGGCAAGTGGTCGAGCGGTACACACGTCGGCACCATCGCCAACGGCGAGATTGGCCTCGCCCCGTACCATCGCCTTGGCTCCCTCGTCTCCGAGCAGGTCAGAACCAGCCTGGGCCAGATCAAGACGGACATCATGATCGGGAAGATCAAGACCAAGCCGTGACTGCTCTTTCCACCTGGAGGTGACGCCGTGGCACTGCGAATCGCGGTCTTCTACGGGTCGGTCCGCTCCGACCGGCAAGGCATCCGGGCCGCGCGCTTCATCACTGAGCGCGCGCGCGCCCGCGGACACGACGTGCACCTCGTGGACCCGCTCGAGTACCGGCTGCCGCTGCTCGACCGCATGTACAAGGAGTACGAGAAGGGCCAGGCGCCGGAGACGCTGGAACGTCTCGCGCGGATCGTGATCGCCGCCGACTCTTATCTGATCGTGACCGGCGAGTACAACCACAACGCACCGCCTGCGCTGCTCAACCTGCTCGATCACTTCCTCGAGGAGTACTTCTGGAAACCCTCGGCGATCGTCTGCTACTCGGCGGGCTCCTTCGGCGGCGTGCGCGCGGCCGTCGCGCTACGCGAGACACTGGCGGAGCTGGGGATGCCAGCCGTTCCCTCGGTGCTGCCGGTGCCGAAGGTCCAGGCCGCCTTCGACGAACAGGGCCGGCCGAGTGACGAGGCCTGGCTCGGGCGCGCCGACAAGTTCCTGGGCGAGCTGGAGTGGTACGGCGAAGCGCTCAAGGCCGCCCGCATCAAAGACGGCAAGGATCGCTGCCCGGACCGAAGCTTTTGCGAGGCCCTGGAGGCCGTCTAGCGTTCGAGACGCCCTGCCAGCCGTTCCAGGACTCGCGCCAACTCCGGCGCTTCGTCGAGCACCGGCCTGAGCGGATCCGCCTTCAGCTTCTCGAAGCGTCCGACCACTGAGCGGATCGTGAAGGCCGCGGGGTCCAGGCGCGCGCCGACTTCGCTCCAACGCAACGGCGTCGAGACCTGCGCGCCCGGAACAGGCCGGACGCTGAAGGGCGACACCAGCAGGCGTCCGTGCCCGTTCTGCAGGTAGTCGACGTAGACCCGGCCGCCACGCGACCCGACCGCCCGCGTGATCGTGGCGATCTCCGGCAGCTCCTCGCAGACCACGCGCGCCAACAGCTCGCCCAACGTGCGCGACTGCTCGTAGGTCATCTGGCGACCGAGCGGCAGCAGCACGTGCAGGCCCGCCTGCCCGCTGGTCTTGATGAAGCTGGGCAGCTCGATCGCCTCGCAGAGCTTGCGGATCGCAAGCGCCAGCTCGATCACGTGCGCGAACGGCGCCCCCTTTGGATCGAGATCCAGGATGCACCAGTCCGGGCTCTGCAGGGTCTTGACGCGGCTCGACCAGACGTGCAGCGGGATCGTCCCCAGGTTGGCGAGGTAGACCAGCGTCTCCACGTCGTCCGCGATGAAGTAGTCGATCTCGCGCTGGGCGTGCTCGCTCCACATGCGTTCCGTGCGCACCCAGCCCGGGATGAAGCCGGGCGCGTCCTTCTGGAAGAAGCTCTTGCCGGCGATGCCGTCGGGATAGCGCGTCAACACCACCGGGCGGTCGCGCAGATACGGCAGCAGCCAGGGGGAGATCTCGCGGTAGAACTCGATCAGGTCGCCCTTGGTGTAGCCCTGCTCCGGCCAGAAGACCTTGTCGAGGTTCGAGAAGCCGATGCGCTTCTCGGTCGTTGGCTCGGGCGCGGCGGGCTCCGGCAAGACCCCCGCCTTGACCCCTCTTCCCCTGTCGCCGGAGAGGGTGAGTTCGCGCACGCATTCCTCCGGTGGCTTGTCGTCGCGCAGGCGCAGGAAGACCGGCTGGCGCAGCATGCCCTCGCCGGTCCACTCCTTGTAACGGACCTCGCAGACGTGGCGCGGCTCCACCCAGACGTGCTCTTTGCCAGCCGGCGTCGGGCCCGTGCACGGCGGCGTCTTGCGCCGGTCCGCTGCCAGCAGCTCGGGGATGCGTTTCAGGTCCTCCTCGCTGAAGCCGCTGCCCACCTTCCCGGCGTACGCGAGCGCCTCATCTTCGTAGGCGGCGACGTGCAGGGCCCCGAAGCCGGAACGGGAACCCTGCGCCGGACTCGTTCCCACGATAACGAAGTCGTCGGTCCGGTCGGCCCGAACCTTGAGCCAGTGTGCGGAGCGCCCCGCCCGGTAGGGCGCGTCCGCGCGCTTTCCGACCATTCCCTCTAAGCGCAGCTTGCGCACCTCGTCATAGAAGGCCTCCCCGTGCTCCTCGAGGTGGTCGGCGAAGCGCACCGGTCCCGCCCGCGGCAGCACGCGCCGCAGGATCTCCTTGCGCCGCAACAGCGGCAGCGGCCGCAGATCGAAGTCCTCGAAGCCGAGCAGGTCGAAGACGTAGAGCGTCGCCGGCAGCTCGACCGCGGCGCGCGCGATGTCGGAAGCGCGCTGTAGCAGCGCCCTTTTCTGCAGGCGGCCGAAACTCGGCCGCGACTGCTCGTCGAGCACGACGATCTCGCCGTCCAGCACCAGGCGCTCGTACGGCAGGCCCGAAAGGGCGCGGGCGATCTCGGGGAACACGGCCGTGGAGTCGGAGCCGCGGCGGTACAGCAGCAGCGGCTTGGCGTCCTCGCGCGCCGCCAGCACGCGGTAGCCGTCGTACTTCAGCTCGAATATCCAACCGGACGCCGAGAACGGCCGCTCGCGCGTCTCGGCCAGCATCAGGCCGACCTGGCGAGCCGAGACGGCTCGGCGCGGCGCTCCCAGCTTGGTGAGCTCCGCGCGGGTCTGCGCCGCGTGCTCGTGTCCGTCGCGCAGCTCCTCGAGCGTGAGGCCCGAGTAGATCGACTCGGGCGTCAGCGCCTGCGCCCCGGCGGCGCCGGCCCAGGCGTCGGCTTTCTTGACCAGCAGCCATTCCTTCGAGCTCTCGTCCTTGCCGCGCCCCTTCGTCCTGAACAGGTGCCAGTTCCCGCGCAGCTTGTAGCCGCGCAGCTCGAAATAGAGCTTGCCCTTCTTCATCCCCTCCTCGGGATCCTCGAGGGGAACCCACAGGCCCTTGTCCCACACGATCACGGCGCCCGCGCCGTAGTTACCCTCGGGGATGATCCCTTCGAAGTCCGCGTACTCCACGGGATGGTCCTCGACCTCCACCGCGAGGCGCTTGACCGAGGTGTCTGTCGAGGGCCCTTGCGGCACGGCCCAGGAGAGCAGCACCCCACCCAGCTCGAGCCGGAAGTCGTAGTGCAGCCGCCGCGCCGCATGTTTCTGGACGCAGAACAGGCGCGGCTTGCCGGGGGCCGGCGGCAGCGGCTGGGCGACGGGCCCGAAGGGCTCGGGCGTGCGATCGGCCGAGCGCTTGGCCCGGTAGCGTTCCAGGCCCTGAGTCGACGCTCCCTTCCGCCTCGGCGCCATTGCCGGGGATGCTTATGAGCGCGGGGCGACCGTCAGATCCCGATCGTCCGGTCGACCTGCTGGTTGGCCTCCCAGTAGGTGTGCTTCTTCGCGATCCGCCAGTCGTCCGGGGCCGGCTGGATGTTGCCCGCCGTGTCGATCGCCCGGGACGTGAGGCGGTGCTCGCCGGGCGAGGCATTCCTCCAGTCCAGGTGCCAGAACTTCCAGGCGAATTCGTGCTCCTGGCCCTGATCGAGGACCGCGGCCGTCCACGGGCCCCCGTCGATCCGTACCTCGACCCGCGCGATCGGGACGCCCCAGGCCGCCCCATAGATGCGGTGCAGCCCGTCCCTGACGGTGACCTTGGCGGTCATCGACTTGAGCAGCGACTTCCCGACGGCGGTGCGCACCCAGGCGCTGCCGCCGTCCGCGCGCGGCTCCTCGCGCAGCGTGACGTAGCGCTCGGCCACGAAGGGCCCCAGGAAGCGGCTGTCCCGGACCTCGATGCGCGTCAGCCACTTGACGTTGGCGATGCCGTACCAGCGCGGGGCGATCAGCCGCAGCGGATGCCCGTTCCCGCGCGGGAGCGGCTCACCGTTCATCTCGTAACACAGCAGGTTCGCCGGATCCATGGCCTCCTGGAGCGTCATGCTGCGGGCGAAGCTCATCGCCGCCTTGAACTCGCCCATCTTGTTGCCCAGCCCGCCGATGTAGGGAACGGTCGTCTCGCCCGCATCGGCGCCGTAGAAGACGACCTCGATCCCGTCCTTCCTGAGGCCGCCCTGCTCCAACACCGAGGCCAGGGAGGCGCCGCCCCAGCGGGCGTTGCCGATGGCACCCTGGAGCCACTGGAACCCGCTGTTTCCCGAGCACTCCAGCGTGAACACGACCTCCTTCCGGGGCAACGCCTTGAGCTCCGCCATCGTGTAACTGCGGGGACGCTCGACGAGACCCGCGACCTCCAGCTTCCAGGCGGCGGGGTCGATCTCAGGGGTTCCGAAATGAGCCAGCGTCAGGAAGTGTTCGTTCGGCGTGACCCACGAGTCGAGGCTCTGCCAGTCGAGCAGGTTCAGGCCCTGTACGGGCGGCTCGGGCGGCTGATCCAGGAAGGGGATGGTGCGTTCCCCCTCCCGCCCCCAGGCGAACAGCGGCGAGTCGAAGAAGGCGAGCACAGCGAGCGCGCTGCCTCCCTGGATCAGCGCGTCGCGACGGGAAAGCCGGGCTAGGTCCTTCATCGTCCACCTCCTGCCAATCGAGTGTCCGTGCGGAGCACCGACATTCTACCGGGATCTCGCCTCGGCCCCATTGCCGGGGATGGTATAAGGGGATCCTTGGACCCCGAGCGCGACCGCCCGCTGACTGAAGAGCTGAAGCAAGCTCTGCTCGCGGCCGTACGCGACTTCTTCGAGCTGCGCGTGGAGTCCGCGGAGGCCCCCGCGGCGGCGTTCTCCGAACGCCAGATCCAGCTCGCGGCCACCGTGCTGTTCGTCCAGATGGTCCGCGCCGATCTGGAGCACCGGCAGGACGAGCATCGCGCCCTGGAGCGCGCCGTCGAGCGCCTGCTCGGCGTGCAGGCCGACGACGCCGCGCTGGTGATCCGGCTCGCCGAGGAACAGGTGAAGACCTCGGCTGCCTTCCACGAGTTCGCGAGCGTGCTCGCCCGGCGCTGTGCACACGAGCAGAAGAAGAAGATCACGGAGAACCTGTGGCGGCTCGCCTACTCCGACGCGGAACTCCAGGGCCACGAGGAGTACCTGGTGCGAAAGACCGCCGAGCTGCTCGAGCTCTCCACGGCCGACCTGATCGAGACCAAGATCGCCGCCCGCGAGGCCTTCCTGCGCGAGGACCTGTAGGCCGAGCGTCCGCTCCGGCTTGCGCGGCAAGCAGGCTCAAAGCGCGACCTCGAGCGCGTGCGGGCGAGCGCAGTGGTTGGAGGCCATGGCGGCGGCATAACCCCCCGCGTGCAGGAACGCCAGGATGTCCCCCTCGCGCAGTTCGGGGAGCGCACAGCCCTCCGCGAACAGATCTCCCGCCTCGTTGATGTGCCCGGCGATCGTGTACGCCAGCGCCGGCGGGGAATCGGCGGCGCGGCACAGCACGACCTCCTGGTGGTAGTGATAGATCACCGGCGGGCAGAAGGCGTTGAAGCCGCAGTCGACGCCCGCGAAGCGGACGCCGCCCTTCTCCTCGAGCGTCACGACCTCGACCAGCAGCAGGGCCGCGTCCTTCACGAGGAAGTCGCCCAGCTCGCAGAAGACGCTCGCGCCGAGCGGTCCCAGATGGCGCGCGATCCCGCCCGCATAGGCGTCCAGATCCACGGCGCGGTCCGAGTTCTGCAGCGGAATGCCGATCCCGC
>Ga0214473_10006062_pt1 | contig 14464 bp, 10 predicted proteins | sample RVTome_7_FD_203509 | JGI IMG/M metagenome (GOLD analysis project Ga0214473, IMG submission 203509) | Soil microbial communities from uranium-contaminated site in the Upper Colorado River Basin, Wyoming, United States - RVT98D197 | ecosystem: Environmental > Terrestrial > Soil > Contaminated >... | reverse complement strand
GCGTGGTCGCGATCGGCGAGGGGCTCGCGGCGATCTTCAAGATCGAGAGCCACAACCACCCCTCGTTCATCGAGCCGCGCCAGGGGGCCGCGACCGGCGTGGGAGGGATCCTGCGCGACGTCTTCACGATGGGCGCGCGGCCGGTGGCCTCGCTCGACAGCCTGCGCTTCGGGCCGCTCGAGGATCCGAGGCACCGCTACCTGCTCGGCGGCGTCGTCGAAGGCGTCGGCGGCTACGGAAACTCGGTCGGCGTGGCGACCGTGGGTGGCGAGACGACCTTCCACCCCTGCTACCGCGGCAACATCCTCGTGAACGCCTTCAACCTCGGGATCGTCGAGGAGGATCGGGTCTTCCTCGCGAAGGCGACCGGCGTCGGCAACCCCGTGATCTACGCCGGGAGCAAGACCGGCCGCGACGGGATCCACGGGGCGTCGCTGCTCGCCTCGGCCGAGTTCGACGAGACGAGCGAGGCGAAGCGGCCCACCGTGCAGGTCGGGGACCCCTTCACCGAGAAGTGTCTGATCGAGGCCTGCCTCGAGGTGATGGCGGGCGACGCGCTGGTCGGGATCCAGGACATGGGCGCCGCGGGGCTCACCTGCGCCTCCTTCGAGATGGCGAGCCACGCCGGCACCGGGATCGACCTCGACCTCGACCTCGTGCCGCAGCGCGAGGCCGGGATGACGCCCTACGAGCTGCTGCTCTCCGAGAGCCAGGAGCGGATGCTGCTCGTCGCGCAGGCGGGCCGCGAGGAGGAGGTGCTCGAGGTCTTCCGGCGCTGGGACCTCGACGCCGTGGTGGTGGGTCGTGTCAGCGAGGGCGGGCGCATGCGCGTGCGCTGGCACGGCGAGAGCGTGGTCGACATTCCGGTCGACCCGGTGGCGAAGAGCTCGCCCGAGCTCGACCGCCCCACGCAGGAGCCCGCCGACCTGCGCGAGCGCCAGAAGCTCGACCTCGCCGCGGTCGCGCCCGAGCAGGATCCGACGGGAGCGCTCGAGGCGCTGCTCGACTCGCCGAACCTGGGCTCGAAGGCCTGGATCGTGCGGCAGTACGACTCGCTCGTGCAGGGCAACACCGCCGAAGGGCCGGGCGGCGACGCCGCCGTGGTGCGCGTGAAGCGGCCGGACGGGACGGCGACGCGGCTCGGGCTCGCGCTCGCCGTCGACTGCAACCCGCGGCTGTGCTGGCTCGACCCCTACGCCGGAACCGTCGCGGCCGTGGCCGAGGCGGCGCGCAACGTCGCGTGCACCGGCGCCCGGCCGCTGGCCCTCACGAACTGCCTCAACTTCGGAAACCCCGAGAAGCCCGAGATCATGTGGGAGTTCGCCGAGGCGACCCGCGGGCTCGGCGACGCCGTCCGCGCGTTCGGGACGCCGGTCGTCTCCGGGAACGTGTCGCTCTACAACGAGACGTCGGGGCGCGCGATCTACCCGACTCCGACCATCGCGATGGTAGGCCGGCTCGAGGACTGGGAGCGCCACGCGGTGGCCCACTTCACCGGGCCCGACCTCGCGGTGGTCCTGCTCGGCGAGAACCGCGAGGAGCTCGCCGGGAGCGAGTGGCTCTGGCTCCGGCGTGGGCTCGAGGCGGGGCTTCCGCCGGCCGTCGATCTCGCCCACGAGCGCCGGCTGCACGGGCTGCTGGCCCGTCTCGTCGCGGCGGGGCTCGCGCCGACGGCCCACGACGTCTCGGACGGGGGCCTCGCCGTGGCGCTCTGCGAGGCCGCGTTCGGGGGTCCCCGCGGGAACGGCGTTCGCATCGAGCTGGCCGATACACTCCGTCCGGATGCGCTGCTCTTCGGGGAGGCGCCCGGACGGGTGCTGGTGGCGACGGGGTCGCCCGAGGACGTGCTGCGGATGGCTCGGGAGGCCGTCGTCCCGGCGCGGACGATCGGCCGGACCGGAGGCGAGCGCCTGGTGATCGGCCCCCCGGGAGGCCCCGCGTGGATCGACGCGCCGCTCGCGCGGCTGCGGAGGATCTGGGCGGAGGCCATCCCGCGCCGGATGGAGTCGCGATGAGCGAGCCCGACGACCATTTCCACGACGAGTGCGGCGTTTTCGGCATCCACGGACACCCGGAGGCCTCGAAGATCGCCTACCTCGGCCTCTACGCTCTCCAGCACCGCGGCCAGGAATCGGCCGGGATCGCCTCCTCGACGGGCCGCGAGCAGTTCGTGCACCGATCGATGGGTCTGGTCGCGGACATCTTCGGCGAGAACACGCTCGCGAAGCTGCCGGGTCGCTTTGCCATCGGCCACGTGCGCTACTCGACGTCGGGGGGCTCGGAGCTCCGCAACGCGCAGCCCTTCTGCGCCACGACCGACGGCGGCCCCGTGGCGCTCGCGCACAACGGGAACCTGGTCAACGCGGGCGCGATCCGACGCGAGCTCGAGGGACGGGGTGCGATCTTCAGCACCACCGCCGACAGCGAGGTGATCGTGCAGCTGCTCGCGCGCTCGCGCGAGCGCACGCTCGAGGAGCGCCTGATCGACGCGCTCTCGCGCGTGAAGGGCGCCTTCAGCCTGGTCATGATGACGGCCGACGCGCTCGTCGCGGCGCGCGACCCGCAGGGCTTCCGGCCGCTCACGGTCGGGAGGCTCGACGGCGGCTGGGTGGTGGCCAGCGAGACCTGCGCGCTCGACCTGATCGGGGCGACCTACGAGCGCGACCTCGATCCGGGCGAGGTGATCGTGATCCGGCGCGGGCGCCTCCGCACGCTGCGGCCCTTCCGCCCGGCTCCGCGCGAGAGCTTCTGCATCTTCGAGTACATCTACTTCGCGCGGCCCGACTCGAACCTGAACGGCCAGAACGTCTACAGCTTCCGCAAGGAGCTCGGCCGGGCCCTCGCGCGCGAGCACCCGGTGGCGGCCGACCTCGTGGTGCCGGTCCTCGACTCCGGCAACACCGCCGCGCTCGGCTTCGCGGAGGAGTCCGGCATCCCCTACGAGCAGGCGATGATCCGCAACCACTACGTGCGGCGGACCTTCATCGAGCCGGCGCAGGCGATCCGGCACTTCGGCGTCAAGGTGAAGCACAACGCGGTGGCCGGCGTGCTCGCCGGAAAGCGGGTCGCGCTCGTCGACGACTCGATCGTGCGCGGGACGACGCTCACGAAGCTCGTGATGATGCTGCGCCACGCCGGGGCGCGCGAGGTGCACGTGCGCATCTCGTCGCCGCCGACGATCGGTCCCTGCTTCTACGGGATCGACACGCCCACCCGGGAGGAGCTCGTCGCCCACCGCCGCAGCACGGACGAGATCCGCGGGATCATCGGCGCGGATTCCCTGGGCTACCTGTCGCTCGCCGTGCTGCGGAAGGTCGGACAGTCGCTGAAGCGCGGCTTCTGCGACGCCTGTTTCTCGAACGAGTACCCGGTGCCGGTCGATCCCGAAGAGGTGCCCCCGCAGCTCTCGCTCTTCCAGACCGTGGAAGGAGAGGGGGCCTGACGACCTTGAGGCCGCTCGCGGGGATCCTCGACCGCCGGGCCCTCGAGCGCGAGATCGCCGAGGGCCGGATCGAGACGGTCGTGACGGCGATCCCCGACCTCTACGGTCGCCTGGTCGGCAAGCGCATCCACGCGCCCTTCTTCGCGTCCGAGGTGCTCGGGCACGGGATGCACGTCTGCGACTACCTGCTCGCCTGCGACATGGAGATGGACCCGACGCCCGGCTACGCCTTCGCGAGCTGGGCCACGGGCTACGGGGACCTCCACGCCATCCCCGACCTCTCGACGCTGCGGCGGGCGGCCTGGCTCGAGCGATCCGCGATCGTGCTCTGCGACGTGGAGCGGGAAGGGGAGGGCCCGGTGGCGGTCGCCCCGCGCAGCATCCTGCGCCGGCAGCTCGACCGCGCCGCGGAGCAGGGCCTCTCGGCCCTGGTGGGCAGCGAGCTCGAGTTCTTCCTGTTCCGGGAGGACTACGCCTCGGCGCGTGCGAAGGGGTGGCGGGGGCTCGCGCACGGGCACCACTACGTCGAGGACTATCACGTCCTCTCGGGCACCTTCGTCGAGCCGGTGATCGGCGCGATCCGCAGGCACGTCGACGCGTCGGGAATCCCGGTCGAGTTCAGCAAAGGAGAGTGGGGACCCGGCCAGCACGAGATCAACCTGCGCTACGCGCCGGCGCTCGAGATGGCCGATCGCCACGTCGTCTACAAGCTCGCGGCCAAGGAGATCGCGGCGGCGGCTGGCTTCTCGCTCACCTTCATGGCGAAGTTCCAGGAGGACCTGGCCGGGAGCAGCCTGCACGTCCACCTCAGCCTGCTCGACGCGGAGGGCGCGCCGGTCTTCCGCGGGGACGAGGAGCTGCCGGGCGCGCCGGCGCGCGGCTCCTCCCGCTTCCGCTGGTTCCTGGGCGGGCTCCTCGCGCATGCGCGCGAGCTCGCGCTCTTCTTCGCACCGAACCCGAACTCGTACAAGCGCTACCGGCGCGGCACCTTCGCGCCCACCGGGATCGCCTGGAGCTACGATAACCGCACGGCGGGCTTCCGGGTCGTTGGCCACGGCGACTCGCTGCGCGTCGAGTGCCGGATCCCGGGCGCCGACGCGAATCCGTACCTGGTCTACGCCGCGCTGCTCGCCGCCGGGCTCGCCGGCATCGAGGCGCGGCGCGAGCCCGGGCCCGCCTTCCGCGGCGACGTCTACGCGGCCACGGGGCTCCCGCAGATCCCCCGCAGCCTCGACGAGGCGGCGCGGGAGCTCGAGGGGAGCCGCCTCGCCCGGGACGCCTTCGGCGACGCGGTGGTGGAGCACTATCTGCACTTCACCCGGAGCGAGCGGGCCGCGCTCGAAGCGCGCGTGAGCGACCTCGAGCGCGCGCGGTACTACGAGCGCGTCTGAGAGCCTGCCGGCCCGGTCGACCGCACGCCCCTCGCCCCTCGCCCCGAGGTTGAGGCGCCCGGGCGGCACGCCGATAGGCCCGGCGGGGCGGTCCGCCGTGGTGCCGCCGGGGGGAGGGCCCGTGGCCCGTTCGCCTCGCCTGCTGAAGGTGGCCTTCGCGCGGCCCGAGGTCTTCCGCCGCGAGTACGAGTCGAACCTCGCGAACGGCGGGGTCTTCGTGGCGACGGACGAGGCCTTCGAGCTGCGCGAGAAGGTTCGCGTGAAGCTCGTGCTCGGCTTCTGCCGGCGCGAGATCGATCTCGATGGCGAGGTCGTGCACCAGGTGACGCGGGAGATGGCGGCCCTCGGCGGCCCCACCGGCGTGGCCGTCTCGTTCGAGGAGCCGGCCGCCGAGATCCGCAAGCGTCTCGCGCCCCTGGTACCCGCCATACCCGAGCCCCCGACGGTGGCGCCGCCGGCGGGGCAGACGCCGCGGGCCCAGCGGGCGCCCGCGCGCGTGGCCGCGCGCATCCAGGGCGCAGACGAGCCGCTCGCGGGCCGCACGCGGGACCTCTCCCGCTCGGGCATGCTGGTCTCGGTGCCGGGGCGCGGCATCCCGGTCGGCCAGAAGGTGCGCATCGCCCTCACGCACCCGACGAACGGCGAGGCGATGGCGCTCGAGGGAACCGTCGTGCGCGAGATCGGCGGCGAGGCCGGCGTGAGCGCGCTTGCGATCCGCTTCGATCCCGCAGAGCCGGAGCGTCCCGCCGTCGAGCGCTTCGTCGCGGGCATCCAGAGCGTCGAGCACGCCCGGCGCCTCGGCGGGATCTCGGGCGACGTGGCGGAGGTCGGCGTGCCGCAGCTGCTCCAGATGCTCGGAAACACCACCGACGCGGGCACCGTCGTGCTCCGGCGCGGCGCCGAGGAGGCGATCGTGGGTTTCGAGAAGGGCACGCTGCGCGTGGTGCGGCTCGGCTCGGCCACGGGAATGAAGGCCCTGGTGCGGCTCGTCGCCTGGCGCGAGGGGAGCTTCGAGTTCCACGCGCGCCTGGACCCGATCGAGGCCCCCGACCCGCCGCTCCCGCTCGCGGGCGCAGTCCTCGACGCCACGCTGCTGCACGACGAGGGCCAGCGCCCCGAGCGCCGCGTCCCGCCGCCGAACGCCGTGCCGCGCCTCGCGCCGGCGGCCGCGCCGAGCGCCGGGGCCGACCTCGGCAAGCTCGAGCGGGCGGTCCTCGACCTCGTCCAGGCCGGGTTCCCGTGGCGGCGGATCCTCGACGTGATTCCCGAGCCCGATCCGACCATCCTGGGCGCGCTCGAAGCGCTGGTCGACGAGGGCCTGGTAAAGGTCTAGGTCCTGATACATTCCCGCCCGTGACGCAGCAGGGCAGCGGGCGGCTCGCCGGGCGCACGGTCCTGGTGACCGGTGCGGGAAGCGGCATCGGCCGCGAGGCCGCGCTGCTCTTCGCCCGGGAGGGCGCGAGCGTCGTCGTGGTCGACCGCGACGCCGCCGCGGGGGAGTCCAGCGCGCAGGCCGTCCTTGCCGCGGGAGGCCGCGCGAGCTTCGTCGCGGCGGACGTGGCAAGGGCGCGAGACGTGGAGGCGGCCGTCGCGCACGCCGAGCGCAGCCACGGCGCCCTCCACGTGCTCTTCAACAACGCGGGGATCTTTCCGGCCCGGGACGGCTCGCCGGTCGAGACGGACGAGGACGTCTGGGACCAGGTGATGGCCGTGAACCTGAAGGGCGTCTTTCTCGGCTGCAAGTACGGCATCCCGGCGCTGCTGCGCGCGGGCGGCGGCTCGATCATCAACACCGCCTCCTTCGTCGCCGTGCTCGGCGCCGCGACCTCGCAGATCGCGTACACCGCGAGCAAGGGCGGAGTGCTCGCGATGACGCGCGAGATCGCCGTCGAGTACGCCCGGCGCGGGATCCGCGCCAACGCGCTCTGTCCGGGTCCGGTCGACACGCCGCTGCTCCAGGAGCTGCTCGCGGATCCGGCGGCGCGGGCGCGGCGCATGGTCCACGTCCCGATGGGACGCCTCGCCACGGCCTCCGAGGTCGCGCGCGCCGCGCTCTTCCTCGCCTCCGACGAGTCCTCCTACGTGAACGGGACGACCTTCCTCGTCGACGGCGGCATCACGGCCGCGTACGTCACGCCGGAATGATTCGCCTCCGCTCGGCTGCGCCTCGCTGCGCGCGCTTCGCGCTTGCGTAGCGCTCAGGAGTCCGAGCCCGGGAGGAGCTCCGGGCGGGAGAGCTCGCGGCGGATCAGGCGCCCCGCCTCGAAGACGCTCCGCACGTCGATCGCCCCGTCGCCGTCGACGTCCTCCTCGCGCATCGCCACGCGGCCCGCCGAGTCGAGTCGCTCGAAGGTGTCGAGTCGCCCGTCGCCGTTGGTGTCGCGCGCCTCTCCGGTCACCCGCTCGTCCCGGTAGTGGAGGATCCGCTCGGGGTGTCCATCGGAGTCCTCGTCGATCTCGGCGCGCGCGACGCGGGTTCCGGACTCGGTGAACACGAGCCGAACGGCGGGCCGATCGCCGGTGCCCGCCTCGTAGACCTCGCTGCGCGCGTCGCCCTCGTAGGCGATCCAGCGATCGGGCTTCCGATCCCCGTCGGTGTCGTCCTCGCGCACGACCGGATGGTCGCTGCCCACCGGGAAGAAGTAGCGGGCGAGGATCGTGCCATCCGGGGCCCAGGCCACGCGCGCCTCGACCTCTCCCCCGGTCCGCCTGCGCGCGAGGCTCGGCCCCGGTGCGCTCGCGTCGGGGATCTCCACCGGGTGCAGCGCCGCGAGCAGGCTCGCCTCCGGGGGCCGGACGTCTTCGTCGAGCACGGCGAGGGCTGCGAGCAGCTCGCGCCGCTTGCGCTCCTCTTCGAGCAGCCGGGCCTCGGCCGCGGCGAGCTGCGCCGTCGTCAAGCGCGGGTCGAGCCGGATCTCGCCCTCGGGCTCGCCGGCCCGCCGGGCGAGCTCGGAGGCGAGCGCGAGCGTGGACTCCGCGTCGTGCAGGTACGCGCGCGCGGCCGGGTCCTCGGGGTCGATGTCCGCCGCGCTTCGGAAGCTGGCGGCCGCCTCGGAGATGCGTCCTTCCGCGAGCAGGCGCTCGCCGGCGTGGAGCTCGGCCTCGATCCGGCGCCCGATGCTGGGGAAGAGCGCGCGGATCGCCGGGCCCGGAAAGGGGTGCGCGCCGAGGTCCGGCGCCCGGAGCGCCGCCGCGATCTCGGGGGCCGCCAGGGCTCGTTCGAGCGCGCGCGCGAGCGCCTCGGCCTCGCAGGCCGGCCCCGGGTCGAAGATCACCTCCCTCCCGAGTGCCTTGCCGGCGTGGGGCATGCCCGGCGCGGCGGCGGCGGCTCGCACCGCGCCGACGGCGAAGCGGCCGTCCTTGATCGACTCGCCGCACCACGCCCGCTCGAGGCGCAGCGAGAGGACGCGGCGCGGGGCGCGCAGGGCGAGCCAGGCGCGCGCCTCCGCGACGGTCCCGAAGTCCGCGTGGACGACGCGCGCTCCGCGCAGCCGGACCCGCACGCGGGCCTCGAGCGCGCGCACCTCGCGCCGCTCGGGCCAGCCGCCGGCGACGCGCTCCGGATGCCCGGCCAGGGCCTCCGGGGGGAGCACCACCACGAGGAGCCCGCCGGCCGGGACCTCCAACGGCTCTTCCGACAGCGGCGCGCCCGGCGGGTCGAGGGCGTCGGCCAGGCTCCGCTCGCGGGCCGCCGCATCGCTGCGCCCCTGCGCCGCCAGCACCTCCGCGAGCGTGCGATGGAGGCGGGCGTGGTCGGGGTTTGCGTCGAGCCCGCGCCGCAGCGCCATCTCGGCGTGCTCGAGCCGCCCCTCGCGGACGAGGGCCCGCGCGTCCTCGAGGCTCCTGCGCGCGATCCGCAGGGCGGCGTGGGCCTCGGCGGGCGGCGTCTTCGCGTCCGCCGGCGCGGCGAGCGCGCAGCAGAGCAGGGCGAGGACGAGGGCGCGCATGCTCTTCATCCCACGCCCGCGCCGGGCGCCGCGTCAAGGCCGGCGGACGAGCGTATCGGTCGCGAAGCGCGCGTCGTCGCGCTCCGGGTGGTCCACGTTGTAGTGGAGCCCACGGCTCTCCTTGCGGCGCTGCGCGCACTCGATCACGAGCTGCGCGACGGTGGCGAGGTTGCGCAGCTCGACGAGGTCCGGCGTGAGCTTGAAGTTCCAGTAGTACTCGGTGATCTCCTCCTGGAGGAGATCGATGCGCCGCCGCGCGCGCGCGAGCCGCTTGTCGCTGCGGACGATCCCGACGTAGTTCCACATGAAGCGACGGATCTCGTCCCAGTTCTGCGTGATCACGACCGCTTCGTGGCTCTCGGTCGCGAGGCCCTCCTCCCAGGGCGAAACGGGGAGCGCGTCGCGCTCGAGCCCGGAGAGGCGGGCGATCCCCTCGCTCGCTGCCGCGTCGGCGAAGACGAGGGCCTCGAGCAGCGAGTTCGAGGCGAGGCGGTTCGCGCCGTGCAGACCCGTACAGGTGACCTCGCCGGCCGCGAAGAGGTTCGGCAGGTCCGTCTCGCCGCGCAGGTCGGTGCGCACGCCCCCGCAGGAGTAGTGGGCGGCGGGTACGACCGGGATCGGCTCCCGCGTCATGTCGATCCCGAACTCGAGGCAGCGCGCGTGGATCGTGGGGAAGCGCTCGCGCACGAAGGCCGGATCGCGGTGCGTGATGTCGAGCCCCACCCACTCGTCGCCGGACTTCTTGAGCTCGGTGTCGATGGCGCGCGCCACGACGTCGCGGGGTGCCAGGTCCTTCATCCGGTGGTACCGCTCCATGAACGCTTCGCCCGCGCGCGTGCGCAGGATGCCTCCTTCGCCCCGGACGGCCTCGCTGATCAGGAAGGACTTCGCCTGCGGGTGGAAGAGGCAGGTCGGATGGAACTGCACGAACTCCATGTTCGCGAGCGTGGCGCCCGCGCGATAGGCCATCGCCACGCCGTCTCCCGACGCGATGTCGGGGTTGCTCGTGTAGAGATAGACCTTCCCGGCGCCGCCCGTCGCGAGGAGTGTGATGCGCGCATCGAAGCGGTCGACCTGGCCGGTGGTGCCGTCGAGGACGTACGCGCCGAGCGCCCGGTCGGGCCCGCTGCGGCCGGCCTTGTGCGCGGTGAGCAGGTCCACCCCGCAGTGGTTCTCGAAAAGGTCGATCCTCGGGTGGGCGCGCGCCCGGGCGAGCAGCACGCGCTCGATCTCCTGGCCGGTGGCGTCGCGGTGGTGGAGGATGCGGCGGCGCGAGTGGCCGCCCTCGCGGCCGAGATCGAAGCGGCGACCCGCGTCGCCGGCGGCCGGATCGAAGTCCGTCCCGAGCTTGGTGAGCGCCTCGATCATCGCCGGCCCGCGCTCGACCACGAACTTCACGACGTCGGGGTGGCAGAGCCCGGCGCCGGCCTCGAGCGTGTCGCGCGCGTGGTCGTCGAAGGAATCGTCCGAGGCCATCACCGCGGCGATCCCGCCCTGCGCCCAGTTCGTGGCCGAGTCGGCCGCCCGCTTCTTGGTGACGATCGCGACGCTGCCGTGCTGGGCGGCCCGCAGGGCGTAGAAGAGCCCCGCGATGCCGCTCCCGATCACCAGGAAGTCGAACTCGAGGCGGTCCGACACGGGGGCTCCGGGGCTGCCGGGGGGGCTAAGGACCGATCCCCGAGGTACCGATGCAGGGCCTTCGATGGGCCTGTGGAATCCTACTCAGGGAGCGCCCCGGTGGGCAATCCTCCCCACGGGGGATCCGAGGGAGCGCGCCCTCTCGATTCGTCCCGGCCGCAGCCGATTCCGGGCGGTCGGGAGGCGCAGGGTTGCCGTCGCGGCGCTGCTCCTGGGCCTGACGCTCGGGGCGCCGGCGAAGGCGGGAGGGCCGATCTACTCCTTCGTAGGGCCCGACGGGGTCATCCACTTCACCGATACCCCCCGGGACGCGCGCTACCGCAAGCTCCCGGACCCGAAGCCTGGCGGCAGGGCGGGGCTGCGGGCCCCGCGGCGCTGGGAGTACGACGGCCTGATCGGGCTCACGGCGCGCGAGCACGAGGTGGAGCCGGCCCTGATCAAGGCGGTGATCGCCGCGGAGTCGAACTTCGACCCGGAGGCCGTGTCCCGGAAAGGAGCGCAGGGGCTGATGCAGCTGATGCCGGTGACCGCCACCGATCTGGGCGTGGACGATCCGCTGCGCCCGACGGAGAACGTCCGGGGCGGGACCCGGTACCTGCGGCTCATGCTGGACCGCTACGGCGACCTCGAGCGCGCGGTGGCCGCGTACAACGCCGGACCCACGGCCGTCGACCGCTACGGGGGGGTACCCCCGTACCGCGAGACGCAGGATTACGTGCGCCGGGTTCTGACCTACTATCGCCATTATCATGGAGATTTTGCTCCGTGAGGGGCCCACGCCGCCTCCGGGCCCTCCGGGCGCCGGCGGGCCCGAGCCCCTCGCGCCCCAGGCCGTGACCGCGCCGGGCGCCGGTGCGGCGCGCGAGCATTTCTGGAACCTCCCGAACACGATCACGGTCCTGCGCACGACCGCCGTGCCGGTGCTGCTGCTGCTCCCGATCCTCGGGCACAGCCGCTTCGCGAGTGTCGTGATCGCCTGGGCCTTCATCGTCGCGGCGCTCACCGACCTCCTCGACGGCTGGCTCGCCCGTCGCGGCAAGCAGGTCACGCACATCGGGAAGCTCCTCGACCCGCTGGCGGACAAGCTGCTGGTCTCGACGGCGCTGATCGTGCTGCTCGTGAGCCCCTACCCGCGTGTGCCCGGCGCGGAGGAGCTCGAGATCGCGCGGATTCCGGCCTGGGCGACCTGGATGGTCGTGGTGATCATCGGCCGCGAGCTCGCCGTGACGGGGCTGCGCTCCATCGCCTCGGCCGGCGGGCGGATCATGGCCGCGACCTGGCTCGGGAAGGCCAAGGCGCTGTGCCAGAACGTGTCGATCGGGGCGCTCCTCTTCCCGGCCGACACGCTCGGCGTCGCGCACGTCGTCGGGATGTCACTGCTCTTCGTGGCGACGGCACTCACCCTGGCGTCGGGCTATCTGTACTTCCGGGACTATTTCGGGGGTCTCGGAGCGGAGCCGCCCGGAGGGCAGGGGACATGAGCCGGCTCGAGGATCTGCGCGAGAGGATCGAGGCCCGCGAGGCGCGCATCGGCGTGATCGGCCTCGGCTACGTGGGCCTTCCGCTGGCGGTGGAATTCGCGAAGGCCGGCTTTCGGGTCGTCGGCTTCGACCTCGACGCCCGCAAGGTCGAGAAGCTCGCCGCGGGCGAGTCCTACATCGAGGACGTTCCGGCGGCGGACGTCGCCGGGGCACTCGCCGCGGGGCGCCTGCGCGCCACGGCGGACTTCGGGGAGCTCTCGCGCTGCGACGTGATCAACGTCTGCGTGCCGACGCCGCTCACCAAGACCCGCGACCCCGACGTCTCCCACATGGCCCGCGCGCTCGACGACATCCGCAAGCGCGTCCGCAGCGGCCAGCTCATCGTCCTGGGCTCCACCACCTATCCCGGCACGACGCACGAGCTCTTCGTCGAGATGCTCGAGTCGAGCGGGCTGCGCGTGGGCGTCGATCTCGCGGTGGCCTTCGCGCCCGAGCGCATCGACCCCGGCAACAAGCGCTTCAAGGTGCGCGAGGTCCCGAAGGTCGTGGGCGGCGAGACGCCGCTGTGCACCGAGCTCGCGGCCGCCGTCTTCGGGTCGATCTTCGATCGGGTGGTGCGCGTCTCCTCGACCCAGAGCGCCGAGATGGTGAAGCTGCTCGAGAACACCTTCCGCGCGATCAACATCGGCCTCGCCAACGAGGTGGCGCTGATGTGCGACCGCCTCGGGCTCGACGTCTGGGAGGTGATCGAGGCGGCCGCCACCAAGCCCTACGGCTTCATGAAGTTCCTGCCCGGGCCGGGGCTCGGCGGCCACTGCATCCCCGTGGATCCCACCTACCTCGCCTGGAAGATGAAGAGCCTGAACTTCCCGGCGCGCTTCATCGAGCTCGCGACCGAGATCAACGGCCAGATGCCCCACCACGTCGTCGACAAGGTCGCGGCGATCCTGAACGAGGGCCGGCTCGCGGTGAACGGCGCGCGCATCCTGATCCTCGGCGTGGCCTACAAGCCCGACGTCTCCGACGTGCGCGAGTCGCCGGCCGTCGACGTGATCCGCCTGCTCGCCGACCGCGGCGGCGAGGTGAGCTACCACGACCCCCACGTGGCCGAGGTCGCCGTCGACGGCCGCACCTACAAGAGCGCGGAGCTCTCCGACGAGCTGCTGGCGGACGCGGACCTGGTCGTGATCGTCACCGACCACTCGACGATCGACTACCAGCGCGTCACCAACCTCGCCCCCCGCATCTTCGACACCCGCAACGCCACCCGCAGCGTCGCCGCCGGCCGCGAGAAGATCCGGAAGCTGTAGGGACGGCGAGGCCTGGAGGCGGGCGCGGGCCATCGGGCGCGCGCGAGCTGGACGAGCGTGTCAGGCACCCGGGACCTCTGCCGGGTTGATGAGACCGTGGCGGCGCCATCCGGCCGAGAGCAGCCAGGTCCGCGGCCGCGCCACCTCCGGGGCCTCGGCCGGCGGCTCGCGCGAGGCCGGCGCGCGGCGCCAGCCGTCGAACCAGCGTCCCGACGAGGCGTCGCCGAGGCGCTGCGGGGGCGGGTTGCCGTGGCGCTCCCGCCAGTGCTTGCGGGCGTTGAGCAGGACGTAGGCCAACGCGCTCCGCACCTCGCGCGGCGTTCGTAGGACGCGCAGGTGGTATCGGCCGTGGAGCACCGGGCCCGAGAGCCCGAAGACGCGCTGTACGGCGCGGGCCACGCGGGCCGAGATCGCCTTCATGCCGCGGCCGAGGGCCTGCTTGCCTGCGCTCTCGACGAGCAGGTGCAGGTGGTTGCGCTGCACGGAGTAGTGCACGACGCGAAAGCCTCCGCGCTCGCAGGCCAGGCGCAGGCTCGCGCGCAGTTCGCGCACGAAGCGGCGGGTGCGAAGTGCTGGAACGCCCCGGCGCAGACGCAGCGTCACGTGCGACGGGCAGTCGCGCGGAACCGGCGGGCGTCGCACGTGGTGGACCGGCGGGTTCGCCGACGCGCGGGGTCGCCCCGCGCCCGGCCTCGGACCGCCCCGACCGGAGCGGAGTCGCTGGTCGTGGAAGCTGAGCTGCCTCGCAATCCGGCGCATCGCACGTTAGATTAATGCTATGTTATGGATTTGTCAAGATCGAGACTGCGTAACGCGATGGACCGGCAACGGGGTTGCACGCAGATCACGGGTTCCTGGCTCCTCGAAGCGGGACGAGTCGCGCCGCGCTGGAAGACCGTGCCCGGGCGGAACGTCCGGTTCGTACGCGATCGCCAACTGGATCGGTACGAGATCGCGGGTGCGAACGAGCGCCGAGCCATCCGCCGCGTGGCTGGCTCCAAGTGGCTTCAGCGGTTCGCGACCGAAAGAGGACGGCGGGGCACGTCACCCGAAGGCCAGAGGCGAAGCGGAGGAGGCGCGCAGCGCCCCGGCGAGACCGGGGGGCTGCGAACCCGTCCTCGCGGTCCCCGGCCGGCCTCGCACCCCCCGCCCCCGGCCTGCTATCGTCCGCGCCTCGGGCACGAGTAGCTCAGCTGGTAGAGCGCCACGTTGCCAACGTGGGGGTCGCGGGTTCGAGTCCCGTCTCGTGCTCCAG
>Ga0214473_10006060_pt1 | contig 14465 bp, 10 predicted proteins | sample RVTome_7_FD_203509 | JGI IMG/M metagenome (GOLD analysis project Ga0214473, IMG submission 203509) | Soil microbial communities from uranium-contaminated site in the Upper Colorado River Basin, Wyoming, United States - RVT98D197 | ecosystem: Environmental > Terrestrial > Soil > Contaminated >... | reverse complement strand
TCAAAATCGGGCCTCATTGAGCCCGCCAGGGGGCTGGGAGGCTGAGGGAGCGGTCAACGTGACAATCTCCCCTCAATTCGGTCTGTGAATTAGAGAAAAAATCCTTACAACGCAAATGGCTCCTTTTCCTTTGCTATCTGCTCAAGCGAGTGTATCATGCAGACTAAAGGAGAACCACGCGTATGGGAAAACATGTGTTATTGGTTATGCTGGGGGTTGTTCTGGCCGGGATGCTTGGCGGTTGCAGGAAGGGTGGGTGAGGCTCGGCCCAATGCGGCGTACATGTTGTACGCTCGGACACGTCTGACAGGTCGCAAGAAACGTGCCTGGATTCCGGAGCCGGCCCGCTGCGGTTTTCGGTCTGCGTCATCACCAGGGGATGCGGGATTCTCTCAGGACGAGCTGCCGGAGACGCCCCCCGAGACAATGAAGGCCATCGCCTGCGAGCTTTCGATGTTCAGCGGTTGGACAGCATCTTTGGGAAAAAGTAGGACATTGCCGGCAAAATTGTACGATTGGGGCAAGTAAACGGCGACGTAGTTTGAGAGCCCAAGATTCTCAAGGCTATCCCTTGTGACAAAGCCCACGATCTTTACCGCCGATCCCGGTGCGACCGAGGCCAGAACGGGCTTGTCGAAACTCTTTTTCTCGCCCGCGAAGGCTTCAATCATGTCTTTCACCGCTGAATAGAGCAACTTGACCAGCGGCAGCCCCCTGAAAACCCTCTCCACAAGGCCAAACAGCTTTCTGCCCAGGAAGTTCGAAGCGATGAAACCGATGACCGTTATCAACACGACCGTCAACAGCAGTCCCATGCCTGGGATCTTCTTTGGCAGGAGGTCGCGAAAGATGGCATCCAGCTTGGTGAACACAAAAACCAAGAGAAAAACGGTCAGAGCTATGGGAACAAACACCAACAGACCCTTGATGAAATAATCGACAAGCTTCTTCATTTCCTTACTCCCAATAAGTTTCACACCTGGTCAGAATCGAACGTGAGTATTCCTGTCGAAATGCTACCCAAACCAGTCGTGCCGTCAAGAAGCTTCTTAGCGTTTCGATTTGATGCCACGTGGTACGGTTCTGCCGCACCCGGCTCGGGTAACAGTTGCAGATTGATTCATAATTGTTTGTATTGTGGGGAGTCTTTGCGTAATATTGTCAACTCAAGGAAAGCTCTTGGTGTCAGGAACCTGCAAGAAAAGCGACATGCAACTACCATAGCAGAAAGGAGCGAATATGAATTTCGATATCGAAGCGATCTTGAACACAATCTATGCTTATCTGGCGAAGTACTGGCTGCAAGTGGTCGGCGCGATCGTAATCTTCGTTGTGGGGCGCTGGCTGGCCAAGGTGATTTCGAAGCTGGTCGGCAAAGCCATGACCAAGGCCAGAGTAGATGCGACACTGACCAGCTTTGCTCAAAATCTGTGCCACGTCGCACTGTTAGTATTTGTCGTCATCGCTGCAATAAGCAACCTTGGGGTGGAAACAAGTTCCTTTGCTGTTGTTGTTGGAGCTGCGAGTTTGGGCATCGCTTTTGCCCTGCAGGGGTCCCTGGCCAATTTCGCGGCGGGGGTCATGCTGATTATCTTCAAGCCTTTCAAGGTCGGCGACTTTGTGGAGCTGGCCGGCAAGGCGGGAACGGTCAAAGAGATCCAGATTTTTAACACGATCCTCAACTCCCCGGACAACGTGCAGATCATCGTTCCGAACGGTCAGGTCACGGGCAGCCATATTATGAATTACACGGCCAACGGAACCCGGCGCATCGATCTGGTCGTGGGCGTTTCATACGATGATGATCTTAGGAAAGCCCAGCAGGTTATCGAGCGGGTTCTGGCCGAGGACAGCAGGATTCTCAAAGACCCGCCGGCGCAGGTGGCGGTTTCAGAGCTTGGAGACAGCAGCGTTAATTTCGTGGTTCGTCCCTGGGTCAAAGCGGCGGACTACTGGGACGTCAACTTCGATACGACCAGAAAGCTCAAGCTCGCTCTTGACGAAAACGGCATAACGATACCGTATCCGCAGTATGAAATCGTTATGAAAACCGCAGGAGCTTCCTGAAACTGGATGAACGACCAAGTTGAAAAATCTCAGACCTGGTTAGGCGTCACGTCGGACGCGGCACAAGTTCCAATGGCCTCAAATGAAAGGAGGGCACAATGCGGTACCGAATGTTGATTGCACTGGTGTGCCTGGCGCTGTTTGCACAAGCGGGCCAGGCAGACGAGCTTGTTCTAAAGAACGGCGACCGGCTGACCGGCAAGATTGTCCATCTGGTTGATGGGAAAATGATCTTCAAATCAGACGTGGCGGGGGACGTGACCGTGAGCCTGGCGGACATTCAGACGCTCAGCAGCGCTGATCCGATCGCAGTAAACCTCAAAGACAACACGGGGTTCAAGCAGAAAGTGCTTAGCGCCGAGGCTGGCCGGTTTGCCGTCGAAGGCACCGAGGATTTGAAGGCCCAGCAATTCGCCGTGGCAGATATCGTCTCGATCAATCCTCCCCCCAAGCCCACGCCGAAGTGGACGGGAGATGTTTCCGCCGGGATTACCTCGACCCATGGCAACACCAAGACCGAGATGATCAGCGCCAATGCCAATGCCACGAAACGCACTGAGAAGGACCGTATTACGGCCAGTGCTGACTATGCCAAAGGTGAACAGGAGGACCCGGATACCGGCGAAACGGTAACTATTGAGAATTGGTGGCGGGCCAAAGGCAAGTACGACTATTTCTTCAGCAAGAAGGGGTATGGCTACTTGGACGGCCGGTATGAGAAGGATGCCGTGGCGGCGCTCGATCGGCGGGTGATCGTGGGCGTCGGCGGCGGCTACCAATGGATCGAGTCGGACGACATGAACTTCTCGACCGAGTTCGGTTTGGCCTCGCTCTATGAGAAGTTCGATAACCAGACGGACAGTAACAGCGAGATGTCATTTCAGGTCGGCTACAACTTCGACAAGAAGCTCCGCAAGAACATCAAATTCACGCACGATCTTACCTACTATCCGAGCATTGACAAGTTCTCCGACTACTATCTGACGACCACCGCCGGGATTCGTGCCGACTTTACCGAGAAAATTTTCCTGACGCTCAAGGCGATCTTCAACTACGACGCGACGCCGGCGATCGGTCGCGGCAGTACCGATACGAAGTACTTTCTGGGTCTTGGATACAGGTTTTGAAAGGTCAAGTCGTCCGCGCCGGCGTCCGTAACTGGCCGGAGCAAATGAAGGAGGTCCTATGAATCTGATGAATCGTCGAAGTTTCTTGAAACTGACCGCCGGCGCGGGCGCGTCATTGTACTTTGCGAACACAGGCTTAACATCCGGTGCCGCTCGCCGGAAGCCCAATATCGTTCTGGTTGTGATCGATGAGCTTGGATACTACGAGCTCTCGTGTATGGGGCACCCTCTGCTGGAAACGCCGACCATAGACCGGATAGCCGCAGAGGGCATGAGGTTTACCCAGATGCTTGCCGGCGGGCCGGTGTGTGCGCCCACACGTTGCACGCTTATGACAGGCAAGCACTTGGGTCATGCGTCCGTCCGCACCAATCCGGGGCACGAGGCCCTCCGCGCTGACGACGTCACCGTGGCGCAGGTTCTCAAGAAAGCCGGCTATGCAACCGGAGGCTTTGGCAAGTGGGGCTGCGGCGGGCGCGGAACGACCGGTGTGCCTGAAAGGCACGGCTTCGACGTCTTCTTAGGCTACTACGACCAGGTGCACGCGCATACGTTCTTCCCAGCCTACCTGCTCAGAAACAGCGAGGAAGTGCCGTTGAAGGGCAACGCCGGCGCCCTGTATGAAGGCGAAACGTTTTCGCAGTATGTGATCTTTAATGAGGCAATGAAGTTCATTCGTGACAACAAGGATGGGCCTTTCTTTTGCTATTGCCCCTGGACGCCTCCTCACGGGGCATGGGGTCTGCCCGACGATGAACCTGCCTGGCAAAAGTACAAAAGCAAAAAGTGGGACGCCGGCTACTCGATTAAACAAGACGAAGCGCAGCGATATGCCGCCATGGTCAACATGGTCGATAGAGAGATCGGCCAAATCCTGGGCCTGCTCAAGGAGCTGAAAATCGACGACAATACGATGGTGATCGTCAGCGGCGACAACGGCGGCAATATGTATTTCAGGAATCAGGCACATCCGCACGGCTTCTTCGCTCCCAATGTGGATCCCAAAACGGGCAAAATATTCCGTGGTCAAAAGGGTCTGCTCTACGAGGGTGGCCTGCGCATCCCGTTTATTGTCCGCTGGCCCGGCAGGGTCAAGGCGGGTTCCGTGAGCGATCACCTTGGTTACTTCCCGGATGTGATGCCCACGTTTGCCGAGGCCGCAGGGGCCGAGTGTCCTGAAAATATCGATGGAATCTCCATACTTGCGGCACTTATTGGCGAGAAGGCCGCCGGGCACGAGCAAAAGGATCACGAGTACTTATACTGGGAATACATGGACCAGGTGGCGGTTCGCTGCGGGGACTTGAAAGCCTACAAACCCAGAAAAGGCCCATGGGAGCTGTACAACCTGGACAAGGACGTCGAGGAGAAAGAGAATATAGCGGCGCAGAATCCCGCCATAGTGGTAAAGATGAGCGGGTATGCGGCCCAGGCTCACCAGCCGCACGTTCCGGGGGACATTGTCGATACGCAAGTGTGTATGAAGGACCATCAGAAGGCAAAGAATCCCAAACCGTCGGAACGGCCCGGCAAGTAGAACCGTTTGTAGTAACACCGTAAGATGTTCGTTCGAATATGCCCTTGCGGGCGCACTACGAATTGTTGGCGCTGCCCTGCGGATCCTATATAATCCCTCCGTATCAGGCAAGCCCGCTCCGGCATTTCTGCCGGACGTGGCGGGCAAGGGCCGTCAAGATGGAAACTTGGAAAGGAGCAACCATTATGAAGACAGTTCTATTCAGCGTCAGTGTATGCCTTTTGATGATCTTGGCCGGGTGTGCGAATGAGCAGACGGCGAATAAGGCCCCTGTGGCCAAGGCCGAGAAGATGCAATATGTTGAGACGGACACCGGCCGCTGGCTTATTCACGATATGAATCGGCCTGCACCGCCGGTGATCTCAGCCGGGGAGATTCCCTCCGATGCAATCGTTCTGTTCGGCGGGACAGAGCCGAGTCTGTCACAGTGGACCGATGTTAAGGGTAATCCGTCGAAATGGATTGTGGGCGACGGCTACATGGAAGCCGTCAAAGGCTCGGGCTACATCCAAACCAAGCAAAAGTTCGGCTCGTGCCAACTGCACGTTGAATTCGCCACGCCCTCGAGGGTTACAGGAACCAGCCAGGGGCGGGGCAACAGCGGCGTGTTCCTGATGGCCTACGAGGTTCAGGTCCTCGATTCTTATGACAACAAGACCTATCCCGACGGGCAGTGTGCCGCACTTTACGGCCGGGCTCTTCCCCTGGTCAATGCCTGCCGCAAGCCAGGCGAATGGCAATCGTACGACATCATTTTCCACCGCCCGATCTTCAAAGGAAACAAGGTCGTCAGGAAGGCGACATTTACAGTCTTTCACAATGGCGTGCTCGTGCAGGATCACGTTGAGCTGCAGGGAGGCACCGGCTGGAAAGGCCCGCACGCGATATCGGATTACGAGCCGCACCCGGACAAGTTGCCCATTCAGCTCCAGGACCACGGCAACTCGGTGAGGTTCCGCAATATATGGATTCGTGAGCTTGCCGACTAAGAGAATAGTGACTGGTGAATAGTGATTAGTGAATGAGCAGCGATGTCCCCTGCCAGCGACAAGCAGGGGTCGCCAATCACCAGTTACCGATTACCAATCACCAATAGAAGGAGAAATCAAAATGAGACGTTTGATTTTTGTTTTGGCTGCAATATGTGTTCTGGCGTTGAGTTTCTGTATTGCCGGCGGCGCCGCCCAGAAGCCCGCACAGATCAGGGCCCTGCTGATTACCGGCGACGATGTCTCGGCGCATCCCTGGCGGGAAATCTCCGAGACGACCCGGGAAATTCTTGTCGGCTCGGGCAGATTCGACGTCAAAGTGTGCGAAGACCCGTGGATTCTCGAATCGGAGGCCGCCCTGAAACAGTACGACGTAATTGTCTTTACGATCTGCAGCCGGCGCATCTCCGAAATCTCGGGACAAGCGCAGGAGAATCTCTTGAATTACGTCAAGGGTGGTAAGGGCTTTTTCGTCCAGCACTTAGCCACCGCTTCGTTCCCCAAGTGGGAAGAATTCGGCAAGCTCTGCGGCCGCAAATGGGTCTGGGGCACATCGGGCCACGGCCCGCGCGCCGACTTCCAATCGAAGATTGTCGATAAAGAGCATCCCATCACCAAGGGCCTGACCGACTTCACAACCAACGACGAGCTCTACGCCAAGCTCCAGGGCAACGAGGAAATCCACGTCCTGGTCCAGGCCGATTCCGAGTGGAGCAAGAAAACCGAGGCGCTCATCTTCGTCAAGAATTACGGCCAGGGCCGGGTCGTCCACAACGCCTACGGCCACGACCGAAGAGCCCTGATGACCCCCAGCGTCCAGAAGATCATCACCCGCGGCGTCGAGTGGGCAGCCATGGGCAAAGTCACAGAGTAAGGCCGCCGGCTCCTATTGCGGATTTCGGCAAATGCCTTGAAGGGGAAACCCTATGAAAGAGCATCGAGACGTTATTCGCGCAGTTCTGATTGCCACAGCATTGCTGCCCATTTCAGTAGCACCAGCGAACAACGCGACCTGCTGGCCGCAGTTTCGGGGGGTGAACTGTTCGGGCCTTGCCGCCGAAGGACAGAACCCCCCGGTCGAGTTTGGGCCTGAGCAGAACGTGCTCTGGAAAACATCCCTACCGCGAGGGCACTCGTCTCCGTGTATCTGTGGAGATCACATCTTTCTGACAGGGTTTGACAACGAGAAGAGAGAGCTCCAGGTCTTTTGCATTCAACGCAGTGACGGCAGTATGCGATGGAGTCGAATCGTGCCCGCCGAGAAAATCGAAAGGGTCCATCCGATCGGCAGCCCGGCGAATGCCACGCCTGCCACGGACGGAGAACGGATTTACGTCTATTTCGGTTCCTACGGTTTATTATGCTATGATTTCGCAGGAAGACTGCGATGGACTGTTCCTCTGCCCATCCCCAAGACACGATTTGGCACCGGAACTTCACCAATAGTTGCAGGCGAATTCGTCATTCTCAGCAGCGATGAAGAGAACGACCCTCACCTTCTGGCTGTTGACCGGCACACCGGTAAGACCGTCTGGAAGCAGCCGCAGCCGCCGGCGTCGGAATTGGGGGCGACCAGTTACTCCACACCCATCGTGTGGGGGCAGCAATTGGTTGTCCACCGGCTGGGCGAGATCGTCGCATATAACGTTTCGGACGGTGCTCGTCTTTGGTGGATTAACGCCGCCACCCAGGGCACCAGCACACCGGTGATCGGGCAAGACACCCTGTTCGTCGGCATGTGGGGTAATTTTGGCGAACCGGAGCTGCGCGTGAAGGTACCCGATTTCGAGACCGTGGCCGGGCAGTATGACAAGGACGGTGACAGGCGGATCAGCAGAACGGAGTTCCCTGGCGACCTAATGCTTTCCCGGCGTCCCGAAGTTGGCGAGGTTTTCGGGGGACAAATCTATCTAAAGACATTCTTCCAGATGATTGACGAGAATAAGGACGGTCTGATCGATGATGTTGAATGGAAAGAGATGTCGGGTCTCTTATCGGTTCTCTCCCAGGATCATGGCCTGACGGCCATCAGATCCCGTGGGAGCGGGGATATTACCGCAACGCATGTTTTGTGGCAGGAGAAAACAAACGTGCCGGAGGTGCCGTCGCCGCTATACTATGAAGGGCGAGTTTACATGATCAACAACGGCGGGATAGCCTCATGTATGGACGCCGGCAGCGGAAAACTACTGTACCGCGAGCGGCTGGGAGCCGCCGGGCCCTATTATTCGTCACCCATCTGTGCTCATGGAAGGATATACATTGCCTCCGGCCCCGGGGTCGTCGCCGTCTTTGAAGCGGGGGATACCCTTCGAGTCCTGGCCCGAAATAACCTGAAAGAGCAAATCTTTGCCACACCCGCCATCGTGGACAACAAGCTCTATGTTCGTACTGTTGCGCTTATGTACGCCTTTGGCGAATGACTGTCCATCCGCTGAGTCTCGCAGGGGGGCGTGACCATATGTGGGTTTGTGAACTCAGAAATGGCGTTGATCGACCGGCGCCGAACCTTGAACCCAGCATGGACGTATTGAGGTTCAGAGTTGACAGAAGTTAAGGAGATAAGTCATGGCGAGAAGAAACAACACAAGACGTATCGTGATAGCGGCGGTTGGTTTGGCCGTAGTACTTTGTCTTAGTGAAACGATCTTGGCGCAACGGCAAGCCTCGAAGTCCAGACGCTCGCAGCGGGTGCGGATGGAGCAGGTGCAGGTGGTCAGCCCTGATGGCAAGGTCGCGTTGACCATCCTGCCAAACGCCGAGCGTCTGACTTTCACGGTGACACTTGGCGACACGCCGGTGGTCGAGCCGTCCACGATTGTCATGAACGTGGATGGCTACGACCTCTCCTCGGGTGTTGTGCTCGGCGACGTGGAGCGCTCCGAGATTAACGAAGAATACCCCTGGCGCGGCAAGCACGGGACAGCCTCCAACCACTGCAACGCCGTCCGGGTCCGGCTGGTGCATGACCTTTCGTTCACCGAGTACATCCTGGAGATTCGCGTTTTCAACGACGGGGCGGCTTTTCGTCACGTTATCGCGGGCGAACAGGGGTCATCTCGCGTGCCGGACGAGTACACGACCTTCGTTCTGTCGGCGGGTTCCACGGTCTGGAGCCACGATCTTGGGGGCCATTACGAGGCTGCGTACAAGAAACAGGACGTTTCCGAGATTGAAGCGGGGCAATGGGCAGGCCCTCCGGTGACGTTCAAACTGCCGGGCAACGCCGGCTATGGCTCAATCACCGAGGCTAATCTGGTCAACTACAGCGGCATGGCCCTGGAAGCCGACGGTCGGCGCGGCTTTATCACGGGGCTTGGCCACCGCCAGCCGTTGAACTATCCGTATGAGCTGCGCTATGGGCGAGAGGAAGGCAGGCGTCTGGGTAAGCCCGCCTCGATCAGCGGAACGATCACGACGCCCTGGCGCATTGTGATGGCTGGCCGTGACCTCAATACCCTGGTCAACAGCACGGTTGTGCCCAATCTTTGCCCCCCACCGCCGACCAAGTATTTCTCCGACGGCATCGAGACGGCGTGGGTCAAGCCGGGCCGGGCTGTCTGGCGCTACCTTGACGGCGGAGACCGCTCGTTCGAGGGGATGAAGGAGTTCTCCCGATTAGCCGGGCAACTGGGCTTTGAGTACCATGTGATCGAGGGCTTCTGGAGCCAATGGACTGACGAGCAAATCAAAGAGCTTGTCGAATACTCCAGGCAGCAAGGCGTCGGTTTGCTGTTCTGGAAGCACAGTAACCAGTTGGACACGCCGGAGGCGCGCGAAGAGTTCTTCGGGCGATTGCACAGGCTGGGAGTCGCCGGCGCCAAGATCGATTTTCTCGACCATGAGGCCAAAGAGGTGATCGACCATTACGAGGCGATGCTGACCAAGGCCGCGGGAAATCAAATGGCGATTGACTTTCACGGGGCGAACAAACCGACCGGGCGGGAACGGACTTGGCCGAACGAGCTGGTGCGAGAAGCCGTCCGGGGCATGGAGAGCAGCTCGCTTCGCGAGCGCGCCCGTCACGAGACAATTTTGCCTTTCACTCGCTTTTTGGCGGGTCCGGCTGAATACACCACCATGCACTTCGGCGAGCGCCGTGGCGATACGACCTGGGCGCACCAGATAGCGAGCTTTGCGATTTTTGACAGCCCCCTGCTGACAATGGCGGCGCATCCACAAGCGGTGCTCGACAATCCGGCGGCGAATGTAATCAAGAGCATCCCGGCCGTATGGGACGAAACCATTGTGCTGCCCGATTCTCAGATCGGCGAATTGGCAGTATTCGCGCGGCGTACCGGCCAGACGTGGTTCCTGGCCGTGATGTGCGGCCCGGAGGCCAAAACGATTCAGGTACTGCTGTCGTTCTTAGGCGACGGCCGATTCAAGGCGTCGCTGGTCCGCGATGACAAAGAGAAGGCCGACGCGGTGGTCTTGGAGGACAAGACCGTTCAGCGATCCGACAGCCTGACAATTGAGATGACCAGCGGCGGCGGTTTCGTCGCGCGTTTTTCAGAATGAAGAATTGATCACAAACTCGTAGGGTGTGCAACTTGTTGCACACGCGGTGACGTTTGTCGGCGTGTGCAAAAACGGAATTTGCACACCCTACCCCCTCCTTGTAGATTGGAGGCGCACAAATGAGAGGGTATCGTGTCCATCTTATTGTGTTTGCGTTGGCAGCTTCTCTTTCATCGGCGGTTTTTGCAGAAGAACTGCCCCCGTTACCTCGTGAGCAATGGGGAGCGCCGGCTGTCGCCGTCTCGCATACGCAGGGAAAGTGGATTGTTTCAGGCAGGGAGCACAAAGTCACTCTAGACGAATCGGACTTCTCCATGAAAGTGGAAGCCGGCCCTGTCACTTGGAGCATGGCGCCGTCGTCGCAGGATGATATGTTGGTCAAATCGAAGGGCGAGGAGTTCTATCTTCGTCTCGCGGACGCTGGCAAGGTCGATATCACGCCTTACGATACCGGATACAAGACCGGCGTAAAGATCAGGTTGGAGCAGTTTCGCCGCCGCGGCCTTCTGAATGAAGGATCGGAGCTGGATTTGGCGCTCTGTCTGACGATCTGCCTGGAAGGCAAGGCGGAGGAGCTGGTTTGTGACGCCGTTGCGATCGAGCGCGAGACGCTGGTCCGGCAACTGGATTGGCCGAAAGCATTGGACGCCAATGACGTCGATTACGCGGTATTGAATCACGTCAGAGGCAATCTGCTGCCTCGCAACTGGCCGCAGGAGTATCATCCATACAGCAATGTGCCTGGAGGACAAGAATCGCTCATAAAAAGCGACACGAGTATCATCCAAAGTAATCTCATCGAGTGCTGGTCGATGTCGTGGTGGGGGTTTCAAAAAGGCGGGTCGGCGATGATGCTGATCGTGGAAACGCCCGACGATGCGGCTTACAAATTTCATCATCCGGCCGGCGGGCCGACGGTTCTTGGGCCTCGTTGGCTGGCCAGCCTCGGCAGCCTGCGCTATCCGCGCTCGGCTCGCATGTGTTTCTTTCCCAAGGGCAATTACGTGACGTTGTGCAAGCGTTATCGGCGGCACGTCATGGATACGGGGCAGTTTGTTTCTCTGAAGGAAAAGATTGCCCGGGAACCCCTCGTGGGCAAATTGATCGGGACCCCGCATTTACGTCAACACGCCCTGAGAAACTACAAGCCGGGGGGCCGTCGCTACGATCCGCAAAATCCGGAGAAGAACTATAGGGTGACAACCTTTGACGAGCTGGCGAAGCAGCTTCGCAATCTAAAGGCCGGCGGCGTTGGCCGATTGTATGTCACTCTGGCGGGTTGGCCCTATCTCGGATATGACCGCCAACATCCGGACGTGCTGCCGCCCGCGCCGGCCGCCGGCGGATGGGAGGGGCTCAAACATTGGGCCGATACCTGCAAGGAGCTTGGATATATCTATAATCTGCACGACCAATATCGGGATTATTACGTCGATGCTCCTTCGTACGATCCACAGTTTGCAGTCCATGAAGAAGATGCCGTAAGCCGCCCGACAGCCTTCCCGGGGACGCGGTTCGGCACCTGGAAGGAGGGCAACATCCCGTTTATGGACTATTGGGACGGGGGCAAGATGGCTTACTTGAACGCTCGTTTTGCTCCGGGACACCTGGTGAAGAACTATCAATTGATGTTCGACCACAACATCAGGATGCAGGGCAGCTATCTGGATGTGTTTGGCTATGTGCCGCCGACCGAAGATTTCAATCCTGAGCACCCGGTGACACGGACTGACTGCATGAAATATCGGGCGGCCTGTTTCAAATGGGCGCGGAATAATCTGGGGATTGTGGGCACGGAGGCGGGCGCTGATTGGGTTGTTCCCTACGTGGATTACTCTTCCGGAGCGAACGCAGGCAGATGTATTTCCGTGCCGCTCTACAGCCTTGTTTATCATGATGCCGTGATGACTCCCGAAGGCGGGCTTGGCGACCATCTGCGCTGTCTTTTGAATGGCGGCTACGCCGGCGTTCCCAGGGACATTGAAAACAAAAAGGATATGGATTTGATGCGCCGGATTTGCGCTCTGCATGAGAGGGTTGCTCTGTTGGAAATGACGAATCACGAATTCCTGGACAAGGGCTACCGCAAAGAGCGCAGCACCTTTGCGGATGGTACGACGGTGACCATCGACCGCGATGCCGGCACTGTCGAGATCAAGCCCGAATTGAAATTTCAGTGATCATGTAACGAAGATCACTTGGTATAAGCAATCAGGAGGCTCCAGAGAAATGGCGGGATTGAACCATTTTGGCAAACGGGGGCTTATTGTCTGCTTTGTTCTTGTTGCACTACTCGGCGTTTTGTGCATCGGCGCGGAGCCACGAGATAGGGCCGCGTGGATGAAACAGGCCAGGTGGGGCGTGATGAACCACTACCTGTCCGACTGGAAAGCGCGCGAGACGAACGAGCAGATGACTGTTGAGAAATGGAACGAGATGATAGACCGTTTTGACGTGGAGGGACTCGCAGAGCAGCTCAAATCGGTCGGAGTGGGCTACTACCTCGTCACTATCGGCCAGAATTCCGGGTACTATCTGTCACCCAACGCTGTGTACGATAAGTACGTCGGCATCCAGCCCAGCAAGTGTTCCCAGCGGGACTTGGTGGCGGATCTGTCACAGGCGCTGCACAAGCGCGGGATAAGGCTGATGGTGTATCTGCCGGCGGGAGCCCCCAATGGTGATCGCGCCGCCAGAGAGGCGCTGCAATGGCAGAACGGCCCCTATCCCAACCGGGAGTTTCAGGTCAAATGGGAACAGGTCATCCGCGAGTGGTCCACCCGCTGGGGCAGGAAGGTCGATGGCTGGTGGTTCGACGGATGCTACTGGCCGAACACGATGTACCGTTCCGCTGAGCCTCCGAATTTCACCAGCTTTGCTGCCGCCGCGAGGGCAGGCAACCCGGACAGCATCGTGGCCTTCAATCCCGGCGTCGTGCCGCGAATTCTCTCGGTGACGCCGCATGAAGACTACACGGCCGGCGAGATCAACGACCTGGATCGCGTGGAGATCCGCCGGGCCGTGGATGGGAAAATCGACGGCGTTCAGGTTCACATCCTGAGCTACCTGGGCGAGCGCTGGGGCATGGGCGCGCCCCGGTTTGCCACGGAGCAGGTCGTCAAGTGGAGCCATGGTATTCGCAAGCAGGGTGGTGTAATCACCTGGGACGTCCCGATTCAGCCCGACGGCTTGATGTCCGAGCCGTTCCTGGAGCAGTTGACCGCCGTGGGCAAGGCGCTCGCCGGACGTGCGGAGTGAAGAATTGAGCGAACTCGTAGGATGGGTCCGGCAGGGTTGCCGGATTGCCCATGCTGCATAGGGCTGGAGAACGAAGATACTATGCGATTTCAGACAAGCTTGATAGTTGTGGTTGTCTCAGTGCTGCCATGCGCGGCTGCCGATGCGCCTGCTAACCTGATGGACGTGGATTACAGAGCCTTGGTATCGCGCGCGGACTTGAGATACGGCCAGCCGGTCAAACGCAGCGAAGAAGGTCTGCCCGTGGGCAACGGGCGCATGGGCAGTCTGGTCTGGACCACGCCGGAGGCGATAAGGTTGCAGATAAATCGCGTCGATGTGTTCGCTAACAACTCTTACACCACGAGTTTTCCCGCGAGGAACAGCGATTATTGCGGCGGATGCGCATTTGTGGATATCACCTTCGGAGCGGATGTATTCACAAATGAAAAGACTTCGCAGCACCTTTCCTGCTACGACGGCGTGGCTGAGGTTCGAGGGGACGCAGTCGCTGCCAACGCGCTGGCGTGGAACGAGCAGGACGTGATGGCCTTCGAGGTCAGCGATAACCGAAAGCAGCCCGCCGCCATAACCGCCGTCTTGAGGATGCTCAGGGCGCCACAAGTAAAGGCTGCCGCACATGCCGCCGTCTCGAAAATTGAACAGCGCGATGGAAGGATCATATTGACTCAGAAATTCACGGAGGCGGACTACTATTGCGGCTCGGTTGTGGCTGTCGGTATTGTCGGACGCAAAGCCGAAGTGCGGATGGCCGATGAGCAGGAGATTCGGTTGGCTGCCGAGCCGGGACGCGGGTCTTTCACCGTTCTCATAGCCAGTGCGGCCAGTTTCGACCCGAAAGAAGACCTTGCTACGGCGGCGCTCAAACAACTTGCGGCTGCTGAAAAAAAAGGCTATGCAGCGCTGGCGGAGTCGAACAAGAGCTGGTGGCATGATTTCTGGGCGAAGGGGTTCGTCCACCTGCAC
>Ga0214473_10006059_pt1 | contig 14465 bp, 12 predicted proteins | sample RVTome_7_FD_203509 | JGI IMG/M metagenome (GOLD analysis project Ga0214473, IMG submission 203509) | Soil microbial communities from uranium-contaminated site in the Upper Colorado River Basin, Wyoming, United States - RVT98D197 | ecosystem: Environmental > Terrestrial > Soil > Contaminated >... | reverse complement strand
CCTCGTAGGGCTGGTCCTCCTCGCCGGGGATCGGAACCGGCCCGTCGCGGACCATGTGCTGCGGGTCGGCGACCGCCATCCAGCCCTTCATGACGGGGAAGCCGCCGATGGTGACGAGGCGCGGCGTGCGCCCGCGCAGCGCCTCGGCCAGGTGGCGGATGCGGCCGTAGCTGGCGACGACGAGATCGAAGCTCCGCCCGGCGAGATCGCGCTCGATCGCCTCCGGGAAGTGCGGCTCGCCGTGCAGGTGCTCGACCTCGCCGGGGAGCGGCACCTCGTGGACGCCGCGGTGGTAGACCACCACCTCGTACCCGCGCGCCTGGAGCTCCGCGACGATGTGCGGACCGGTCGAGGCCGTGCCGCCGATGACGAGCGCCTTCATGGCAATCCGGCGAGCGTTCGGGAGACCGCGCGGCGACGCATGCCCGCAGCATAGGGCCTCGCTAAGCTTCGCGGCGATGGATCGCTCGACGAGGCCGCAAGTTGCGCCCCCGACCCCGGCCGACTACCCGGCCGACTGGGTCGGAATCGGCGAGGCCCGGGCGCTCGGCGGGCTCCGCCTCGTGCTCCTGCGCGGCGTGCCGAGCCCGTGGTCGCTCGCGGCGAAGGCGATCTTCGACCTGAAGCGCATTCCCTACACGCGGGTGTGGCGCGCGCCGGGAGACGCGCCGAACGGGCTCCTCGAGTGGACCGGGCAGACGAGCTACCCGGCGGCGATCTGGGGGGACGAGCGCCCGCGCACCGGCTGGGCCGAGATCCTGCTCCTCGCCGAGCGCCTCGGCCCCGAGCCGCCGCTGCTCCCGAGCGACCCGAACGAACGCGCGCTCGTCTTCGGCGTCGCGCACGAGATCTGCGGCGAGATGGGGCTCGGCTGGTGCCGCCGGCTGCTCGGGATCGAGAGGCGCAGGGAGCAGGCGCCGGAGGATCCGCAGGTCGAGACCTTCCTGCGCAAGTACGGCTCGGGCGACGAGGGCTTCGCGGTCGCGCAGGCGCGCGTGGTCGAGGTGGTGCGCATGCTCGCCGATCGCCTCCAGGCGCAGCGCGACGCCGGGAGGGCCTTCCTGGTGGGCTCGGCGCTCAGCGCCGCCGACCTCTACTGGGCGACCTTCTCGAACATGGTCGCGCTGCTCCCGCCAGAGAAGCTGCCGCTGCCCGAGCCGATCCGGGCGGTCTTCGCGAACGACGACCCGGAGGTGGCCCGGGCCCTCACCCCCGCGCTGCTGCGCCACCGGGACTGGATCTACGAGCGGTACCTGAAGCTGCCGGTCGAGGTCTGAGAGGATCCCAGCGGCTTCCGAGGGCGCTCCCGCGTCCGGAGGCCGGCGCGCGAGCGAGGGCCCGCGCCTCCGCCCGCTAAGAGCGCAGCAAGCGTTCGAACGCGGGGAGGAGATCGCGCCGGTCGAGTGCCTGCTCCAGCACGTGCAACGTCTCTCGAATCATCTCCGGACGCAGCTGCGCGCCACGCATGCGGACGATCACCGCGGCATCTTCGAGATCCTTCGCGCGGCCGGCCAGGAGCTTCATGGCGACGAGATCCTCTGCCGCCGCCACGGGTATCCGGACGTCGTCGACGAGCCGCTCCTCGACCCGCGAGAGGAACAGCTCCTCCAGTCCCGGGCCGGCGAGGACGACGTCCACGGGGATACGGGTTGCGCGATGGACCACGGGAACCACCTGCATGGCCTCTGCGAAGGTTGCGACGTCGTCGACTCGGGGATCGAATCCCGACGCGGTCAGGACCGCCACGAGGTCCGTGGTGGGCCGCGCTCCGAGGGAGACGGTGACGTCGACATCGGCGGTGAGCCGTGCGACACCGTGGAGGATCGCGGCCTGCGCGCCGAAGAGGTACCAGCGAGCATCCAGGCGACCGAGCGCCCGGGCCAGATCGCCCAGGAGCTCAGTGAGAGGCGAGCGCGAGGAGGGCACCGGCAACGCGTTCGAGCGCGCGCTTCTGCTCCAGGTGGTGGGCCAGATCGACCCGGCGCTCCTCGTCCGAGGGCCAGTCGGGTCGCAGCATCCGCATGTGCGCCCAGAGCGCCTGGGCAGCCTCGAAGGCGGCCTGCGGCCCGCGTCGCCTGAACTCTTCCTCCCAGTACCGCCGCTTGGCCGCCTCCGTGCGCAGCCACGGACGGGTGGCGTAGGCCTTCACGTCGCGCGCATCCACTGCGTCAGTCTAGCAGACACGCGGTATCCTCGAGGTGGCTGGCCAGGCCCGGAATCCCTCCGCGGCTCGATGCTAGAGGATTACGAGATCACGCGAGGAGGCAGAGAAGGCAAGATGGCACTCGCCGATCGCAAGCCGCCGAGCCAGGCCGAGTACGACGCGTGGCGCCAGAAGCTCTCGAACTGGGGGCGCTGGGGCGCGGACGACGAGCTCGGCACCGTGAACTTCGTGACGCCCGAGGTCCGGCTCGCCGCCGCGAAGCTCGTCTCGGCGGGGCGCAGCGTCTCGCTCGCGCGCCCGATCGACACGCACGCCGGCCCGCGCAACCCCTTCCCGGCCCACCACATGATCCCGGCCGGGAGCTCGGGCGGCCTCGTCGACTACATCGGCATGTTCATCCACGGCTTCGCGCACACGCACATCGATGCGCTCTCGCACATCCCGACCGCCGACGGAGCAAACTTCTACAACGGCCGCCCGCGGAGCGCCGAGACGATGCTGCCTGTGGGCCCCACCTCGGGCGTCGATTTCTGGCGCGACGGCATCGCGACGCGCGGCGTGCTCTACGACATCCCGCGGCTGCGCGGGGCGCCCACCGTGCGCCCGGGCGAGCCGGTGCACGCGTGGGACCTCGAGGACGCCGCGGCGCGGCAGGGAGTCGTGCCGCGCTCGGGCGATGCGGTGATCATCCGCTCTGGCCTCGATCCGTACCTGCGCGAGCATCCCACCGGGGCGGGCTTCGCCTCGCCCGCGGGCGTGCACGCGTCGGTGCTCGAGTTCCTGTGGAAGCACGAGGCCTCGCTCCTCGTCTGGGACATGCTCGAGGCGCCGACGGCCGACCAGGGCCTCGCGAACCCGCTCGAGATCCCGACGCCCGTGCACGTCCACTGCATCGCGATCCCGTACATGGGGCTGGCACTCCTCGACAACGCGCAGCTCGAGCCCCTCGCGGCGGCCTGCGCCGAGCTCGGGCGTTGGGAGTTCCTGCTCGTGGTGGCTCCGCTCGTGATCCCCGGCGGAACCGGCTCGCCGGTGAACCCGATCGCGCTGCTGTGAGCGAGGGGCACGCCGCATCCTCGCGCGGCGACGCGCTCGTGCGCCTGCGGCAGGTGGCGTTCGTCGCCCGCGAGCTCGAGCCGGTGGTCGACGCGCTCTGCGACGTGCTCGGCACCCGCGTCGCCTACCGCGACCCGGGCGTCGAGGTCTTCGGCCTGCGCAACGCGGTGATGCCGCTCGGCGACAGCTTCCTCGAGGTGGTGTCGCCGGACCGCCCCGGCACGACGGCCGGGCGCCTGCTCGAGCGCCGCGGCGGCGACGGCGGCTACATGGTGATCGTGCAGTCGCAGGCCCGCGACGCCGACCGCGTCCGCTTGCAGTCGCTCGACGTGCGCATCGCCTGGGAGGCCGCGCTCGAGGACGCGGCGACGCTCCACCTCCATCCGCGCGACGTCGGCGGCGCGATCCTGTCGCTCGACTGGATGAACCCGCCCGATTCCTGGCGCTGGGCGGGGCCGCGCTGGCGCGAGTTCGTGCGCACGGACCTCGTGACCGGGATCGCCGGCGTCGAGATCCAGGCGCGCGACCCCGCGGCGATGGCCCGGCGCTGGGGCGAGGTGCTGGCGCAGCCGCCGCGCCATGACGACGGGGTGGATGCGATCTCGCTCCCGGACGGCGGTGCGATCCGCTTCGTTCCGGAGCGGGACGGGCGCGGCGAGGGCGTGTCGGGCCTCCTCGTCGCCGCGGCGGATCCGGAGCGCGTGCGCCGCCGCGCGCAGGGTCGCGGCGTCCTGCGCGAGGACGGGACGATCGACCTCTGTGGGGTTCGCATCGCCCTGGTCGCGGCCCGCATCCAGGCGCGCGTCGCGTGAGCCTGCGCATCCTCACGCTGAACGTGTGGGGTCTCCCGTGGCCGGTAGGGCGGGATGTCCCCGCACGCATCGCCGCGATCGGCGACGCGCTCCCCGGGCTCGCCCCCGACGTGGCCGCGTTCCAGGAGGCCTGGACCGCCGGAGCGCGCGCCGCGCTCGCGGAGGCCGGGCGCCGCGCGGGGCTCGCGCACGCCTTTCCCGAGCCGCGCGGGCCCGGACGCGGGGGCCTGCTGCTGCTCTCGCGCCACCCGCTGCGCGGGGCGCGCTTCGTCCCGTACACGCTCAACGGGCTTCCCGAGCGCATCGACCACGCCGACTACTGGGGCGGCAAGGGCTTCGTCGCCTGCGAGATCGAGACGGGGGCCGGTGCGGTCGCGCTCGTCGCGACGCACCTGCACGCGAGCTACGCGTTGCGTCCGCTCGACCCCTACGTCGGCCACCGCACGGCGCAGGTGGTGCAGCTGGCCGCCGCGCTGCGCGCGCTCCCGCGTCCGCTCGTGGCCGTCGGAGACTTCAACTTCGAGGAGCGCTTCGAGGAGCACGCGGTGCTCACGGGCCTCACGGGCCTCGAGGACGTGGCCCGCGCGCTCGACCGGCGGGAGGACACCGTGCGCTGGCCGGGCTCCGACCGACCCGCGCGCGGCAGGGCCGCCGCGCGCATCGACTACGTGTTCTGCCGCAGCGGGCGCGAAGCATCGCTGCGGCCGCTCGGGATCGAGCGCGTGCTCGACCGGGGCGTCGAGATCGACGGCCGTGCGGCGAACTACAGCGATCACGCGGGGCTGCTGGCCGATTTCGAGCTCGCGGCGGGCGAGCTCGCGCCGGGCGAGCTCGTGCCGGGTGGTGTCGCGTCGCCGGCCGTCGATCCCGGCGCCATAGCACTCGCGCGGCGCCTGCTCCTCGAGGGGCGAAGCGCCGCGGCCGGGCGTCGCAGCGCACTGCGCTGGTCGGGCGCCGGCGGCGTCGCTGCTGCGGCCATCGCGGTCCGGCCCGGGCTCCGCACGCGGCTCTCGCGCCGCCAGGTCCTCGGCGCCGGCCTCGCGACGCTCGCCGGCCTCGCCGGCGGGGGCTGCCTCTTCCTCTCCGAGGAGGTCCGGCCGGCCGAGCTCGATGCCTTCGACGCGACGCTGCGCCAGCTCGACGCGCTCGCCGGCTTCGGCCCGCTCGATCCCTGAGGTGCTTGCAGCGCGCGCGGTCGCAAGAGCGTAAGACGGTGCGCGCCGTCCTGCTGCGCGCGAACCGCGAGAGGTCGGCGGCCTTCCGGAGGGCGATGGGGCGCAGTACCCCCCATCAGAGACCGGTTGCCCGACCTCGACCCATCCGGACGGCCGCTCGCCTCGATCGTGCCTACGGCGCGAGGGTCGCGCAGAGATCCTCCTGGGTGCCGACCTGACTCGAGATGCTCTGGATCCCTGTGGCGCCATCGGTGTGAAGAGCGATCAACCCGTAGTTGATGAAGAGCGCTCCCGGCGTTCCCTCGCCGCGCTGATCCGGAAAGAAGAAGATCGCCCACGGACCCGATCCGGTGAAGTCGATCGAGCCGTCGGAGAGGTAGCGGTACTCTCCCGGACCGGAGACGTTGCGCGTTGCTGCACTTCCGCTCGTGAGATTCGTGAACGTGACGACGAAGCGGCCTTCGACGAGCTGACGCGTCGTGCCTGCAGCGTCTGGCGCGAAGGTCAGCGTGTACTCGTTGTTCTCGACGATCAGGATGTTCACGTCGAAGTCTTCGCAGACGCCTGGGAAATCGAAGTTGTCCCCCGGCACGAGGCCGGTGAACGCGCGGACCGGTCCTCCCGCCGAAGCCGTCCCGGCAGACACGATGACCACCGCGACGATCAGCCAGCCACGGATCATCTCCTTCCAGAAGCACCGGGTGTTCACGAAAGCGGCCGAACGCATGGCATCTCTCCTCTTTTTCTTCTGGCTACAGCCCGTTTGTCGCGTGCCCGACGACCTGGCGGGAACGCCCGGATCCATCCTCGCGGAGCAGGCGCGGGGTTGCTTGACGGGCGTCTCACGCTTGCTTGATGGTTTCTTGATCGCGTCGCTGCGCAGCAAGCTGCGCGGCTCAGCGCCGGCGCCTCGGATCGAGCTCGAAGGGCACCGGCGCCCCGATCGCGATCCGCGAGAAATCGGAATGATCGGGGTTGATCAGGAAGTTGCTCTCCACAGATGCGCCAGGCCGTCGGCATCAGGGAAAGATGCCGTGCTCGAGCCTTCCGGCGAGGTCCTCCACCTCGCGAGCGCCGACCTCCGTCGCCGCGACCTCGCGCGGCGTGCGGCCGCCGAGCGCGGGCGCGGGCGCGGCGAGCCAGGCCCGCGCGGCCTCCACGTCGCCTTCGCAGAGCTCGATCGCCTTGCCGAAGACGCGCGCCGCGCGCAGCAGGCGGTCGGACTCCTCCGGTGTGAGCCGCCCCTCCTCGCGGCGGCGGGCGAGCGTCCGCGGCGTGATCTGCACCAGCGCGCCGAGCTCGCGGAGCGTGAGTCCGACGCTGCGCTGGAAGCGCAGGGCGGCGCGGTACGGAAGCCCCGCCTCGATTCGCGCGAGGAGCTCGAGCGTGCCCGTGGCCTCGACGGCTCGGGAGCCGCGGACGTTGACGCGGCGTGTCATCCGTGATACCCAGGCGTCCCCGGGCACCGGCTGTCGCTGCGATGAGATCGCATGGTGCGCGAGTGCCGCCTGGACTCGCACATCTGCATCGGAGGGTAGGCGAAGCCATGGCGCAGGCATCCACCGTAGACCTGTCGAAGGTACCGCTCGCGCTCGAGGACAAGTGGGTCGTTCTCCGCGCATCGGACCACGCAGCCCTCGGTCACGGTGATTCTCCCGCGGAGGCCCTGGCGGACGCTCGCGTCGACGCCCAGGATCCGACGATCTTGCTGGCCCGAATCCCGTCCGGGCGCGGCCCGATGATCGCCTGAGCCGCGCGAGCCGAGATGGGCGTTACGTTTCCGTACACGCCGGTTACCAGCAGCATCGGTGTCGTCAGGAAGCCGTACCTGTGGGTGGTCCTGAGGCACCAGGGGCACTTCACGCCGCCCATCAACCTGCTGGTCGATACGGGAGCCGATTGCTGCATCTTCGACACGGCGTTGGCGACGGATCTCCTGCGCCTCGACGTCGCCGCTCTGGGGCGTGCGACGACGATCTCGGGCATCGAAGGCCCGGTTGTGGCCTACGTTCACCCGATCCAGATCCACGTGCGGGATCTGAAGCGAACGTTCGAGATTCCCGAGGCCTATTTCTGCCAGCTCCGCGGATTGGCCGGGGTGCTCGGGCACAACGGGTTTCTCGATCGCTTGATCGTGCGATTCTCGCTGGGACGGTCGTTCGAGATCGAGGACGTGGCTTCCAGCGGCTGACTCCGGGAACGCTCGTCATTCGGTCTCGAGGATGCGGAGGGACTCGATGCGCTCCTCGTCGATCTCGTGGGTCTTCGTGTTGTGACCGATCCCGGTGGGCGCTCGCGGAAGTGGCGGCGATTCCGGGAGCAGTGCCTCGCCTCCGGGGCGCTCGACGACCGCCATCAGCTCGCCGAGGGTCCGCGGATTTCCACTCGAAAGCGACTGCAGCGCCGCCACCGTCTCCTGCATCAGCGGTCGCCCTAGGCGAGCCTCGGCGAGCCGCCCGATCTCTCGCCGAGAGAGGGCCGCGAGCGTCAGCGTCTCGGCGCCGGCGCTGCGGCCGGCGTCGGCCAGGAGCCGGCTCCGCTCGCGATCCCGGGCGAGATCCGCCTCTCGGAACGCCGCGACGACCAGGATCGGGAGCGAAGGCAGGCAGCCGGCCAGGAAGCGCAGGAAGGCGAGGCTCGGCAGGTCGGCCCACTGGAGGTCGTCGATCACGACGACGATCGGTCGCCGCTGCGCCTCGCCGGCCAGCGCCGCTACCGCGCTCTCGAAGAGATGCAGGCGAGCACTCTCGGTCGGTCGCCCGGAAGCCGGCAGGCCGGTCGTGGCGCCAGCATCCGCCGGCTCGACGAGCGCGAGGTGGGCCCGCTTGCCGCGGGCCAGCCGCTCGAAGACCCCCCTCAACCGATCGCTCGCGAGCGCTCGTCCGAGCCGACACCAGGGCCAGTAGGCGGCGGTCTCGAAGGCCTCGAGGCACTGGATCCGATGGGTGCCCGCGGCGCAGGAAGCCATGACGCGCGCGCTGAACTCGCAGGCCAGGCGCGTCTTCCCGATCCCCGGCTCGCCCACGAGGGTGACGAGCCCACCGCAAGCGTGCCGCACCCGGCGGAGCGCGGCCTCGAGCCTCTGGAGCTCGAGCTGTCGGCCGACGAAGTCCGCCTGGGTCTCACAGGCCTCCGGAATCTCGGACGGAACGGGTGCGACGAAGCGGAAGCCCCGGCGATGGACCGTGCGGATGACGCACTGCCTCTCGCCGTCGTCTCCGACCGCCAGCCGCGCCTTGTACACTGCCTGCGAGAGGGAGCTCGGCGTCACCGCGGCGCCGCCCCAGAGGGCGTCGAGGAGCTCCTCCGCGGACACGACCCGCTCGCGATGCTCGATCAGGAACACGAGCACGTCGAAGACCCTGGGCTCCACCTCGACCGGCTCGCCCCGGCGCTCGACGGAGCGCTTGGCAACGTCGATCTCGCACCCGGCGAAGCGGAAGCGCGAGGGCTCTTGAGGTCGGCTCGCGTCGAGCCACTCCGAACGATCAGCTTCGCGCATGATCGACCCGCAACGCCCGTTGGGTCGCGACGTCGGAGTCGGTCGACGAGAAGGGCCCTGCGCGAATCAGGTCGCTGCCGAGTGCCACCGCGAGCCCGAGGAAGAGTGCGCGGCGGCGAAGCCGCCGAGCCGCGCCCTTCCGCCCGCCCGCAGTCGGCCGCGCCACCCCGGGGGACCTGCATCCAAGCTCCGCGAGTGCGCATCTGAGGAAGATCCGGAAGCAGCTGTCCATGTCCTTGTCCTCCGCGTTCTCCATTGGAGTCGGAGGAGGTCTCGGGAGTGGTCCATCCGGCGGCATCCACGCGCGGGTCACGCTCCGCGCGCGACTGGGATCCCGTAGCACCCCGATCATCTGCCCGAACCCAGGTTTCTCGCCCCGCTCAGCCGCGCGAGCGTCGGACGGAGCGTCTGCTCCGACGCTCGAAGCGCCTTCGGCGCAGCTCGGCGAGCAGGGGCAGCAGGAAGGCGACCTCGAAGCCGAATCCACATTGGCTACCGGTCTTGTGCTCGCTCGCGTCCCAGGACCACTTGCACTCGGGATCCGCGGGATGGTCGATCGCGCCGTCGCCGTCGTTGTCGATCCCATCGGAGCAGGCCGGGCTCTCGGTGGTCCCGGCCGGCGAGAAGCAGCCCGGATCGGAGGGGTGGTCGACGAGGCCGTCGCCATCGTCGTCGACTCCGTTGTCGCAGACGAGCGACCAGCCGCCCGGCGTCGCGGCTCCCCTCTCGGACACGTCGTTCGCGCTCTCGCAGCCGAGGTCCGCCCCGTAGTCCACTACTCCATCGCCGTCGTTGTCGAGGCCGTCGCCGCACTCCTCGATCAGGCAGCGCTCGCTACAGCCGTCGGCGTTCGCGAGGTTCCCGTCGTCGCAGCCTTCCTCGTAGGCCTGCACCCCGTCGCCGCAGGTGGCGAGATCGCAGGCGTCGCCGATTCCGTCCCCGTCGAGGTCCGCCTGGTCGACGTTCGCGACGCCGGGGCAGTTGTCGACGGGGTCGAGGACATCGTCGCCGTCGGAGTCCGCGGCGGCGACCACCACGAGGTTCGGCCGGCAGACAAGGCCGTCCGAGCAGTCGGCATCGGTGAGGCACGATCCGGCGCGGCGCTCGCAGCTGCTGCCGGTCCCGCAGGTTTCGCCGACGCCGCACTCCGCGTCGGCTGCGCAGGCCGTGCCGCGGTCCTCGACGCAGGTGCCGGAGCTGTAGACGGCGTCGCCCTCTGCGCCCCCTCCGGCGACCGGGGCGAAGAGGCGCTGGATGTCCGCGCTCGCGTCGCGACACAGCGCCCGCGGGTCGGTGCAGTCGAGCTGGCTCGCGCAGGGGCCCTGGTCGAGCTTGCAGGTTCCCGCGCTGCTGTCGGGGGCGATCGGCTCGCAGAACTGATCCGCCGTCGGGCACCCGCCACAGCCGGTCTCATCGCAGGTGCAAGGCGTCCCGAGGTCCGCAATGCACGCACCGGGGGGCAGGTAGCAGGTTCCGCCGCCACAATCGGCGTCGGAGGCGCAGGCCTCGCCCGTCGTCGTGCAGATCCCGCCGCTTGCCGATGCGATGGCTTCCACCGACGCCGCGGGATCTCCGCCGCCGAGCACGATCCATTCTGCCTCGCGCGCATTGAAGACCTGCTTCACGAGGTCGGCCGCGTCGCCGTCGCCATTGAGATCCTGGCCGCCCTGCTCGGCCTCGGCGGTGATGTAGACGACCGTGTCGCCCTTGACCTGGTAGGGGAAGCGCGGGTCGCAGGCCTCGAGCGGGCAGGGCGTCACGGCATTTCCGGTGTTCAGGAGGTTCTCCGAGACGAGGTCGAAGACCTGGAGCACGTCGTCGCCCTGGTCGCCGTCCGCGTTCAGATCCGCGTTCTGTGCGGCCTCGCGCGTCCGGAAGGCCAGGAGCCGCTCCCCGAGCACGAACTCCTCGGCCGCCTGTCCAGTGTCGATCAAGCGCCCGGAATCCGCGCGGTAGATCCGCAGGACCCGATCCCGGGTGTCGCCGTCGCCGTTCCGATCCGAGCCACCGCTCGGGCACGGCTGTCCCGTGGGCTGCTCGAAGGGACACTCGGGGGTCGAGAGCGCCACGACCGAGCCGATCGCGTCGATCGCGCTCGCGCGCGATCCGACCGGCTGCCAGCAGGCGGCGCGGGTCGGCCAGTCGCAGACCTCGACGAAGGGCTCGCCGCCGTCCGCAGCTGGCACGCGCGCGGCGAGGATCGAGTCGGACATCGCGAGGTCGCTCGCGTCCTTGCCGAGGTCGAGGGGGGCTCCACCGCGCTGGGTGAGCTGCACGCGGCCCGAGTCGTCCACGAACGCGGCGGCTCCCGCTGCCACCACCACCTCCGACGCCGCGCGCAGCCAAGCAATCGACCGAGGCGGCGGACCGTCAGTCTCGACCGCGCCGAGCACCACGTCATCGAGGTCGCCGTCTCCAGAGAGGTCGGCGGTAGCATCATTCGGGTAAGGGCCCCGCAACCAGATGAGCCCATTGGCCCCGTACGCGACGCTCCCGCCGTCAGCGGTGATCGCGGCGCGGGGAAAGTTCTCTAGCGACCGAGCCGCCTCGTAGATCCTCTCCGTCGCTCGCGTACGCCGGTCGTGAAACGAAATCGAGATCGACGGAGGATCGTCCCGCCAGGACGAGAAGGCGACGATCTGACCATCTGCCGAGAGCTTCGGACGAACCGAGTTCTCGTTCGCTTGGGCGCCGTCGGAGGCGACGCTCACCCGCTCGATCGTGCCGAGCCGACGATCCCGGACGTAGACGTCGAGGCAGCTCTCGAGCTCCAGGCTCGTGGTGAAGAGGCAGGTATTCGTATCGCCGGGCACGAGGCTGTGGCCCGAGTTGAATGCAACGACCTCGCCATGGGCGGTAAGGGCCGGGAAGGAGCCGGAGACGACGCTGCCATCCGAGAGCACGCTCACCGGCTCGAGCGATCCGGAGTCGGCGTCGTAGAGGAAGGCACCTGGGCGCACCTGCCCGGGCAGCGCGAGGCCGCCCGCGGCAATGAGCCGACCGTCGGGTGAGAAGGCCGGGCCAGAATAATTGGGAGTGGGCGGGAACCAGAGGGACATGCCGGGAACCGCGATCGAAGTGGTTCGGCACGGACGATCGAAACGGAAATAGCTCGGGGGCGTGACGAACTGCGCGGCCGGTGACACGAAGCCGACGACCCGGCCGTCGGCCGAGAGCGAGGGCCCGGCGGAATCCGAGCTCAGCTGGGCCCCGGAAAGGTCGAGGCTCACGCGCTCGGTCGTCCCCGCCGGCCGATCGCGCACGAACACGTCGACACAACTGGTCCCGAAGCACTGGTTGGTGTCTCCCGCGACGAGATTGCTCGCCAGGGACGAGAAGGTGACGACCTGGCCGTCAGCCGAAATCGCCACTTCTTCCGTGTACACGCCGACCTGGGCCTCGCCCGTGAACTGCAGGGACGAGTCCGCGTTCCCTGGAGTGCCGTCCTGTGCGACGCTCACGCGCTCCGTCATGGCCGCAAGGCGATCGCGCACGTAGACGTGGCGGCGAGGTGTCCCGGGGCCCGGAACGAGGTCGGTCGCGTGCGATGAGAAGGCGACGAAGCGGCCGTCGGCCGAGAGGGCGGGACTGTCAGAGGATCCATTGGGAAGACCCCCATTCCGGTCGAGGGTGACGAGCTCGGTCTGCTGGAGCGCCTGCCTCCACTCGGGGGTGCGGAAGTAGACGACGCCGTCCGAGATCGCGACGCTGCGTCCGGCGACGAGCGGGTTCGCGTCGACGGCGATCGACTGCGAGAGCAGGGACTCGGCGCAGGGGGCTCCGGCGCCGCAGTCGGAGCGCAGCCGGAACAGGCGCAGGATCGGGTCGAAGACGCTGCCGTTGGCGTTCGCGTCGCGCGCGCCCTCGAGCGGCTCGAGCTCGAGGAAGGCGACGAGATCGCCCTCGGTCGCGACGGCCTGGGTGCGGAAGCGCCCGTCGCGGATGCGGGTCACCGCGCGGGCGGGCTTGCCGTTCGTCCCGATCGGCAGCACCGCGCTCGTCGTGCGGTCGCGCAGCTGGAGCACGTCGTCCGTCGCATCCGTGTCGTCGTTGAGGCTCCCGGGGGCCTCCGAGATCGCCTCCGACATCACGAACGCGAACATCGACGCGGTCTCGTTGAGCCCGTCGAGCGGCACCGGGTTCTGCGTCTCGAGCGCGAAGCTCGCGGCGCCGATCACCGCGGGGCCCACGCCCGACACGAGCCGGTCCGAGAAGTCGAAGAGCGTCTGGCAGCTCCCGCCCGCTCCGCACTCGCCATCGGCCTCGCAGGCGCTTCCCTCGCTCGGTCCGTCCACACAGCCGCGGCGCTGCGCGCGGATAACGCCGATCGCGGCGTCGACCGAGCCGAAGAGCGCGAGCTCGCCCGCAGCCTCCGGGTTGTGCAGCGGAGTGAAGATCGGCGGCAGCCGGTGGCCCCCGGGCGAGTAGGAGGCCAGGAAGGCGTCGCTCGGGAGCTCGAGGGGGGCGCCCCCTCCGGCGAAGGCCTCGAGCGCGGTCCCGCCGAGCAGCAGGCGCGGGATCGGGATGCGGTCCGAGTGGACCAGCACCCCGCGGTAATCCATCGGCACCAGCGCATTGCCCGCGGCATCGACGCTGAAGCGCAGCTCGCGCTTCTCCGGCGGAATCCGCCCCGGCTCGCAGGGGCCCTCGGGTGCGGTCGTGAGGCACAGGCCCTGGTAGTCGTTCGGAGGGGGCAGCGCCGTGAAGTGCCCGAAGCTGGGATCGACGTGCGCCGGCTCCGTCGCGCAGGTGCCGTCGCGCGCGTAGAGCTCGTCGATGCAGGCGACGAGCCCGGGCGTCTCCGCGCAGCGGCTCGAGGCCACGCCGAAGGGCAGCGGCGCCGAGGCGGGCGTCACGGCGACCGTCGCGGGTCCGGTGAGCGTGCGGTCGTCGTCCGGGGCGTCGACGAGCGGATCGGTGTCCGGGAAGCGGAAGCTCAGCACGACGGGCAGGCAGCTCGCGTCGACGCACTCCGCCGAGTCGCTGCAGCGCTCGCCCGAGCGGCTCCCACCGACGCACTCGCCGCGGATCGAGAGCAGCGGGGGGTCGGAGGGGTCGGGGCTCGCGCTGGCGCAGGTCGCCGTCCCGCCGTTCGGAAGCGGCCCGGCGCTGGCTACGCGCTGCTGGCAGAGCGCGAGGTTCGGCTGCGTCACGAGCACCACGGCATTGCGGGGAGCAGCTCCCGGCGGCTCGAAGAGCAGCGTCACGAAGTAGTCGTCCTCGGGGACCGTTCCGCCCGGGAGATCGACGAAGCCCGCCGCCGCGGGCTCGCACACTCCCGGGTGCAGGCGGATCGCGATCTGCTCGCCGTCGTCGTTCGGGATCGCGAAGGGCCGGCTCAGCGTGCCGACCGCGCCCCGGAACTCCTGCGTGACGCCGGGGATCACGTCGCACATCGCGTGCGCGGAATCGGGGAGCAGATTGCAGAGAAGGAAGGAAAGCAGAAGAGCGGGCAGGATTGCGGAACTGCGACTGACCCGCGCGCGTTGCAGCCCCGGCTGGAACGCAACCCCGGAAGACCGCCCAACGAAGCCGGCCGCGCCGCCCACAGGCTCTCCCTCGCGGGAACCGCCCCGAGACCCTTCTAACACGGAGCTGCGAGCCTTCACAAGCAACGCCTCCCGTGCCCGTTCGGTGGGTTCTAGTGCCCCACCGAACCAGGCGACTAATGCTGAGCGACCTGGGTGCCCGGCTCCACCGGGATCACCCGCGACGGCGGGCTCGCCGGCGACCGCGCCACGAGCGGCTCCGGGGCC
>Ga0214473_10006058_pt1 | contig 14466 bp, 14 predicted proteins | sample RVTome_7_FD_203509 | JGI IMG/M metagenome (GOLD analysis project Ga0214473, IMG submission 203509) | Soil microbial communities from uranium-contaminated site in the Upper Colorado River Basin, Wyoming, United States - RVT98D197 | ecosystem: Environmental > Terrestrial > Soil > Contaminated >... | reverse complement strand
CTGGTGCTCGGGACCTGGCTCGAGACTTTCTTCCCCCGCCCCTGATTCAGGTACCCTCCAAGACTTGTGCGAGTTCCTGGTTGCGCTGTTTCAGGCCCCGCAGTTTATACAAGTATTCAGCCTTTGTTTCTAACCTACATACGAACTCGCCCCTCCGGGCTCGCACCCATTTTGGACGGTCCCGGGACACCGCAAGGTGCTCTCGGCCTTGGGACAGGCACGGCGAGGGAAAGGTGTCAGGATACCACGGCGAGGAAAGGTGTCAGGATACTGCCAATGGCGTTACCTCTACTTGGGCGAACTGAACTCTAACCGAGTTCCTACGATGCATATACCCCCTGCTAACCGAGTGCAACATACAATTGCGAAAGCAAGAAATGAGTATGTCTAAGATTGCTGTCGTTGGTGCCGGGCATGCCGGCCTGGTGACTGCTGCCTGCTTCGCCGAGCTGGGCCACCGGGTGAGTTGCCTGGACGTGAACTCGAGGAAGATAGAGGCCCTGGAGAAGGGCGTTGTCCCCTTCTTTGAGCCGGGACTGGAGGAAATGGTGTGCAAGAACCTCGCCTCCGGCCGTCTCTCTTTCACCACCAGCTACAGGGAAGGGTTGCGCGGGAAGGGGTCCACCTTCATAGCCGTGAACACCCCCTCGTCACCCGGCGGCAGGACTGACCTGCGCTACCTCTACGCCGCCGCCAAGCAAGTCGCGGGCGCTATGGAGGATGGAAGCGTAGTCGTTATCAAGAGCACGGTGCCCGTGGGGACCACGGAGAGAGTCGGCGGGCTTCTGGCCGCGGAACGGGGCCATGCTGTGCCGATGGTCTTCAACCCCGAGTTCCTGTCTGAGGGGACCGCCATAGAGGAGTTCATGAAGCCGGCCCGCATCATCATAGGCTCTGCAGACCCCTCTGCTGCCGAGACGATAGCACGGCTTCACGATGGGTTGAAGGGCCCCGTGGTTATCTGCAGCCTGCGGACGGCTGAGCTCATCAAGTATACGCACAATGCTTTCCTGGCCACCCGTATCAGCTTCATCAACGAGATCGCGTCTATTTGTGAGGGCATGGGGGCTGATGTCCGGGTGGTCTCGAAGGCCCTGGGCCTGGATAGCAGCCTGGGTAATGCCTATCTGAAGGCCGGCCTTGGCTGGGGGGGCAGCTGCCTGCCCAAGGATATGAGGAGCCTCATTTACATGGCTAAGGCCAACAAGGCCCCCTGCCAGGTGCTGAAGGCGGTCGTCAAGACAAACCACCGGCAGCGGGCCATGGCGGTGGAGAAGCTCTATTCTCTTCTCGGCAGCCTGGAGGGCAGGGTGGTGGGCCTTATGGGCCTCGCCTTCAAGCCCAACACCGAGGATATACGGGAAGCTCCCTCCCTGGAGGTTATCCGCCTGCTCGAGGCGGCGGGGAGCGTCATCAGAGCGTACGACCCCAAGGCCATGGCGGCCTGCGCCCAGCTCTATCCGCGCCTTACCTGCTGCTCTGACCCCTACGAGCTGGCACGCGGTTGTGACGCCCTGCTCCTTCTCACGGATTGGGAGGAGTTCAAGCATCTTGATATGCCCCGCGTTCGCTCGTTGATGAGACAGCCCGTCTTTGTGGACGGAAGAAACCTGTTTGAAGCTGAACAGATGGCGCGGTGGGGCTTTATCTACGCAGGCATAGGGCTGGGTTTCCCCGCCGTGCCTGTCGCCACGGGTGCGAGGGCATAGTGCCCAGACTATTTGGCACCAGCGGCATCAGGGGCGTTGCGGGGGAGGACATTACCCCCGAGCTCTTCTCTGCGGTGGGAAAGGCCGTTGCCTCCTCCCTTGCCGATGGGGCCAGGGTGGCCGTGGCTTCCGATACCCGGCAGAGCGGCCCGGACCTGAAAGAGGCCTTCATCTCCGGCCTGGTCTCATCCGGGAGCCGGGTGTCAGACTGGGGGATTCTCCCCACCCCCGCCCTCGCGCTCCTCACCCAGGAGCTCGGGTTTGCCGCCGGGGCCATGATTACGGCGTCCCACAATCCGCCTCAATACAACGGCGTCAAGCTCTTCCATTCCAGCGGCCTGGCGTACAGCCGCCCGCAGGAGGAGGAGCTAGAGGCTCTCTACCTGGAAGGCCGCTTCCGCGGTTCATCCCGGGGCACGGTGGACCACGACCTTCAGGGCCTGGGGACATACTATCATCTCCTCTGCCGCCGGCTTCCGCCTCTTTCCCCCTCCTGGAGGGTGGTGGTGGACCCGGGAAACGGGGCCATGGCGGGATTCGCCAGCCGCCTCTTTGAGGAGCTGGGGCTGGCGGTGTCGGCAGTCAACGATAAGCCCGATGGCCTGTTCCCCGGACGGGGACCCGAGCCCACCGAGCTCAGTCTCCAGGGGACAGTTGAGTTCCTCCGCGAAAAGGGCGGCGATATTGCCGTTTGCTTCGACGGGGATGGTGACAGGGTGGCCTTCTGCGATAGCGCGGGGTTCCTTGGCTTCAACGAGATGCTCGCTTTTCTCTCCTACCTGATGCTCAGGGATTCAGCGGGCGGCGCAGTGGCGGCCACAGTGGAAACGGGCAGGCTCCTGGAGCTTGCACTGCGGGGCTCGGGTAAAGTGGTGAGGGGGGAGGTGGGGGACGGACCCGTGGCCCATCTCTGCCAGCGGCTGAAGGCGGCCCTAGGGGTGGAGCCGGTGGGCGTGTATATTCTCCCCTCCATGGGCTATTACCCCGACGGCATCTTCGCCAGCCTTCTTCTCCTTTCCAGGCTGAGACACATCGGCCAGATCAGGGAGTTCCTGGGCGAGCTCCCCCGCCTGTACCTGGAGAAGGTGAAAGTCCCCTGCCCGCGGGAGAGACGGGAGAAGGTGGGCCAGGCCCTCAGGAGACAGGGCCCCCTGTTTGGAGCCGCAGAGGCAAATTCCCTGGACGGGCTCCGGCTTGAGTTTGAAGATGCCTGGATGCTCCTCCGTCCCAGCGGGACGGAGCCTGTCGTCCGGGTGATAGCGGAGGCCGCCTCTCCGGAGAGGGCCAGGGCCCTGGTTGGGCTCGGCCAGGTGTACGTGGAAAGCCTGACTAACGGAGTGCTGGCCCGATGAGGGCGGCATTCCTTTGTGGCGGCATCGGCAGAAGGATGTTCCCCTTCACTGAGGACAAGTTCCTGCTGAAGTTCTTGGGCAAGACCCTGCTGGAGCACCAGATTGCCCTGGCGCAGAAGGCCGGCATAAACGAGTTCGTTCTTATCGGCAACCCCGGGAATATGGAGAAGCTAACGCAAATCGTGAGGGGTATCCCCGGGGCCAGCTTTGAGCTGGCAGTGCAGGAGAAACCGCTGGGCATGGCCGATGCGCTGGTCTCGGCGCGTCATCTGCTCGGGGGGGAGACCCTGGTGGCGAATCCCAACGACATCGTGGACGGCTCCGCCTACCGGGCCATCTTGGACGGGAGGGACTCCTCATTCTGTGCGCTCCTCGGCTACCGGACCGAGAGCTATTTCCCTGGCGGCTATCTCCTCCTCCGGGCGAACGGGGACCTTGACTCGATAGTGGAGAAGCCGAGGAAGGGGGAGGAGCCCAGCGACCTGGTAAACGTGGTCCTGCACCGCTTCGCTGACATCGGCGTTTTCATCGAGTACCTGCGGGGAACGGAAGGGGCCGTCGAGGACGGGTATGAGCAGGCCCTCACCCGCCTCGCCCGGGGTGGCTACCGCTGCCGGGTGGTCCCCTACGCCGGCCCGTGGAAGGCCATCAAATACCCCTGGGACATCCTGAGGGCCATGGACTACTTCCTGGGGGGCGTGAAGAGGCACATCGCCGACACCGCGCGGGTCTCCGATAAGGCGGTAGTGGATGGGGAGGTCTTCATTGATGAGGGAGCCCGGGTCCTGGAGTTCGCCATCTTGCGTGGGCCCTCCTACATCGGGAAGAACAGCGTGGTGGGCAATTTCAGCCTTGTCCGATCGACCCATCTGGGCGAGAACAGCGTTACGGGCGTTGCCGCTGAGTTCAAGCACAGCTACGTCGGCGACGGCTGTTGGTTCCACGCTGGCAACGGCGTCCTCGACTCGGTTATCGGCCGGGGCTGCGCCTTCGCCAGCTTCGGCGGCATCGCCAACATGCGCTGGGACGAGGAGACTATCAAAGTGCGGATGGGAGAGCAGTTGGTGGACACGGGTATGGACAAACTAGGAGCGATGTTCGGCGACCGGTGCAAGACGGGGTTTCACTGGGTGGCTGACCCGGGGGTGCGGATAGGGGCAGGGAGCATCATCGGCTCTTTTGTGAACGTACAGGAAGATGTAGAGCCCGGCCGGCTGCTCCGGGCAAACATACCGGCGCAGGTGAAGGACAATCCCTTCCGGTCTGACCCGGCAAACAGAGAGGCTTTTCTGAAGAGCCTGAGGCGGAGCATATGTGCGGAATCGTAGGCTTCATCGGTAAGGAGAGGGCGGCGCCAGCGGTCCTGGAGACCCTGAAGCTCCTGGACTACCGGGGGTACGACTCGGCTGGCGTGGCCACTGTCTGGGAGGGGGGAGTCTGGCACCAGAAGGATGTGGGGAATGTGGCGGATGTCCAGGCCCGGCACGGCTTGGACCTGTTGCCCGGCTGTGTTGGCATCGGGCACGTGCGCTGGGCCACCCACGGCAGGGTGAGCCAGGCCAACGCCCATCCGCACTTCGACTGCCGCAGGCAGCTGGCCCTGGTGCACAACGGCATCATCGACAACTACCAGGAGCTGCGCCGAGAGCTGGAAGGGAGGCATACTTTCACCTCGGAGACAGATTCGGAGGTGCTGTGTCACCTCATTGAGGAATACCTGGAGAAGGGCCTGCTGCCGGAGGAAGCCGTGAGGCAGGCAACCCGGCGGGTGGTTGGTTCCTATGCCCTGGCGGTGGTCTTCAGCCGCTATCCAGACTTGATGGTGGGGGCCAGGAGGAATAGCCCGCTGGTGGTGGGGGTGGGGGAGGGGGGCTCCTGGCTGGCCAGCGATCTTGTCTGTCTGGGTGGCCGCGCCAGCGGATATTGCCTGGTGGAAGAGGACGAGACTGTGCTCCTCGGCAACGGTGGGGTGCATTTCTACGGCCCCGACGGGGGCAGCAGGGAGAGAGAAGCGCTCCCCCTCACCGAGGAGTGGGGGAATCCCAGCAAGAACGGGTATCCCTACTACACTCTGAAGGAGATCATGGAGGAGCCCCAGGCCCTGGAAACGGCCCTCGCCCAGGACCGGGGGGTGCTCCTGGATCTGGCCCTGGAAATACTTCGGGCCAAGCAGGTAGTGATTGCGGCCTGCGGCACCTCGCGGCACGCGGCGATCATCGGAAGGTACCTCTTCTCCAAGCTGGCCGGGAGGTTCTGCGACGTGGTCATGGCCTCCGAGTTCCAGTACTTCAGCGAGTCCGTTGACAGGAATACCCTGGTCATCGCCGTCTCCCAGAGCGGGGAGACCGCTGATGTCATGGAGGGGGTGAGGCAGGCCCGGGCGAAGGGTGCGCGTGTCATGTCTATAGTCAACGTTCCCTCCTCCTCCCTGGTGAGGATGAGCGACCGGTCAATCTATCTAAACTGCGGGCCCGAGCTGGGTGTCGCCGCCACCAAGAGCTTCACGAACCAGCTTGCTATCTTCTATCTGCTCGCCCATGCCATGGCCAACGGAGTGGAGACAGCCCAGCGCAAGCTTGCCCTTGTCGCCCAAGAGGTTAGGGCGATGCTGACCCCGGAGTACTTGGAGAAAGTCATGGCTCTGGCCACGGCTACCGCCGCCAAGCGGGACTTCTACTTCCTGGGCAGAGGCATCAACTTCGCTGTGGCCACGGAGGGGGCTCTGAAGCTGAAGGAGCTGAGCTATGTACATGCTGAGGGCATGCCCGCCGGGGAGCTGAAGCACGGGACCCTCGCCCTTATCGAGGAAGGTACGCCGGTTATCGCTATCGCGCCGCAAGACTACACCTACCATGAGTCGCTGGGCAACGCCATGGAGACTAGGGCCAGGGGTGCTTTCGTTGTCGGCGTCTCCCAGTCCGACAACGAGATCTTCAGCGCCTGGCTGCCCATTCCCAAGGTGGAGGACATCTTCTATCCGCTGGTGAGCGTGATACCCCTCCAGCTATTTGCCTACTACTCTGCCGTTTGCCGGGGGCTGGACCCGGACAGGCCCAGGAACCTGGCCAAGTCGGTGACGGTGAAGTGATAGAGGGACTGCACTATTACACAGGCGGCATTGGTCTCGCTGTTCAAGGCCGGGGGAGCAGGGCTTTCTCTGCCCTGGCAGCCACGATTCCAGAGGAATGAAGAAGGAGGCAAAGGTGTCCGCGATTAAGGAGGCAAAGCTTTCCAAGGTGGGCAAGGTTTACCAGAAGGACAGCAACATGGTGGCGAGGAAGATTGCGGGCGAGCTCATCCTGGTGCCCATCCGCCAGGAGGCGGGGGACCTGGTCTGCTTCTACAGCCTGAACCCTGTGGCCGCCCGTATCTGGGGGCTGCTGGACGGCAAGCGCCCTGTGGCCGATATCGCCATCTCCATTGTGGAGGAATACGAGGTAGACCTGGAGAAGGCTGCCAAGGACACCCTGCGATTCATCAACCGCTTGGAAGAGTTGAAAATGGTCGCCCCGGTAGAAGGGACGAAATAGGGCATGGGGGTCTGTGAAGTCCCCTCCCTCGCCTATGGCGACTGGGGCGAGAGGGTCAAGAAAAGGCTGATTGCCAGGGTGCCTTTCAGGGGAACCTTGGAGATAACCCCCCGCTGCAACAACCGGTGCGTCCACTGCTATGTTACCCACTGCCCGGTAGAGCCGGACAAGAAGGAGCTCAGCTACCAGGAGTGGTGCCACCTCCTGGACCAGATGGCGGAGGCGGGCTGTATCTGGCTCCTCGTCACCGGCGGTGAGCCGATGGTGCGCAGGGACTGGCTGGATATCTATGCCTATGCCAAGAAGAAGGGCTCCATAATTACCCTTTTTACCAACGGAACCCTGGTCACACCGGAGATAGCCGACTATCTCCATCACTATCGGCCACAGGGTGTGGAGATAACCCTCTACGGGGCCACCCGGGAGACCTACGAGCGGGTCACCGGAGTCCCCGGCTCCTTTGAGCGGTGTACCCGGGGGATAGAGCTCCTGGTGGAGCGGCGCATAACACTCTACCTGAAGAGTGTGGTCCTAGCCATAAACCAGCACGAAATCGGTGAGATGAAGGCCTATGCCCGGAGGCTGGGGGTGCCCTTCCGTTACGACTCGGTTATATGGCCCCGGCTGGACGGGGGCAAGGAGCCCTATGAGACAAGGCTGGAGCCGGAGGAGGTAGTCCGGCTGGAGCTCCAGGATGAAGACCGGCGCGCGGGATGGCGACAGCAGGCAGAGAGACTATTGCGACCAGTCAATTCACCCTTCCTCTATACCTGCGGCGCCGGCGTGAGCAGTTTCTTCGTGAACCCTTACGGCCATCTCTCCCTGTGTGTCTCTGCCCGCCAGCCCTCCTATGACCTGAGGCAGGGCACATTTGCTGAAGCCTGGGAAGAGTTCCTGCCCGAGATAAAGAGCAGGCGGTGCACCAAGGACTTCCCCTGCCGACACTGCAACCTCCTCAGCATCTGTGGCAGCTGCCCCGCTGTCGCTGAGATGGATTCAGGCGACCCAGAAGCACCGGTGCCTTATCTGTGCCGCCTGGCCCACCTCCGGGTGGAGGCCTTCGGGGTGAGAGGCGCAATTACCAGGCGAGCCCCGCAGACGTCGCTGTCTGCTCCAGATAGACCTGGATGAAGGGGGGTGATGGGTATGAGGAGCACTTACGAGATGCCTGAGATCAGCCTAGTGGAGCTGCGGCCAGCTGAGGCCATACTCTCCAACTGCAAGACCAGCGGCTTCGCGTTGGGCCCTGATGGGGGCGGGCCGGACTGTGAACCAGGTCCCCCCACCGACCAGTGCCTGCAGGCTGGCTCCTAGCCCGTCCATTCTAGACTAGGCGCGGGGTTCTAGGGAGCAAGACGGCGGCGTCAGGCCGGGCGGCGGGCTGCAAGGCCCGCCGCCCCGGAGCCAGGCAGAAGGATAAGGATACTTTGTGGAGGATGAAATGAATGGGGACCAGACAATAAAAGAGGCTACCGTTAGAGTGGCTGAGGTAAAGGTCAGGTTTGTCTCGGACAGCCTGCCCCTGCGCTTCCCGCCACCCTACCCGGGCTTCCTGGTCCAGAATGGCACGCCCAACATACTTATCAAGGTTCACTACGGGCCCCTGCCAGAGGTGACCCTGGAGGAGAAGCTGTTTGATACCGGGAGCTTCTGGACCCTTCACCGCTCCCAGGGGAAATACATCTTCTCTTTCACCTCCCCGGTCTTTGGTCCACTGCCCTACAGCTTAGCTATCCTCAAGGAGGACTTCTCCCAGGGGGACCTTCACTTCCGGCCCACGGATAAGCCGATCCGCTCTGTATGCCCGGTGTTGTACCCCTTTGACGAGGTCCTTATGGTCAACTATCTGGCGCGGCGAGGGGGGGGGATAGACATACATGCCTGCGGGATAGACCTGGGGGGTAAGGGGCTGTCCTTCGTCGGCGTCTCAGGGGCGGGGAAGAGCACCACAGCTCGCCTCTGGCAAAAGCAGCAAGTTCCCATTTTCAGCGATGACCGGATCGTTGTCCGCGAGGAGGGGGGCCGCTTCTTCATGCACGGCACCCCATGGCATGGGGATGCAAGGAACGCCCTGCCCGGGAATGCTCCCCTGGAGGGGATGTATTTTCTCAAGCAGGCTCCGAAGAACTATGTCCAGACCCTGGAACCAGGTGATGCCGCCAGACGGCTGCTGGTGCGCTGCTTCCCTCCGTTCTACCTGGCCTCAGGGATGGAGTTCATCCTGGGCTTCATTGACGAGCTGACCCAGAAGGTCCCCTGCTATGAACTGGGGTTCCTGCCCGACGATAGCGCCGTGGAGACAGTGCTGAATCATGCCAGAAGTAAGTAGCAAGGTGCTGGGCTCCTCGGACTTTCACGCCCTGGCCCAAGAGGTGCTGGGGCGGGGAGGCAGCTTCCGCTTCCAGGCCGGGGGCTCGAGCATGTACCCCTTTATCCGGGGCGGCGATGTCCTCCTGGTAGAGTCTGTGGCCCCGGCCCGGCTACGGCCTGGGGAGATTATCTTCTATCACCGGGGGGGCACCTCCCATATGGTCCACCGCCTCGTCCGGAGGGTGGAGAAGGATGGGCGACTGATATTCATTGCCCAGGGGGACAACTTGGTTGGCGCCGATGCCCCCATCTTTGCGGAGCAGGTGCTGGGGATGGTGGTGGAGATACAAAGGCACGGCCGCCGCATGAGGCTGGGCAGGGGCCCGGGTCGCCTCCTGAACCTGACGGCCTACCGGCTCGCCCCCTGGCGCTTCTGGCGCCGCCCCTGGCTGATACGCCTTGGACGCCTGCCCTGGCGCTGCGTTCAGGGGCTAGTCTGGAGGAAGGCGTGACCCTCGCCATCAGTACATCCGGCCTCATCAAGCGCTTCCCGCGGGAGAAGGGCTACAAGGCCCTGTTCCGCGGCCTGCTGGGCCATCAGGAACAGGTCACGGCTGTGGCCGGGGTGGACCTGGAAGTGAGGGAGGGTGAGCTTTTCGGCCTGCTGGGGCCCAACGGGGCGGGAAAGACAACCCTCATGAAGCTCCTTTGCACCCTGATCCTCCCCACATCGGGGAAGGCGAGCGTCTTCGGTCACGATGTGGTACGGGAGGAGCAGACGGTAAAGGAGATGGTAGGCCTTGTCAGCGCCGAGGAGCGCAGCTTCTTCTGGAGGCTCACCGGCCGGGAGAACCTGGAGTTCTTCGGTGCCCTCTATCACCTCCCGAAGGCAAAGCTGCGGGACAATATCGACGAGCTGCTGGACATGGTGGGCCTCATGGACCAGGCGGATATGCGCTTTCAACATTACTCCACGGGGATGAGGCAGAAGCTCGCCATCGCCCGGGGCCTGCTGGGGCAGCCACGGTTGCTGCTCGTGGACGAGCCCACACGGAGCCTGGACCCGCTCAGCGCCAGGGCCGTGCGCCGGTTCCTCCGCGAGAAGGTGGTAAACGCGGGGAGGACGATGGTCCTGGCCACTCACCACCTGGGGGAGGCCGAGGAGCTCTGCGACCGCCTGGCCATTATGAGCAAGGGTCGGGCCCTGGCCTGCGGCACCATCCCGGAGCTGAGGGGGGTTTTCCGGAAGCAGGAGACAGCCCTGCTTACCGTTGAGAAGCTGAACAACGGCGCCCTGTCCGGGCTGGACGCGATACCCGGGGTCGCTCGATGGCGGCTCCTGGCCCAGGAGGACGGGATGTCGCAATTGGAGCTGGAGCTTTCGGACCGGCACCTTGCCCTGCCCGAGATAATGAGGTACCTGGTGCAGACGGGCGCCGATGTCACCTCATGCACCCTCCAGGAGCCGCCGTTGGAGGACATATTCATGGCGGCGGTGGGTGGGGAAGGAGCCGGGAGATGAGCGTAGCCCTGGCCTTCCTGCGGCGCGATTTCTCCCTGGCGATCAGCTACCGCACGTCCTTTGTATTCCAGTTTCTGGGAATCTTCTTCGGGGTGGCCACCTTCTATTTCGTGGCCCAGGTCTTCGGCCAGGCGGTGTCGCCTCAACTCCAAGCCTACGGCGGGGACTATTTCTCCTTCGTCCTCATCGGCCTGGCCTTCTCGGGCTTCACGGGGCTGGCCCTGAAGAGCTTTGCCGGGGCCATCCGGGAGGGGCAGACAATGGGGACCCTGGAGCTCATGCTCTTGAGCCCGACGCGCCTTGGCTCTATCCTGCTCTCTTCAAGCCTTTGGGACTATCTCTTGAACTGCTTCAACGTGATGGCCTATCTGCTCTTCGGGGCCCTGGTCTTCGGGGCCGACCTGAGCCACGCCGACGTCCTCAGCGCGCTTCTGGTGCTGGTACTCTCCATCCTCGCCTTCAGCGGCATTGGAATCATCTCGGCGGCATTCGTCCTGGTGCTGAAGAGGGGGGACCCGGTGGCCTGGGCATTCGGCAGCGTTCAGGCGCTTCTGGCCGGAGTGATGTACCCGGTAAGCGTCCTGCCGGATATTCTGCAGAGGTTTTCCTCTCTGCTGCCCCTCACCTATTCTCTGGAAGCCATGAGGCTGGCGGTGCTCAAGGGCTACTCTGTAATCGAGTTGCTGCCACAGATACTTACCCTGATCGTTTTCACCGTGGTGCTGCTGCCCCTTTCCCTCTGGATCTTCCGGCGGGCAGTGAAGCAGGCTAAGAAGGAGGGGAGCCTTGCTCAATACTAGCACCACCCTGCTCCTGGAATGCCCCGGCTGCGGCTGGAGGCAACACCATTCTGCCCTTGTTCCCCACGAAGGTGAGCCCCATGTCGGCTAACGTCCCCGGAAGGCTCTATGAGCCCGCCAAGAGGACGATGGACATGTTTCTCTCTGCAGGGGCCCTGGTGCTTTTGTCTCCCCTGCTGGGGGCGGTCGCCCTGGCAGTGAAGTTGGACTCGAAGGGACCGGTCTTTTTCCGTCAGCGCCGTGTGGGGCGGGGCGGGAAGGAGTTCACCTGCCTGAAATTCCGCTCCATGCGGAACGGCGCCGATGACGCGGTCCACAAGGCGAACTTCCGCAGGTGGCTCAATGGGGAAACAGAGACAGTCGTCGTCAAGGACGTGGGCGATTCCCGGATTACCCGGGTGGGGCCTTTCCTGCGGGCCACCAACCTGGATGAGCTGCCCCAGTTGCTGAACGTGTTCCGGGGGGAGATGAGCCTGGTGGGGCCACGCCCGGCGATTGACTACGAGGTGGAAATGTACGGACCCCAGCATTTCCAGCGCCTGGCAGTGAAGCCCGGCATGACCGGTCTGTGGCAGGTGGACAATCACCGCCCGGGGTCATTTGAGGGAATGGTGAAAATGGACCTGTACTACATAGGGAGGCGTTCTCTCCTGATGGACACAAAGTTGATCCTGCTTACAGTGCCCAGGCTGCTGGGCATGAAACGAAGGGGGTAATATGGTTAAGATCGGGGTTATCGGTTTCGGCTATTGGGGCCCCAAGCACGCCAGGAACTTTCACGAGCTCCCTGGCGCTCAGCTCCAGATGGTAGCTGATGTTAACCAGGAAAGGCTGCGCCAGGTCCAGGCCATGTATCCTTGGGTGACCTGCACCGGGAATTACCGGGAGCTTCTGGAAAGCGATGTCGAAGCGGTGGTGGTGGCTACGCCCGTCAGCACCCACTTTCAGATAGCCAAGGAGGCTCTTCTCCGGGGCAAGCATGTCCTGGTTGAGAAGCCGATGACTGCCAACCTGCGGGAGGCCAGGGAGCTGGTGGACATAGCGGAGGCGCAGCAGAGAATACTGATGGTGGGCCACACCTACCAGTATAGCCCGGCAGTGGCCTTTCTGCGGGAGTACATCCAGAGCGGCGAGCTCGGCGAAATCTACTACGTTGATGCCAACCGCTTGAACTTGGGCCTGTTTCAGCCCGATGTCAGCGCCCTGTGGGACCTGGCCCCCCATGACCTGTCTATCCTCCTCTGGCTGCTGGGCGAAAATCCCCTGACCGTCAGCGCCCGGGGAGCGGCCCGCATCACCCCGCCGTATCACGATGTGGTCTATGTGGAGATGACGTTCCCCGGGAACATCCTTGCACATATTCATGTCAGCTGGCTCGACCCCTGCAAGGTTAGGCGGGTTACTGTCGTGGGCAGCAAGAAGATGGTGGTCTTCGATGACATGGCAGAGTCGGAGAAGGTGCGCATCTATGATAAGGCGGCGGTCTGCACGGCGGAGGAGAACCACAGCAACGGCTGGCCCGTCCGCTACCACAACGGGAATGTGATCATCCCGTCCATCCCTAATACGGAGCCGCTCAAGTTGGAGTGCCAGCATTTCCTCGACTGCATCGCCTCCGGCCAGCGGCCCGACAGCGATGGCCGAATGGGCCTGAGGGTGGTTACTATCCTGGAGGCGGCGGCCAGGTCCCTGAGCAACGGAGGGGATAGGCAAAGCCTGTGGCAGGAGAAGCCTGTGGCGGCCGGAAAAGGAGCCCGGTGACCACGCGCTGCCAACTAGAGCTCGGGGAGGGCTCCCGGGTGGAGAGGGGAGCCTTGCTGGGGTATCTCAGGGCCGGGTTCTCCGGGCCATCTGTATTGAAGGTGGGCCCCGGGGCCAATATCAGGCGGGGCACCATTATCTATGCCGGCAGCAGCATCGGGGACCATCTAGAAACGGGCCACCATGTCATTATCAGGGAGCTTAACGAGATCGGGGACAATTTCCGCATCTGGAGCAACTCTATCGTGGACTACGGGTGTCGCATAGGAAACAATGTCAAAGTCCACAGCCAGGTCTACATAGCGCAGTTCACGGTGATTGAGGACGATGTCTTCCTGGCGCCGGGAGTCACCGTGGCCAATGACCCGCATCCTGGATGCAGTCTTTCGCTCCAATGCATGCGGGGCCCCACCATCCGGCGCGGCGCACAGATTGGCGCTAATGCCACCCTGCTCCCCTTCGTCAGCATCGGGGAGCATGCCCTGGTGGGGGCGGGCAGCGTGGTCACCCGGGATGTCCCTGCCGGAGCAGTGGTCCGGGGGAATCCCGCCCGCGTGTCCGGAAGGGTGGAGGACCTCGTATGCCACAAGGGGCTTACCGATCGTCCCTACTCGCATCTGATGTGGGAAAAGGTTGCCAATACAGGGGGTGAGGAATGATACCGGAAGTATATTACAGGTTCCTTCGTCGCTGGTTCCACGTCCTGGCCATCGGTCTCCTCGTGGGGGCAACGCTAGGCTATGGCTATCGCGCCCTGAGCCCCATCGAAGCGAAGGCCGTCGTGGGGCCGGTGCAATGGGAGTGGCCTCTCAAATTTGGCGGGAGTCCGGAGTCGGGGTTATCTTTCAGCCTGGCAGGCGTAACAGAACCCCGCCCACCACTCTATGCGGCCTCCTCGACGGTCTACATCAGGGGGTCCCTGCCCTCGTGGAGTTACGCGGACACCAAGCAGGCCACAACGCCAGCCCAGCAAATGGCGGCCCTGGCCGCCAGGGCTCGGGGTACCGCATTTCTGGACGCGGTGAGCTCAGAGCTCCCCAGCTCCCTCAACTACGGCCCCCAGGAGCTTTCCACGATAATCCAGGCATCGCCGACACAGGCTGCGTCGACGCTACAGATAACGGCCATAGGGCCCAATAAAGAGGCAATGGCGATCATAGCCCAGACCGCGGCCAGGGTCCTTTCGGACCGGATCCTGGCGGAGGAACAGCAACTTGCCCAGGACAGGAAGAATAGTCTGGAGGCGCAAGTCCAGGACACGAAGAGCCAACAGGAAGCCGTCCAGGCGGAGCGCCTCGCTCTGCTGAAGGAGCCCGTGGAAGTGGCCCAGGCCAACCTCATAACCTACGGAGAGGACAATCTTGCCGAGATGCTGTCGGTCACGGCGGAGGTGGCGGATTCCATCAGCCCGCTCACGGCAGAAAGACTAGACACGGAGAAGAGACTGCGGATGGTGCTGGACCAGCTCACTAGTCTCCAGGA
>Ga0214473_10006057_pt1 | contig 14467 bp, 24 predicted proteins | sample RVTome_7_FD_203509 | JGI IMG/M metagenome (GOLD analysis project Ga0214473, IMG submission 203509) | Soil microbial communities from uranium-contaminated site in the Upper Colorado River Basin, Wyoming, United States - RVT98D197 | ecosystem: Environmental > Terrestrial > Soil > Contaminated >... | reverse complement strand
CCTGTTCCCTCCCGCGATCCGGTGGCTCGACCGGCGCTGGCCCGGGACGGACGTGTTCCGGTTCGCGGGGCAGGACCTGCGCGCGGACCCGCGGGGCCTCCGCACGCTGTCCGGTTCCGCCGTGCTCGGCGGCCTCACGCACGTGATCGTCGACGTGCCGTCGCACGCGTACAACCCGCTCCTGTGGCCGGTGTCGGCGGAGCCGTTCAAGATCGTGCCGTTCTCGGACGAGCTGTGGTGGGACGTCGTGACGGGGGCGCTGTGGCTCGCGTTCTTCCTGCTGATGATGCGCGCGTACTGGCGGCGCTGACTACTCGACGCCGAAGAACGACCGCAGGATCGGGTGCATCTCCATCATCTGCTCCCGCCCGATCGCCTCGTACATCTGGATCATGATCCCCACCGCCAGGAGAACGCCGGTCCCGCTCGCCTGTCCGACCGTGCCGATCATGTCCGCGCCGGCGGCGAGCGCGCCGACCGCCGCGCCCCCGATCACCGTGACGACGGGGATGTACCGCTCGAGGACGCGACGGAGCACCCTCGGGTCCCTCCGGAACCCGGGGATCTGCATGCCGCTCCGCTCGATCTGCGCCGCCACGGCCTGCGGGCCCATGTTCGTCGTGTCGATCCAGAACTGGGAGAACTTGATCGAGCCGATGATGTAGATTGATAGGTACACGGTCAGGCGGATCGCGAGCTGATAATGGTTGTGGCCGAGGAGCACGGTGTCGTACCCGGGCGCCACGAGAGGCATCAGCCAGCTCCCCGGTCCGTTGAGGGACTGCGTGTACCACGCGAGCCCTGTCAACGGGGTCGAGGAGGAAATCCCGGATCCTTGGGTCACCGTGCTCGGGTCCGGGTAGGACCCGAGCCACCACGCCCTTCCGAGGCCGGGCACCTCCGGATGCTGCCAAAGCAGCAGGGAGAACATGCTCACGTTCGCGAGGACGGCGGCGACGAGGATCACGGGGATGTTCGACGCGTAGATGAGCCGGATCGGGTACCGCCCGCGCGCGCCCCGCGCCTGGCCGTGCGCGAGGGGCAGTTCGATCCGCGTGGACTCCAAGTACGCGACGAGGAGGAAGATGATGATCGTCCCGACGAGGGCGACGACGGGGTTCGGTTGCTGGATGAGGATCCGCTCGAGGCCGCCGCTCGCGATCTGGCCGGCGGGCATCACGCTCAGCAGGTACAGCGTCTTCGGGATCGTCCCGGCGGGCGGGTTGTTCACGCTCACGGCGCCCGCCTGGGACGGTTCCCAGTTGAACGTGCCGACGAAGATCTGCTGTGCGACCCCGGCCGCGATGAACAGGGAGATCCCGCTCCCGATCCCCCACTTGCTCACGACCTCGTCCATCAGGAACACGAGGTAGGAGCCCGCCACGAGCTGGAGGACGATGATCGTGAGCGCGAGCGAGTGTCCCTGCCCCGACCACGCGCCGTTCAGGTTCGTGACGAACGACGACGACGGCGTCAGGAAGCCGAACACCTGCGGGACCGCCTCGACGAAGATCATGATCACGACGATCAGCTTCTGCGTCCCCTGGTAGACGGACTTGTCCTCGTCCTTCGACAGGTCGAGCCGGATGATCTTCGCGCCGGCGAACAGCTGCATGATGATCGAGCCCGTCACGATCGGCCCGATCCCGAGGTGCATCAGGGAGCCCTGCTGGCCCGCGAGGATCGCGCGGAGCGAGGAGAAGAAGTCGACGACCGTGGACCGCTCGAGCCCGTACAGGAAGATGTTCGTGAGCGCGAAGTACAGGAGGAGGATCAGAACGACCCACATGATCTTCGTCCGGAAGTGGACGTGCCCCTCCGGGCGGCGGACCGCGGGCATGCGGTCCGTGATCGGCTTCAGCTTGTACAGCAGGCTCTGCTTTTCCTCCGCCATCTCATTCGTCCTTTTCCGTGGTCGTCACCGTTCCGCCCGCCGCCTGGACCTTCCCCTTCGCGGCCTCCGTCGCTCGGGGCACCGTGATCCGCAGGGGCCGCGCCGCCCTCCCGCCGCCGAGGAGCTTCGCGAACCCCGCCTTCCCGAGGTCCACGTCGTACGCGTCCCCGGACCTGGCGGCGAAGCCCTTCTCCACGAGCGCGTCGATCGTGCGGTCGACCTCCTCGACGTTGATCGACTGCGTGTCGGCCTCCCCGTGGTGGTGGCGGACGAAGCCGTGCGCCCCGAAGTGGTCCGGGTCGTTGATCAGCATCCACTTGAACTTGTGTTTGTGGAGGCCCGCGTTCCCCGTGCCGCCGCGGTCCCCGTGACCCCGCCCGTGCTTCTTCCCGCGGCCGTGCGTCCGGCTCCCGCGGAACTTCTTCGTCCGGCTGACCATCAGGCTCCCCCCGGCCCGAGCATGCGCTGGAGCAGCTCGTTGATCTCCTTCCCGCGGTACCCGAGGGAGCCCCCGGACCGGTACGCGCGCTTCGTCGCCTCGTAGCCGCCGCGCGGCGGGTGCAGGCGGACGACGGGCTTCAGCCCCTTCACGTCCCGGAGGGTCGCTTGCCCGCCGGCGATCGCCTTCGCGAACGAGTTGATGCTGGGGTACTTCGAGTTCGCCTTCACGTACGCGTCGTCGATCGGGCGGTCCCCGGGCAGGCGCGCCCGGCGGACCAGGAGGACCGCCGCCACGGTCGGGTCCACCTCGCCCCACGTGATGAAGTCCTTCACGTGCTGGAGCATGCCGTCCACGCTGTCCGTCTGCGGGAGGAGGACGCAGTGGTTCGTGCGGTTGAGCCGCAGGTAGCGGAGCGTGTCCTTGGTCTCGCCGCTCAGGTGCACGCGCCCGCGCACGCGGACGACCGCGTACGTCATGCCGCGCCCTCCTTGGCCGGCGCCGGTGGCTCCGGGGCGGGCTTCTCCGGCGCAGGCTCGTCCGGCGGCGGGGGAGGCGCCTCTCCCTCGGGGGCCGGGGACGCCGCGCCGCGCACGTACACAGTCTCCGCGCCCGTGTGGATCTTGAGCCGGCCGGTCTGCTCGCCCGTCACCTTCGTCGCCGCGCTCCGCTGCAGCGCGTCGAAGGTCGCGAGCGCGTAGTTCACGGTCGTCTTCGTGTGGCCCTGCGTGAACCCCCAGGCGTCCCGGACGCCCGCGAGGCGGAGGATCGACTTCGCGATGTCGCCCACCGCGAGCCCGACGCCCTGCGGCGCGGGCTTCAGGGTCACGCGCACGGAGCCGCTCCGCCCGACGACCTTCAGCGGGAGCGTGTGGGCGCGGAAGCACCCGCACTCCCACGAGCCGCAGCCCCGCTTGACCTCCATGATGTGCAGCTTCGCGTCGTCGATCGCGCGGCGGATCGCGGGGCCGACCTCCTTCCCGCGCGCGCGGCCGAGCCCGACGAACCCGTCGGAGTTCCCGACGACGACCGTGATCGCGAAGTTCACCCGCCGCCCGGAGTCCGTCATCCGCTGGACCATGTTCACGTCGAGCACCTCGTCCTCCATCTCCGGGAGGAGGATGTCGACGATCTCCGGCTCGCGGATCGGGAGGCTCGTGGCGAGCGCCTCGCCGAGGCTCGTCACCTCGCCGCGGAGCACCATCCTTCCCAGGGTCGTGCGGGGCACCCATTCGCCAACGTCCCTCTGGTTGCGCATCATGGCGCCTCCGCCTCCAGCTTCGCCTTCACGGCCGCGATCTCCTTCGCCCGCGCGTCCCCGAGGTGCGCGCCGCGGAGCCGCTCGTCGGAGGGGATCACGTCCTCCCCGTGGGGGATCGCGACGCCCCCGTCGAGGAGGCCCTTCGCCGCCGCGAACAGCCGCCCGCCGCCCGTCGGGCGCTGGACGCCGAGGTCGAGCACCGCGGACGTGACGCCGTTCTTCGCGGCGCGCCGCCCCGCGAGCAGGCCCGCGAGGTACGCGGCGGGGACGTTCCCCGTGCCGCCCGTCCACCCGAACGCCTTCAGCTCCCCGCTGAGCGCGGACGCGACGATGCGGTCGCCCCGCTCGTCGTACGCGACGACCTGGATCTGCGTCTGGTTCAGCGTCTTCCGGACGACCGCCCGGGCCTCGCCGGACCGGAGGAGGCGAAGCCGCCGGCGGTAGTCCGTGCGGCCCTCCCGCCGCCGCCGGAACGGGACCTTCGTCCGCGCGCCCTCCGCCATCTCAGGCCTCCTTGAGGAGCCCCGCGGACCGCAGGTGCTGTTCCATGTGGACGCGTCCCTTGAACATGCCGCCCTTCGCCTGGCGGTAGTACTTGCGGTACGTGCGCGCGTCGATCTTCCCCGACCCCCGCAGGTCGCGGAGGAGCGTGCGGAGCGGCCGGATCGTGCGCATCCACCGCTCCTTCCGCGGGTTGCGCGCGTTCGTGCCGCCCTTCCGGCTCCCCGGACCCCGCCGCCGCCCCTTCGCCCGCTGCGCCCGGCGGTGCCGGGTGCGGCCGCGCGACGGCGCGTTCACGGGCAGCCGCCGGATCGTGCCCGCGCGGATCGCCTGGCGGATGTCCGCCCGCGTGATCGAGTCCTCGAGGTCCTCCGTGTTCGTCGGGTCGATCCAGACGCGGTTCGCGCCGCACTTGAGGATCTGCGCCGCCATCCGCCGCTGGTTCCGCAGGTTCATGCCTCGCCCCTCCGGTTCAGCACGCGGATCCCCTTCTCGTCCGCCGCGGCCTCGATCACCGCCCGCTTCCGGCCGCCCACGGATCCCGCGATCCGCACCGCCTCGACGTCCGGGTTGACGGCGTCGAGCTCGCGCAGCGTGTGGACCATTATTTCGCGGAACCCCGACGGGTGGAGCCCGCGGGCCCCCTTCGGCCCCCGGTACCCGACGGAGACGACGTTGATCCGGTAGCCGAGGTGGCGGCGGAGCTTCGACTGCATGCCCTGGGGCTTCCGCCACGCGTCCCCGAGCCGCGCGTGCCGGAACCACTCCTGGCGGTGGAACTCCGGCCGCCTCGACGCGATCACCGCGCGCACGCGGAGGAGCTCGCGGGTGGCGGCGTCGAGCTTCGGCTTCGCCTTCGGGGTGAAGCCCTCCTGCTCCGGCGCCTCGCCCTTCTTCTTCTTCTTCTTCTCCTCGGCCTCCTCCTCGGGCTCCGCCTCTTCCGCCGGGGCCTCCTCCGCCTCCGGCTTCGCCTCCGCCGCCGGCGCTTCCTCCGCGGCGGGGGTCTCGAGGTACGTCAGGAGCCGCTCGCGCAGCTCGTCGACCTTGCCCTCCGCGTCCAGCCCGAACGCCCCGCACCAGGCGACGAGCTCCGCCTTCCGCGCCTTCCGGACCTCCGTGGGCGTCGGCCGCTCCGTCACGCGATCTCCCCCTTCGTCGTGATGTAGATCCCGTCCTGGAACACGCGGGGGTCGAAGCCCTTGATCTTCGTGGTCCGCTCGATGTTCGCGGCGGTCTGGCTCACCGCTTCGAGGTCGGGCCCCTCGAGGACGACCTGGTCCCCCTCGACCGTGACCTTCGTCTCCCCGAGGATCGGCGTCTTCCGCGGGTGCCGCTCCCCGAGGAAGTTCTCGATCACGAACTCCCCGCCCTTCACGCTCGCCTTCATCGGGAAGTGCGAGTAGACGACCTTCATCCGGTACCGCCAACCGGTCTTCACGCCCTGGATCATGTTCCGGACGTGCGCCGCGTACGTGCCCGCGATCGCCTTGTCCTTCCGCTTCGGGAACTCGCACGTGATGCGGACCTCGCCGCCCTCCACCGCCAGGCGGACGCGGGGGTGCCACAGCCGGCGCTCGAGGGCGCGCTTCCCGGCGCGGACGCGGACCGTGGCCTCCTCGACCGTGACCGTGACCCCGTCCGGGATCTTGACCCGTTCGTCCAGCAGCCCCGTGATCGGCATGTTCGACCTCAGTACACGTATGCGAGCAGCTTCCCCCCCACCCCGAGCTCCTTCGCCCGGGGGTGGCCGACGACGCCCGCCGTCGTCGTGAGGATGAGCACCCCGAAGTCCTGCGCCGGCAGGTACCGGGCCTCGTACTTGTCGAGGTCCGTCCGCCGCACGCTGGACCGGGGCTTGATCACCCCGCAGTCGTTGATCGTCCCCTTCAGCTTGACGTGGTAGATCCCGCCGCGCGCGTCCTCGACGCGGTCGAACGCGCCGACGTACCCGGACTCCTGCATCACGGTGAGGACGCGGCCGACGAGCTTGGAGGCGGGCCGGACGAAGCACTCGCCCTTGCCGGCGAGCTCCGCGTTGCGGATCGTCGCCATCGCATCGTTCAGGACGTCGAGCAGCATGATTCGCACCTCAGGAGTACTTCCGGAAGCCCATGTCGAAGGCGATCTCCCGGAAGCATTGGCGGCACACGTGGAGGCCGTAGCGCCGCACGATGCCCCGCTTCCGCCCGCACCGGGCGCAGCCCTTCTTCCGCCCGTACAGCTTGGTGGGCTTCACTCGACCACCTCCAGGCCGAACGCCTGCTTCGCGAACTCGAGGGCCTCGCCCTTCGAGACGCGGTGGCCGCGGGGGATGCGGCCGGGGGCGACGCGGCGGATCTGCACGCGGTACCCGGGGCGGACGAGGGACACGCTCACGTCCATCCCGAAGACGCCGATCTCCGGGTCGTACTTCATCCCCTCGAAGTCCGTGTAGTCCGTGATCCCGAACGAGAAGTTCCCGCGCGCGTCGAAGACGTACTCGGGGAGGCGGTTGCTCCGCACCGCGAGCGCGCGGCGGAGGAAGTCCTGCGCCCGCTCCCCGCGGAGGGTGACCTTCGTCCCGATCGGCATGTTCTTCCGGACCGCCCAGTCCCGCACGGAGTCCTTTGCGAGCGTCTGCACGGGCTTCTGCCGCGCGACCATCTGGAGGACCTTCTGCGCCTTCGCGAGCTTCTCGCCCGCCTCCCCGACGCCGATGTTCACGACGATCTTCCCGATCCGGACGTCCCGCATCCCCATCAGACCACCGCCTGCCCCTCGGGCACCCGGATCTCCGGCGTCTCCGTCCCGACGACGAACACGTAGTCGACGATCGTGGAGAAGCCCTCCTTGAAGTGGACGACGTTCGCCCGCGGGTTCCGCGTCCGCTCGACGCGCGCGACGTGGACGAGCTCGCCCGCGTGCTGCCCGCCGGTGAGGAGCGCGACGTTCCCCTCCGCCATCGGGAGGGTGCCGAGGACCTTCTGCTGCGGCACGGAGACCTTCAGCGTCGTGCCCGTCGCGTGCTCGTGCTTCGCGAGGAGCATCGTCCGCCCGTCGTGGAGCCGCACCTGCACCTTCCCGCCCGGCACGGTCCCGCGGTCCTGCACCCGGCACAGCTTCCACGCCGCTTCCGCGGCGTCGATCGGCACGAGCGCGAGCTTCCCCCGGGCGTCGAGCAACACCCGGTAGTGGGACTTCGTCGGCTTGATCGTCACGACGTCCATGAGCCCGACGGGGAACTTCGGGTCCCGGACGGGCCGCCCGTCGACGAGCACGGAGCGGTCGAAGATCGCGCGCTCCGCCTCCCGCGCGCGGTCCGCGAGGCCGAGGTACTCCCGGAGGACGTGCGCGAGGGGGAGCGCACCCTCCTGCGGGTGGGGCCCCGGCCGCGGCTTGTACGCCCACGTGAACTCCTTGCGCGCGATCTTCCAGGACCGAGGCGCCGGCAGCCGCTTCAGGTGCTTCTTCATCCGCCGGCCCCCTTGTACTTCTCCAACCGGAGCGGGTCCGATTCGTCGAGCTTCACGATCCGCACGTTCGACGGGTGGATCGCCTTCGCGACCTGCGTCCCGTCGGACTTCGCGTGGGTGACGCCCTCGACGGTGATCCGGAAGGACCGGTAGTCGATCGACGCGACCTTCCCCTCCTTCCCGACGTCGTCTCCGCGGAGGATCTGGACCACGTCCCCCTTCCGCACCGGGAGGGAGCGGGGCATCTTCCGCTTCTTCTCCCGGAGGTAGTCCTGGCTGAGGTGCGCGGACATCTTGCGGTGCCGCACGTGCCACGGCGCGTTGAACTGCGCCTTCCGTTGCTTCCGGGCCTTCGTCGTCGTCATGGTTCTCACACGATGATGCTGGCCGTCGCCGCGATCCGTGGCCACCGCTCCGCGGCCTCCCTCGCGACGGGCCCCTTGATGTCCGATCCCTTCACCTCGCCCTCCGGGGTGATGATCACGCACGCGTTGTCCTCGAACCGCACCATGATCCCGTCCGAGCGGCGGAACGGGCGGCGCTGGCGGACGATGACCGCGTTCACGAGCTGGCGGCGCATCTCCGGCGTCCCCTTCTTCACGGTCACGAGGAGGATGTCCCCGATCCCGGCGGACGAGTACCGGCGGTGCGTGCCGTGGTACTTCGGGACTTCGACGATCTCGACGATCTTCGCCCCCGTGTTGTCGATGCACTCGAGGCGGGCCCCCTTCGGCAGCCCGCGCGTCTGGCGACCCGGGAGCCCCTTCATGCGGCCGCCCCCCGGTTCTGGATTGCGACGAACGAGACGGTCTTGGAGATCGGCCGGCACTCCATGAGCAGGACCCGGTCCCCGGCCTTGAGCTCGAGGCACGGAGGGCTGTGGACGTTCATGCGCCGCGTCCGCTTCTCGTACCGCTCGAACTTCTGGATGTACCGCAGGTACTGCCGCTCGATCACCGCGGTGCGCTGCATCCGCGTCGAGACGACCTTGCCCTCGAAGGACTGCCCCCGGACCGGCAGCGTTCCGTGGAACGGGCAGTGGAGGTCCTCGCACCGCTGCTTCGGAGCGGGCACGTCGATCCCGATGTCCCGTGCATGACCCGCGCGCGCGGTGGCCGCCGGCCTCGCCTGGGCGGAGGTCTCCGGCAAGGGGGTCTTGCTCGTCGGCTTGGGCTTCGACACTGCGAGCACCTCGCCGAGACTCGCAATGTCTTTCGGTTCTCCCCCGCGCTCTTTCGCCATGTCCTACCTCGCCCTCTTGATGCGGTCCTCGGGGCGGAAGAGGAGGTCGTCCCCCTCCACGCGCACCCCGCCCTGGACCTCGAACGTGAACGACGCCCCGTGCTTCGGCACCTGCTTCTCCCCCTTCGCGGTCTCGACGGTCAGCGTGTTCCGCGTCTCGTCCGTGACCACGCCGCGGAGCCCGACGAGGCTCGGGTCCGGCGCTCCGCTGACGACGACGCGGAGGCCGATCAGCTCGTGCTTGCGGAGGCTCATGCCGCGCCCCCCTTCTTCCCGGCGGCCTTCGCCCGCCGCTCGTCGCCGAGGACCGTGAGGAGGCGCGCCAGGTTCTTCCGGAGCGCCCGGATCTGCCCCGGGCTGTGCGGGGCGCCGCCCATCGCCGCGACGCCGCGCTCGTGGAGCAGCTCGTCCTGGATTTCCTTCATCTTCTTCTCACGGGCGTCCGGCGCCATCTCCCGGATTTCCTTCATCCGCAGGAGCGCCATCAGGACTCATCCTCCGGCGGCTCCGCCGGCTCGTCCGGCGGCTCCTCCGCCCCTTCCGTGACCGCCGCGCTCTCGTCCGCCCCGATCTCGCGCAGCTTCTGCATCTCCTTCTTCATCTTCCGGACGCCGACCTTCCCCTTCGGGACCGCCTCGGCGGCCTCGGGCTCGGGGGGCGGCGGGGGCGGCGGTGCGACGACAGCGACGGGCGCCTCCGCCGGCGCGAGGATGCGGATTTCGTCGGGCAGGCGCGCATTCGGGTCCATGATCTCGACGGTCACGCCGATGACGCCCGGCTTCAGCTTGGCGCCCGCGAAGCCCCGACGCATCCACTGGTTCCGCGGTTCGCCGCAGTACTTGATGTGGCCCGCCTTGAACTTCACCCGCCGGTGCCGCTGGCCCGTGAGCTTGCCCGCGATCACGATCAGGCAGCCCTTCGCCCCGGACTCCATGATCCGGCGCAGCGTCGAGTGCCCCGCGCGGCGGAAGTGCCACCCCCGCTCGAGGGCGTTCGCGAGCTTCTCCGCCATGATCTGGGCGTTCAGCGCGGGCAGCTCGACCTCCTGGACCTCGATCTGCGGGTTGTCGAAGTTGAAGTCCCGGTCGACCGCCTCCGTGAGCGCCTTGATCGCGCTCCCCTTCCGCCCGATCACGAGGCCGGGCCGCTCCGCGATCAGCGTGACGCGCGTCCCCATCGGCGTCCGCTGGATGTCCAGCCCGCCGAAGCCCGCGCGCTTCGTCTCCGACATCAGGTACTCCCGGAGGAGGACGCGGCGGAGGTTCTCCGCGACGATCTTCCGCTCGCTCGCCATCACTCCACCTCCTCGAGGACGATCTCGAGGTTCACGGTCTCCTGGTTCCACGGGGACGAGCGGCCGTGGGCGCGGGGCATGTGGCCCTTCGTGACCGCCCCGCGGTGCGCGTTCATGACCCGGATCCGCATGCTGTCCACGCTCAGCCCCTTGTAGCCCGCGTTCTCCTCGGCGCTCTGCAGGACCTTCAGGATGTGGGTCGCCGCCTTCACGGGGTACCGGCCGGGGCCGATGCCCGGCTTGTGCGCGACCATCGTCTTGTACCGCTTCATCGGGACGGCCCGCTTCATCGCCATCACCGCCTCGAGGTACTCCTTCGCGTCCTCGACGGACTTCCCGCGGAGCGCGCGGCACACCTCCGCGGCCTTCTTCGGACTGATCGGCAGCTCGCGCCCGAAGGCTCGCGCCGTCTTCTCCTCGTCGAGGGCCTGTGCGGAGTATCGAAGGTGTCCCATGGTCCTCACTTGAGCGGCATGAACTTGGACGATCGCGTCGCGCCCACCCCGGGGCCGGAGTGCTTGACTTCGTGGCGCGTCATCGCGAACTCCCCGAGGTAGTGGCCGATCATCTCCGGCTTGATGTCCACGGGAACGAACGCCTTCCCGTTGTGGACGGCGACCTTCTTCCCGACGAACCACGGCAGGATCGGGAGGTCGCGCGCGTGCGTCTTCACCGCCTCCTCGCCCCCGTCCGTCTTGAGCTTCTCGATGAGGGCCGCCCGCTCGTCGTCGATCCCGCGCAGGTACGTCCTCCGCGCGCGGGACGGCAGCAGGTCGAGGATGTCCTCCATCGGCATCGCCCTCAGCTCGTCCATCGTGAAGCCCCGGTACGTGAACTCCTTCCGGCGGCGCACCTCGACGGTCGCTGCCTTCTTCCGCAGCCGCCGCCGCGCCGCCTTCGCCGAGCCCGTTCGCTCCTGCGGCATCTACTTCTTCCTCCGCTTCCGCTTCGGGGAGAGCCGGCCGACCTTCCGGCCGGGGGGAGCGCCCGCGGACACCGTGCTCGGCCGTCCGACGTGCTGGTGCGAGCCGCCCCCGTGGGGGTGGTCGACGGGGTTCTTCGCGACGCCCCGGACGACGATCGCGGACTTCGCCAGGCTCCGGTACGCGTTCACGTGCTTGCCCGCCTTGTAGAACGGCTTGTCCTTGCGGCCCGCCCCCGCGATCACGCCGACCGTGGCGCGGCACCGCGGGTCGAGCTCCTTGAACTGCCCGGACGGGAGCCGGATCGCCGTCTTCGCCCCCTGGCTCACGACGACCGCGGACGTGCCCGCCGCGCGGACGAACCGCCCGCCGTCCCCCGGGACGACCTCCACGTTGTAGACGAGCGTCCCCTCGGGGAGATGGCCGAGCGGCAGGACCGAGCCCCGGTCGATCCTCGGCAGGCCGACCGAGACCGTCTGGCCCTCCGCGAGGCCGTCCGGCGCGATCATGAGGTACTCCACGCCGCCCATCTCCACGCGCGCGACGGGCGCCGACCGCCCGGGGGCGTGGCGGATCTCGACGACCGTGCCCTCGCCCTTCGTCCGCGGCAGGTTGACGGTCCCGATGTGGCGATGCGACGGGGACCGGTACGTGGGCGACGTCCCGCGCCCGCGGCGCTGCGTCGGAAGGTTCTTTCCCATCAGAACACCCCGATCCGCATGCCGATCTCCTCCGCGGAGAACTCCGGCTTCAGCTTGATGATCGCGTGCTTCCCGTCCTTCGCGATGAACGTGTACACCTTTGCGACCTTGACCTCGAACTGCTTCTCGAACGCCTCCCGGACCTGCGTCTTCGTCGCGTTCCGGCGGACGATGAACTCGATCCGGTTCCCGTCCTTCGCCCCCTGCGCGGGCGTGCCGCTCATCAGGTTGAGAGTCTTCTCCGTCACGTACGGATGGAAGAGGATGTCGTGCGGCTTCACGCCGCCCACCCCCGGAGCGCCTCGAGCGCGGACGCGCTGAACACCGTGAGCCGGCCGGGGTCGCCGCCCGGCGCGAGGACCTCCGCGTTCAGCCCGGCGGGCGTCACGACCTCCACGCCGGGCAGGTTCCCGAACCCCTGGCGGACCCTGGCGGCGTCGCGGACGACGAGGAGGGGTCCCCGCGGGCGGCGGTACCGCCGGCCCCGCATCTTCCCGCGGCCGGAGCGCACGTGCGTCCCGTCCTTCGCGCGCACGACGTCGTCGTAGAGGCCGACGGCCTCGAGGAACTCGACCGCCTCGGAGACGCTCTCGATCTCCTCGACCGCGTCCTGCACGACGACGGGCACGGACGTGGCGGGGGAGAACCGGTGGCCCCGGGCGGCGACGGAGGGCGCGTCCCGGACCGCCGCCAGTGCGGCGTTCCGCGCGGCCCGGCGCTCCTTCTCGTTGACCTTCTTCGCCCAGACCCGGTCGACGGACGGGGGGTGCGCCTGGCGGCCGCCGACGGTGCCGGGGGCCTGCGCGCCGATCATCGTCCCGCGGATCCGCGGGACGCGGGAGACGCCCTGGCCCTTCCCGGACCACCGGACGGAGTGGCGCATCCCCGCGCGGGGCAGTGCCCCGTACGGCTGGCGGCGGTTCGCCGCGAACGCGGTCACCGCGCGCCGGATCAGGTCCGTGCGGAGGTCCGTGCCGAACACGGGCGGCAGGTCGACGGTCCCGACGATCTTCCCGCCGACGTCGTAGAGGTGGACCTGGAGCGGGCCGAGCGGCGGGGCGGCCTCCTTCTTCGCCGCCTTCTTCGGGGCCGCCTTCCGCGCCTTCTTCTCCGCCACGACTACGCCCCCTGCTTGGACTGCTTCGAGAGGTACGCGACCTCGGGCGCCTTCTCCAACGTCACGTAGACGTGGGAGCGCGCCGCATCCCGAAGGCGGACGAGCCGCTTCGTCGGCCCCGGGATCGAGCCGTGCACGATGATGTACGGGTTCCGGACCCGCCCGTAGTGGAGGAAGCCGCCGTTCGGCGTCACCTCGTCCCCGTTCTCGCCGATCTTCAGGAGTCGCTTGTTGTACTCCGTGCGCTGGTGGTAGCCGACCTGGCCGGACTGCGGGACCGTCGGCCGCACGTACCCGGGCTGGAAGGAGCCGAGGGTCCCGATGTTCCGGCGGTGCTTGCTGTTCTTGTGGGATAGGAGCTTCGTCCCCCACCGCTTGTGGTGGCCCTGGAACCCCTTGCCCTTCGTGACCGCCGCCACGTCGACCATCGCCCCGTCCTTCGCGAAGTCCGTGACGCGGACCTCCTTTCCCAGGATGGATTTCGAGTACGCGAGCCGCTCCTCGATCGTCCCGCCGCCGATTCGCGTCTCCATCAGGTCCGGGACCTTCTTCGGGACGCCCGTGACGAGCGACGGCTGCGTGTACGTGAGCGCGCGGACGTCCTCGACCTTCGACAGGTCCACCGCCGCCCAGTGCTCCTCCGGCTTCCCCTTCTTCGGGATCGGGAGGCGGCGCGCGAGGTCCTCGTCGACCTTGTCCGCCCACACCTCGCCCATCGAGCGCAGGCCCTCGTACGTGCGGGTGTAGAACCGGATCGCCGCCACCCGCATCGGCGGGCACTCGATCACGGTGACGGGGACCTGGACCTCCTGGCCGGCGGTCGTGCTCGTCGGGCGGTAGTCGACGATGAACGCGTGCGTCATGCCGGCCTTGTACCCGGCGAAGGCCTGGAGCTTCGGACCCTCCGTGCCGTCGGGCCACGAGGAGAAGTGAGGGACTTCGCTCTCCGCTCGCTTGCGGGGCGAGAACCCCATCGAGCCGTGTCGCGGTCGTCCTTCCTTCGGCATGGTTGCACCTCGAGAAGTCCCCGGCCGGGGGGAGCGCTCTGAGGGCCTCCGTTCCTTCGCGCGCGACCGTGACGCCGCCGACGGCCCCAGAACCCCGGGGCCGTGTTGAGGGACGCACAGGGCGTATCCCGGAGCGTCTGGTCGAACGCGGAAGGATGCGAAAATGGGGCCGCTATATGTAGTTTGCGCAGGCGTCCGGGACCGCGCTCGGACGACCGCCGCGCGCCGTCGCCCTGGGCCCGCCGGAGCGAAGGCTTATGTAGAAGTCCTCCTCTATTCCACGGGGGAATTCCCATGATGCAGGGCCAACCGATTATCATCCTGAAGGAAGGGACCGCACGCGACCGGGGCAAGGGCGCGCAGTTCAGCAACATCGCCGCCGCGCGGGCGGTGGCGGACGCGGTGCGCTCCACGCTGGGGCCGCGGGGCATGGACAAGATGCTCGTCGACTCCCTCGGGGACGTGACGATCACGAACGACGGCGTGACGATCCTGAAGGAGATCGAGATCGAGCACCCCGCGGCGAAGATGATCGTCGAGGTCGCGAAGACGCAGGACCAGGAGGCGGGGGACGGGACGACGACCGCCGTCATCCTGGCGGGGGAGCTCCTCAAGGCGGCGGAGTCCCTCCTCGAG
>Ga0214473_10006056_pt1 | contig 14468 bp, 22 predicted proteins | sample RVTome_7_FD_203509 | JGI IMG/M metagenome (GOLD analysis project Ga0214473, IMG submission 203509) | Soil microbial communities from uranium-contaminated site in the Upper Colorado River Basin, Wyoming, United States - RVT98D197 | ecosystem: Environmental > Terrestrial > Soil > Contaminated >... | reverse complement strand
CCATGTTCTTTTTGGAAACCCTGTTTTCCCTCTGGCATCACATACCTCCTTTAGCCTTAGCTATAGAGGAATAAAGTGCGTTCACATAATATACCGCCCGTTCATGTTCCGCCTCAGTAGCTGTCCTATCATTGTAAGGGTGTTTCGGGTCTCTCAGTATCTCGTCTATCTCAGACTGCGCCTGTTCAGGAGACAGGCTAAATCTCTTATATCCAAATTCGCCTACTTTGTTTTCAGCAAATTGATTTCCTATTGAAGCCAAGAACTTAATTGCCCTGGGGTCTCTAGTTAGAACTGCTGTCAGGTAATCATTAGTCTCTTGGTCTGGTGCAAATTTATTTATTACTGTCTGTCCTAAGTCCACATTGGTCTCATAAGCGTCTCCCCATTCCGAGCGGAGTTGATTTACCGTTTGCTGAAGCCCTTGCTGATGTTCCTGCAATGCTTTTGTATATGCGGACATGCTCATCTCGGTATACGCTTTCCATAATCCTTTTGCCTGGTTAGGCGTGAGCTTGAAAGCATGGACTGTCTCGGCAAATTTATTCTTGTCAAAAGTCATACCGCTTTCTGTTAATTCCTTCGGCATCTGCGGATCAGCTAACCCATAGCCTTCCGCCTTGTCCGGAACGCCTAGCGCTTTGGCTAGTCTATTGTGTCCTTCCACATCATCCGCTGACTTGGGTATAGGCACTTTCTCATGGCCTAGTAACTTCTCTAGGCTTAGGTGGCTCTCTACCGCTTTACCTAATCCATCCTGTGTATCTTCGAATTTCTGCATTGTTGGCGCATTAGCTAGGTCAGGATTCAACTTCTGCTTCCAGGTAAAAGTATCTGGGGTTGCGGGTGCTATTGATGTTGATGGTTCTTGTGCTGGGTCTAAATTGTCCACAGGTGGGTTTAGATTTTCCATTATTTTTTTCCTTTCTTTTTATGTTCTGGCAATTTTCCTTTTGGCGTATGTGCCTCCCAACGTTTTGCCATAGCTGGGTGATTTGCGTACATCCATTTCCGCTGCTTTTCCGAGACGAACGGACTCATCTTATCCTCGATATCTTGTGTGCATCGCCTTGTTTATAGATGAGAATATCCCTAAGAAGCAAATAACTAGAAGCGATACTAATATCGCTATTGCCACTGATACCGCTATTATCATCATTCACTCCTTTGCTGTTTGTAAACCTTGACTATATCCTCTGCTGATAATCTGAGTAGTGTCTTTAGCGTAGCTAAAACTTGGCGGCGACCATCGTTGATCAATGTCGCGTCTCTGTTTATCGGGTCGAATACTGAGATAAACCATCCACAGCTTTCCTCTAGAAACGACATTACTTCCTTTCCACTAGGCGATTCAAATGTTGCCCTCAAGTCTGATTGCAGCGCCTTTACATCATTGATATTGCTTAAATCCTTCACTTGCCTCCTTTCTGCGCATCGGCAAAAGACTTCGTGGCTTGTCCTGCGTCTTTGGCTATCTGCGCCCCTGCGCCTATTTGTTGTGTTTGAGTCATCTGCGCTGCCTGCGTTGCTCGTGCTTCTCTTAAATCGCTTATCTCCTGGTCATCTCTAAGCACCCTTACAGGTGCGCCTAAGATATTCCAGGTTTCATCTACCACTTTGTCTGTGGCAATCTTATCCATAACATCCGGGATAAACTGTGCCATCTGTCCGACCATACTTAATCCTGTGGCTAAAGAGTTAAGCTCAGAGCGCCTCTGTGCCATGGCTAGTTGCCCGACAAAATCTATCTCATAGTTTGGGTCATTGATTAATTCATCGGGTGGAGTAGGCAGTTTACCCCTTCTAGATAGTATGCCTATAGTCCTTATTATTATGGGATTTAGTACTTCCGAAGTGTATCTGCCTACTGCCGGCCCAAGCATTGTCATCTTCTCATTAATCCGTTCCATAATCTCAGGGTTGTTCATCTGCTTATCGATGCCTGAGAATGTCAGAAAGACATCGTTGAACATAAGCGCCTTTACCTTCTGCGAGTAATACTCTACCGCGTTCATGCCGACTTGAGGGTCTCCAAAATTGCCGAACGCGAATATATCCTTGCCACTGTCCATAGCGGATTTCTTGTAGTAGTTAAGCGCTCTTGGATTGACGTTAAAAGGCATTATGAAGGCGTTTTCGGGCAAGGCTATCGGTGGGTCGGTATGCTTCATCATCGACCGAAGATTAGTCTTTGCAATGGCGTTGAGCAACCTAGCGAAAGGAAGAGACTTCATAGCCGGAGAAAATCCCCAGGGTATGAATGGCCTCTTATCAAATCTGTGGCACATGGCTGGAAATTCAAAGTAGCCGCCCTCATCTAAAATCTTCTTACCCTCAATATCAATCCAAGTAGCCTCTATGGGCATATTCTTCTTATCGGACTTGGATATGTCTCGTTGCGACCTCTTGGCTATGTATAATAGAAATTTATGCTTTGCCTCTCCCTTGCGGTCTCTGAGTTCTTCCTGCATGGCGTCTGAGAGGTTTTCCTTGCCCCATCTGTCCTCTGCTTGAAGCGCTGTATACTCAAACTCAATAAAGTATTCACAGATACGGCCGCGTGAGTCCTCTACAATCACCACTTGCTTTAGTGGCATATTGTAGAACCTGGCCTCATCGTACACATCTTCTTCTTCCAGGAGTATTGATGTACCATATACCCCACTGGCCTTATAACTGGGAAATACCTGATCATAGAAGTTAGAGCGGTTAAGCGTATAGTTTACCTCTTCAGCGACATCTTCTAAGTAATACGCCACCTTTTTATTATCCGCCAGTTCTATGCTTCTCGCCCTTAACCTGAACCATTTGCTTTGTGGTGGTGTTAGGTAGTTCATAAAGCCTGAGGCTAGTACATCTCCTGCCTCCAGGGTCGTTGAATCCCATAGGTAGGTTGAGTCTAGCTCTGTGCCTGGGTAGTATGACTTTGAGTAGTCCGCTGCCTCGATGTAGAAGTAATCATGCAAGGTCTGCCAATAGTTGTCAAAGTTCTGCCTGGATGCCAGCGCTTGCTTATACCACTTGATGAGTTCTTCCGCCTTGGGCTTATTTGAGGGTTGTTTATCTTCGGGCATCGTGGCTCCTTAAAGTGTTTTGATAAAGTGTGTCTCGAATGGGATAAAATTTAACCTGGTATAATAATCCCATAGCTTATCTGTCTTGGAGTTGTGCATCAGTGTCATTATTATTTGTGTAAAGCCTAGTTCTTTTAATGTCTGCATGGCTTGCTTCAATAAGAATACGCCTCTCATCCTGTGAGGCTTACTGACAAACCAGATTATCTCATGGAATACTTTGTTGCTGCTTAAGGGTGTCGGTACTTCTTTCCCTGCGATAATCCCTTCACACTTGCCATCTATAATCAGTAAGAATGAATGTTGCCTGTATTCTTCAATGGTTTTGTAGAGGGCATCCAGCTCAAACCTCTGATTATATTCGCTTATGGATTCGTCAAAGAATTCCCGGACTAAGCGGATTACATCATCTTTGCGCTGTTCTGTGTAACTCTCGATTCTCATTACATTCCTAATAGGGTCTTTCTTGCTGTGGATGCCTCTCCTGCTATGCCTAGTGGTGAAGAAAACACAGACCTGGAACGAGCCATCGCTTGCCTCTTTAACTTTGTCTTCGCTAATGCTGTTTCCTGCGCGTTTGCTAATGCTGGTGATTCTGGCATCTGTATTAAACTCTTCATTGTCTTGGATGCCTTAGCCTGCTGATGCGACGAACTTGCCATTGTTCCTCCGACTGCGCCTGCTAAGGTCGCCACTCCTGCTGCGGCTGCCACACCTGTCCCTGCGGCTGCTGTTCCGACTGTTCCCAATGTCAAACCTGATAAAAATGCTGAAAGTAATACTCCCATTATCGAATCTCCTTTCTAAACTCTTCCATATGTGGAAATTTAGAACCTTTTATAAATTGTCCTAATTCATTACGAATTATCAACGAATCCCTCCCAGGGAAAACAGATTCCCCTCTTTTGCATATACTGGTTGCCTAAAGTATTGTGTATCTTGTTGTTGTTTGACTTCACCTATTAAGCTAACTGCCATAAACAAAGCATCAGCTAAATTCGGCGACTTGACTTGCTTTTTCCTCATCTCGTCTTTCGATACTAGAATGCGCCTTTGATAATGGTCGTAGGTATAACGGATAGTTGTGAGTTCTTTCATCAAGTCTTCATTCTTTATCTGTAAATGCCCCTTGAGAATTAGCTCCTTAGTTTTATACGCAGCCTCAGTTCTTCTGTTTGCATAGGCTTTGTTATCCGCGAAAGATAGGGGCAGATTACGGAAACCCTTAAAATAATTCAACCCTCTGCCTTTGCTAAGTGAATCAAGGGGCCCGGCTCCCATTCCGTCTTCATCAATCATCGCCTCGTCCACTCTTTCTTCATTGCAGGTCATAAGGATTCTTCCTGTGGTATAATTTAGGTCTTTATGCTGCCATTCATCTGAATATGCCTCAGCCCAATGTAAGGCTCCTTTTTGATGTAGGATTATCGTGGCGCACTTATCGTCGCCGTATCGGGCAATGTCAAAACCAGCGATCCTGGCGGTATATCCCTCTCTTTGCTCATAATAACTATTCTTAGAGGCAAGCAGTTCTTCTATGCTGAATAAAGCGTCTTCTGATTTATCTAAAGGAATGCCGAGCCATATATGATCATAGTCTGAACTACTTTTCGCTTTGCATTCTTGAGCTTCTTTTATAAGCGCCTTTGTGCAAAAAGGATTCTCATCGTAATTTATGTGGATATGCAGACAGTCCTTACGTGTGGAGAATGCCTCGAATACCGGGTCATCAACAACATGCCTGTTCATAGAAAAGAATATCTTAGCGTTTTCTTTCCTGATAGTGGGGATTAAAACATCAAGTGTAGTCTTAGTGATGGCCTGGGCTTCGTCAATCCAGGTTATATCTACGCCTTCCATTCCCTGAATATTAAACGCGCCTTGTTCCCGGAAGCCCCTGAAGTTTAGGGTAGTGCCTGTTTCTCTATGGGTTATCTTTGTAGTCTGGATATCGTAGTCAAGTTGGTATTGGCGGATTAAATCCACGAGCAAAGAATAAACTGATTCTTGTATGCTGTTCTGGATTTCCCGTCCGCAGACAATACGCAGTTTGTATTTCTCGCCAAGATAAAGAATAAACCTGCCGAGGGTCTGTGATTTCCCTCCGCCCCTTCCGCCATCTAAAAGAAAATACCGATGCTCGTTGAATTTATCAAGTATCGGTATTAGTTTGTCTGGGATTAAAAGTAACTCTGGGACTTTAACCAACGATGAACTCCTTTATTCTTCCTCCGATTTCCACGTCGTTCATGTGCGTAACCACGATATGTTGCTCGACTTCATTAGGCAAAGCCCTCGCTAAAATAGCCAAAGAAATCTTTATCTTATTATATTGGCTAAATTTGTGGAAGTTATCATTCAGATAAATCTTGCATTTATCCACTAAATCTCTGGTTGCCTTTTTTTCTTCAAAAGTTGTATTCATAAATAAAAAACTCCTTAAGATAAGTAAAGCATTATCCTAAAGAGCTTGCAAGAACCTTTTATAATATATTGTAGTTTATTTCTCTTTCAACATATCCTTTAATTCTCCATCACAATGAAACATCCATACTCTTGTAGTAGAACACCTGAGCTTCTCTGCCACTTGCTGCCGAGTCATTCCATATAAACGGAAGAACTCTGAATTTTTATTTATCCTCCCTCTATGAATATCTTGGTGGCATCTCTTACAAAAAAAGATTAGATTATCTAAAGAATGATTATCTTTTTTACCATCTTTATGATGGATTTCTTTTCCTTCAGCAAAACATTTCTCGCACTTTCCGCCAACCTGTTTCATTTTAAGCAATCTATTTTTTTTCATTAAATAATGATTTGGATAAAGTATAATTTTCCTTTTTTCATTGCTTGTCTTAGTCTCTTTTTTGGCATAATATCTACCCCAGTATTCCCGTAGAGAATGGATATGGTGGGCGTATTGGCAGAAAGGCGAACCGCAGGTCTTACGTTTAGGCGCTATCTTCTTAGTCTTGCAGTATGGGCAAGCTTGGCTATATTTTATATGTATGTTTATTTTCATTTAAGAGATTACCCCATAAGTCCCATTGCGTGTGTCCGCGATTGTCTGTATAGCTCTTTCCTCCTGCCCCGGTATAATATTCTGCTCGGCTATTTTTAAGAAAGCCTCCGCCTCTTCTTTCTTGTGCAGAAGAAACAACATCATGGCTATATTCATATTCAGTTTAAATTCTTTGGGTGAGACTAATCTAGCCATGACCCACATAATCAGCGCTTCTTTATAAGACTGCGTATCCCAACGCTTGAGCGCCCTCATGTGCCAGGCATACCAGGACTGGGAGTCCTCTACGATGGAGTGTTCCAGGATATAGTAATCATCGCGGAACATCCGCATAGAGAACCACATCTTGACTATATACATCGTAAGGAATATGGCTATAACTATGGGATAATCTATGCTTAACTGTGCCAGGTTATACATCAGGCCCACGCAGGAAAAGTATAAAAATCTTTCCGTTATCTCCTGGTTTATGCGCATGAGGTTACAGAATGGCGCTATGCTTATGAAGAACCAAAAGAAGCCTAGGAAGTATGGGCTGCGGAATGACAATGTGGTTATAATCAAGCCGCCTATGCCTATCCAGAAGAATTTATCCCGCATGTCATACGCCCTCTTCTGCATCATCTCATTGCCGGAACAAGATTGCAGGTAGCTATGGTAGAAAGAAATCTTAAAAGGGATTAAGGCTAGGGCAAAATAGAATCCATACGACTTTATAGCTAAGACGAATTTCCTGAAGTGGATAACCTTGTCCTCATCGACCGCCTCAATAGTCCTTTTCTGCATATATATCTCTTTCTGCCGCCTGAATTGCTGCCACCAGAGCAAGGGCATAATGGCTAACAGATACCAGAATTTTGTGGCTAGCAGGATTAGGGGGTTGAATAATCCGATGCCGAACCAGATTGTGCCGAATAAGAATATCGGAGCTAGCCAGGGTATTGTCAGCACGAACAGAAATGACATCAGGGTCAGGGTATATCCTCTGCCGGCTATCCAGACAGAGCCTTCATTGGTCGCGGGATTGAACATAAATAAAAGCGCGGCTAGGAAAGAGATGTCATTGGCGCCGAAGGCTATATATATCAGGCAGGTATTTATGGCATGGATAGCTAGGGTGAGGATGTGATCGTACCTGGGATGAATCTTATACAGGCCGATAAACCATAGCCAGCCTTTATGCCATTGGTTTTTTGTTTTCGGGGGATTCTTGTAGTTGCCGATGTCATCTGAGACATATCTGTATTTTATGGTTCTAGCATAGAAGATTACATTAAGGCAGAGTAGTATTATCAGTCGTTGGATTATCATAAGCCGCATTCCGTTCCGTCAGCTATCTTTTGCGCTTTGTAAATCATAAGTTCATTACTGCTCATCGTTCTTTTCAGTTTAAAAATGCTCATGATATTAGCGTCTTTTACTTCCAGCATATTGATAACTCCTTGCTTTATGGCAAGAAATTGCCTATCTGTCTTAATCAATTCTTGAACTGTAACAACATCAAAAGTAGTTGTGCCCCCATTATGTTGCAAGATAAATCCACTTACATAATAAACATAATCTCTTTTCTTAAATAGTTTCTTAAATAGCTTCTTTAACCCTTGAATCACGTTACCCCCTTTTTCAGTATCAACATCACATTATTGGCGCTCAACTTTCCTGGCATTAGTTTCCAGAACAACCTGTTTAACCTTATCCTTATGTCGTTGCCTGGGCTATCTAGGAAGTCAAACTTTACTAATATCGGCTTAAGCCTTTCTTTCTTCAGATATTTGCCGATGGTATGCAGTGTCTCATTGGGCGTGGTGGAGAAGATATTATTCTTTATAAATAATTCCAATAATCTTCTTAGCCAATAACTTAATATCAATATGGGATTATAACCATTGGGTTCCAGGATAATTACTATTCCGCCATGCTTGAGCCACCAATAGAAGTTATCCAGGGTTCGCCTTACATTGGGCAGGTGATGCAGGAAACAGATTGAGAGGATAACGTTAAAAGAATCATCATTAAAAAGCTCGCTGTTTTCTATATCTTGCCCATAGATAAGGTCAACACCCTTAACAGTTATATCTGGATAGGTTGCTAGAAATACCTTGCCATTATGCCCATTACCGCAACCCGCCTCTAGAATATTACCCTCTATCCTGATAGCATTAGGACGTAACTGGCTTATGACATATTCTATATTCCCCGAGTCTATGTAGGAATAATTGATAAAGAAATTAACTTCTGCCTGTTTGTCTTGATATCTCATTGTATAGTTTATTATAGGCTAATTTTGCTATTGTGTAATTGCCGTCAATATTGCAATGCCCATCTTTTAAGAAGCAATTCTCATCGTTGAAGTAGGCATTGATGTGCGGTATATCCCAGGCCTTGCAGAAGTCCCTTAAATCTAACCTGGGGTTTACCCTATCGGGAAGCTCCAGCACCACAATATTCTTGGCAATCTGTTTCATCGCCAGTATCTCTTCTTTTATCTTGTAAGTATCTATTTCCAAGGGGAATTCCTGTTGGGCGAAGAATTTAATGATTATCCGCGCCAGGTGAGAGTATCTGAATAATATCCAGGAGAGCTTATACCAAAAGTTATCCCAGACTAGAGATCCGTCTTTGGTTACCTTGTGCTTGCCGCTTAGACATAGCGCATCATTAGGCGCTACGCATACCAATACCATATCGGGCTTGTAGAAATCGTGATATGCTCCCAAGAATTTCCGACAGTCCCGCATCTCATATCCTGGTATCCCTGCCTTTATAATATCTACCTCTAACCATTTCTCTAGTTCATATAAAAATGTTTCTTCGTATTCTACGCCCCAGCCATAGGTGAAACTGTCGCCTAGGGCAAGAATCCTGTATCCAGGTAAGGGGATTGGGCCTCCTGTATGTTCATCATCCCTTAGCCCCATGCCGTTGTGCTTTATGGTAAAAGATTCGCCATCGGTTGTCTCAACAGTTTGAGTGATATCTGCTTTTAGCGCATACGTCAGTATATCTGACTTCTCGTAGATATTCTGCCCTTTGGGTATTTTAGGGGCGAGCTTAAATAGCCTAATAAATATTTCTATTATTATCAATAAACTTAGAAATATCATAATGAAATTTTTCCTTTCTCATCTGCTCTAATTTACTTTTATCTATATCTTCGGATAATAAAAACTCAATTATACCTGATGCTTTTTTAACAAATCCATTAATCCATAATTCTCTTTTTCTAATCATTTCCCATGCTTTATCAAATCTTTTTTCCGCCTCTTCAAGTTCTTGATATTTAATTTTCAATTCATCTATAAGTCTATGAGATCTAAAATTTCCCCCAACTTGAATAAGTTCGCATTCATACCATTCATTCCTATCTAAACCAAATCTATGGTGAGTTTTAAATTCTTTAGTTGGATAATTTTTCCCTAAATGAACTCGCATATTGTGAATATGAGCGAATACTTGATGTCGACCAAAGAAATAAATTAAGTAACCTAATTTATTTATTGTCTTCCCTGTGATTTTATTATTAGGAAATTCTTTGCTATATCTTTCCTTGTCTCTTAGCCTTCTTCTTTTCTCTTGTGATGCCGCTATTTCTTTATGTGTATTGTTATATTCTTTGTGCCATATCCTTGTACACTCTTTACAACATTTCCCATAAAAATTATTCAAAGATTTTATTTCTCCACATTTCTTACATTTTCGAGTTTCACTCACTTCTTCCTCGCTATCATAGCTATACCGCTTGAACCCCATCTGCCCTGGTCTCGTTCGTAACATCGCCTCATATCCTCTTTATATCTCTCATGACTTAACCCTAGAAAGTTTATCCAAGCCATCTTATCGAATAATAAAGCTGAGTGCTTATCCATAAAATATTCTGCCTTGATTATCTCTAAGTCATAAACCTTAAGCAAACAATACCACTCCTGAATATATAAACTGTTATGAATTCCTGCCCGCTTGCATCTGAGCCATTGGTAGAAAGGATTATTAAACAATAGGTTCTTCTTAAAGAATGGCGAGGTTACTGTGAATATAAACAGGCCATTCTTCCGTAGGATCCTTGCTACCTGCTTTAGTGCTTTGTCAAGTTCCGGGATATGCTCAAATACGCAGTTGGAGAATATTGTGTCGTAACTATCCGAGGGGATATCTAGGTTAGCTATATCGCCATAATGAGTTCTGTCATCTATGAATTCGGTTACAATATCTATACCATAGACTTTCTTCTTGCCGAATAATAACTTAGTTACATCGCCATTGCCGCAACCGAGATCAAGGATAGGCTCTTTAACCTTTAAGCCTTTGAGGAGCTTGTCCAGTATTTTGAGTTCTATGGATCGCCATATCACATCACCAGGATGCTCATATTTGAAGTTCTTAAAATAGTCTTTCAATTAGTCTCCTTAACCACCGAATCCAATGAAACCACTTGTTGATATACCAACCGAAATTCCCACGCTTATAATAAGGTTTGCACCATTCACAACCATCGTATTCTATGCCGAATATAACACAGTCTCTGGGGTTTAGATATATGCAGGAATGACGAGTCATTTCATCTTCTCCAAAATATTAATCCTATCCTCTAATTGTTTAACTTTCTCTACCAAAACATTATGAGCCTTAATTAAAGAATGGTCTAATCTGGTTGCCCCATATTTTTGATATATTCTTCCGTGTTTCCTTTTTGCGGCAATCCCATTGTAAATTTCTTCTTCGGTCTGGGGGTCATTTTATCTCCTCATATTTTTAAATAAATCTCCAGCAAAACCAAATCCAAACAATGGCATTTTTTATTCCTCGTATTCATACTGGTGCGATAACTTGCAGAATATCCAATGGCCTATCCTCGTATGCACAATCCGTAGCATCAGTTGCCTCAACCATAAAACTCTGCCAATGAAGTAGACTATCAATCCTCTCTTGAGTCCGAAACGCCATTGCAAAAGCCTCTTGTAGTATAGCTCCTGTCCTTTGCCAAATACCTTTCGTCTTTGTTTTGCTGTAAATTCCTTAGTCTCGAATATCGGTTGGTTGTTCATAGTGGATAGGTTGTAGAGGTAGTCTAGTTTACTCGGTCTCAACATCTCTCTATTGACATAGAAAAACCTAGAGTAGCAATCGTATATCTCGGATAGAGATAGCCAACCCTTTGGATCAGCACTACCCTCTTTTCTTAACTGCTCTATAAATCCATTAGCGAATCTTTCGAAACCCATTTAGTTTTATATGCTTTTTAACTTTGCTTGCCAATAAATGCAACATCCTGAAACAAAACATTGCCAATAACAAGGTCATCAACACTACGAAGCAACAAGCGAAAGCACCTAGCATGAATATGAAGCCTTCTCTCATTATCTGTTAGGAGTAGCCTCTATCAACTCCTCCACCCTTCTTAGCGCAGTATCAGGAAATAACTTACATTCTAACTTGCATTTCTTCAAGAAGCCAAACCAATCATCTTCCATTTCTACGGTTGTTTTCTTTTCTTTGACGGCCTCCTCTAGCACATCATAGATTTTATAAGTCTTCCTTCTCTCCTCTTCGCTTAAACCTCTTTGATTTTGGGCATAGGACAAGATGATGTTCTTTATTACCCTAGTCGCCAATTCTATGTTAGATATCTTCTGTGTTTCCGCATCAAGGGTTAGGCCCTCAATGTTTAAATCCAACGATAACAGTTTCATGTTTTCTCCTTTTAATTGTAACCTAGATAATTTGCGTTATTGTAAGGATTACCATCATTTGATGTATCTCTGTAGTAGCCCCTTACCGGCGTTCCATCTGTGCGATAGTATCCATGCACCCAATTGATTTCTGCCTGAGCATTGCTAACCATACCAAACATCAGCGTTGCCATTACTAAAATCAAAATAATCTTTCTCATCTTATTCACCTCCTCTACATTATCAAAGTCGTTGACATATACCCTCTAGAATGCCCACAATCGCTCAAAAATGCCCCAAATTCGCACGAATTACAATTCATTGATAAATACCTCGAACCAATCCTTTTCATCATAGTCTACCTCAATTTCCGCCTTCTTTATCTGCCTATCGTTCTTGTATAAGATACCTTGCCAGGCATCGCAAATTCCTTTGAATAAGTTGGTAGCGTCTGGATGCACCTTGTTCTTGTAGTGCGCTATCACACTTAACTTCAAATCTCCTTCTAGCGGTGGTTTGCCATGATATTGCAAGAAAGTATGCAGCCTCACGCGCTTCTCAAACTCCTTGAACTTGGCAGAGAGGAATGGTCGGCCAGCACGATTGAATATCTTTTCGTTGTCTTTGGAAATCAAGCGGAAATCAAAGGTTAGATATGTCATTCATTCTCCTTTCTTTAGTTTCTCCTGTGATTGTTGGGTGCGGAATAATTCTGGTTGCACATCCCTTTTGCTTTCGTTGAGGATGTGTAAGCCAATCTTCGGCAATACACAATTTCTTAACACCTGTCTTTTGTTAGACAATTTAAAATCTTTCAAATCGTGTAATGCCAAAAATTCTGGTATCTGTGCTTCTCTGATTATTGCTTTGCGTTGTTTTTCTTTTGACGCTTGTCTATTCATTATGCCTATCTGGTAATCCACTTTAATATCACTTATCTTAAAGTTAGCCCAGAAGTAATGGCGGCCTACTGCTTGCGGTGGGTATAGTGGGGCGTAATAACTCTTAGTATTTTCTACACAATATTTGCCCTTGAAGAAATGTTTTAATAGAATAATCTCTTGCCATAAAGATTGGTCTGGATAACGAATAATTCCTTGCCCCTTTAAGAAATGACTACAAACACTATGACTCGGACACGGCGGTGAACTCCATATAAACTCAAACTCCTTAAAGTGGTCTAATAGATACTGGTGTGCGTCCGCCACAATAACCTTATCTTGTGGAAAGAAGTCTTGATAGATTTTGGCTATCTGGGGGTTATTCTCAACTGCGGTAACTTCCACATCTGTCCAGAGTTTGCGGTTGCCACCGATACCTGCGTATAGGTTTAGGACTTTGATAGTTTCTCCTGTGATTGTTGGGGGGCAAGTTTCTCCTCGTGATATGTCCATTTATACCCTCTGGCTGTCCTATAATGGTAATTACACGCATACCAAATACAAACTGGTGGAAGTCCAACAAACCTTCCCGCTTCAGATAAAGAGTGGAATGTTCTTAATAATTTTCCACCTAAGGAATATTGGTTAACCTTCTTATGCTGACGATTTTCTTTCATTTCTATAAAATTACAATTTTTAAAAGTATAATTTTCTTTAGGATTTATCCTATTTATGCTTGGTTTTAATAATAAATATGCTTTATCCCTAAACCATAATTCTTTTATTTGATGAAGAGTTAAAAAATTCTTTATTCCTCTTTTGTAATAGTTGTGGGTTTTATAATTAACCCTGCACAAAATACAATGTAGGTGATACACCCAAGGATATTTTCTATTATATCTCTTATTATATTCTACTCCTTTTGACATAATCTTTCCTTTATTTCGTGTAGACATTTTGTGTGTATTTTATCGGCAATATATTTATCAATAAACTTCTGCTCTTCTGTCAAATCTTCATATAGTTTCTGCGCATTAGAATTAAAATTCTCTGGATGAAGTTTGCTCGTAGCTTCTAAATACCAAATATGTAATTGTTCTGGAGTAATTCTCGGCAACAGCTCACTCTCCATGAGGGAAAGAAGCTGGGCGAGGGCTTTATTTTTACAAATTTCTGTTATTGCAGAAGTAACACAGCCATCTTGCTTATAAGTTGACATTAATACTTTTTCCAATTCGTTAATTATCTCTCTAACTTTATCTTTAAACATTTTGCTCCTTTCTATTGCGATTTATATTTGGCAAAATCTCTATTACATATCATTACACAAATTATATCTTCCCAAAAAAATAGTGTTCCATCTAAATAAATTCCATCACTACGAACCTGAAAAGCATTTTCATCTCCTATGGGAATTTCAATAGTATCATTTCTGGTTTCTACTGTTATACTCAAAGTCAAATCTATTTTATCCATTCTCTCTAACTTTCTCTGGGAACATTAGTTACCTCTCAATACTTTCTCATAGCGCTTTTGGTATTCATCGAATCCCGCCTTGCTCAACTTCTTAAATATCGGCATTAACTTTTTGCCATATCTCTTTTTGAGTTCTTCCCAACAAAACCTGTGTGTTGCCACTTGCCCGATAATCACCCATTCTCTTGGTGTGAATGTTTTGATGTCTTGTCGCCTTATTAGTTCAAAACAAATGTCGTGGGACATATAATAGTTTTTGGCACCCTCAAGATAGGCACCCCAAAGATTGGCACCCCCAAGATTGGCACCCTCAAGATTGGCACCCTCAAGATTGGCACCCCAAAGATAG
>Ga0214473_10006055_pt1 | contig 14470 bp, 9 predicted proteins | sample RVTome_7_FD_203509 | JGI IMG/M metagenome (GOLD analysis project Ga0214473, IMG submission 203509) | Soil microbial communities from uranium-contaminated site in the Upper Colorado River Basin, Wyoming, United States - RVT98D197 | ecosystem: Environmental > Terrestrial > Soil > Contaminated >... | reverse complement strand
GCTGGCGCCCTGCGCCATTCTCATCCGCGCCGTCCGGGGCTGGCTGGGCGTGCACATATCGCTCGCGCCGGCGAAGTGCCGGGCCACGTCGCCCCGCCCGCGCGGGCGAGGTTCTGATAGGCGGTCTGAAGTTGGCGGCCAAGGCCGACCGGCGGAAGCCGGTCCAACGCGCTATCGTCCCGCCGGCGAATAGGGCAGGCCCTGGGCAACGCTCGCGCCCAACCGGCGCCGGACGCCGCGTCGCCGCCCGCTACTTCTCCCGACCCCACAACTGCGCCAGCTCGACGAGCGACTTCACCGCCGTCTCCATCTGCTCCAGGCACGCGAACTCCAGCGGCGAGTGGAAGTTGTGCATGCCGGTCGAGAGGTTCGGCGTCGGCAGGCCCATCTCGCTCAGGCGTGAGCCGTCTGTGCCGCCGCGGATGGAGGCGAACTTCGGCTCGAAGCCGATGCGGCGGAAGGCCTCGGCGGCGAGCTGGACCGCGCGCGGCTCCTTTTCGAGGGCTCCGATCATGTTGCGGTACTGCTTCTTGATCTCGATGTTGATCTTGGCCTTCGGATGCTCGGCCATGAGCGTGTCGGCAATCTTCCGCAGAATCTCGGCCTCGTCGGCCAGGTCGGCGGTCACGAAGCTGCGGAGCAAAACGCGAATCTTGACCTCCGGCACGCCGCCTTCGATCGTGTACGGGTGCAGGAAGCCGTCGCGTTTGGCGGTCGTTTCCGGCGCGAGCCGGTGCCAGGGCATGCGCGTGAGGAACTGCCCCGCCAGGCGGATCGCGTTGACCATCTTCCCGGTCGCCAGGCCGGGGTGAATGTTGACCCCGGTGATCGTGACAATGGCCTGATCGGCGGAAAACGTCTCGTTTTCGAGCTCGCCCTCGGCTTCGCCGTCGAGCGTATACGCGCAGACGGCGTCAACTTTCTTGAGATCAACCTTATCGACGCCGCGGCCGACCTCTTCGTCGCACGTGAACACGACGCGGATCGGAGCGTGCTTGAGCTGCGGGTTGGCCATCAGGTGCGCGACGGCGGTCATAATGACGGCGATGCCGGCCTTGTCGTCGGCCCCCAGGAGCGTCGTACCGTCGGTGGTGATGACCGTCTTGCCCTTCAGCTCGGCCAGGCCCTTCGTCTCGCCGACGCGGATGACCTTGGACGGGTCGCCGGACAGCGTGATGTCGTTCCCGTCGTAGTTGCGAATGATGTTGGGTTGGACGTTCTTGCCGCTGGCCTCCGGTGAGGTGTCCATGTGCGAGAGCCAGGCGATGGTCGGCGCGCCGGGGACGTTGCCGGGAATCGTGCCCATGACGATCCCGTGCTCGCTGACGTTCACCTCCTGAAGCTTGAGCGCGTTCAGCTCCTCGGCCAGCATTTGCCCGAGCGCAAGCTGTCCCGGCGAGCTGGGGTACTTGTCGGTGTCCTCGACGGACGTGGTCTCGACCTTCACATACCGGCAAAAACGATCCAAGAGCGTATCCACAATGCGCCTCCAACTCCTGCACGCCGCGTCCCGCACCCCGTACCCGCCGGTGGCGCGGGCTCGCGGACCAGTTTCGGCAAGGTATCGGCAGACGCCGCGGCGAGCAAATCCGTCACCCACCGCGCGGGCCGGAATAATCGTCCCGCGCTTGCCGCCCCGCGGAGCGCCCGCTAGCCTTACGCCCCGCTGCGGTCATCCGTATCCTCCTGCGGAAGAAGGAACCACGCGTCATGAGTGCTCCGAGCGTCAGCCCAGCGACGGAAAAGAAGAACCCATGGCGGGAGGTCGTCCAGCCCTTCATCGACCTGGTACATGCCCCCCGCGCCCTGTGGGGCATTAATCTCGCGTATGTCATCGAAGGCATGGTGTACTTCGGCGTGCTCGGGTACCTGGCGCTGCACTTCTCCGATTTCATCTTCCGGGGCGTGCCCGAGCCCAACGTCCACGCCCACCACATGGTGATGGTCCTCACGGCCGGCATCACGATCGCGATGTTCTTTCTTGGCTTCGTCGCCGACACCTGGGGCGTCCGGCGCGCCCTCATCCTGGCCTTTATTCTGATGCTCATCGGGCGCGTGCTGATCTCGGGCGGCCCGACGACCTTTGGCTTGAAGCCGTCTGGGCTCTGGTCCGCGCTGCACATCGTCACGATGATCGGCATGCTCTTCGTCGTCATCGGTTACGGCATGTACCAACCGGCCGCTTACGCCGGCGTCCGCCAGTTCACAACCCCTAAGACCGCCGGCATGGCCTTTGCCATGCTGTACGCCCTCATGAACCTCGGCGGCTTCCTGCCCTCGGGTGCGTTCATGCTCCGCGACGAGAAGTGGCTTGGCTTGGGTATTACCGGTGTGTACTGGGTCTACACGGGCTTCACGTTGCTGGCGCTGCTGTGCACGGTGCTCATCCTCTCGCCACAGACCATCCAGAATGCCATCGCCGCAGCCCGGGGGGAAACCGCGCGCCTCAAGGAAGTAGAGGCGCAAACGCAGGGAGCGGCCGCGCCCGCTTCCGAGCCGGTGCTCCCCGCCCCGGAAGTGGTCGAGTCGCCGCGAATCCCGCCGCAGATGTGGCTCATTCTGCTTGGGATTATGGCCGCCATCTACTTCCGTGTGCCGCACCCTTGGCGCTACGTTGTTGGAGCCGTCGTGCTCCTGGCGGCCATCATGGCCGTCGCGCTGCCCGTCGCGCGAACCTGGATCGCGCGCCATCCGCTCGCCGACGCGAAGTTCTTCTTCTTCATCTTTTGCCTCATGCCGGTTCAAACGCTTTTCGCGTATAACTGGCTGATCCTCCCGCAATACATCTCCCGCGCCTACGCGGGCTGGATTGGCGAGTATTTCGAGATTGCATCGAATGCCAATCCCATCCTGATTTTCGTCCTGGTCCCGATCATCGCGGCGCTCACCCAGAAGCGCAAGGTCTACAACATGATGATCCTGGGCACGCTGGTAATGGCCTCCCCCGCGTTTCTGCTCGGGCTGGGTCCCTACCCGTGGGCGCTCTTTGGCTACATCCTAGTCATGACGGTCGGCGAGGCCATGTGGCAACCACGGTTCCTGCAATATGCCGCCGAGATCGCCCCGGAGGGCCGCACCGGTCAGTACATGGGTGTCGCGCAACTCCCCTGGTTCCTCACCAAACTGCTCGTCCCTATGCTCTACTCCGGCGGGATGATCGAGCGCTACTGTCCCGCCGAGGGGCCCAAAGACACCCGCACCATGTGGCTCGTTTTCGCGTGCATTGCGATGATCTCGCCGATCCTGCTCATCCTGGGCAAGACGTGGATTGGCAAAGACTTCAAGACCAAAGCCACCTGACGGCCCACGTGGCCCCACTCGCGATTCGCTGCTTACCCCTGCCTAGGGCCGCAGCAGGATCAGGTTGCCGAGCGACTGCGGGGAATAGCAGGTGCCGCGGGCGCCGGACCAGGAAGAGTACTCGCCGCGGCGGGCGTCGAGGCGCGTTACGTTGAGCCCCCAGATGTGGTTCTCCAGCGCGTCAGGCCCTAGCGACGCCAACGGCAGCGCCAGCTCGATGATCCACGCCTCACGCTGCACCTGCACCGCCACCGCGGCACCGCTTTGCCAGACCTCCGAGTCGCCGATCGGCGGCTCAGTCAGGCACCCGTGCCGGGAGATCAGCACGCCGTTGGGCTTGACCTGCAAGATGTAGATGTCGCTGCTCGTGCCTTCGATCGCAGCACGCGGGTCGAGCAGAATCTCGACCACGTCCTGGCCCCACGGCACCGCGCCGTCCAGAGGTACCCGGTTGTCCGCCCGCCACAGCGGCTGCTCGCCAGGATCGAGCCGACACCGCACCGCGAGATACAGCCGCTCGCGGTCCAAAACAAAGAAGGCCTGCGTCGGCCACGTCGGCCGATCGCTCTGCACGGCCCCCGTGCCGGCCCGCGGCCCCAGCACCAGCCGGAAGTCGCCCGCCGCATTGTTCGACGCCAACGGCCAGTCCGAAAGGTCGCCATCGATGGTCGGCGGGCGCTCCGCCGGTAAGCATACGGCGACCGCCAGCCGCGTCGGTAGAGCGAACGTCCCGAGCGTGCGGGTGTCAAAGTGCAGGTCAAACGGATACGCGCCGTCGGTGTTGTATACCAGCCCCGCCAGCGCGAGCTCGACGGGCGTAACACGCCGCGTGCTCGGTGGCACGGAAACGCTCGGCACCGACGGCTGTTGCCATCCGACCGGCGGGGCGGGCATTCGCCAATCGCCCTCTAGCGGCCGATTCGTCATATTTAGCACGCTGCACCAGGCGCTGGCGCTCAACTCGCTCCCGACAGCGCGCAGGCGAACCCCTTCGACGGACGCGCGGACCCGGGTCGCCTCGTTCATCAGCACGGCCCATTCGGCCTCGCGGGCTGGCCGCGCACCGTCAGCGCTTTGCTCCCCAGCCAGCTCTTGCAGCATCAGCTCCCGCGCCAGCGCGAATGTACGCGCGTCCCGCGGCCACCCGGTCGGCTTGCACTGAAGCAGATGGTCCAGGCAGGCGTCCGTGCCCGCCCAGCGCACAACCTGCTCGGCCAGCGCGCGGGCCAATAGTTGCTTGCCGCGGCGCTCCAGCAGCGTCAGCAGCGCATGATCCTGCAACCCGCGCCGCAGGCGCTTCAGCCGGATCGACGGCACCACTCGATCGTGCAGGCCGAACGGGCGGCCCGGATAAACGAGGCACTCGGCGTACGTCGGCGCCGCGGTCGGCGTCCAGGCTTCGCCAAACTCCGCCGCGTGCTCGATCCACACCGCGGATGACTGGTATCGATACGCCTGCCACGCCAGTGCGGCGGCATCGGTGGGCAGACCCTCGACGCCGACCGCGGCACTGTACGGCGGACGGTCGGGCAGCAGCCAGATCGCGCGGCCGAGCGTCTGCTCGTGTCGCAGCGCCTCGGGTTCATACCACATCCCCGGGGGTGCCCAGATGCCCACGTCGGGCAGTTCAATCGGCGGAGCACTGCGCCATCCGAAGCCCCGCAGCGACCGCGCCGGCAGATGCGCCACCAGCGGCAGCCCCGCCTCGCTCTGCCGCACGATGCTGCCGACCTTTCGTACCCGCTCGACGGCGTCCGCGGTCAATTCCCCGGGCGGACAGAGCCGCACAAAGGCCCGCTCCACCCAGCCGCGTTCGGCAAAGTGTGCGCGGCACTCGGTGAGGTACGCGGCGAGCAACCGGGCGTACGCCGGCGAGGTCAGCGTTCCTTCTTGCTGTGCGCTGGGGTATTCGAGCGACGCCGGTACCGGCCAGTGCGACAGCCCGACCAGATCGGCGAATGCCGCACCACTCAGCCAACCTTCGACCAGGGCGTCGTACGGCGACCACTCGATCTCGACCCGTCGCGCGTCGACCGGACGGAACTTCGGGAACGAGGCCCAGAGGATGGGGTTCGCGCGATGCTCCTGGAGAAGCTGCATCGTCGCGTTCACGAGCCGGACGGCCGGCTGGTGCGGCGGGGCGTCCGGGAGCAGGCGGGTCTGCTCCGCCGTCTCGCGCGGCCACTGGAAGTGCGTGGCCAGCAGATCGCGCGGGTCCACGCGGCAAAGGACCGGTAGCGTGCGCTCGCTGGGCAGTGCCACCGGCCAAACCTGCACGCGAATCTCCAGCGTCGCCAGAGGCGCGGGCGGCGGGAGACCGGGCCACGCCGGCCCCGTTTCCCGACTCCGCCGGATCGTCAAACGACCGGTGTAAGGACCGGGGTCCGTGGTCGGCGGCACGTGCAGGTCCACCCAGACCAACTCACTGCCCGGCCCATCCACGAGCACCGGCCCGCCGCCCTGCGGTGCGTCCCACGGCACCAACACATCCGGGAAGTCCGTGGGCACGGCCGGCCGGCCGGTGTGCTCCGGATACCAGCTTCGGAAATGCGCGACGCGCACCGGCTGAACGCGGTAGAGCGCGACCGCGGCCGACGAGGGGATGGTCCCGCCCGGGCCGCTCAAATCGGATACTTCAACCCGCAGCGGACCCAAAGGCGGGCGCGCGGTCCGCAAGCCCAGTTGAAACGCGACCGTCTCATTGACGGCGGCATCCAGCTCGATTCGCCCACGACTCGCCGAGAAGAGCTCGCTTTCCAACACCGGCGGGGTGTCGACCGCGAGCCATTCCTGACCGTCCACCGCCCACACGGTCAAGGGCGCCTGGCCGGGCGCCAGACATCCCGTGCTGAAGAGCAATAGCGCGGCGCCGCACCCCCACCCGCGCCGCCCGTACCGCCGGTCAACGCCGATCAGCGCGGCTGCGGCCATCCGCGAACCTCGTAGAACTTCGCTGGCGACTCTGGCTGACCCGTGCGCGCCGACAAATAGATCGCCTCCAGCAGCGCCAGCACCGCCAGATGCCGCTCCAACGCCGCGTCCGGTTCGCTTGCTGCGACGGGATGCCGAACCGCGTCCGTGAAGCGCTCCAGCTCCTGGCGGAGAAACACCTCCGTCGCCAGTGGACGCTCCCCGATGAGCTCGCCGGCTGAACCGTACACGGCTACCCGCGTCGGCTCGATCACGACGCTCAGCTCGGCGCCGTGGTGGTGCGTGCTCTGCCCCGGCGGCGACGCGTCCCAGGTCGCCTCCACCACCGCCGTCGTGCCGCCCTCGTAGCGGAGAATCGCCAGCGCGACATCCTCGGTCTCGCGGGGCGTCTCATCCGGCCGGCGTCGCAGCGATCCGATGCTGCCGTAGACGCGTTCCGGCAGCGCACGCACCGCCACGAGCGCCTCCAGCATGGCGTACGCGTCGGTCGCCAGCACGCCGCCCGGACCGTTCGCGCGGCTCGATCGCCAGGATTGCAGCACCGGCCCAGGCGCGCTGACGCGCACGGTCGAAAACAGCGGCTTGAAGCCCTCGCGGCAGCGCAGCGCCCAGCGAACTTCTTCGGCCACCGCGTCCCACCACGACGCCACGCGATAGAGCCCCCGCCGCTGCCGCACCCGCGTGATCAGCTCGGCTCCCTCGGCGAAGCTGCGGGCCAGCGGCGGCAGCCGCCAAATCGGGAGCGGCTTGTCCGCCACGAGCGCGTCCACCTCGAAGGCAGCGCGCGGCGAGACCGCGACCAGCAGGGCCTGCACGCCGGTCTGCGCCGTCATTGCCCGCGCATCATCGAACCACGGCACATCCGGCAGCCCCTCCGGCTGGCGCATGCCGCTCTGCGCTACGATTTGCAGGTCGCGAGCCGCCAGCGCCGGCCTGAGTTGCTGCACGCCCTCGGCGTCGGCGATCAGCCCGGCGCGAACCGGTTCGATGACCTCGGATTCGTGGTCGAGTTCTTCCACGGCGACCATCGGCCACAGCGTAATCTACCGGACCGGCCTGCGGCCACACCATGCCCGGGCTTTTCGAGCGACCGCGGCTGTCGCGGTGCGGGTCGGCCGGTAGAATGGCCCGCGGGCCGGCCGCGCGGCCCAGAAGAGTCCGTCACGAGGACCCACATGCCAGTCGGGATCACCCCATGAATCCAGTCCAACGCGCCGTTGCCGCGACCGACCTGCCGGGCCTGCGGAATCGCGGCAAGGTGCGGGATATCTACGATCTCGGTCACTGCCTGATGATCGTCGCAACCGACCGGATTTCGGCGTTCGACGTTGTGCTGGGTGAGCCGATCCCCGACAAAGGCGTCGTGCTCACGCAGCTCACGCGCTTCTGGCTCGAGACGTTGCCCGCCTGTCAGCCGCATCACCTGGAATACGTCGTCGGCCCCGACCGCCTACCAGCCGGCTACGAAGCGCACCGCACCGAGCTTTGCGGTCGCGCCATGGTCGTCAAGAAAGCCGCCGTTCTGCCTATCGAATGTGTCGTGCGCGGCTATCTCGTCGGCGGCGGCTGGCAGGAATACCAGCGCGTGGGCTCCGTCAGTGGCGTGCCGCTGCCGCGCGGCCTACGGCAGGCCCAGGAGCTGGCCGAGCCGATCTTCACGCCCAGTACCAAGGCCGCCAGTGGTCACGACGAGCCCATTTCGTTCGAGCAAGCGTCCGACCTGACCACGCGGTTCATGCTCGACCTGGGCGCCACGCCCGGCGCCGGCGAAGCGTTGCTGCACGAGAGCCGCCGCCGCGCGCTGGCGATCTACCAGCAGGCGCGCGACTACGCGGTGCAGCGCGGCATCCTCATCGCCGATACGAAGTTCGAGTTCGGCGTGTGGAACAACCAGCTACTGCTGATCGACGAGGTGCTCACGCCCGACTCATCGCGCTTTTGGCCCGCCGACCAGTACGAAGTCGGCCATAACCCACCGAGCTTCGACAAGCAGTTCATTCGAGACTACCTCGAAAGTCTGGGTTGGAACAAGCAGCCCCCGCCGCCGCCGCTCCCCGTAGAGATCATCGCGCAGACCCGGGCGCGGTACCTGGAAGCGTATCGACTGCTCACCGGGCACGAGCTTACGTGATCTGGGGCAACGGTGGCCCGTCCAGCAGTTCCGCGACCAGCGCTGGCGTGATGTCTGCCAGTCGCTCGACCACGCGTATGGCGCCCGCGGCCCGTAGCCGTTCCGCCGGATGCGTGCCGACGTAGCCGATGACTTTCATGCCGGCGGCCAGGCCGGCCGCGATGCCGACCGGGGCATCCTCCACGACAACACAGTCTCGTGGCCGCAGCCCGGCCCGCTCCGCCGCCACCACGAAGATGTCCGGTGCCGGCTTGCCGTTCTGCACATCAAACCCGTTGACCGTGGCCGCAAAGTAGCCCCCCATCCCGGTCTCCTGGAGCACCAGCTCCAGATTCTCCGGCGGTCCGGACGTCCCCACGGCCAAGATGTAGCCGGCCTGGCGCAGCGCCCCGAGCGTCTCGCGCGCGCCAATCGACAGCGGCACGACGCCACGAATCAGCTCGCGATAGACGGCCTCCTTCTCTTCGTCGATCCGCCGAATCTCTTCGGCGGTAACCTGCGGTCCCCAAATCCGACGCACGATCTCACGGCTGGACATGCCAAACGTGTCGGCGAAGGCAGCGTCCGACAGCTCGATTCCGTGCCGGCGAGCCAGCACTTGCCAGCTATGCCGGTGCGCCGGCCCGGACGCGACCAACACGCCGTCCATGTCAAAGATCACGCCTTGGGGCATCGCGCCATTCCTTACCCGGGTCGCACGCTTACCTGGACAATCGGGTTATTCTGGGAGAATCGCTCGCAGGTGCAATGCCGTGCGCGAGCCTGCCACACGGCGCCGCGTTGTGGCGCTACGAGAACCGCCCTACACTGAATCGGATGGACGCTACCGATCCGGTGCCAACGGCCGACGTCGGCCTTCCGCCCATTGTCGCAGTTCGTGACCTTCGCAAGGTGTACGCGCCAGCGGCTCGCGCGGCGCGCCAGACACCGGAACGCGCCAGCGCCGCGGGTAACCGGAACGCGCACGGCGTCGTCGCCCTGGATGGCGTGACGTTCGCCGTGCCCGCGGGCTCCTTCACCGCCATCATGGGCGCCTCGGGCTCCGGGAAGAGCACGCTCTTGCACCTGATTGGCGGGCTGACGCCACCGACGTCCGGAACCGTGCTCGTGGAGGGTGCGAACCTGGGGGAGATGTCCGACCGCCAGCGCACGATCTTTCGCCGGCGACGGTTAGGCATCATCTTTCAGGAGTACAACCTGCTGCCGACCCTGACCGCCCGGGAGAATGTGGCGCTGCCCCTCTTGGTGGACGGCCAACCACCGACGGCGTGGCGCCGCCGCGTCGATGAGCTGCTGGTCGCCATGCACCTCGAACGCCGCGCCGACCACCGGCCGGATGCCCTCTCGGGCGGCGAGCAGCAGCGCGTCGCGATCGCCCGCGCTCTGCTGAACGACCCGGCGATCATCCTGGCCGACGAGCCGACCGGCAACCTCGACTCCAAGCAGTCGCTGGAGCTCTGGAAGCTCATGCGCCGGATTGTCAACGAGCAGGGCAAGACGATTCTCATGGTCACGCATGAGGCCCAGGGGGCGGCGTTCGCCGACCGCGTCCTGATCCTCAAGGACGGCAAGATCGTCGGCACGCTCGAACCGAAAGGCACCGCCGATGCGACACTGGTCGCAACTGGCTACCAGGAACTGGCAGGTTAAGCGCGTTCGCACGGCCGGCGCCGTCCTGGCGATCGCCCTCGGCGTCGCCGCCGTCGTGTGGGTGAGCTGCTGCTACGAATCCGTGCGGCAGACCGTGCTCGAATGGGCCGGCGCCTACGTCGGCCGCAGCCACATCAACATCGAATCGCCGCTCGGCAAGTACAGTCCGTTCGCGCTGCGGCGGGTCGAGGACGTGGCGCGCCTGCCGGAAGTGAAGTTGGTGGTACCGCTCCTCGTGCAGCGCCTGCGCGGCCACGCGCTGCCCCGCAACGAATACGCCCTCGGCACGCGCTACGACCCGTGGACGAGCCCGGAGGTCGATTATTACGGCATCGACCTGGACCTGGAAGCCCACATTCGCGACCACCCGCTCGTCGCCGGCCGCATGCTCCGCCCGGAGGATCGGTACGCCTGCGTCCTGGAAGCCTCGTTTGCCGAGGAAGTGGGGGTCGGCGTTAGCGACTACCTCATCGCGTGGGACGAGGCCGGCGAGAATCAGTACCCCCTCGAAATCGTCGGCCTGACGACCCGGCGGCGGATCGCCCGTTTCCAGCCACCGCTGGCGCTCATGCGCCTGCCGGTGCTCCAGGAAATCAACCACAAGTTCGGGTTCGTCACCTCGGTCGACGTCGCGTTGTACGACGGACATGCCAACGCGGTCCGCGCGGTGACCGCCAAAGTCCGGCAGATTGTTCGCAAGAACAACGCGGGCGCCAACGTGCGCGACGCGCTGGCGCGGATGAAGCAGGTGCAGTACGCGCAGCAGCAGCAGAACGTCGTCCTCGCGTTGCTCAGTTGCGTCGCGATGCTCACGGCTCTCTTCATCATCCTCAGCACGCTGAGCATGGGCATGCTGGAGCGGATCGCGCAATTGGGTCTCATGCGCTGCGTCGGCGTGACCGGGTGGCAACTGGCGCTGCTCGTTTTTCTCGAGGTCATGCCGCTCGGCGCCATCGGCATCGTACTCGGCCTTCCGCTCGGCCTGGGCCTGACCGCGCTGACCGTCTGGCTCGTGCCCGAGTACGTCGGCCAGTTCGCCATCAGCGTCAAGGGCATGGTGCAAGCCGCGGTCGGCGGGCTGCTGACCACGCTGGCGGCGGCTGCGCTCCCCGCGCTGGGTGCGCTGCGCGTCTCCCCGCTGGAGGCCGCCCATCCGCGGGCCCGCCGCTCGCCGCGTGCGCCGCTCTGGGTGGCGCTGATCCTCGGCGGACTGCTGCTGGCGGCGGAAGCGTGGATCGTGGCCAACAAGGTGCAGCGCGACTTCGACTTCGTCTGGTGGTCGGCGACCGCGGTCGTGCTCTTGTATCTCTTCTACGCCCTGGCCGCGCCGCTCTCAGTTTGGCTGCTCGGCTCGCCGGCGGTCATCCTCGTCGCCCGCGCGATCGGCATCCGCACGCGGCTGCTTCAGGACCAGGTGGGCTATGCGGTCTGGCGCTCCGCCGGCATCTGCTGCGGGCTCATGGTCGGTCTCTCCCTCATCGTCACCCTCGTCGTGCTGAACACGAGCTTCAAGGCCGGCTGGCAGTTTCCCCGCCAGTTTCCCGAGGCGTACATCTGGAGCTACGACCAGCTCGACGTGGACACCGCGGAAGCGGCCCGCCGCCTGACCCGCGTGCCCGGCGTCCAGGAGTTCACGCTGGCCAACGCGCTGAACGTCATCGTCGAGGAGAGCACGGCCGCACCGCTGGCCGAGCGGTTCCTGTCGCAGACCTGGTTCCTCGGCACCGAGCCGGACTCCTTCCTCGACCTGGTTAAGCTCGAATTCATCGAGGGTGACGAAGCGACCGCGCGCCAGTTGCTCAGGCAGGGCGGCTACGTCCTGGTCGCCGTCGATTTTGCCCGCAGCCGCCGCAAGGGCCTCGCGGAAGACCCGCAGCGCGGCATCAGCAACACGGTGACGGTGTGGTTCGGCGACCGCGGCGCGCGGCGATTCCGCGTGGCCGGCGTGATCGACTCACCCGCGCTCGACATCGCCGCGGGCTTCTTCCAGGCTGAAAGTGAAGCGCGCGTGGTGGCCGTCGGGTCCGTGATCGGCACGAACGCCGACCTGAAGCGCTATTTCGGCATCGACAGCGTCCGGCTGGTGCTGCTGAATTTCGACCTGCCGCCCGAGCCCCCGCCCCCGGGCTGGCCGCCGCCGCGCGGTTCCCGCGCCGCCGCGGGCCTGGGCCCCCCGGCGTACGATGAACGTATTCCGCTCGAACGGCGCTGGCGCAGCGCGCGGGAGGGCGGATTGCTGGCCGCGCTGCGCCGGCGCCTGGACGCTCCGCAAGCGTACGTCGGGACCGCCAGTGAGCTGAAAGAGCACATCGACGCCGAGCTGACGCGCATGACTTATTTGCTCACCGCGGTGCCGGCCGTCGCGCTGCTCGTCGCGGCGATCGGCGTGGCGAATCTCATGACCGCCAACGTCGCCAGCCGCACGAAGCAGCTTGCGATCCTGCGGGCGGTGGGCGCGACGCGCGGGCAGGTGTTGCGGATGGTCGTGGGCGAGGCACTCGTGCTGGGACTGCTCGGCAGCGGGTTGGGGCTGCTGCTCGGCCTGCACCTGGCGTGGGACGCGACCACCATGACGATCCGGTTCTGGGGCTTTGACGCTCCGCTGGAGATCCCGTGGACGTTCGTGGGCGGCGCCGTGGCGCTGACGGTCGGGCTCTGCATCGTGGCCGGCATCCTCCCCGCGCGGCACGCCTCGCGCACGAACATCATCGCCGCTCTGCACGTGGCGTGACGCGCTGCCCGGCTGTAGAGGCTGAACTGCGCCGATGAGATGGATCGCCGCCTTCACCGCCCTGTGCGGCTTGCTGATCGCCGGCCTTGTCTGGCGCCTCGCGACGGCCGTGCGACACACGCCGCCAACGCGCGCCGTCCGTACCTCGGCGCCAGAAGCAAAAGCACTTGCGGCACCATTGACCGCTCCCGTGAACGACGCGATTGTCGCGGAGCCGGACGGCGCTGCCGAGGCGTGGCCGCCTGCGGCGGCGGACGTGCCGGCGGAGATTCTCGCCCCTGACTTGTCGTCCACACGCCCCGCGATCCAGTGGGCCGACGAGCGACGCGATCAGGCGGTGCTGCGGCAACTGGCGGCGGCGCGCGAGGTGCTGGCCCGCGAGCCGAGCCACCCGCGTGCCCTCGCGGACGAGTATGCGGCGCTGCGCACCTTGCGACGTTGGTGGGAAGCGGCCGACGCGCTGGCGCGCCGGGTTGCGCTGGAACCGGAGAACATCGCGCTACGCTTCGAGTACGCCGAGAGCCTGATCCGTTTGCAGCATTGGACGTCGGCCGTCGATGTCCTGCGAAACGTCGTCTCGCACGACCCTAATCACGCGCCGGCCTGGCACTACCTGGCCGCCGCCCAGCAGGCCCTCGGTCACCTGGAAAACGCCCGCCAAAGCTGGACCCGCGTGATCGAGCTGACTCCGGCCGACCCCACGGCCTACGTCCATCGCGGCGAAGTCTTGCTCGCCCAGCGCGACGGCGTCGCGGCGGCGGCTGACTTCCAGCAGGCACTGCGCCTCGACCCGGCCAACGCGGAGACGGCGCTCAGCCTCTCCCTGGCCTGGAGCGCGGCGGGTGAGCCGGCGGCGGCCGAGCGCGTGCTGCTCGACCTCGTCGCCCGCGCGCCGCGTCACGTGCGGGCCTTGAACCGTCTGGCGGAAATCGCCTGGCAGATTGCGCGGGACGACCCCACGCGTCGGGCCGCACGTCTGGAGGTGGCGATCGCCTGGTGTCGGCGTTCGCTCGAAGTGGACTCCAACCAGCCCGCGGTCCAAACGCTGCTGGAGAAGGCACTCCTGGAACAGAAACAGCCCTGAGCACGGGGGTCTGGGACCGAACGAGGCCCGTGTGCCGCGCGTTTCCACCCCCCGCGGCTTTGGTGCCTCGTCGCCCGGTTGCCTTGTTGCCTGGTTGCCTGCCCTTCGTGCCTGCGTGCCTCCGTGCCTTCGTGCCTTGTGGAATGCCTTCGTGCCTTACGGCTTCGTCAGCAACTCCACAAACGGGTCGAGGTCGAGGGTAGCGCGGGCGTCCCGCTGGGTGGGGTGGGCGTCCTCGCCGGGTGGGGTGGGCGTCCTCGCCCGCCAAACGGCGGGGTGCTCGCGGGCCGGAGGCCCGCACTACCCCTGGGTGCCGTACGCCGTTGACGCGGGGGGGCGCGCGCGTTATGCAGCCGCCATGGCCCGACAAGCTGCGAGCCGTAAGGGCGGCAAGTCCGCCGCCGCACCGACGCCGGCGGCTTCCGTCGCCCGGCCGTCGGCGCTGCTCGACACGCGCATCATCCCGGCGCGCCGGGACTGCGGCGACTGCCTGGACCAGCTCCGCAAGCTGCCCGACGGCTGCGTGGACCTGATCTACATCGACCCGCCGTTCAACAGCAACCGCAACTACGAGGTCTTCTGGGGCGAGCCATCAGAACCCCGACCGCAAGGGAGAGGGTCTCTTCGCCCCTTCGAGGACCGG
>Ga0214473_10006054_pt1 | contig 14472 bp, 14 predicted proteins | sample RVTome_7_FD_203509 | JGI IMG/M metagenome (GOLD analysis project Ga0214473, IMG submission 203509) | Soil microbial communities from uranium-contaminated site in the Upper Colorado River Basin, Wyoming, United States - RVT98D197 | ecosystem: Environmental > Terrestrial > Soil > Contaminated >... | reverse complement strand
CTTGAAACATTCTTTAAAAGCAGGCCGATAAAAAAACTTCCTAAAAGGAATGGCCGAGTATCTATCTTCCGATCAACAGAATAATCAGGGCCGGTACGGAGGCAGCGGGTTACCTTTTGGACAACCCTGATAAAAAGTCCCCTTACTCCGAAGAAAACAGTTAATGCAACTTAATGGGTCAAAATAAGGGGGCAAGGAAAAACCAAAAAATGAAGATGCACCGTAATAAAAGGCTTACGTTTGGAATTCTTATTTTTTGTTTTGCCCTGATGGTTTTTTTACCGCTCACGGCTCACGGGCCGGAGCTAAGCCTTCCCCTTGAAAAGATTCAACAAGTCTCGGATCATTTCGAGGGTACCGTTTTCTTCAATCCGGGGCTTCCACTACCTTCCCCCTCTTCTCCGGGTAACCCGCCCAGTCGAGGTGTTTTGGGGTATCTTTGGCGATGGATTTTCAGCAACGATCGACCCGAATGGCCAGAAATGAAGGATTATATTCCAGGGCCACCTCCAGCGGTTCGTGTTCCCAAGGGAACACTCCGGATCACCCCGGTCGGCCATTCCACTTTCATGATTCAAATGGATGAGGTTAATATTCTGACCGATCCCATCTGGTCGGACCGCTGCAGTCCCGTGTCCTGGGCAGGTCCCAAACGGCATAAGCAGCCCGGCATCCGGTTTGAAGACCTGCCTCCGATTGATGTCGTCCTGGTGTCCCATAACCATTATGATCATCTTGATTTGCCTACGCTCAACCGTCTGGCCGTCAGAGGCACGCCCCGTGCCGTTGTACCCCTCGGAGACCTCGATCTGGTCCGGGAATCGGGAATCTCTAGAGTGGATGAACTCGACTGGTGGCAATCCATCCCGTTGTCTCCATTTATAAAGATAACCCTGGTACCGGCCCGACACTTTTCAGCCCGCACCCCCTGGGACCGCAATAAAACCCTCTGGGGAGGTTTTGTCATCTCAGGACCGGCGGGAAACGTTTACTTTGCCGGGGACACTGGATATGGTCCCCATTTCCGGGAAATTGCCCGCCGTTTTTCACCGATCCGGGTGGCACTCCTTCCTATTTCACCTTTTAGAACACAGAAATCAGAGGATATGACCCCTCCGCATTTTTCCATCGTCCACTTGAGTCCATCTGAGGCCGTTCAGGCCCACATGGATCTGAACACCCCTCTCAGTATAGCGGCTCATTTCCAGGTCTTTCAGCTTGGATGGGATGGATTTGACGATGCCTTGAAAGAACTGGCTTCAGCTTTGAATGAACACCGTCTGGGAAACAACGAATTCATCGCCCCGGCACCAGGCCAAGCCATTGATCTGACCACGGCCGTTGCCGAATCAGGGAGTCCGGAACACCTTCTTAAAATAAGTATGGGTCGATGAACGGATCATGAAGACTTTTCCGATCTATTGTTTGGTTTTTCTCCTCCTGATGATCGGGGTTGGCTATGGTCAGGAATCCCGGGAAGGGGCCAAAATACAGTACCTGATTTCATCAGTCGAAACCCTGAACGGGGCGCAATTCATCCGTAATGGCAAGGTCTATGATGCCAAGATGGCCGGAGATCACCTGCGCCTCAAGCTCAAGGCCGCAGGGAATCGGGTAAAAACAGCCGAAGAATTTATCCGGCGTTGTGCATCTAAGTCTTCCATTTCGGGTCAACCATACCAAATCCGCTTCTCCGATGGGGTGACAATGGAGGCGGAAGTTTTTTTTCGCAACAAACTGAAGGCGTTATCAGAAAAAACCATGCCTTAATTCCCGAAGTATTCCCCGTTTTGATAATATCGGGGGCTGGCGAAGTTCAGCCAGTACACTGGTTCTGTAATTCCTTTGTCCCTCGTCATTCCGGACTCGAACCTGAATCCCGTCTTTTCCCCTGGAGCCCCGCTTTTGAAAGAAACTACACCAGACTTCGGAAGAAAATAAAAGGTATTAAGGGGATCGATGGGCCACTTTAAGCTTATCTTCCTGTGCTCCCTAACCTCTTTTTTTGAAAAAAGACAAGATTTTTAACGATAATTAACAGGTTGGAGTTTTATACCTTCCAGCAAATCAATATAGCCTATCATGATTCCCGTTGCTACCCTTGTTTTATCTTCCTCTTTTCTCCTTGACCGCTCACTCATCTTTTCTTATAATCTTCCCCATCAAAAGAAAATTCTTATCAAAGAATACTTTGGACAACATGGAGTTACTTCAAGCCGCGGTAGGGCGGCTGTGGTGTCTTCCGTACCATTCGGTAGCAGGCATGGAGAAAAAATGGATAGGCGCTAAACCTTTTGTCCGTAGCATTTATCTATAGGATTCTTGTCGTTAACAATTATCTTTTAAAGGAGGGGTACGATGGCGATAGTGGTTATCTCACGGCAGGTAGGAAGTCTAGGGGATGAAATAGCCGCCAAGGTAGCGGAAAGGTTAAACCTCCAACTGATGGATCAGGCTTATGTCCACAATCTGGCCAAGGCATGCGATCCAGAATTCGAAAAGGCGTGCGCCCTTTATGAGACAGAACTTGAGCCCGGTTTTTTCGAAAGGTTCTTTTTTAGCAACGAAGGTTATTCAAGCCTGTTTGAATCCCTTAATCTGGAGCTGGCCAGTCAAGGAAACGTGGTGCTCATAGGAAGGGGAGCTCAGATAGTGCTGAAGGATATCCCTGGGGTATTCAAAACAAGGATTGTCGCCCCAAAGGAGGTCAGAGTAAAGAGGGTGGCGCAGCAGCAGGGTGTCTCTCAAGATGAGGCCACGGATTTCGTGGATCAATATGACACCCTGAGAAGGGCTCTCATCAGAACCCTCTTTGACACGGATCTGAAGGATTGGGACCTTTACGACCTGATCCTCAATACCAAAAATTATACCATAGAGACAGGATCTGAAATCGTCTGCCGCGCCATTGAACTTATCCCCACAACCGGGGAGGAGGAAGCTATCAAGGAGCAGCTTGCCCGCCTTGCCTTTGCCAAGAAGGTTGAAAGCAAGATCAAAAAAAGGATCACCACCTCCCCCTACCGTAACATAGAGGTCACAGCGAAAGACAAGGGTTTGATCACCCTATCCGGCTTTGTGTCCAACCTGATCACCAAGGAGACCGTCAGCCAGATCGCCTTTGAGGTGCAAGGAGTAACAAAGGTTGAAAATAAGCTCAGTATCACCAATTTGAGCTTTTAGGGGGAATGAGGAATAACAAAGGCATACATTTATCCCGGGACCGACATTGCCATCTAAGTCTTTAGAGATTTAATGGGATCTTATCCACACGGCCAAGTCCTGATTACGGATGGCTTTTTCGCCGGATAGGATTTATTTGAGGTTGCCCTTGCCGTTAAGCTAAAAAAAAGTGAAGAGAATCACCCTCAAATTTTTTGAATAAGGGAACAGATATATTTTACCGCATTTTTCCGCCCGTCATATCAATAAATACATCTTTACCCTTTTCCGCAATCGGAGGTCCCGGAGGCATAGACCAGGGTTGCCGGTTCATCTGCCTTTGGTTTCCACTATTTCCGAATCCTCGGGTTTTTCCACCTTGACATCTTCTTTGACCTGTTGTTATCTTACTCCCAATTTATTGGAGGGTGTTGTCCGTGAAAACCGGTATTGTAAAAGACCCAATTTATCTGGAACATATCAGGGGGATTCCTCATGTGGAAAGTCCTCAACGACTGGAAGTGATTTATCAGATGTTGGAAGACCACTTTGCCGACCGGCTGGACTCAATTCCGCCCCGCCCGGCCACCCAGGAAGAACTGGCTTTTATCCATACACCGGAACATATTAAAAAGATAGCCTCTACGGCCGGCAAGTCTTTCGTCTCTTTGGACCCGGACACCCAGACCTCCGCCAAATCCTATGAAGCGGCCCTGATGGCCGCCGGAGGTCTCTTTACACTGATCGATGCCTTGCCGGCCGGGCGGATCGATAATGGCTTTGCCCTGGTCCGGCCTCCGGGTCATCATGCCGAGGGTAACCGGGCCATGGGTTTTTGCCTGTTTAATAACGTGGCCTTGGCCGCCGAGTATGCTCAAAAACACCACGGATTGAAAAAAATTCTGATCGTTGATTGGGACCTCCATCACGGTAACGGGACTCAACGCTCTTTTTGGGACAATGACCAAGTCCTGTATTTTTCCACTCATCAGTATCCTTTTTATCCCGGTACCGGTGGCTTGGGTGAGGTAGGATCACAATCGGCCTATGGATATACGGTCAATTGCCCCCTTTCCAGTGGTTACCAGGATGAAGATTTTGCCCAGATTTTTGAAAGAGTTCTCCTGCCTATCGGCCGTCAATTTAAGCCCGACCTGATCCTGATCTCCGCCGGGTTTGACACGTATTACGAGGACCCCCTTGGGGCCATGTTGGTAACTCCCAAAGGGTTTGCTCGTATGACGCGGATACTCAGGCTATTGGCCGAAGAGGTCTGTGGAGACCGGTTATTACTGGTATTAGAAGGAGGCTATCATCTGGAAGGATTGCATCTTTCCGTTATGGCCGTCTTAAAAGAACTCCTGGGGGAAACCATCCTTACCCGCAAGGAACAACTAGCCGACAATCGTTCCGACCTGCCGATCGTGGAAAAGATCTGGTCTGTTCAACAAAATTTCTGGAAAAGGGATTCCTGATGAAACTTTCCAAACAGGAAGTGGAACATATTGCCTATCTATCCCGATTGCATTTGAGTTCGGAACAAATAGCCGCCATGACCGGTCAGCTCAACGATATTCTGGGATATATGGAAAAATTATCGGAACTTGACACATCCGGGATTGAACCCACAACCCATGCCCTGCACCTGTCCAATGCTTTTCGGGAAGATCAGGTGGTTCCCTCCCTGCCACAGGAGGAAGCCTTAGCCTTGGCCCCTGAGCAGGGGGGCTCGGCCTTTGTGGTGCCCAAGGTGATTTGATGTTGGAAGCATGTTGCCGGATTCAAGATCCATGATGCCGGATAAAAAAGTTCCATTGAAGGAGTTTTTATCATGCAACCTGGATCATGTATCGGTCATCCAGCGTCCAGTATCCAGTATCCGAAATTAAATTAGGAGAACAATGGAGCTTTACGAATTAACCCTTACCAAAGCCCACGAAAAATTAAAAACCAGAACCATCAGTTCCCTGGAACTGACCCGATCGGTTCTGTCTCGAATCACACAGGTTGAACCCAGGGTCGGGGCCTATATTACCCTGACCCCCGAATCGGCCTTGGAACAGGCCCATCAGGCCGATGAAGAAATTTCCCAAGGTCGGATCGGTCCATTGACCGGCATCCCCATGGCCGTCAAGGATTTGATTTCGACCAGGGGGATAAAGACTACCTGTGCCTCGCGGATCCTGGAAAACTATATCCCTCCTTTTAATGCCACGATTATGAACCGGCTGAGAACTGAGGGAATGATTTTGCTCGGCAAAACTAACCTGGACGAATTCGCCATGGGTTCTTCAACGGAAAATTCCGCCTTAAAAACCACCCATAATCCCTGGAACCTAGATTACATCCCCGGGGGGTCCAGCGGCGGTTCGGCTGCGGCCGTGGCCGCCGGAGAATGTCTGGCGGCCATCGGATCGGATACCGGTGGGTCCATTCGTCAACCGGCTTCCCATTGCGGGGTTGTGGGAATGAAGCCCACTTACGGTCGGGTATCACGATTCGGATTGGTGGCCTATGCCTCTTCCCTGGACCAAATTGGACCGATAACCAAAGAGGTTTCTGATTGCGCCCTGTTAATGAATGTTATTGGTGGACATGACCCAAAAGATTCCACGTCGGTCCCTCGGGAGGTGCCGGATTACACCCGTAAATTGCAGAAGGGCGTAAAGGGATTGATCCTGGGAATTCCCAAGGAATACTTTGTGGCCGGGATGGACCCTGAGGTAGAACAGGCGGTTCGAAAGGCCATTGCCATTTTAACCGATCTTGGGGCCGTTTATAGGGAAATTGCCCTTCCCCACACGGAATACGCCATTGCCGTTTACTACATCATTGCCATGGCCGAGGCCAGTTCCAATCTGGCCCGCTATGACGGGGTTAAATATGGATTTCGAGATCCCGGTGAACACCGTCTGATGGAGATGTATCAAAAGACCCGTTCTCAAGGGTTTGGCCCGGAAGTGATCCGGCGGATCATGTTGGGAACGTATGTGTTGTCGGCCGGGTATTACGATGCCTATTATCGAAAGGCCTCCCAGGTGCGGACCCTGATCCATCAGGATTTTCAGAAGGCTTTTGCGACCTGCGATCTGATCATCACCCCGGTGGCCCCTACCCCGGCCTTTCGCCTGGGAGAAAAGGCCTCTGATCCTTTACAGATGTACCTGACCGATATCTTCACCATATCAGCCAACCTGGCCGGTATTCCCGGCCTGTCTCTTCCCTGCGGTTTCAGTGCCCAAGGAATGCCTATCGGATTGCAAATCCTGGGAAACCATTTTGAGGAAGAAAAGATCCTCCAGACTGCCTACGCCTTTGAACAGACCACGGATCATCACCTCCACCGCCCGCCTTTGTAATTTTTTCTCCTTGACCCCACTTCTTGATTTATTCTATATTCTTTTCATCATCTTGAATTACAGCTAACCTCATAAAGAGATAAAATAATTTTTTTCAAAATAAAGAGGGGGAAAAAGCGATGGAAAACGTAGTAATTCTCAGTTGTGTCCGGACTCCCATCGGGAGCTATGGCGGTGCACTTAAAGACATCCCGGTTTACCGGCAGGGGAGTCTGGTCCTTAACGAAGCGGTCAAGCGGGCGAACATCGACCCTGCCTTGATCGAAGATGTGATTATGGGAACTGCTTATCAAAACGGGGAATGTGCCAATGGGGCCCGTATGGCCGTTCTCGACGCCGAATGGCCGGACACGGTCCCGGGTGTGGTCCTGGATCGGCGTTGTTGTTCCGGGTTGGAATCCATCTACTACGGGGCTTTGAAGATTCAGACCGGAGATGCGGACATCGTCATAGCTGGAGGTATGGACAGTATGAGCCAAGCCGAACTCTACATCCCCGGAGACGTCAGATGGGGCCTCGGCGGGAAAAATCATGAAAAATACGGGTTTATGCCTCGGGGGCATGGAGCCCTGGCTATGTGGGGCCTTCCCTTTTATGACCGTATTCAAAGGGCCAGGGTTATGTCTCAGCCTATTGCCCGTTACGGCGAATTGAGCTCCATGATGACCTGGGCCGAAGCCGCCGCCAAAAAAGAGAACATCACCCGGGAGGAAGCCGATCGTTGGGCCCTCCGAAGCCATCAAAGGGCTATTGCCGCTCAGGATGCCGGTAAGTTCGCCCAGGAAATCGTAGCCATTCCCCTCGGTAAAGGGAAAGACGGCCAGTCCCTCTTTTTCGATACCGACGAAGGGCCGAGAAGAGACACCACCTTGGAAAGGCTGGCCAAACTCCGCCCGGTTTATCAGGACGGCGTTTGTACGGCAGGGAACTCCTCGTCCGAAAATGACGGTGCGGCTGTGGTCGTACTGGCCTCAGGAAAAAAGGCCAAAGCCCTCGGGATAAAACCCCTGGCCTATTATCGCTCCTGCGCTGTGGCCGCCACGGATCCGACTCTGACCTATCCGGCGGTCCCGGCCTCGGTTCAAAAGGCCCTCCAAAAGGTCGGCCTGACCATTGACCAGATTGATCTGATCGAAGTGCAGGAGGCCTTCGCCGTTCAGGCCTTGGCGGATGCCCGGCTTTCAGGCCTTAATAACGATGCCATGGATGCCAAGGTCAATGTGAACGGTTCGGGTATTTCCCTCGGGCATCCCATCGGCGCCACGGGGACCATGCGATTGACCACCCTGATCAACGAAATGACCCGCAGAGACTGCCGGTACGGCCTGGAAACCATCTGCGGCGGCGGCGGCCAGGGAATCTGCATGATCATAGAAAGAAAATAAAAAAATAAGGATACAAGGATTCCAGGGTTGAGGATTCGAGGAAATCAAAAGAATAGCATTTTGAGAACAGGGACCGATTTATGAGATTTATCAAAGTCAATATGTCGAATAAGACCTCACGGGTTGAGGAAGTGCCCCAGGCTTATCTCGGTCTGGGTGGGCGCGGTTTGTCCTCGGTGCTGATCAATACCGAAGTGCCTCCTAAATGCGACCCGTTAGGTCCGGAAAATAAAATTATTTTTGCACCGGGGCTTTTAAGCGGAACGAGCCTGGTCAATACCAGCCGGATTTCAGTCGGCGCCAAAAGCCCTTTGACCGGGACCATCAAAGAAAGCAATGCCGGAGGCACGATCGCCGCAGCCCTGGGACGCTTGGGGATTACGGCCATCATTATTGAAGGCCAGGCAGCCGAAGGAGAACTCTATCTTTTACGGATTAATCAAAAAGGACAAGCGTTCCTTTTGCCGGCCGATCAATTTAAAGGGATTCGGACCTATAACCTGGTGGAGAAGCTTCTGGACACCTATGGGAAAAAGACTTCGATCATGTGCATCGGTCCGGCCGGAGAACATCGTCTGAAAGCCGCTTCCATTCAAGGCACGGATATCGATGGACGCCCCTGCCGGGCAGCGGGCCGGGGAGGACTCGGGGCGGTTATGGGGTCCAAGGGTTTGAAGGCCTTGGTAGTGGATCAACGGGGAAACAGTCCCGATGCCATAGCCGATCCGGAGGCCTTCCAGGAAGCGGCCAGGGCCTTTGCCAAAGCAATCAGGGCCTTCCCTCATTCCGGGAAGATCCTGCCCAACTTTGGGACGGCCGGATTGGTAGCCCCGGTGAATGCCATGGGCGCCTTTCCCAGTTATAATGCCACCAAAGGGGTGTTTGAAGATTGGGAAAAAATCAGCGGAGAAACCCTGGCCCGGACCATCAAGGAACGGGGCGGGAATCCCAGCCATCGGGGTTGCACCCAATGCATCATTCGTTGTTCCAATGAGTACGTTGACCGACAAGGGAGGTATGTAACCTCCTCCCTGGAATACGAGACCATCTGGTCTATGGGGGGCATGATCGGGAATGGCGACCTGGATGCCATCGCCCGTCTGGATTTCCTCTGTGACGACATCGGGCTGGATACCATCAGCACCGGGGTGGCTATCGCCGTGGCCATGGAGGCTGGATACAAAAATTTTGGCGATACCCAGGCTGCCATTGAGATGGTGGAAGAAACCGCCCAAGGAACCGAGATGGGTCGAATCCTGGGCAACGGCCCTGTGGCAGTGGGTAAACATTTCAATCACAGCCGGGTCCCGGTAGTCAAAGGTCAGAGTATTTCCGCCTATGACCCGCGGGCCCTGCAGGGGAACGCCGTTACCTATGCCACCACCCCTATGGGTGCCGATCATACCGCCGGAAATCTGGTCGGCCCTTCCATGGCCGGTCGACTCGATCCTCTAAAACCCGACGGCCAGGTCCAAGCCTCGCGAAACACCCAGATTCAGGTGGCTGCTTTGGATTGCACCGGTCTTTGCGTTTTTGCCAATGGCGCCTTATCCACACCGGAGGGGGGTGCGGCTTTTCTTAAGGTGTTGAATGCCAAACTCGGCACCCGGCTTGGTCCTGAAATCATCCCCGAAATGGGAATACGCGTTTTAAAGGCCGAAAAGGATTTTAATCGCCGGGCGGGTTTCACCAATCAGGATGACCGTCTTCCTGAATATTTCTATAAAGAACCCCTGCCGCCACACAATACCGTGGTCATGATTACCGATGAAGAGATGGACAGCACTTTTGATTTCTGAGAAGGGGTCCAGCGGTCGAGGATTGAAGCTCCCTGCAGCAAGCTTCAGAGGGGGGATTGTGGCGCCTTTTCGGAAAACTCAAGGCCCAGAGACCGTCGAGGGGCTCGCTGTTCATGTTCAAGAGGTCAAGGGGAAAAAACAGGGCATTTTATGTTTATGATGAACAGCCCTGCTATTTCACTATCATGATCCGCGCCCAACAGGGATTCACGGCATGGATGCGTGCTTTTCCTCCATGGACCGGGAAACGGTCCCCTTGGTTCAGCAGATCAATCAACTGCTTCCTGCCCGTCACCGGAATCGCTAATTCAAAGGGAACCGGTTTGTCCGCAGCGTTAACGGCCACGATGACACATTCCTCTTGAGTCTGCCTTGCAAAGGAAAATTGTTCGGGTTTGACTAAAAGTTGGCGGTAATTGCCGTATCGCAGGGCCTCGGAATGACGCCGTATATGAGCAAGACGGCTTATAGCTCCGGACAGATCACGGTGCGGGCTGTTGTGGGAAACTTCATACAAATCAAGTCGCGGCCGAAGGGCTTGGTCACTTCTGCTGGTTCTTTTCCCTTCGATGCCCCATTCGCTCCCATAGTAGATCGACGGGATGCCCGGCACCGTAAACAGCAAGCAGTAGAGCGGATAGAGATGGACCGGGTTTTTGAGTTGGCTGGCAACACGATTGACATCGTGGTTATCGGCAAAGGCGTACAGAGACAGATTACGGTAAAGTCCTTCCTCACCAAACTGACGATTCAACGTATAGGCGAGTTCAAAATAATTTTTATCTGCATGGCTTGAATACAAACCCTTGTACCCGACATAGTTGGTGACCGAATCAAGGGTTTCCGGGTTGACCCACTTTCTATAATCGCCGTGAATCACTTCCCCCATCAACCAGAAATCAGTCCTGAGGTTTTTGCAAAAGGCCGATAATTCCTTAAGGAAGGTGAGGTCCAGGCAATCGGCCACGTCCAGTCTCAGGCCATCTATATCAAATTCCCGAATCCATAAATCAACAGCTTGGAGAAGGTAATCCTTGACTGACGAGTTGCTTAGGTTCAGTTTAACCAGGTTATAATGGCCGTTCCAACCTTCATAGGAGAAGGGATCGTTATAGGGACTGCGCTTGTGGAAATTAAGTCCCTTGAACCAGTCGCCATAAGCAGACTGTTCGCGACGTTCCAGAACATCCCTGAATGCCCAAAAGTCTCTCCCAACATGATTAAAAACCCCATCCAGGATGAGTCTAATTCCCTTTTGGTGGAGGATTGAGCTCAGGTCTGATAAGGATTTATTAATTCCCAGACGACGATCAAGACGGAAATAGTCGGCCGTGTCATAACCGTGGGAGGAGGATTCAAATAACGGCCCCAAGTACAGTGCATTCACTCCCAAATTCCGCAAATGCTCCAGCCAGTCGTAGATCAGCTCCAGCCGATGATCGGCCGGAGAGGAAAAGTCATTCTCCGGCGGAGCGCCGCAAAATCCGAGCGGGTAAATGTGATAGAAAACCGAATCATACGCCCAATGTGTCAAATGGTATCTCCTCAACAGTGGATGGTGGTCTGTTATCGAATGGGATAGACCGGCCAGAAGAGTATCAATTATTTTTCCAATACCCCGTCAGAGATATTTTTCGAAAATGAATTAACCTTTGTATCGTCATTCCGGTCCCGCATCAAGTGCAGGATAGACTCCAGCCGGAATTCAGAAACTTTCCATCGCCCGGGAAACCCCTGGACCCCGGCTTTCCCCGGGGAGACGGCTTTAATGGGTTTGGGCTTTTGTTTTTGAGCCCCTTCGAGGGGCTAGTATTTTCAAGCCTCCGGCACTGCCGGAAGTACGGTAACTTAAATTCTTTTGAAAAATATCAGCCCGCCTTTTTCTGCTCTTACAATTCGTCCCTCTTTTTCCAATTGTAACAAATGAACAAAGGTCTCATTGAAGGCTAACCCCTTGTCGAAATCAGGAAGAGCGTCCCCGAAAATCATTTTTGATATTTCGGGGGCCATTTGGGGAGTATTTGAAACAGATTGCCAGGTCAGATCTTTTCGTTCAATGTGATGTTCAATTATTTCTTTCACTCTCCCTTTGAGATTTTTAAAAGGCTCCCCGTGGGCGGGATAGACCGTATGGACCGGTAAAGCACCGATCCGCTCCAGCGACCTGACAAAATTTTCCAGAGGCAGAAATGAGGGACAAGTGAGGTCGGGGCTCAGGTTGGGTGTTATGTGTGGCAAAATACAATCACCGGCCAGAAGAATTTCCTCTTCAGGCAGAAAAAAACAGATATGCCCCCGGGTGTGGCCGGGGGTGAACAAAATGGAAAAGGTCCTCTCGCCGACCTTTATGGATTGTTCGTCGCCCAAAAAAAGATTTGTTGAAAAAGGGGCGGTTGCCATCGTAAAGGCGTCTAAAACCGCGCTGAAGCTATGAATGGCTTTTTCATCCAGTCCGTATTGCCGCCAAAAATGCCCCAGCGTGTCGATCTTTCGCTGATCCCGATGAGCACGGGTTATGGCCTGGAATTCAATCTCTGACAGAAAAATATGGGCGCCGGAGATTTTTTTGATCTGTCCGGCGAACCCGCAGTGATCCACATGGGAATGGGTGATGAATATCCGATCGACATCCTCTATGGAACGCCCGATTCGGGACAAGGCCTTTTGATATAGGGACAAACTGGAAGGCATTAAAGGCCCGGTATCGAAAAGGGCGACCCGCTCCTGGTCAATTGCGGCATAGGTATGGACATAATCAAGCCCAAAGGCCAGGGGGATGCTGATCCGGTATAGCCCCGGGGCGATTTCTTGAATATTAACAGGTTGCTGAAAAAGGCCCATCTACTGCGTTGCCCTCATCCCTCGTCATTGCGACGTACTTCAGTGTACGATTCATTCCTCAGGATTTCTTCGCTAAAAGTCATTGCTCAGTCCCACCCCTCCGGGGCGGGTTCCCGGTTTCAAGCGCCTTGTATCTAGACCTTTTTGAGCAACCCATGAAAAATGAGTTTTCCCCTATCCTGTAGATCGTCAAACCAGCACACCTTTTTGGTGTGGTTTTTGTTATTTTTTCCCACCTCTAAGTCTGGTCATGGAAGCCTTCATGGCCTCTTGACTGTCCTGGGTGGTACGAATCACCCCCATGTGAGATGAGATCATATCCAAAGCCGTCCGCAAATCAACGCGACTGCTCTGATAGACGGCGCGTTTAATCAGTTGAACGACCTTGGTCGGTCCGTCTGCCAGCCGCCGAGCGAATTTATAGGTTTCGTCCATCAGTTGGTCGTCAGGGAAAACCTTGTTGACCATTCCGATGCGTTCCGCCTCCGGTGCGAAAATAAAGTCACCGGTCATAAGAAGCTCCAGGGCTTTGGCTACCCCGACCAGTCTAGGCAAATAGTAGGCCCCGCCGTCTCCCGGAACGAATCCTACTTTAACATACCCTTCGGAAAACCTGGCCGATTCGGCGGCAAAACGAATATCGCACATCAGGGCCATGTCCAGCCCGGCGCCGACGGCCACGCCGTTTAAGGCGGCAATGACCGGTTTATCCGTATCCTCCAGGATCAGAGGGATACGGTGGATCCGTTCCCATAAGTTGCTTTTGTGATCAAAAGCCGTAGGTGCCGTAACAGCTCCGTCTTGAGCCGGCGCAAAATAAGCCCCGGCGCAAAAAGAGTCGCCGCTCCCTGTTAAGACGATGACCTTGACCTCCGGGTCGGTCCGCCATTGTCCCAGCGCATTTGCCCATTGGTCGATCATGTCCATCGAGAATGAATTTTTTCTCTCCGGACAATTCAAGGTAATCGTGGCGATCCCATCCTCTTTCTTAAATAAAATTTCTTGTTTTGCCATAATGTAACCCCCTTTTGGGTTGATGGAACTTCCTCCCACCTACCCGGTTATGGATTGATGGTCCAATAATTCCTCATCATAGTTTAAGGGAAATGGTTCTAATGGTCCGAAAAGCGGAGTAAAGTGAATTGATGTCCTCATCATTCAAATTCGCCAGATTTTCTCCAACGATTTTCTTCAGGCCCAGCATACTCTCTTTTAAGAATTTTATTCCTTTTTCAGTAATGAATATATTAACGACCCGCCGGTCTGTAGCGTCAAATCTCCGTTCAACCAATTCATCTTTCATAAGTCGATCAACGAGGGTGGTCATGTTTTGTTTGGCAATGATCATTTGCTTCCCGATGGCCGACACAGGAAGCGGCCCGCTTCTTTCCAATAACCGAAGGTCTGATTTCTCAATAGTGCCAGCGCCGGGTCTCCGGGATCTCCGTTAAAAAGACGTTTCAGCAATGGAAAGAGTAAAAGAGCACTCTGGGAGATCTCGTCCATTGGTTTTTCTCTAATGATGATTCCTTTGGTTATCCCGTATGATAGTATTTTTTTATTATGGTAATAAATTATTACCTGATTTCGGGTATAAGTCAATCGACTTTAGGGAACGGGGTCAGGTCTTTTTTCTTGGCATCCTGATTTTCGAACCCAATGTCTAAGCCCTCCGGCAGTCCGTCTTGTTTTTTTCCTTGACCCCATCTTGCTTATGGTATACACCTCCATCAAAATGGAAATGTTCATCGTAACAGTTTAAAGATTTAACCAAAGATTTTAATCTTTTCTCTCAATCTTAATGTTGTTTGCGGAGCAATTTATGCTTGGAGCGGGTATTGCACTGCTAACGTCTCTGGCCTGGTCGATCAGCAGTATCATCCTAAAACTGGTTGCTAATAAAATTGATTCCCTGGTAATTAATAC
>Ga0214473_10006053_pt1 | contig 14473 bp, 23 predicted proteins | sample RVTome_7_FD_203509 | JGI IMG/M metagenome (GOLD analysis project Ga0214473, IMG submission 203509) | Soil microbial communities from uranium-contaminated site in the Upper Colorado River Basin, Wyoming, United States - RVT98D197 | ecosystem: Environmental > Terrestrial > Soil > Contaminated >... | reverse complement strand
GATCCCCGCCATACCACCCTCAGAAAACGAAAGGCGGGAGTGGATGGGAGTCGAACCCACCGCGGCCCGCCGAACGACCCGCCGCCGGTTTTGAAGACCGGGGACCACTTCCCCCCGGTCGCGGCCGGCCTGCAAGGTCAGGCATCCGCTGCTTCGACGACAACACCTGCGGCGGATTTGGCGATCCGCTCGACATCGCCTCGCCGCACAAAGACCCGATCGGCGATGGCCGTCGACGGCAGCCGGCCCGCCCGGACCCAGCGCCAGACAGTGACTCTCGATCGGCCGACGATTTGACCGGCCTCCCGGAGGGAGATCAACTCCGAAGGCGGCGTCTCTCGTTTCATGGTCCACCTCCGGGCGCAGTGTAACACGCGTTGCGCGCTGGCGTCAAGTGGGGGTCGTCAAAACCGGCCAGCCGCTCACGTCGCGCGCGCGGCCCGATCGTCTCCCGGGCAGCAGTGCAATCCACGCGCAGGCGCCCTCGTGAGTGGTTGATCACGGGGGCGCCGATTTCGCGCTCCTGGGCCCGCCTGGCTCGTCGTTACAGCGGCAGATCTGCCGCCGGCAGGTAGGCTCTCGCGTCTTCGATCGTAAGAGCCCGCAAGTAGCCGGATAGAGTTCCGAGCGAGCTCCAGCCTCCCTGTTCCTGCAACGGCTTCAAAGGCATGCGATTCTTCATGGCTTCGCAGGCAAAGCCTCTGCGGAAGTCGTGACTCGCTAGCGCGGGCAGGCCTGCCTCGCTGGCCAACGTTCTCCAAATGCAGCTGAGACCGTATCTTGTGAGGGGTCCTCCGGGTGTCGGACCGCCCAGGGAGGTAAACAGGTTGTTGACATCCTGCCGCGCGAAGAGCCGGCGGATCTCCACCCAGGACCGGATTCGCTCGGCAGTCGCGGGGGAGAAGACACAGTACCGCCACCGGCGTCCTTTCCCCAAAACCGCCAGTTTGCAGGCGTCCAGATCTGTCGCCGTCTTGGTGAGGCGGCACAGTTCGGACGCACGTAAGCCAGTATCCAGCAGCAAAGTGACCATCGCCGCATTGCGCACTCCCCGGGGTCTCCCAGTCTCGCAGGCCTGCAGCAGCCGATGCACATCGGGCATGGTCAAGGTTCGCTGGGGACCAGGATCTGCTCTGCGGAGATTCATAGACATGAGTGGATGGGAGAGCTGCCGAGTCGCCCTCAAAAAGGCCCTGATTGCATAGAGACAATTGTGTCGCGTGACCGGGCCCCACGTTGGGCGATCATCCAGGAACTCACGGAATTGCGCGGGGCGAAGGTCCGGAAGCTGGATCCCGCGCCGCTCCAGCCACTTCTCCAAAACATCAACGTATTTGCGGTATTGTTTGACCGTTTCGGGGCTATAGTCCGCGGCTCCGGCGAGCCAGTCGTCGATTCGCGGGTCGATCATGGCTGCATCTCTTCCGGCCAGGCCAAGTCAGCCCAGAGAGCGGCGCCCAGTGCCTCGATATGCTCGAGCTGGCTGAGCCCGCAGGCCTGAGCCAGCTGAAGCAAGAGCTCGCCGGCAGGCACAAGCTGCCGCCGCAGGCTAAACTCCGGCGCCAGCTCCAGCCGCCGGCGGACGTCCGCGATCGCGCGGACGACGTCGCGGCGGGCCAGGTAGTTGGGATCCTCGGCGGGCATGAGCTCGATCTGCAGCTCGACCGTGGGACCCCCCGATGGGGAAGTGACCGGCGTGCCAAACATATTCTGCCTCCTGAGGCAAAAGAGATGCCCCCCTCGGAGACGGGAGACCACAAGCGTTGTCGCCGGTGGACGTCTCCTCAGGGGGCGGCTCAAGTATAAGCGGAACGGGAACACAAAACCGGCGCATTGCCGTGGTCTCCGATTCCACGATACAGCGAGATATTAGGTTGTCAAGGGGGGAGATTCATCCCAGGCGCCGGGTGGCCACCAGGGCCCCGCCGGGCCGGATGACGCTGTAGAAGCGCAGCTGAGCATCGCGCTCCAGAACTCGGTCCGGGTCGACCAGGCTGCAGTTGCAGGCCAAGCACTCCCGAATTTCACCCCGGAGCTGAGCCCCGCAGCCGGGGCAGATCCAGCTCCACCCCGCCAGGGTGCTGGAGTTGCGGGGGGCGTTGGAGGGTCGCACGATAACCCCGCTGGCTAAGATTTCGCCCAGCCGCGCCATGCGCGCCCGCCGGGCCCGATCCTGCCGCTTGGTGTAACTCACACCCCGATTCTACCCTCGGCCTCATCGTCCCGCCAACCGTGGCCGCGGACACGCAAGATCCGCCACCCTCCCGTCCTGGCCGAGTTCACTCCCCGCCAAGGAGGGCAACCAGCATCGGATCGTACACCCGGATCATGACCCCCAGCTTCCGCGGCGCCGGGGTGATCTGCTTCTCCATCCGGATGCGATTGCGCTGCCTTGAGCTGTACTGGGTGATGCCGGTGGTGCCGGTCGCCGGCGAGGGGGTGTTCCCCTCGATGGCATTCAGCGCCGACTCGACGGTGTACTCCCCATCGATCAAGATGACCCCTATCCCTATGGGCATGGCGCGGCCTCCTCTCGTTCAATGTCCACGACGACTTTCGCCAACCACTCGCCGGCCCGCAGCGCCCGATCGGAGAGGCGGCCCTGAGCCAGGAAGCCGGCGACGTACTCGCCCGCGGCCTTCCCCCAGATCTGCCAGAAATGCCAGCGTGCCCACTCGCGCGGATCCGGCGCATCCGGCTTCCGAGCCGGCCGCTCGCCCCACCAGGCGACCGTCTGGCGCACGTCGGGGTCCTTCGCCGCGTCGTCGAGTCTCATTAGAATCTCCGGATTCGCTCTTTCAACTTCTCGACCAGGGCCTCACCATCCACCTCGGTCGAGATGTAGTTCGGCCCGATCTGGATCGTCTGCCCGGCCGCTGCCGGCGCTGCAGCAGCTGCAGGAGCCGCTCGCCCGGGCGGCGTCACTTTGACGTGCTCTGCGGAGGAGACCCCGATCATGAAGTTGTCCCGGTCGAATCCGGGCGGCACGATCATATCCAGGCCATGCTGGCCCGGCACCGGTGGCCCGGTGGGGGTGGTGGGAGGCGTCCAGTCCTTATGCTTCCAGAAAGATCCCGGCGAAAACATCGTGCCCTCGCGGCTGGAGGGCCCCCCCATCCCCCTGGTGATCAGGTCGATGATCACCTGGGCGTTGGCGGTCATTCCGTCCAACGCCACCAGATCGGCATGCAGCTGCCGGAGACCCGCATGCCTCCCCATGTCCGCCTCGGTGGCCCGCTCCTGCTCGGCCGCCCAGCGCAGCAGGACGTCGTAGAACTCCTCCGCATTGGCAGTCGAAACCCCCACCGCTTGAGCGAAGTCGTCCTGGCTCATGCCGTGCAGGCGCAGCAGCTCGACCGCGTCGAAGATCGCGTTGTTGGTCTCCAGCCACACCGCCCCGGCCTCCACCGCCGGCGCAATGAACTTCGCCCAGGCCGTCTTGGCCCGGTTGCCCGCGTCCTCCGAAGCCGCCGCCATGCGGTCGAAGTTGTCGGCGGTCGAGGCGACCGAGCCGCCGAGCCGCTTGGTCGCGTCGTCCAGCAGGGCGGTGCGCTTCTCGGCGTCGGTCAGCTCCTTGACGCTCCTGCCGAGCTTCTCGGCGTAGCCTTTCCAGACCGCGTCCGCATTGGCGGTGAGTCCGGAGGAGATCAGCGCCCGGGAGCTCAGCGTGGTCAGCGCCTGGCTGACATCGCCCATGCTCTCGGCGGTGTCCTTGCCCAGGCGATCGCCCAAGGCTTCGGCTATCATGGCCAGCTGCTCGAACTGCCCCTCCGTGTCGATCACTCCCAGGTTGAGCGTGCGGGTGGCGGCGGCGATCGCATCCATCTCTGAGATCGTCCCGCCCGCGCCCCGCTTCACCGCTTCCACGATCCGGTCCATGGAGAGATCGTAGCTATGGGCCAGGTCCGCCCCGGCCTGTTGCAGCTCGGCGATCTCGGCGCCCTGGTGGGCGAATTCGAAAGCCTTCTTCATGACGACGACCGCCCCGGCGGCAGCCGCCATCATGCCGGCGATCGCCAGGCCTGACTTCTGCACGTCACCTTCGAGCGCCTTCATCTCGCGGGCAGCATCCTTCCCGCCCGTGCCCGTCTTCGAGGAGTGGAGAACAATATCGAGAACCCATCGCTCAGGCATCCTTGCCTCCGTTCACCTTAACTGCGTGTCGATAATGCTCGCCGATCAGGCGCCAAGTGCCTGCGACCAGGAACTCCCACGCGGCCGGGTCATCGGCCCAGGAGCGGTCGGCCAATTCCCGGACCTGATCGGCGTTCACGTGCATCGCCGGATCCTGGCTCTGGCTCCAGATCTCAGCGAAGCAGGCGAAAAAGCGCTGGTTGACCGCCGTGAGGCCATCCGCGATGGCCTGGCGCTCCTCCGAGCTGGACTCCCCATTCTGGCCGGCGAGCTCGTGGACGCGCCGCATGAGCTCGCGGAACTCCGCTCTTGCCGCCGCGTAGGTCTCCAACAGAGCCCGTGGCGGATTGACCCAGACCGAAATGAAATCATCGCCGTAGTCCGGGGCGAGTGGCCGCAGCGCCAGCGGCCGCAGGATCTTGCGGATCGTGATGAACGGGGGCGATTCCTGCTCGGGAGCGTGTCCGGGGACACGTTCCGCCACCGTGGCGAGCTCGGCGTTTTCACTGCACATAGTCGGACCCCTTGGCCGGCAGCCCAGCGGGCGGCAGGCAGCTCTGGATCAAGCGTGTGATCTGACCCGCCTCACGCCGGAACTTGTGCACGAGGGCGATTGCCCGGGCCGGGTTGCCTGCCTGGAGGGCAGCCAGCGCATCCCGCCAGCACTCAAGCTGCTGCCGCAGGCCGTCCTGCAGGTCGGCCATCTCGGGCGGCGCTGGAAGGGCCGCGAGTTGCTCCAGCCGGCTGAGGGCGGCCGAATGGAGCAGGTCCAGCGCAGCGCCTTCCGGGAACCCGGGCCCCCCAAAACTGGCGAGGTCGCCGGCCGTCGCGTTGAGAAGAGCTCCCGCCTGCAGCAGCCATGTGACCGCCGGCGACCGATCACCCTCCAATGGTCCGACGGGCGGGCTTGCCGATCGGCGGCTCATCGGGGCCCTCGCCGGGACCTGGTAATATCCGGCTCGTCGTCCGGCAGCTCGGCGTCGACTCGCCGGGCCGCCCAAACCAGCACGTCCTCGCTCCCTCGCTCGGCCAGATCGAGCGCGTGGCGCCGCTGCTCGAGCTCGCTGCGCATCCGCTGGTCTGATGGGGCCGGCATTTCCAACTCGAGCAGCTGCAGCTTGCGGCGGGCCAGCTCGAGCGAGTAACGAGCCGGCGATAGAGGAAGCTCGCCCCGCCGTCCCAGATTGGCAGAGAGCCGGCTCTCCACTCTTTTTATCACCTGGCCGAGCATGCGGCGCTCGGAGTCGCAGAGCTGTCCGCGCTCCAGGTCGCACAGCGCATCGGCCAGCTCCGGCATCTTCACTCCAAAAATCATTCGCGCCTGGGCGATCGTCTGCGGATAGGCCGGGAAGGTCACCGGCGAGATGTCGCGCAGCTCGACCTCGATCAAGGTGCGGATGGATGAATCGGCCGTATGGGACCAGCTATCCCTCACGACCCGGAACGAGAAGCTCATCTGGTCGACGTCGCCGCGCTCCATGCTGACGATCAGGTCCTGGGCCCAGTGCGTGTCGGGCACCAGGATCTCGATCCCCAGTCCTCGCTGGTCTTCCCACAGCTTGAGGGTTCCAGCCTTGTTGCGGCCGAGCACGTAGTTCGCGTCGTGGTTGAACAGCGCCCGGATGTCGGCCTCGGTGATGGTCTTGGCGAAGGCGCCCTGCTGGATTTTTTCCTGAAAACCTCCCAGGTCCCCGCTCAGGGCGCCAAAGACGGCCGCGTAACCGATGATCCGCCGCTGCTGGCCCGCCCCCTCGACCCGCAACTCCTGGAGTGCAAAATGGCGGCGCTCGATCGCTCCCCTCGCCTGGTCGGTCTCTACTTGCTCTTTCGTCCGGTATGCCATCGTGCGTGTCCTCCTCAGGCTCAGACCTTCTCGGGCCCAGACGTACTTCCGGCTGCCGGCGCAAGATCCGCCTCGGCAATCGCCCGGGCGATCTTCCGAAGGCTGCCAGCGAGCGGCTTGTTCCTCGCAACCCGGGCCCAACGCTTGAGCTCGCTGGCCAGGACTTGCTGCTCGCCGGCCGTCAGCTGGGCGGCCTGGGTGAGGTCGACCGCCGCCGGACCCGTGGCCTCGCCGGTGCGCCGGTGCTGAATCTCGTCCACCGCGAGCCAACCCAACTGCCGCGGGATGCTCGCCCAGGCAGCCGAGGCCGGCAAGAGCCGGGCCAGAGAGACGAGCATGCTCTGGAATAGCCGGAGCCGATCCTCGGGAACGGTGGCCAGATCGAGCAGGGTCTCGGTCATCGGGTCTTGGCCTCCGCATCTCGGAACAAAACCTCGGCCAGCGACATTTGCCTCATGTCAGCCGTCGACACCCGGGTCCGGCTCGAGGGCGTCATGCCCAGCTCGGCCAGGATGCGCAGGATGTTCGCCAGCGCCGCATTGCTGATCGCTATGTACGGGCTGGGCTTGTAGCTCCCGCCAGCCGTCAGGGCGACCAGGCCGTGTTTGCTCAGCAGACGCTTCGCCATGAGCCAGGTAGCCCATTCTTCGGAGAGCGCGGCCAGCACCGTTTGCTCGAGCTCGGTGAGCACGCCGGCGTTGAAGAGCTGGATGGCCAGCCGCTTCCACACCTTCCGCGCGGGCATGGTCAGCGTGCGCGGCATGGGCGGGATCGCCCGCGGCAGTCTGGGCTCGTGCTCGTTCAACGGCCGGTGTCCGGGATTGCCAGCGCGCTTCTTCAGTGCGGTCGGCTTGGGTTTAGGGCCTCTCGTCATCCCTGCCTTCTGATTTCAGAATTGCTCCGCCAATTCGCGGGCGTACGCGGACGTCTGAACCCCGGTCCTCGGGGTCGCCTCGGTGGGAGAAATGCGAGGCCCCATCCCCCCCCGGCTCGACCGAGAAGGGCATGTGCTCCTTGCGCCACGCCGATGCGCTCCGCGCTGCTTCCAGTTCATCCGTGAAGTAGCCCAGGTTGTGCGCAACCCCTGCGCATTGGATGGTCACCTTCCACTTGCCACGCTGGATGTCCCAGTGAACCCCCCGGAATTTCGAGTGTCGACCCGATCGAGACCACCGCCTATGGGCCGGCTGGTTCTGAGCATTCTCCTGGTGTGTCAGCACTCTCAGATTGCTCCGGGTGTGTCAGCACTCTCAGATTGCTCCGGCAGTTGTTCAGCCGATCCCTGTCGACGTGATCGACCTCCAGAGGGTCACCCCGCTCAAGGCCCATCAGCATGCGGTGCATGGTCTGGTCCCGATGCCTGCTCTTGCCCTTCCGCTTCCCCGCGTACACCCGAGCAATGACGTAACCGCGGTTATTCAATCTCCAGCTCCGAGCGCAGACCCACCCGGCATCCTGCTCGTCAACCAACGCCCACACGATCCGGCCTCGGCCGGCCCGCACCGGGATCCTGGGCATCAGCGCGGACCCCCTGGGCCGTGTCCCCGGACACGCCTGGCCCCGTGATGGGCGCCAACGCCGAGATGGATCGCGTGACCCGCAGAAAACGAATAAGGCCGGCCCGCACAACGATCGTCAGGTCCCCGTAGCCACACTCGAGCAATCTGGCCAACTCGACGGCCGCGAGCTGCATCTGCCCGGGAGTGAGCAGGTCGGAGAGCGCCGGCGGGCTCATACCTGGTCGAGGGCCCTGACCCCGAGTAGGCGGATGTACTCTGGCCATCCCTGCTGCAGCGCCTGCAGGCCAGCTTCGAGCTCCCGGATCTCACCCTCGAGCTCCCGGCGGTCCTGCGGATCCACGCCCATGGGCCCAGCCAAAGCGGCTCGCAGGTGGTGCAGATCTCGCACAAGTTCGATAACCCGCAGCATGCGTTCATTCTACACTACCCTACGCTTCCATTAAAGCATCCGCGTCGGCAGCTGTATCGACTTCTTGCTCCATCTCGATGGCCAGCTCGCCCAAGATGCGGTCGCATTCGTCGACGATCGCCTGGAACCGCTCGCGCTGCTCCGGCCGGGCGAGCTCCGCCTGGAAGTCCTCCAGCAGCTTGATCTCGGTCTGGATGTTCCGCCGGCGATCTCGCTGCAGCCCGCGTTCAGCCAGCTCGGCGCGCAGACTGGCCAGGTCGTCCTCCGGATCCAGGTGGGCGGTGTGCTGCTCGAAGGCCCACCCGAAGGGCCGATCGCCCAGCCTGGCTTCCAGGTCGCGCCAGGCGGCCAGCTGCCGGCGCAGCCGGTCGAAGCTGCCGTCCATCTCAGGATCAAAGTCGTCCATCATCGCCTGCCTCTTGCCGTCCCTTCCAATGCGGGACGAACTCGACCAACTGGATCGGGTGCGGCGCCTTGCGTTTCCAGATCCTGCTCTGGAGCTGATAGTCTTCTGAGGCCAGCCACGCGCCGACGTCGTCGATCGTGCAGCGCTGTTTTCGCAGCTCTCTCACTGCCTCTTCGGCTTTCTGCTTGCTCGTCGGAGCGCACAGCTTGGAGACCTGCGAGGCGAAATTCTGGGAATTTCGACGAACAGGTCGTCTGAAAGATGGGCCGTCGTCTGGCCCATGCCTTGTCTCTTCGTTGGTCTCTTCAAGAGATTCTTTCTTTGTGTAGTCTGAGACTACAGGGGGGGGTGTAGTCGTAGACCACCGGTACCTGTAGTCTGAGACTACAGGTACCAGATCGTCCGCCTGCTGCACTCGCTTGGCCACCTCGACCGCCTCGACCGGTTTGACAGAGTAGATTCGGGTCTGGGCCCTGGGGTGCTCGCCACAATCCAGGATATAGCCCGCATCCACCAGCGCCCTGAGGCAGTCCTGGATTGTCACCCGGTTGACCCCAAGGCTCTTGCCGATCTGGCCGGCTGATTCCCAGCACAGCTCGAGCTGGCCCTGGCAGCGCCGGTGGACCCGCCCGTAGACGGCCGCAGCGACCAGCGGGCTGATCTTCCGGGTCTCGGAGCCACGCCGGCGCTGGAGGTCTCCAGCATCCCTGAAGCGACGCAGGACCTCGTCAAATAGGGCGGTGAAGCCGGAAAGCTCCCCGAACAGCTGGGCGCTCACGGCGGCTCAATCTCCTGCGCCATGCGATCTTCCAGGAAGGCCTGCCACATCTGGGCCGGGCGGATCCTGGAGCCGCGGTCGACCATGCGCTCACGCAGCCTGGCGGCACCGCCTGCCTGCAGCCATTCCACGAGCTCGCTCGGGGTCGATCCCTCCATCTCGATCTGGGGGATGACCTCCAGGATGTCGCGGTTCTGTTGCGAGAGTTCGCAGACGCCGGCGAAGACCTCTGCCATGGATGGCGCGATCTCACTCACGTCCCGTTCCCTTCTGACCGGCGTGCAATGATGGCGGCCGGGGAAGCCGCCCTACTGACCCCCCCGGCCTGCGGAATCGCCATGGTCACGCTCGCTCGCTGTCCGCTTGGTCGCGCAGATCCTTGAGCATGAGTGCCCGCATCTGCGGCGAATGCGGCTCGGAGTCCTCGGAGACAACCGGGTGGAGGAGCTCCTCCTCCTTGGCCTCCCGCGCGAACAACCGCTCGAGCCAGGTACTAAACTGCCCCATCAGGGTGCCTGGCATCTCGGGCACCTTTGCCCCGAGAGCACGACATCGATCCTGCGACCTGCGGATGGCGGGCAGCATGGCATCCGCACGCCGGCGGAGGGCGGGCTTTAGGTTGTGGTTGCGGGCTTCGTTGGCCCGGGCGTCCGCGGCAATCCAGCTCGCAATATCGGCCTCGGCGTCGCTGACGGCGTCCAGCTTCAACTGCTCGATCCGCGTGAGCTTCGGTGGCAGGCCGATCGCCTCGGGGACGGTCTGCCCCCAGTAGGCCCATGCGACCTCCAGGCCATAGCCCAATGGGCCAGGCACCCCGACAGACGGACTGCCTCCGAGGGCAGCCATCCGCAGCACGAACGCCCGCCACCGGGCCAGGCGCTCCCCGAGCTCCAGGCAGGTGTCGATCACGGGCTGGCGCTCACCGGCTTCTTCCGCGCGCAGGGCGAGCAGTTGGTCCTCGCGCTCCTGCAACCTCTCCGCCACGAGATCCTGCTGCGCTGCGGAGATCTGAGGGCCGATCGCAATCAAGGCATCCTCGAGGCCCTTGATCGACTCCCGCACCGGCATCAGGCGGCTGGACGTGCCGGGCACCGCCAGGTCCGCTGTGGAGATCTGCGCCCTCGCTTCCGCCAGCTGCTGCTCCAGGCTCGCCTGCTGCTCCAGGAGCGAGGGAAGCCGAGCGCCTATGTCGGTAGGGGTGGATGTCTTTTTTGCCATGCTGCCTCCTTCGAAGGAGCCCGAGCTCCTCTGGCCTTGAGGCCACCGCTACTCTCGCACACTTTCGGGGGCAGAAATAGTGCACCAGGACTTACTGCATTAAGTGCCCCTGTGGATCCGGGCCCAGGTGCGGTCCTCGTCCTTGAGCTCTCTAGCCCGGATCCTGTTCCTTTCCCGCCACGCGCTCTTCACTTCGCCGCGGTCTCGGCCCATCCTGAGCTCTTGCCTGGCCCAGGCATCGTCCTCGTTTCGGGGCCGGCCGGCTGGATGGTCGGGCGCGGCCCTGACTGGTTTGCCGGCAGGCCGATCCCTCCCGGCGAGCTCCGCCAGCAGCGACCAGACGTACTCCCCGAGCGGATCCCGGATGTGTGCGGTGGATGCCAAGATCACATCGACCGTCTGCCCGGGTGCGGCCAGGAGTCGCAGGTCCAGGAACTCCGCGTGGTCCCCGGGCACGGCCACCACGTGCAGGTCGAGCGCAGCTGGCAGCGGAAACCGCGGATCACGCGTCCCTTCGACGGCCTCGACCTGAAGATCGTCCAGGCCGAGATCCGGATTGAAATCGCACAAAATGTCCATCGACATGCGAGCGTGCAGCCAGTTGGCGAGATCCCGAGGGGTGGTCCCCTGAATGCGAACGTGCGGCCTTCCTTGGCTGGCGTTGCTCATCCGCTTCATGGGCGCCTCCGGAAGCGAACGGGCCGCCCGCAATGGCGCAGACGGCCCGGAGATGGTATTCTTCGTTGCCGTGTGCTGCGCCGCACCGGCCACCGCCGGGAGCCTCAACCGCTCGCCGGCGTTTTCCTTGAGTCAATCTATCACCGGGCGCGCGCTGCGCATAGGATGGGACCGCACCATTCCTTCGACCCGCAGGCCGTGCGAGAACCCGCCCCAAACCGCCGCCTCCCTTAACACATTCCCTGCGCCAGACCCCGAATCCCCCTGTGGGATAGATCGTTATCCTACAGACACCGCGCCATGGCTCGAGGGGCTCCGCGGCAGGCTGAACGCCGGTCCTGCTGGGAACGCGTGGCCCGCAGGTCAGGCCGGCGGGTGTGTCCGCGGACACGCGGCCTGGGTGGGTCGACCCTCCGAGCGGCGGCGAGGCTCCAGCACGCGCGCGCGTCACCGTTCCACCCGCTGCGAAGCATCCATCTGGCCACGTTCTGGCTTTCCCTCCTGGAGGGCCACGGCCGCCAGGAAGTCGTCCAGGTCCAGATCCAGCTGATACCGCTGAAACGACCGGAAGTCGCGCCATCGCCCGGCTGCCATCACCAACGCGGTGGGGAGTCCCCGCCGGGTGTGAAAGTGGGCGAAGCCGCGCCGGCAGCTGTGTGGACTGAAGCGCGGGACGCCGGCGAGCTGGCCCCAGCGCCGGCAAATGCCGCGCCAGCCGGCCTCCGTGAGGCCCTGGCCGCGTGTGCGGCCGCCGATCCCGATCCAGAGCGCATCGGTGTGCCTGGCATGTTGGGATCGAATGTGATCCAGATAGTGCCTGACCGCCAGCTGGGCCTCGGGAGGGAAGGGCGCATCTTCGCGCCTGCCGGACTTGGCGCTGCGCACATACAGTTTCGATTCCGCGAAGTTCAGATCACCGACCTGGAGACCCACGAGCTCGCGGCAACGCAGGGCGGAGTGGAACGAAGTCAAAAGCATGGCCCAATCCCGACCGCCAATGTCGGAAACGGCGGATCGGGCCCGGTCCAGGGCCGAGAGATCCTCTGGGCGGAGCACGAACCCTTTCTGCGCTTCCACCCGATGGAGCGTCTGCAGCTGGAGGGGATGGCCTTTGATGCCGGCCCATTGGAGGATCTTCCGGACCGCCGATTGGCACTGTTTGGCAGCCGAATAGCCCCAGCCGCGCTCCTGGATGAACTCGAGGAACTGCGCCCAGGTGAGCTGCTCCAACCCTATCCGGTGCTTCTTCAGCCAGGGTCCAAGGTAGCGCTCCAGGTGCTTGCGGTACTGGCGCTTGGTGAGCTCTGATGCCTGCACCTCGGCGAGGAAGCGGGCGACCTGCAGCGGCCTTGCTCTGGGCCGTCGTGTGGCCATATCAGCCGGGCGGCCGTCGGATGGGATCCGGCAGAATTGCCGCCTCGAGCGGGGCCTGGTGCGCCGCCGGGCGGTCGCCTTCGGGCACCTGGCGCCGGCGCAGCTCCTCGTCGGCCAGGCCGCGTACAATGAGCAGCGCGGCTTGCTCGCGTGGCTCACGCCGCTCGCGTTGGGCGACGCCGATCAGGCGCTCGAGCTCGGGTTCTGAGAGGATCACAGTGATTCGTGGCATGCTGCCCTCCCGCAAAGAACGATGGACCGATCGTAGAGTAGCCCACTTGCGGGATAGAACAGGGGCAATCGTTGGATAGCCTTGGGGTAGCCCCGCCTAGCCCTTTTTGATGTGCCCGTGTCTCCTTAGCCAGCGCACATCCGCTTTGATGCTGTCGACACCGACGGTGCCGATCTTCTGGGTGATCTCCAGTTGGGTTAGGCCTTGGGCCAGCAAATCCTTCACCCGCATACGTCTCTTGAGAACATCCGGATCTCCCCGTCGCAGGGTGATCGGTGGGCCCGAGGGAACCTCACCGGCTGTCGCCTGCGTTTCCGATTGATCTGCCTCGGGCCAGATGCGGGCCTGGTTCAGCCGGAAAAAGAGCGCGGGGATCAGCTGCTCCCTCATGTAGGCCGTCACGGCCTTGTGGCAGAAGCTGGGGACCTCGATTCTCAGCTCGGAGCGGCCCTCCGAGAGTTTCAGGACCCGCACCATGCCAAGCTCGCCCAGCTCGCCCGCCAGGGTGGGCTGGCTCAGTTGGAAGCGCATGCTCCCCGGCGTCTCGGCCTGGATGCGGTGATCAACCATGCCTTTCGGTTGATCGGTCAGGCCCAGATCGACGGCCGCGGCGAGGACGTCGTAAGCCACAGTGAGTTCCCAGGTTCCGAGGATCATGCTCGCACTCTCCCTTCTCAAACACAACGAGCCGCCGGCGGCGATCGCTGGCGGCCCGTCCATGCTATACTTCGGCCGTCAGCGCGATAGGCGCGCGCTGGCCATCGCCCCGGGCGTTTCCAGGCGCCGCGGGGCTTTTCCTTCGATGTCATTTTAGCACTGGCCAACCCCCGACATCAGAGTCACCGATCACTTCCCCTCCTGCAGCCAGTGGTCGACCGGCCCATGCAGTTCGTGAGCCTGGCGCAGATCATCATCGACGATGCGCGCGTAGCGCCTGGTCATCTCCAAGCTGGTGTGGCCGAGCAGTGCCTGGACGTGCAGCACACCCATCCCCGAACGCAGGGAAGCCGTGGCGAAGAATCGGCGCAGATCGTGAGGGGAGAACTTCAGCCCCGTCCGCTCCTGGAGCCGGCGAAAGAGATGCCGGATCCCATCCCGGGAGAGACGACCCTGCTGGCCACGCCACAAGGGGGCTGAAGACTCATTGGGCACCGTGCGCCGGTAGCGCAGCAGTGCCCGTCGGGTCTCGATGCCGACGATGACTGTGCGGGCCTTGCGACCCTTGCCGCGCCGGATTCTCACGCAGCCCGTGTCGATGTCGACGTCGTCCCAATTGAGCGCCGCCGCCTCGCTCACTCGGGCGCCGGTGTCAGCCAGGAAGAGCAGCAGCGCCTTGTCGCGGGGTCCCCGGCAGGCGTTCATCAGCGCGGTCAGCTCCGCCGGCGAGGGCAGCCGCATGATCTTCTGCTCGGGTCTCGGCATATCGATCACGAACGCCGGCGTCCCCCACTCGCGGGTGCAGAAGCGGGTGAAAGCCTTGACGCCCTGGGCGTGGATCCGGACCGTTGCCTCTGAGATCCCCCGGTCGCGCGCCTGGCTCAAGTACAGCCGCACGTGCGCCCCGCTGATCTCCTCCGGATCCGACACTCCCTGCGCGATCAGCCACGTGACGAAGTCGCCGGCAGTGCGCTGGTAGAACTCGAGCGTCCGGTCGGCGACCAGCGACGCGCGCTTGGCGAGATAGAAATCCTGGAGGGCATCGGAACATCTGTGGCGGGTTGAGGTGATCAGGCGCATGTCGGGCATGGGGTCACTCATCCCCACGATAGCCCGATTGCCGGATAGAACGAGGATAGTCTTTGGATAGCCTTTGGATAACCGAGGCTCGCCAAAGGAAAGGCGGGAGTGGATGGGAGTCGAACCCACCGCGGCCCGCCGAAC
>Ga0214473_10006052_pt1 | contig 14473 bp, 14 predicted proteins | sample RVTome_7_FD_203509 | JGI IMG/M metagenome (GOLD analysis project Ga0214473, IMG submission 203509) | Soil microbial communities from uranium-contaminated site in the Upper Colorado River Basin, Wyoming, United States - RVT98D197 | ecosystem: Environmental > Terrestrial > Soil > Contaminated >... | reverse complement strand
TCGATAAAACTCATTACGACGCCATTATAGCCCCGGGCTATACTGATGAAGCATTCGATATCTTTAAACGTAAGAAGAGCTTGCGTCTTCTATCGTTACCCGTTCTGTCGCAGCAAGGCAAAACAGGGAATATCGACCTGCGACCTATCAGCGGCGGCTTTATGGTGCAAGAGCAGGACTATTACACTGAAGAAGAGTTTAAACCGAAGACGGTGTCCAAACGCGAGCCGACAAAGGACGAGATGCGCGATATGCTTTTTGCCTGGAGAGCCGTCAAACACATCAAGTCGAATGGCATCGTCCTGGCTAAAGACAATACCTTGCTCGGTATGGGCACGGGGCAACCTAACCGGGTGGTCAGCGTTGAACTGTCGTTGAAGAGAGCCGGGAAAGCCGCCAAAGGCAGCGTTCTGGCCTCCGACGCCATGATTCCTTTTCCGGACACTGTCGAGGTGGCAGCACAGGGCGGAGTAACCGCGGTAATTCAGACCGGCGGTTCGGTAAGAGATAAAGAGGTCATCGCCGCCGCCGATAAATACAACATGGCTATGGTATTTACCGGTATACGGCATTTCAGACACTAAGGCTAGAATACATATAACCGAATAAGCATATGTGTGAGAAGATTAAGTATTGGATGGCTTGTCGTGGAGAGTGTTTTACGCGGTATGTCTGGCACAAGCATCATTTCTCCCTTAAAGTGTCGCAAAGCCGCTGGGGATTTATGCAAGTTTTAGTCACTGCCGATATGGGAGCCCTCGCCATTGCTATATCTTCCCTTGCCCTTTGGCTATCAGCTCAAGGTGAAACAGTTAGATTAATAGGATTAATACTGTTAATTATTTTTTCAGCATCATTCTTGGGAGCTGTTTTCCTTACATTTTGTTTATTCTTCTATTTTACACATAAGCCAATACAGCCTAGTAGTGATGAGAGTTTACAAGAGATAAGACAGGCAGTAGGTAAATCAATTCCTGAAAAACTCAACAAAATAGAGGGTTCTATATCCAAAATAAATGAGACTCTAAAAAAGAGGAGATGAATTGGATACCCGAGGCTAAAGCCTCAGAGCTACACGTTTAATATTAACGGATAAGTTGATGCGCAGGAATTGGATAAATGGCTAAGACCAAACAAATGATGATAATCGATAAAGACACCGTCGGCGTTACCAGACAGAAAATAGCCGACCCCAAAAAGTTAAGCCAGGCTGTCAAAGATGTGAAGAAAATGCTGGAGATAAAAGAAGCCCTTCTGTGGCGGTCTGAGGGGATGACTCCCTGCTGCGGCTCTCTAGCCAATATATCCGCCTGTCTCACCCGTGAAGTCAACATCCTGGAAACTACCCTGTCGGCGCTGGAAACCGGTAATACAGCACGAGCTGCCGACTTGCTGCAAGAGTACATCAGTGTATTAGAGACGGGCTGCGAATCCAGCCAGCCGAACTACTGCTGACAATGCAGAGACAGGTCTTCAGACCTGCCCGAATGCTGTCGGGCCGACCTGAAGGTCGGCCCCTACATTTTGAGGTCAATTACATGTAGTGGTGAGGCTTCGGCTTCAGCCCCGCCCAACTTCTCTCCCAGCCTACAACACCAAAAGGTCGTCCTTGCAACCATTGTGCTATAATTTTGAGGCAAACCGATAGCAGACGAGTACTTCCGCTGGAGGTTACCATACTATGGTTACTGGAGAGAAAAAGAGAGCCATACGCCGCCTAAAATCGATGTACCCGCTTCGGGCTAAAGTAAATGAGTCTTACCTTAAGGGCACTGAAGCGCTGAAATCAGGCAAACCCGTGGTCTGGGGCATGCTGAACTATTACTATGGTGACTCGGTACTCAAGGCAATGGACATAGAAGTGGTCTACCCCGAGAACTACGGAGCTGCCCTGGCAGCCTTCGGGGTCGCTCAGACATACCTGGACATAGCTGATGCCGATGGCTTCCCTACACACCTGTGTGGTTACAGCCGGGCTAACATCGGCTATGCATCTAGAATGATGAAGGAGCTGGGTGGTGAAATACCACCGGATGCCCCGCTCGGCGGCATGCCCAAACCGGTATTCCTCATGTCCTCAACCGCTGTCTGTGATGCCAGGTACAAGTGGTTCCAGGCGCTGGGTCAGTACATGGATGCGCCGGTATGGACATTTGAAGCTCCCGTTCCCGGCCTGAAGGAATTCTTCATGGAAGGCACCTATGAGCGAATGGTTGACATGGGAGTCACGCACCTCAGGGACTTCATTGCCTTCGTAGAACGCATAACGGGCAAGAAAATGGACCGGAATAAGTTCAGTGAAACGGTTGATCTGATTATAGAGATAAACCGCGTTATGCATGATATCAACCAACTGCGCAAGGTCAAGCCCTGTCCTATGCACAGCCGGGATTTCTGGAGCGCCATGACACCGGCATTAATGCTGATGGGCGATATCAAAGACTCTTTGAAGTGTTATTACGACCTGTACAACGAGGTTAAAGAGCTGGCGGATAACCACATTGGAGCTGTCGAGAATGAGAAATATCGGATGGTATTCGCCGAGCTACCCCCATGGCATAGCCTAAAGCTATTCGATAGATTGGCTGAGAGGGGTTGGAACTTCGTCATTGAGAGCGTCGGCTACCACCCGCCTATCCCTATGGACCTGAGCGGCGTCAAAGACCCCGTGGAAAAAATCACCAGGTTCAGCTTACAGAAATTCCTCGGCCTGTATAGAGACGCCAAAGAGCATAACGTCACCGAGGGTGCCCTGGCCTATCCCTACTTGAAGTATGTCCGTGAATGGAAATGCGATGGGGCACTTCTGCACCCGCTCATCAGCTGCCGCAGCGCCTCCACACACCTGCCTTATGTGGCTAACATGCTGCTGGAGCTGGTGAAAGTGCCTTCGCTGACAATCGAAGGAGACATCGTGGACCTCAGGTTATTCGACATGGAGGGCGCCCTGGCCAAAGCGGAGCCGTTCGAGGAAACCATGGAGCACTACCGGCAAATCAGGAAACAGGAAGGCTTTGACTGGTGAGGAGGGAAGACAGATGCATACGCTCATAAAAGCGGCAGTAAGATTAGTAATAATATTGATATCTATTCAATTGCTGATTTTCTTCGCAAATAATATTGCTAGCATCGTAGAATTTTCACATATTGGCTCAGGCTTTGAACTTTATCCCGGCTTGGCTGTCGTAATCGGCTTTATACTGATAGGTGCCCTGATTTTGTACATCTTCTGGAGAAAAACCGATTGGCTGGTTGGTAAGCTAGCCGGCGATATTAATGAGAATGAGCTAGTCATTAGCACGAGCAATGTGGACCTGATAAACGTCGTCATGCGAATAATTGGAATGTTTCTGATTCTAATTTCTATACCCAAACTGGCTGGTCTAATTGTTTACCGCGGCGTTATAGTAAATGTATATCAGGATATTGGATTTTCTACAAACGCTACAGCGGACGAGATACAGGCTTGGATAACTGTGATTGGCACCATCTTAATTGGAATTTGGTTAGTACTGGGTGGCACAGGGATATTCAACTTTTTCAATAAAATATGGAAATATATAAAAAACACGGAATGAACTGATATTGGTTTCTTATGAATTCAGGCAATCCTCTTGCCTTTAAGAGATAATCGCTAAAAATAAAATATTAAAAAGCCAAAATGACAAACCAAAAATCAAAGATATTTCAAGGCCTGAGCCGGGCGCACGAAATCTATTCCAACCGGGAGCAGCGTGTCAGAGAACTCAAAGCAACCGGTAAAAAGATAATAGGCTATCCCTGTGCCTATGTCCCTCTGGAGATGCTCACCGCTCTCGACCTGGTGCCATACCGTATATACGGCAGCATAAAAGAGCCTATAACCGAAGCAGATAGAGCTTTGCCCACCTCATTCTGCCCCTTCATCCGCAGCTGCCTCGACCGCGCCTTAAAAGGCAAAGACGACTTTCTGGACGGACTGGTCACGGCACATTCCTGCGACCCGCAACATAGAACTGCCCATATCTGGGAATCTTGCGTTAAATATTCATATACCCACTTCATTGACATGCCCGGCACCGTTCGAGCCGACTCGCTGGAATATTTCAGGGGGCAACTGGGCGACTTCAAGAAAACGCTGGAGGCTTTCACCGGCAAAAAGATGTCAGTAGATAAACTCAAGACGGCTGTTAAATCTCATAACCGGCAGAGGGCACTGGTAAGAGAGCTATATGAACTAACCAAACCAATTCCGCCACTCGTCTCAGGAACAGAAATATTACAGGTAATAAAGGCAGTGATGAGCCTGCCCGTAACCGAGGGTAACGAACTACTGACCCAGGTAATAAGCGAGGTGAAAAATCGCCAGAACGGACCTGCTGAAAAACCGGCACGTCTCTTAATCTGGAGCAGCACTTTAGACGATACCGACATCATGCAGATATTTGAATCGGGGGCAAATGTGGTCATGGACGACAGCTGTGGCGGCTTCAGGCCTTTCCGGGCTAAGGTCAAGCTAACCGATGGCCCTATAGATGGGCTGGCTGATTATTATCTAAAGGAAATTACCTGCGCCCGCACTTTCAGGCAGGCCACCCTGGGCGAGACAACCAAGAACTACGCCCGAGACCTGCAAAGCCGCTTCGGCTATTTTAAAGGCATCGTTAAAGACTGGAAAATCAACGGCGCCATACTACTGCTCGTCAGGTACTGCGACCCCTTTGCTTTCGAAATGCCTGCGCTCAAGGATTACCTCAACAGCATCGGTGTTCCCAGCACCTACATAGAATATGATTATACCATTGGGGCTTTAGCCCCGTTAAGGACCAGGGTTGAAGCCTTCCTGGAGACCATCAGTTAAGGACATTTCCCGGAGGTCAACTTGTACTTCGCCGGCGTAGATATAGGCTCCACCATGACCAAGGTCGTGCTCATGGACGTGGATGGCACGATTTTATCTACCATCAAAGGCCCTACCGGCCCCGAACACCGCCAGCTGGCCAACGAGGTCATGAGGATGGCGCTGGAACAAGCCAAAGTGCCGCTTAAAGAGGTTGCCTACATCGTGGCTACGGGCTACGGGCGGCTGAACGTTCCCTTCGCCGACCGCCAGATAACAGAGCTTACCTGCCACGCCACAGGTGTATACAGTTTATTCCCCAACGCCAGAATCGCCATCGACATCGGCGGCCAGGATGCCAAGTGCATGAAGATTAACAACGGCAAGCTGGTAGATTTCGTTATGAACGATAAATGCGCCGCCGGAACCGGCAGGTTTTTGGAAGTCATCGCCGCCACGCTGGGCATCAAGCTCGAGGACCTTGGAGCTCTATCTCTTAAATCAACCAAAAGGGTATCCATTAGCAACGTTTGTACCATTTTCGCCCAGCAAGAGATAGCGGCTCGGCTGTCTGAGGGAGAGAAGGCAGAGGACATCATAGCCGGCATGCATGACGCTCTAGCCAGCCGGGTGGTAACACTGGCACGGAGGTTTAAGATAGAGCCTGATGTGGTGCTTACCGGCGGCGTGGCCAAGAACAGCGGCATGGTCAACGCCATGAGGGAAAACCTGGGCTGCGAAATCTTAGTGCCCCCGGACCCGCTCATCACCGGTGCCATGGGCGCCGCCATACTAGCCAGGGAAAACTATAACAAGGCAATAAGCCAGGGCGAGCCCGTCGCCACAAAGTCCCGTCGCCTCGACAAGGCCACATTTTTCAGCCAATGAATTGTATTAGGGTGTTTTTGACTTTTTATTTGTCATTTTGATTTTTTGCTTTTGGTTTTTGATATGAATTGGTTCATGGGCATAGACATCGGCTCCGCCTATAGCAAAGGAGTTATTATCAGAGACTCCGAGCTTGCCGCTTGCCATATAGTTCTTTCCGGAGCCAATTACCGCACAACAGCCGAGACGATAAGGCAGGAACTTCTTAAACAAGCCAACCTGACTCAAGATGACCTAACCAATGTGGTAGCCACCGGTACCGGCGCCGCCAGCGTTACCTTCGCCAGCCATCGTGCCAGCGAGATAGTCTGCACTGCCAGGGGCACAAACAGCATCTTTCCTCAAGTTAAAACTGCAATCGAGATAGCTGCCCAATCAAGTAAAGTGATAAAAATAAACGAGCAGGGTATGGTGACCAACTTCACCATCAGCGAAAGATGCGCTGCCGGCAGCGGCCGCTTTATTGAAGTCATGGCTAACGTGCTGCGAATAGATTTAAAAGATTTCGGCCCGCTGTCACTTAAGTCCAAACAACCTGTAACCTTCAGCACCGGATGTGCAGTTTTCGGCGAATCGGAGGCAATCACCAGAGTCACTGAAGGCATCCCCAAAGAGGATATCGCCGCCGGTGTCAACCAGGCATTGGCCGGCAAGATCTCGTCACTGGCTAAGAAAATCAAGCTCGAGGAACCGTGCGCCATCTGCGGTGGTGGCGCGCTCAACACCGGCTTGGTAAAGGCTGTAGAGCAGGAACTGCGCACCCGCCTTTTGGTGCCGCCCCAACCTCAAATCATCACCGCTCTGGGTGCCGCCATAGCAGCCAGTACTAAATAGGTAGGCCTAATTTACTAGCTAAAATCCAGCCTCAGCCGTTATGAAATCGGTAGAATGTGTTAGAATAAACGTAAGTTACGAAGGGGAGTTACGATGAAATTAAGTTTGTTGATTTTAACGGCTATTCTGGTTTCGGCTTTATTTGTTATAGGCTCCACAATTACCCCGTACCATGCTGTAGCATCCGATTTGCCCCAGAAAGAAGCCCCCGCCATTACCAATGCCACTTTAACAAATAAGGCAACTAACACCAGCAACGGTCCTTTCCAGCCCTCGTATCTTTCTATGTCACTGACAACCGATAAAGCCGTGTATTTGGCTGGTGAGACCGTTAACATCACCGTCAACACCGGCTCTATAAATACACATATCAGGCTGATGGCCCAGCTTCCTAACGGTCCCCAGCAACCCATTCAAGACTTCACTGCAAACTACTCACACACGGTGTCCTGGACGGCGCCGGCAACATCCGGACAGATACGGCTCACTTGCGATGGCGAAGCCCTCACCGAGGTATGGGACTACTGCACCAGGTGGGTGTGTATTGGGCCTGACGATATCGACTGCCACTGGGAAAATTACATCTGCCTCCGCACGATTTCCGTCACAGGTAATGCCTATAACGACATTCGTGTTTTTAACCGGACGGCTTCCGTATCCGGACGCATTATCGATACCAACCAGAAGCCCGTAGCCGGCGCCAGTGTCAGTATCTTGAGCACCTCGCAAAGCACAACCTCGGACAACAACGGAAACTATAATTTCAGCTCCTATCAACTCGGCAACAACTACGGTTTAGTCAATCAGGTACCCACGGTGACAGATACTGTCTCTGTCGAGGCAGTGGCTTGTGAACCGCAGCCGGGCAGAAGCATACAGATTCAGGCAGAGCGCGGCGCTTCCGAAGTCAATTTCACCTTGAAACGTTCTTTTTATCCAGCGGACCTCGACTTATCGGAATTTACCTTCGCCGCTTTCCCCGGCTGGCCGGCAGCTAAAGAATACGCCACATGGCAGAATATTGCAGGGATTACAATTGACGGGGCGGTGCAGTCGATAAAATTTCAATACGGAATCAGGGAAATATCGCCGCTCTTTTTCAACATCGGCAATAAAAACCTGTGCCTTATCACCATGCCGGAGTTTGGGCACTACTTCCTGGATATCCAGGGCGCGCCAGGCACTCAATACAAAGTTGCTGCGGCGGCAACTCTTAGCGGCACCTACCTTGAACCGATTATCGTTAACGCAACGATTGTATCCAGTAGTAGCCAAAGGCTCAAGTTCACGCTCGAGCCAGACCAGATACAGCTGCAAGTCATTAAGCCGTTTCCTGTACTTCTGATAATAATTCCTATCGTTGTCGTAATTCTTGGTGGCCTTGTCGCTGCCTACTTCCTTACCGGTGGAAAAATGCGCTGGGGAAAAGCATTTGCCGGTAAAAAATCATCGCCTATAACGGAAATAACCAAGGCAAAGGAACCAGTCAAAGAAAAGGCGGCGGCAAAATCAACCGCAAAGAGGCTAACCAGGCGCAAACCCAACCGTAAAAAAGGCACTGGCAGGTAGAGAAAAAAGTGGAGCTAGCACAAATGACAGCAAATGGCGGCGCGAAGAAGCGAAAGTAAAGGAACATCGTGTCCTTTCTGGAATAGAATTAAAGTAGGGTCGACTAAAAAGAAATGAAGGAACAGGATAGAAAAGGAGGAGGAAATGAAAATAAGTCGGTGCACACTATATATTTTGCTCCCCGTATTTGTTCTTGTTGTACTCGGGGCTGTTCTGGCCGGGTTCGCCTGTGCCCCACCCGGAACCATACCCACTGCCTGCCAGCAATGGTACGATAAGGGGAAACTAGACGGTTACAACGACGGCTACAACACAGGCAAAACAGAGGGTCAGGCAGCCGGCTATAACGAAGGCTATGCTAAAGGCCTGCAGGCCGGCACAGCTCTGTGTCCCCAATGTCCTACGTGCCCTCAATGTCCTCAACAGCAACAGCAACAGCAATATCCATACTACTACCCATATCCATATTACTATGACTATTATAACGGATATGGATACGGAGACTACTGGCAAGGGTATAGGGACGCTAAGAACACGTTCTGCGCTGCCTGCCCGACCTGTCCTTCGTGCCCATAGCTGGTGTCCTGTCTAAAATTTAATAATTACCAATCGACCTGGCGCGGGGCAGACTTATAACTCTGTTCGGCCCTTTACCAGCGATTGTGACCATTTTCAAATTTTAGGTTATCACTTTGCATTTATAGAGTTGGCCGTCACGGATTGAAGGAGGAGAAAAATGTTTGAGGTGTTTTTGACCGAAAAGCAAAAGGAATTAAAGCGCGAAGTGCAGGATTTCGTCAAGAGCGTCCCACGGCAGCTTATACTGGATATGGACGCCGACAAGGTCAAGTTTCCCGATGAGTTCGTCAGGGAAGCCGGCAAAAGGAATCTGCTCGGGCTCAGATTTCCAAAAAAGTACGGCGGCAGGGACCTTAAATGGGTGGATGAAATCCTCTACATAGGAGAAATAAACAAACTGGGCATACCGTTCGCCTGCCTCTGTTCGGTAGTCTCCATCGTCGGCGAAGGTATAAATGTTTTCGGTACCGAGGCACAAAAGGTGAACTATCTTAAACCTCTACTGGCAGGCAGGCAATGGGCAGGTGAGGCGCTCACCGAGCCCAGAGGCGGCTCCGACTTCTTCGGCGCTACCACTGTAGCCAGAAAGAAAGGCAACAAATATTATCTAACCGGCCAAAAACGCTTTGTCGTCGGCTCAGAAGGCGCCGATTTCTTCCTGGTATTCGCCGTTACCAATCCCGGAGCCGGCCGCGACTCCATAAGCGCTTTTATCGTTGAACGAGACTTCGGCGTCGAGGTCAGGCACGTCTACGGCCTGATGGGCAGCCGGGGCTCCGGCACCGGCAGGCTGGTCTTCCGCGATGTACCCGTGCCGGAGGAGAACCTCCTCGGGAAAGAAACCGATGGAGCCAAGATATTTTACAAGCTGATGGTGCCGGAAAGGCTCCTCTCAGGCGGTGCCGGCGGTTCCAGGGCTATCCTTGAAATCGCCGCCAGGTATGCCAATAAGAGGCAGGCATTCGGCCAAACTATTAGAAATTTCGAAGGCGTCAGCTTCAAAATAGCCGACTGCGTGACCAAAATAGATGCCGTCAGCGCCTTGGCCTACGCTGTGGCTAAAACCATCGATGACGGCATCGGCACGCCGGGCTATCAAAGGAGGCTGGTATCCGAAGTCAAGAGACTGGCCACGCAAACGCACTGGGAGGTGGTAAACGATGCCATGCAGATTCTGGGCGGCATCGGCTATACCAATGTCTTTCCTGTGGAACGGGCACTGAGAGAAGCCAGGCTGGCTATGATCTGGACCGGCAGCAGCGAAATCATGAACCTCATTATCCAGCATGAGTACTACAAGGAAATACTGGCTCGAGATGTCGAGGGCAGAGATATCGAAGGTGACGTCGGGCTTACTGATGAGCAGCTGGCTGAAGAAAAGATTTACCGGCCGGAACCTATGCCCACCACACCCTAAAGCCCGGCTAATCCCAAATACCAAGCTCCAAATATCAAACAATATCGAAATTCAAAACAGTAGGGATGGACCTCCAGGTCCGTCCGCCAGTCATCCTGCCCAAAATGTCATTGCGGTTCTTTTTTCTGTCATTGCGAGGAGCATAGCGACGAAGCAATCTCGGTGGAGAAGTGGCGGTGAGATTGCCACGCCCTCGCTCCGCTCGGGTTCGCAATGACAGGGGAAAGACCAGACATCTCGTTAACTTGTATTTATGGCTTTGAATTTGTTTAGTACTTAGAAATTAGGATTTAGGATTTAAGTTTCTTAGGTGTCATCTGCCTACAAATGTCCCTACGCGGGCAGCGCATTCTTGACAGGTTAATCCCATCCGTGCTAATATATGCGTAATTGCGCATATAGCAATGGAGTTTGAGATGAGAGAACTAGTTAAAGCCTTCAAGGCCCTATCGGACGAGACCAGGTTGAGGATTCTGAACCTGCTGCTGGAGCGTGAATGCTGTGTCTGCGAGGTTATGCAGGTACTGGACATTTCCCAAACTCGCGCCTCTCGAAACTTGAATGCCCTCTACGATGCCGGACTTCTGAGGCTGAGGCGACAGGGTCTATGGGCGCTGTATTCAATTGATAAAGAGGGTTTAAAGGAGCACTACGCATACCTGGTTGAAGCCGTCAGGAGAGCGCTGGAAGGAAACGAGACAGCTTTTCAAGATAGGCTAAAACTCAAAAATGCCCGAAGAATAGGCCCCGGTTGCGTTCTGACAACATCCAACTAAAACTATTTTCGCCACATTGTATGCGGATATGCATGTCCATGAATCTAAGACGAGAAGGGATATCTAAACATGCCACTGGTTATTGAACTTCTCAAAGGCGGCGTGGCTGCACTGCAGGACTATATCCTGGCTCATACCCTGACCTGTCTGGTGCCCGCCTTTTTTATCGCCGGTGCTGTTTATGCCCTTTTCCCCAAGGAGAAAATACTTCGTTATCTCGGGCCGGATTCACCAAAGTATATCTCTTATCCTATGTCGGTCGTAGCTGGGCTGTGCCTGGCTGTTTGCTCCTGCACCGTCCTGCCCCTGTTTGCCGGCATACGGAAAAGCGGAGCCGGCATCGGCCCGGCAATTGCCTTCCTTTATACCGCCCCGGCTACCAACATACTGGCCATCATCTATACTGCAAGTCTCATCGGCATTGACTTTGCCCTTGCCCGCATTATCCTGTCTATCAGCTTTGCCCTTATCATCGGCATGAGCATGGCCGCCATGTTCTCCGACAAAAAGCTTGAAAATGAGGCTGGTGACCCGCCCGCTCAAGCCTTCGCCATGAACAAGGAGAGCAAAGTATCAAACTGGCTCTGGGTATTCTTCGCCCTCCTGGTCGTCATCTTGCTCTGGGGAGCTTCCTCCCTCATAACCTGGACGGTGAAATTAATCGGGCTTGCCGTATTGCTGACAGCCCTTGTGCTCGTGGTCAGGCACACACTAAGCCGCGATGAAGTGAAGAGCTGGATGAAGGAGACATGGTTCTTTGTGCGTTCCATCCTGCCTCTGCTGCTAATCGGAGTTTTTGTGGCTGGTATGCTCAGGGTAGTAATACCGGCTGACTTCGTCGGTAAATATTTCGGCAGTTCGACGGTGGGAGCAACGCTGGCGGCAGTCCTGTTCGGAGTTTTTATGTACTTCCCCACTCTGGTGGAGGTGCCCATGGCACGTATGTTCCTTGATTTGGGCATGGGAAAGGGAGTGCTATTAGCCTACCTGCTGGCCGACCCGGTTATCTCTCTGCCCAGCATTCTCGTTGTCAGGAGGTTTATCGGCACCAGGAGACTCTTCTGGTACGTAGGTCTGATAATAGTCTGCTGCACCGCCGCCGGACTGATATACGGCTGGGTTACTAGCCTATAACATCTAAGACGTTTTGCTAAACAAAAGGAGGACAAAATGAACATAAAAATTCTGGGGCCCGGATGCGCCAGGTGCCAGCAGTTAGAAAAGACCGTTAAAGAGGTGGTGAAAGAGCTCGGCATCGAAGCTACTGTGGAAGAGGTCAAGGACATCAAAAAGTTCTTAGATTACTATGTCATGATGACCCCCGGACTGGTAATCAATGAGCAGGTAGTAAGCAGCGGTAAGGTGCCTGCAAAAGCAGAGGTTACGCAACTAATCATAAATGCCATGGCTAAAGAAGAGCAGAAAAAGGGCGCTTGAGATTTTAGTCAGATTGAAGACATAAGCAAAATTGAAATATTAAGGAGACATCTAAAAACATGGAGATATCGCTTAGAGCAAAGATGTATTTCACTATAGTCGCTGTCCTGGCTGTCGGATTGCTTTTTGCCTGCGCCAGCCCGGCTATTCCACCAACCCTACCGGATAAACCTCCGGGTCAGTCTGAAATAACGACGACGCCGTCAGATAACTCATCAAATTCGCAGGCTCCGGATGAGTCACTTGGCTCACTTGATAGAGTGGACGTCGTCTATTTCCACCGTCCACAACGCTGTGTAACTTGCCTTTGCTTCGAAGAACGGATTCGCTATATCGTAAGCACATATTTCCAGGACGAATTAGACAGCGGCCAGATGACTTTTGGGGTATATGACATCGGAGACAACAAGAACACCGATATCGTTAAAAAATACGGTGCTTATTCCTCGCAACTATTTATCAATACGGTAAAGGATAGCACCGATAACATTAGAGACATACAGGAAATCTGGTCCTGGCACTGCACAAGTAATAAACAGGGCTTCGACCAGCAGGTCAAGGATGTCATCGAGCAAAGTCTCGAGGACATAGAATAATGGACTTAGGCAGTATTCTGGGTGGTTCTAATATCCCGGTAGTAACAGCGCTACTTCTGGGATTAATAACCGCCATTGCCCCATGTCCTCTGGCTACCAATATCGCCGCCATAGCCTACATCACTCGCAACGTAACGGACCGTAAATACGCGGTTATAACCGGCTCCCTCTATACCCTGGGGCGCATGTTTTCCTACTCTGTTCTGGGTATCCTTATCATCGTACTTGGTCTGGAAATTCCCTGGGTATCTTCATTTCTTCAGGATACAGGTGAGCAAATCTTAGGCCCAATACTGATCATAGTCGGCATACTTATGCTGTTCATGGACAGAATTTCTTTCGGTAGCGGAGGCGGCAAGCTTGCTTCACTGGGAAGCAAAGTAGCCAACTGGGGCATGGTCGGTGGATTCCTGCTGGGTGCCATTTTCGCCCTGGCGTTCTGCCCCTATAGCGCAGTCCTGTTCTTCGGCGCGCTGATGCCCATAGCCCTCAAGTCCACTGGCGGCATGGCATTGCCCGCAGTATTCGCCATCGGCACCGGGTTGCCGGTTTTAATATTTGGTACGCTTCTTTCTCTAGGTGTAGCCGGTGTTGCCAACTGGCTTAATGCCCTTGCCCGCGCCGAGCGAATCATCCGTATTGTAGTCTCCGTCATCTTCATAGGTGTAGGCATATATTACGTAGTGCTGTGGATACAATCTTAGGACACCAATAGAAAGAAAGTAGCAGTTCGATGCTCAAAGTAAAGCCGCCCGATGGTTATCCTCCGGAAGAAGGCCGTTACGTCAGAGGTAACGACTATTCCCCTGTTGCCGTCTGCGTAATTCTGGATACCTTCGACTTCGCCATACCGCCCGAATTGAATGAGCTGGTTATGGTCGGCACAGACTCAGGAGCAGCTCTTTCCGGAATGCTGCAAACAGAGAATATGGGGCTGGAGAAGATGATTTGCAATATCGTGGCTAACCCGAATATCCGTTACATGGTGCTCTGCGGCCGGGAATCAAGCGGGCATCTGCCGGGCGAAGCGCTGCTGGCACTTAAGCAGAACGGCGTCGACGAAGCTAAACGCATTATTGGCTCAAAAGCCCTTACCCCAAACCTGGCCAACATCCCCACTGAGCTAATAGACAGATTTAACCAGCAAATCGTCAGCATCATCAACCTGCTGTGCAAACCGGGAGAAAGAGATATCAAAGTCCCGGGGTTGAATCCAAAAGCGATTGAAGAGGCGGTTCGTGGCTGCTACCAGGAGGCACCCGTAGCATTCATGGGCTACACGCTTTATGACCTGGGAGCCTATCCCGAACCCGCAATACTGCACAAAATTGCGGCTAAATTAAGCCAGCCTCAGCAAACTGTCGAACCGGGTAAATCGAAGATGGGCCTGGGGCTGGTGCTGCATAAGCTACTGCCCCAGACCGATTGCCAGAAGTGCGGCAAAAAGACCTGCCTTGCCTTCGCCATCGACCTGGCCAAGGGGAAGCTTCATCTTGAGGATTGTACTGACTTGGAACAGCCCGAATTTGCTGAAAACCGTCGGGCTTTAGCCAAACTT
>Ga0214473_10006050_pt1 | contig 14478 bp, 14 predicted proteins | sample RVTome_7_FD_203509 | JGI IMG/M metagenome (GOLD analysis project Ga0214473, IMG submission 203509) | Soil microbial communities from uranium-contaminated site in the Upper Colorado River Basin, Wyoming, United States - RVT98D197 | ecosystem: Environmental > Terrestrial > Soil > Contaminated >... | reverse complement strand
GCTCGATGTCTTGCTCGACAAACTCGAGCACTTGCTTTCTGTGGGGTCAAGATGAAGATTTCGATAATGGACTACGGCGTGGGAAACCTCCACAGCATTTCCAAAGGGCTCGAAAGAGCAGGGGCCAATGTGCAAATGGTGGAAGATCCGGAGGAACTCCTGGAGGCGGAGTGCATCGTCTTCCCTGGTGTTGGCGCGTTCGGTGCCGCGATGGAGGTTCTGAGACCAGTGCTACCTGGACTTAGGAAGAAAGTGAAAGATGGCACTCCCACCCTCGGGATATGCCTCGGCATGCAGATCCTCTTCGAGAAGAGCGAGGAATCGAAGGGAGAGGGAGTCGCGGTCATCAAGGGCGCCGTGAGAAGACTGAGGCGTGGTCGGATCCCGCAGATGGGCTGGAATGAAGTTGTTCCAAAGAGCGACAGACTGTTCGAGGGCGTGCCTGATGGGTCTCAATTCTACTTCGCCAATTCCTACATATGTCTTCCAGCTGAGGATGTGACGATCGCAGACACGGTCTACGGCATGAGGTTCGCATCCGCAGTCAGGAAGGGGGCCATTCTCGGTGTCCAGTTCCACCCGGAGAAGAGCGGACCCCCAGGTCTAAGGCTACTCGGCAATTTCGTGCGCATCGCGGAGGAGTCTTCGTGAAAGTAATACCAGCAATCGACGTGAAGGACGGGAAGTGCGTTCAGCTTGTCGGAGGGAAACCGGGGACTGAGAAGATCATGATCGACGATGTCATGGGCGTCGCCAAGAGGTGGCAGAGTGAGGGCGCCGAACTGATCCACATCATAGATCTCGACTCCGCGCTCGAAACCGGCAACAACGAGATGTTGATTGAGATGATTGCAGCTTCGCTGTCCATACCCGTCCAGGTCGGTGGAGGAATACGAGACCAAGAGAAGGTCCAGAGACTCTTCGACATTGGGTGCGAAAGGGTCATCATTGGCACAAGGGCGATTCAAGACAAACCTTTCGTCAGGAAGATGGCCGAGGAGTATCCGGACGGAATAGTTGTGGCCGTAGATACGGTGGCGAACGAGGTCCTGATAAAGGGTTGGCAAGAAGGCTCGGGTAAGGATCTGCTGACCGTGGTGAAGGATCTCGATTCCTTGCCGATCTTCGGGTTCTTGTACACGAATGTCGAGGTCGAGGGTCAGCTCAAAGGGATAGATCCGATTCCGATCCAGGCCTTGGCCAATAGCACCAAGAAGCCATTGATCGTCTCGGGCGGCATCACTACCATGGGTGATCTGGATATTCTTCAAAGGATGGGCGCTCATTCAGCGGTTGTCGGCATGGCGATTTACACTGGGAGGATTGACTACAGAAAGGCAGTGGGGGAATTCAGGTGAGGACGAAGGTTGGTCAGAGGAGATCCGCGATCTCAAGGCAAACGAAGGAGACATCGATCAAACTCGAGCTGGATATTGACGGTGAAGGCAAGTCGAAGTGCGTCGTCACTGACGAGTTCCTCAGGCACATGGTCGAGACGCTCGCGAAATATTCCAGCACGGACATCATGATGACTGCTAGGGGGGACATCGAACACCACCTGATCGAGGACGTTGCAATAACTCTCGGAAGGGGCTACAGAGAGGCCATCGGTTCCAAGCCGATCAAGAGGATAGCCAGCGCGACGGTCCCTATGGATGAGGCCCTGGTCAAGGTCGCGATCGATTTGATAGACAGGCCATATGCTCACCTCGAGATGCCCAATCCGATGTACGAACACTTCCTGAGATCGTTTGCCATGGAGTTGAGGGCGACAGTGCACACCATCGTCATCAGGGGGAAGGACGAGCACCACATTATCGAGGCGACTTTCAAGGCGCTGGGATTGGCGCTCAAAGAAGCGATGGTCAAGACGAAGACAACGGTGTCGACGAAGTCGAGCGTGAAGTGGAGGAGCTCTTGATGCCGCTCTCGAAACGCATCATCCCTTGCCTCGACGTGAGGGACGGCGTAGTGGTAAAGGGCGTCTGCTTCAAGGATCTTCGGGCCGTCGGGGACCCGCCTGCCCTGGCTGTTGAATATCAGAACCAAGGCGCGGACGAAATCGTCTTCCTGGACGTGAAGGCCTCAATAGCAGGCCGGGAGACACTGAGGACAGCCGTGAGGAAGACAGCGGAGACTCTCTTCATTCCATTGACCGTCGGCGGCGGGATCAAATCATTCGCTGATGTGAGGGCCACTCTGAAGGCGGGGGCGGACAAGACCTCGATCAATTCCGCCGCGGTCGAGAGCCCGCCACTGATATCACAATGTTCTGCTGCATTCGGAAGCCAATGCATTGTGATTGCGATTGACGCCAAGAATTCGGGCGACGGCTGGGAGGTCTACACATACTCGGGCACGAAGGCAACCGGACTCGATGCAATCGAATGGGCCAAGGAAGTCTGCGAGAGGGGGGCGGGTGAGATACTTCTGACGAGCATGGATGCTGATGGCACGAAGATGGGATACGACATAGGGTTGACCCGGAAGGTTGTCCGTGCCGTGAATGTCCCGGTCGTCGCCTCCGGGGGTTGCGGCAAGATAGAACACATAGTGGAGGTTCTGACCAAAGGTGAGGCTGACGCCGCGCTCGCGGCCTCGATCTTCCACTATGGTCAGCACACAGTCGCCGATGTGAAGAAAGCGCTCGAGAGAGAGGGGATTCCTGTCAGAAAGGGAGTGGGAATGTGATCGAGAAGAAGGAGCTTGTCCCAGTTGTCGTGCAGGATGTCAAGAACAACAACGTTCTGATGCTCGCCTACATGAATGATGAGGCCCGCGAGTTGACGAAGAAGACCGGCTACATGCACTATTGGAGCCGATCCAGGAACGCGATATGGAAGAAGGGAGAGACCTCCGGGAACGTTCAAAAGTGCATCGAGTTGATGACTGATTGCGACGGCGACGCCATCCTCGCGCGCGTCGAGCAGACCGGCGTGGCCTGTCACACAGGGGCATACTCTTGCTTCTCCAAGGATCCGATCCGTCAGCAGGACATCATCGCGGCACTATGGAGGGTGTTCGACGAGCGGAAAACCAACCCGTCCGACTCTTCCTATACATGCAAGCTTTTCAAGAACCGGAATCTTCTGCTTAAGAAGATCGCAGAGGAGAGCTCGGAGGTCATGATTGCTGCGAAGGACAAATCGCGGAAGGAACTCGTCTACGAAGCGGGTGACTTGATGTATCATCTTATGGTCCTGCTTTACGATGAGGGTATATCGATGGATGAGATACATGCTGAACTGGAGGGTAGAAGGAAATGAGAGCTAGGAGATGCGATTTCCACATGCACACGATCCTGAGCGACGGCGAGCTCCTGCCGATGGAACTGATAAGGAGAGCAGCAGCCGCAGATCACAGAGCGATCGCTCTGACCGACCACGCTTCTTTTTCAAACCTTGAGGAGGTCGTAAAGGCGCTCGCTCGAGACTGCAAGCGGGCTGACGCTTGGGGAATAGAAGCTATCCCCGGCGTGGAGCTCACTCACGTCCCGGTCAAGTACTTGGACGATGCCATAAGGAAGTCGCGGAAAGCGGGTGCCGAGCTGATCATAATACATGGGGAGACGCCAGTCGAACCAGTCGAGAAAGGTACGAACCGCAAGGCGGTCTCGAACCCCGAGGTGGACATATTGGCACACCCAGGCATGATCTCTATCGACGAGGTTGAGCTTGCGGCGAAAAACGATGTCTTCTTGGAGATCTCTTGCCGGCGAGGTCATTCACTTGCGAACGGCCATGTTGCGTCCCTTGCGAAGGATCTGAAAGCGAAGCTTGTAGTGAACACTGATGCCCATTCTCCAGACGACCTTAGCTCTATGGCGTTTGCAAACACTGTTGCGCGCGGAGCTGGAATGATGCCAGAGGAGATTCGAGAGGCCCTCGTCTCCACGCCTGAGGAGATTCTGAAGAGGTTGGGCAGGCTATAGGCCAGTCTGCTCGGTTATTCATTCGGTCATGGATTCTTAATAAGACTAAAATAGCTCGACTGCGCATGGCCCGAGACGAGAAGATGACGATAGTGAGCATTTCCGTGCCCAGCGAGCTACTGGGCCGGTTCGATGAGATCTTAGCTTCGAAGGGCTTCAGGTCGCGTTCGGACGCGATGCGCGAGTCGATGCGCTCCTTTGTTGATGAGGCTGAGTGGGACAGCACCGAAGGTGAGAACCAGATCGTCATAACGATGATCTACGACGAAATAGGGCCGAGGGGTGAGCTATCCGTGTTGCAGCACAGGTACGAAGAGATTCAGATGATGCTTCACCTGCACCTTGAGAAGGGACAGTGCATGGAGGTCTTCATTGCAAGGGGCCCCAACGGCAGGTTGCGGGAGATACTCGGCAAGATTCGAAAGGTCAAGGGCGTCAGATCAATCAGATTTATATCCACTTCGCGCTCAGCTGACTAGGAAGTGGCCCTGGAGGCCCTGCCGGAGATCATCATCAATGCATTCTCCATATCGGAGTATCTCTGAATCACTACGTCAGCCATCCTTTCAAGGCCAATCGGAGGTTCCTTGTCCGACGGATTGTACCAGATGGTCCAAAGGCCTGTCTTCTTGGCTCCAGCGATGTCCGTCTCGAAATGATCTCCGATCATCACGACCTCGTCTGGTGCCAATTCCAGCTTGTGCAAGATGCCGCGGTAGAATGCAGAGTTCGGTTTCGTAGCGTTGAGATCTCGTGCCGTGAAGACATTGTCGAAATACTTCTCCAGGCCTGCTCGTTCGAGGGCGTCCCTGACGAGACCGGATCCCGAGTCGGAAGCGTTTGAGGCGAGAGCAATTACGTAGCTCGGCTTTGCCGCCCTCAGCGCGTTTTCGATTCCGGACACGGTCTCCACTCTGGGCCAATGGGCCATCGGTCCGGAGAATTCTGGGAAGACACGCATGACGGTGTCCCCCCAGTCAAATATGAGCGCGCGGATCATCCTTGAACCCCCACATCGAAGACGAGGAATGACGTCAATTAGGGGGTCCGGTTATAAAATCATCGGCGGGCATGCTCCAATCGCGGAGATGTCCAGTATACCCGTTGTATCTGGCCGCGAGCACGCTTCATGATGAATAGTTACTCATTCTCTTAGACGCGAAGGTTTTTACAGTCGTAAGGAACAGTTTCTAATACTCCAGGATGTGATAATACTCTACAACCGCACAAGACTCATATCATGTTATGAGGCTGTTCGATTGATGCGTGGGTTAGCTGTGGTTCGACCTGACTGGAGACTACGTCCTCCCTCAAGACAGTCAATGTGCCAAGGCCGGTGAACTGGATGCAAGGAACATTGGTGGACAGGGCAGCTGGTGCGCCTGTTGAAATACTTCTGATCGAGGATAACCCAGGTGATGTCAGGCTCACCGTCGAGGTATTCAAGGAGGGGAAGTTGGCAAACAAGATAACCGCGGTGGAGGACGGCGTTGAGGCGATGGCGTATCTCCATCGCGAAGGCAGGTACGCCAACGCAGTCCGCCCAGGCCTTATCCTGCTTGATCTGAATCTCCCGAGGAAGGATGGTCGAGAGGTCCTTGAGGATATCAAACGCGATGAGGATTTGAAGTCAATACCTGTTGTCATCCTAACCACTTCGAAGGCTGAAGAAGATGTTCTGAGAAGCTACAACTCACATGCCAACTGTTACATCACCAAACCGGTCGATCTGAACCAGTTTATTAGGGTCGTGAGAATGGTCGAGGATTTCTGGCTGACAGTCGTCAAGCTGCCACCGGGAGGGCAGTAGCGGAGATGAGCGCCGTGTCAACTGCGATGGCAGACAGCACTGCAATTCGCTCAAGGATCGCCGTGCTGAGGATTCTCTTCGTTGAAGACAACCTCGGTGAAGTGCGATTGGTCAGAGAGATGCTTGCAGAAGGCAGCAAGCAGCTTGTGTTCAAGATCGAGCAAGTCGACACGCTCGCTGCGGGTATTGAGAAAACCAGGAGAGAGAAGTTCGATGTAATTCTTCTGGATCTCGGTCTGCCAGACAGCAGAGGCCTTGAGACGTTCTACAGTCTCCATGCTGTATCACCCGACGTTCCGATAATTGTTCTTACAGGGCTCGACGACGAGAATGCGGCAATCGAGGCCGTCAGAGGCGGCGCTCAGGACTACCTACTCAAGGGCAGGCTGGAGGGCGAGCTTCTGACACGAGGAATTCTCTACTCGATTGAGAGGAAGCGGTCCGAACGGGTACTGCGAATTAGAACTCTCGAAGCGGAATCCGCACAAGTCAGATCTGAGACGTATTTCGATTTTCTCGCCCATGATATCGCGAACTTGCTCACTCCGATCATGGCGTACGCGGAGTTGATATCTGATGATTCAGCAGCTCCGTCGAACACAAGGATCAGGGCCGCCAGGATTGTGGAGCAGGCGCGTCGAGCCTCTTCGTTCATACTCAGCCTGAGAACTTTGGAAATTGCTGAGGGAACCCCCCTTGACAAATTCGATATCGTTGACTTGACAGATCTGTTCCCGCTAGTTGAGAAGCGCGTCCGTGAAGATTACCCTGAGAAACAAATCTCAGTGAGCTATGAATTGCCTGCGGACGTTGCGCTAAGAGTGATTGGTGGAGTTCATGTTCATAGCATGCTTGAGGGGATTCTGGAAAACGCAGCCAACTATGCTGACAGTGAGAGGCTGACAATGTCAATCAGGGTCGTCCCGGTCGAGGATGCCGGTGACAAGTCGTTCTGGCGGATCGAGATTTCCGACGATGGTCCTGGCTTGCCAGATGAGTTGAAGGCCTTCTTTGTCGCCTCTACGCCAAATTCCGAGCGATTCAGAGGAGGAATGTCACGAGGAGTTGCATCCAGCCTTCTGATATACTCTGCATTGGTGGGGCGCTTCGGCGGCAAGATATGGATTGAGGACAGGGTACATGGGGACTATGCTAAAGGTGCAAAGGTATTGCTGAAGCTGCCAAGGGGTGCGTAGTTTGGCGTTGAGAGTGTTTATCGTAGAGGACGATCGAATGGTCATCGAGACCTATCGGGAAATCCTCAGGATATATGGCTTCGAGGTTGTCGGTTGGTCATACAACGGTGAGGAAGCCATCAAGAAATTCGCGAATCTGAACCCTCGCCCCGACGTGATTATCATGGACCACAGACTCCCTATGAAGAACGGGGTCGAGACCACGCGAGACATCTTACGGATCGACCCTTTCGCCAAAGTGCTGTTCGTAAGCGCGGACGTAACCTCACGGTCCCCGGCGCTTTCCGTCGGGGCGGCAGGCTTCCTCAGAAAGCCTTTCGAGCTCAAAGAGTTCGTCGCGATGATCAGGCAGCTAGGTGAGAAAGCCGGACCGGCCACCTCAGGGTGATGATGACATGGGGTCAACTCAGGGACAGGACATCACCGAGCGCAAGCAGGTGCCGGATGCGCTACGTGAAAGCGAAGAACGATATCGCAAGCTAGTTGAGGGTATGTTAGAGGGGGTGGCATATTGCCGAATGTTGTATGATGATCGTGGGCACCCCGTAGACTGGATCTATCTCAATGTCAACAGCTCCTTCGGAAAATTGACCGGATTGCATGACATAATTGGCAAGAGAGTGACCGAGGCGATTCCAGGGATCGAAAAGTTGGACCCGGAGTTGTTTGAGATATATGGTCGGGTCGTATCATCAGGCAAACCGGAGTTGTTTGAGAGCGAGATCAAATCATTGAGACAATGGTTGAAGATATCAGTGTTTTGTCCGGAAAAAGACCATTTCGTCGCGGTTTTCGAAGATATCTCCGTGCGCAAGCAGAGTGAAGAACGGCTCAGGTCGCTCATATCGAAGCTCTCAGCCGCGAACCGTGATCTATCGCAGTTCGCATATGTTGCGTCCCATGATTTGCAGGAGCCGTTGAGGATGATTTCCAGCTACCTTCAGCTGCTATCAAGTCGCTATAGTGGCCATCTTGATAAGGATGCTGACGAGTTCATCGGCTACGCGGTTGACGGGGCGAACAGGCTCCAGAGGATGATCAACGATCTCCTGGCATTCTCTCGGGTCGGCACTCGAGGGAAGCCCTTCGCCAAAACAGACGTCGGCGTCGTTCTGAACTTAGCGCTGACCAATCTGGAGGTCGCGATTGAAGAGTCCGATGCCAAGATCACGTATGGCAATCTGCCTACTGTCGATGCGGATGAGGGGCAATTGCTCCAGCTATTCCAGAACCTCATCGAGAACGCCATAAAATTCAGGTCAGACAAACCCCCGGCGATACACGTGTCGGCAGAACGGGGCGAAGGTGAATGGGTCTTCTCCGTCAAGGACAACGGGATAGGGATCGACCCCAAATATCGGGATCGATTGTTCGTCATCTTCCAGAGGCTGCACAGTGCTGCCAAGTACCCCGGAACGGGCATCGGATTGGCATTATGCAAGAGGATTGTCGAAAGGCACAGCGGCAGGATTTGGGTCGAGTCTGAGCTCGGAAAGGGATCGACATTCCGATTCACAATCCCTGACAAGATGGAGGGACCAATCGCGGGTGACCTCGAAACTGAGATCATTTCTCCAGACCAGGAGAAGAAGGTAAGCTAGTGGATCTGGCGCATGTTCTGCCCAGCGCCTGGACCATGTGTCGTCGTCCGCATTCGCCGAGGAAACCACGGAGTGCTCCCGCCGGGATTTGAACCCGGGTATCGAACTTTCACCGGCCTGCCGCGAAAGCAGCCACGAGAGGCTCGAATGATTGGCCGGACTACACTACGGGAGCTTCGTGTATCGCTCCAAAAAGGATGGCCTTACATATACTTTTGGAACAGTATCTAGACGTCCTCGTCGCCTTCACGCCAGTCCAGTCCAGGAGTCCTCAGGCCCAGCTTCGGGGCTGGCTGGACCTTGCGTTTGTGAGATGTCATTCTCACGGTCTTCGCAATCTTCGCCACCTCTTTGACTGTGGTTTCGGCTCGCTCAGCAGTCTCCTTCTCGAGCAGGCCAAGCTCTATGCCGAACAGGATCGCGTCAAGCCTCTCGTAGGTGATTCCCATTTCTCCTTCGTCCGTCTGCCCTTTCCACAGGCCAGCAGAAGGCGCCTTCTTGATGATCATGTCAGGGATTCCGATATCCTTCGCGAGTTGCCGAACTTCCGTTTTGTAAAGGTCACCGATCGGCTCCAGGTCCGCTGCGCCGTCGCCGAACTTAGTGAAGTATCCGACAAGTAGCTCGCTCTTGTTGCTGGTCCCTACGACTAGCCTCCAGTCGGTGTTGGCGTAGTGGTAGAGAACGATCATCCTGCTTCTGGCTTTGATGTTCGCCAGTGACTTCCGGTCGATCTTCCCCCGGATTGCTTTCCTGTAGGCTTCAACAGGACCAGTGATGTCGACGACCTTGTACTCCACGCCCTCGCGCTTGCAGATCTCGATGGAATCCAATAGATCTTCCTTTGGAGAATCCTTCTCAGGCATCAGGAGCGCCAGCACCTTCTTCTTCCCAACAGCCCGCGCACAGAGCCTCAGGACGACGGCAGAGTCTATGCCACCGCTCAGGCCAAGAACGTAGCCTTTGGCGCCTGTCTTTCTCAGCTTCTCAGAGAGGAATTTCTCGATTATCTGCTCCGTTCCTTCTTTGAGCTTCGGGAGTATCATCGTGCTGGAATGCCCCCGTCCGGATATATCGCTTATGGTCTGTCTGGCCTGATAATCAAGGGAGAACCGTAATCTATTTGCAGGACCATTCGTCGTTTGATGGCGAAAATCGTTGTCACACTCGCCCAGCTCACCTGTCAGCTCCACGACAAGGAGGTCAACCTGAAGCGCATGAAGGATATCGTGCGCAAGACGAAGGGAAATGTCGTCATCTTCCCAGAGCTCAACCTCACAGGCTACATGCCTCGGGACGATCTGTTCGGGCAGGCGGAGACAGCCTCAAGCCCGATGATAAAGGCCATAGTCCGGCTCGCCAAGGACACCAAGAAAGACATTGTGTTCGGGGCTCCGATGAAGGGCGAACGATTGTCGGGCGTCGTCTACAACTCATGTCTGCTCGCGGCAGGTACTGGCAAGCTCTTCAGATACGACAAGATGTACCTCCCAACATTCGGCCCGTTCGAGGAGAAGGTCTTCTTCGCTGAGGGGAAGGGGGTTGTGGTGGGTGATGGACGCCATGCCCGGATCGGTCTGATGATCTGCTACGACATGTTCTTCCCTGAACTCGCCAAGCTTGAGACTCTGTTAGGAGCGCAGATACTTGTCAACATATCCGCCGCCCCTACAACCTCGAGACCATTCTTCAGAAGAGTGATGCCCGGTAGGGCCGTTGAGAACGCCATCTTCGTTGCCTACAGCAATATGGTTGGAGTCCACGGCAGTCTCGTCTTCGGAGGAGGCAGCGTGTTGTACGGTCCTCGTGGGGAGGAGATCGTGAGGGCAAAGGACCTCGAGCCAGACATTGTAGAAGCCGAGATCGACCTCGCTGACATAGAAATCGCGAGACGATTCCGCCCCGTTGTGAGGGATTCGCGGCCGGAGATACTGGATCAGATTGGCTCGGTTCTCAGGAGCGGCAGAACTGACTGAACTTCACGTACTGGGGCGTTCTGTCTCGGGTTAATCGACTCGCGGATATTCTTAAATAGAAACACCCTTTTGAAGGTAGTCAAGCTGAGGTGGCCCAGCTCGGTAAGGCGCGAGCCTGGAATCTGCTGTCCTTATGCCAGCAAGCTCGTGGCGCTCAGCGCCTCGGGAGTTCAAATCTCCCCCTCAGCGCTTTTGGTCACCCACTAGCTAAATACCAAGCAGTCTATTTCCTGTAGAAACTCGGAGGATTCTGGCGGAGAAATGAATGATAAGAGTCCTGCACGTTGATGATGAAGTCGGGTTCCTTGATTTGGTCAGCTTCTTTTTGAAACGAGAAGGGGATTTCGAAATCGATACGGCAACCACCGCCGAGTCGGCCCTTGAGAAGATGCAATCCGAGAACTACGACGCAGTCGTAGTAGACTACAGCCTTCCAGGGATGGATGGTCTAGAGCTGCTCAAGATCCTCAGGGCAAAGGGTCTGCAGATTCCTTTCGTCCTCTTCACGGGCAAGGGGAAGGAGGAGACAGCCGTCCAGGCCCTGAACTGCGGTGCGGATTTCTACCTTCAAAAGGGTGCAAATCCTCAGCTTCAGTTCGCAGAGCTTGCGAACATGTTGAGGAGGTCTGTCCAGGGCAATCGCGCGGAAGCGGCCGCTCGTGAGGGGGAGAGGTTCCTATCGAGCGTATTCTCGAGCATCCAGGATGGGATAAGCGTCCTTGACAAGGACCTGAACATTCTTCGCGTCAACCAGACAATGGAGGACTGGTATTCGCACAAGTTGCCACTGGTCGGCAAGAAGTGCTACGATGCCTATCACGGTCGACAGGCACAATGCGATTCGTGTCCGAGCATAAGGACAATCGAAAGTGAGAAGTCGGCGTACGAAGTTGTTTCGAAGACCGGTCCAAAAGGCGAGATCACGGGATGGCTCGACCTCTACAGCTTTCCAATGAGGGACAGCAAGACGGGCGAATTGTCAGGGGTCATAGAATACGTCCGAGACATCACTGACCGCAGGAAGGCGGAGGTGGAGCTTCACGGTGCACTTGAGAGATACAAGGAACTGCAGGGGATCATAGAGAAAAGCCCAGTCATCATGGTTACCTGGCGTCCGGGACCGGGCTCGCCAGTCTCATACATATCGGACAATGTCGCGCAGTGGGGCTACAGAAGAGATGATTTTGTCTCTACGCTTGTGTACAATGACATCATCCACAAAGAGGACCTCGAGCGCGAAAAGGAGGAGTTCAGGGATTACGTTAGGAAGGGAGTCAGTGATTTCGTCCAGGAATATCGAATCGTCACCAAGTCTGGTGAGGTGCGTTATGTCGAGGACCATACCTACGTACGAAGAGGCTCCGACGGCAACCCCGTACTCTTCGAAGGCATAGTCATCGACGTGACTGCTCGAAAGACAGCTCAACAGAAATCCGAGGAACTCATATCAAGATTGCAGGCCATCGTCGAGGCCTTCCCCGATCTGCACTTCCGTGTCGATGCTCATGGGACTATCCTGGACTTCAATGCCGGGCGCATCGCTGATTTGTATGTTCCTCCTCAGAAGTTCCTGGGAAGAAAGATGCAGGAAGTCCTTCCTCCCGACGTCGGGAAGATGTTCGGAAGCGCATTTGGCGAAGCACTGAAGACAGGTCGAATCGTGGCTCGGGAATACTCCCTCGAGATCGAGGGCGAGACTCGGTTCTACGAGGCAAGGCTTGCTCCCATCGCGAACAATCAAATCCTCGTCGTAGTGCGAAACATCACCGCTAGCAAACGAGCCGAGGAAGCGCTTCGATTGAGCTGGTCTGAGTATAGGCAACTCGCAGACAGCATTCCAGATATCTTCTTCGCCCTTGACAGAAATGAGAGATGCACTTACTGGAATGAAGCGTCCGAAGTATTCACAGGGATTCCGGCCGGAGACGCGATCGGCAAGTCTTTCACGGCGCTCTTCCCGGGCCCTGAGTGCGAGAACGTGAGGGAGATATGCCTCGAAGTACTCAAGACCAAGAAAGCTACGAACTCTCAATGCAAACACAATCATGGCGGGAAGGATATGATCCTCGATATCACGGCATCTCCGGTCGAGAGCGGAGTGTCTGTTATGGCCAAGGACCTCACCGCGCGCGCGAATGCCGAAAGGGAGCTGCAGGAGAGCGAGAAGAAGTACCGGCAGCTTGTCGATCTAGCCCAGGAAGGCATAATTATGACTGATGCGGATGCGGTTTTCCGGTTTGTGAATCCGATGATGGCTGATATGCTAGGCTATCACGTCGACGAGATGGTCGGCAAACCAGCTTTCCAGTTCATGAATGAACAGGCTGCCGAGCTGGCAAGGCGCAAATTCGAAGATAGAAAACGGGGGCTCACAGGTAGATACGAGCTCGATTTCCTCAGAAAGGATGGGACCTTGTTACGCACGAGCGTAGGAGGGGCCCCGATCAAGGACAAAGACGGTGTCTTTCTTGGTTCTCTTGCGGTTGTCAATGACATAACGGATCGCAAGAGATACGAGGATGCCCTGGAAGTCGCCAACCAGAAACTGAAACTATTGGGCCAAGTGACCAGACACGACGCTTTGAACCAACTCGCGGTCTTGATGGGATGGCTGCAGATCGCCCAAGAATCGGTCGCAGAACCACCTGTACAAGAATACCTCAGGAACATGAGGACTGCGGCGGAGACAGTTATCAGGCAGCTCGACTTCACTGGAGATTATCAGAAGATGGGGGTCGTAAGGCCTGAGTGGATCGATGTCAAGACCGCCTTCCTGAACGGCTCCGCAGGGTTCAGCCTAGGCAAGATCGCCAAGTCAGTTCATGTCGATGGGCTTGAGGTCTACGCTGACACGATGCTCGAGAAGGTCTTCCACAATCTGGTCGAAAACTCGATCCGACATGGCAAGAAGGTCACCGAAATTCGAGTCCATCACAAGAAGAAAGGGAATGACCTGTTGTTGTTCTATGAGGATGATGGTGTTGGCATACTGGCCGATAAGAAGGACAAGCTCTTCCTACGGGGAATCGGCGATCATACTGGCTTTGGTCTCTTCATGGTCAGAGCTATCCTGGGAATTACAGGCATAAGAATCGAGGAGAACGGAATACCAGGCCACGGTGTTCGATTCGAGATGCATGTCCCTTCAAATGGATTCAGAGTAAGGGGAGCCGTTGAGAGTCAAAAACGGTGACACCACACAAGTCGCTGCCTGCGGATGGCTGAATCGACAGGGAGTGCATTTGTCGAGAGCCTCTCTCTTGTTCGCAGAAATGATAATTAACACAGTAGGCCATGATACGAGTACAATCCCTTCAGCCAGTAGAAGGAGGAGTCGATGGCAATTAGAATCCTGCTCATAGACGACGAGGAAGCCCTCTTGGAGATTGCCAAGATTTTCTTGGAGCAGGAGCAAGGGTTCGAGGTCGAAACCTCACTCTCCGCACAAGACGCGCTCGACAAACTGAAGAGAGATCGATTCGACGTGATAATTTCGGACTATCAGATGCCCGGGATGAACGGAATCGAGTTGCTGAAGAAGCTCAAGTCTGCGGGAGACACGACTCCCTACATCCTATTCACAGGTAGAGGAAGGGAGGACGTGGCCATTGACGCGTTGAACAACGGCGCGTCATTCTATATCCAAAAGGGCGGGGATCCGAAATCGCAGTTTGCAGAACTCGTCAATATGATAGAGGCTTCAGCACGTCAAGCGCGGGCGGAGAAGACGCTGCGGCAGGAGAAGGACAGGGCGCAACAATACATCAACCTCGCCGGAGTCATGCTACTGGCCCTTGACAAGCACGGGAAAGTGACTCTGGTCAACAAGAAGGGTTGCGAGATCCTAGGATATGAAGAAGACCAGATTCTCGGGAAGTCCTGGTTCGAGAACTTCCTGCCGGAGAATCGCCGAGATGACGTCAAGGTCATCTTCAATGGGCTAATGCGTGGAGAACTCGGACCG
>Ga0214473_10006049_pt1 | contig 14479 bp, 9 predicted proteins | sample RVTome_7_FD_203509 | JGI IMG/M metagenome (GOLD analysis project Ga0214473, IMG submission 203509) | Soil microbial communities from uranium-contaminated site in the Upper Colorado River Basin, Wyoming, United States - RVT98D197 | ecosystem: Environmental > Terrestrial > Soil > Contaminated >... | reverse complement strand
TGGAACGGCAACGGCCAAGTCAGTTTGAGTGACGTGCTGACCGGGGTCAATTATCTATTCAACAAGCCCGGAGGCCCCTGGAATCCCAAAGCCAGCGGAATTTGCTGCGCGCTCTCAAATTGACCCCTGATAAAGCAGAAAAAACAAGCCTGGTTGATTGAGGGGAGAAGGATCCAACACCCTTCTCCTCTTTTCTTTGATGAACGCATATAAATAGGGCGTCTCCTCCCTGGGAGGAGAAGGAACTTATCTACTTTTAATCCAAAATAATCCAGACGAAACCTTGCTTGACTCTCACCGTATAGAAAAGTAGATATTTCAGGTAGGAGGAAATGACCTTATCTGACCTGCAGCATTTCAGAGACCTGCTTTTAGAGCGGGAGCAGAATTTAGACCGCTGGCTGGATTCTACCAGCTCAGCCAATCCCGATGATATTAACAAGGCGCAGGCTCTGGTGGGAGACATCAAAGACGCCTTGGGCCGGATTGAGAACGGCTCTTATGGCGCCTGTTCAGTCTGTAAAGAAAGCGTGGAGATGTATCGCCTGGAGGTACAGCCGGCCGCAGTAGTCTGTCTGGGTTGTATAAGCCAGGAGGAAAAAGACAAGTTAGAAGAAGAGCTCCACTTAGCCAGCCAAATCCACCGGGCCCTTTTGCCTCAATCGATTCCTAAAATTGAGGGGATCGAAGCGGGAGTCAAAGCCCTGGCGGCCCGGAGCGTGGGAGGAGATTATTATGACTTTCTCCCCTCTTCTAACGGAGGAGGAGTCCGGGTCGTAATCGCCGACACCATGGGGAAAGGAATCCCGGCCGGATTATTGATGGCCAACGTTCAGGGAGCCTTGAGAATTTTAGCCGGGGAAATCGAATCCCCCGGCAAGCTGGTCAGCCGGTTGAACCAATGGCTCTGCCGCAACATCCCGGTGACCAATTTCATATCTTTGGTCTGTCTGCAGTTTCAGCCAGGCCAGAACAGCAAGTCCGGACTGACTTACGCCAATGCCGGCCATTGCCCCCCTGTTTTATTGCATGCCGATGGCCGGATTGAGTCTTTAGATCCGACCGGGGGCGTATTAGGTGTACACGAAGGTTTCGCTTATTCGGAATCTGCGGTGGAACTGGAGTCCGGGGACCTGCTTTTACTTTATACTGATGGGGTAACTGAAGCTCTGAATTCCTCTAGCGAGTTATTCGGTGATGAAAGGCTGCAGGAGTACCTGAAAGCCAACCACCAGCAGCCGGTTCAGGCCTTTTTGCCCGGGCTATTGAATGAAATCCACCGGTTCACCGGCAAAAAAGAGCTGGATGATGATTTGACCGTGATTGCGCTGAAGAAGATGTAGGGGAAGACGGTATAAAGGCAGGTTGTAAGAACCCTGCCTTCGCTAAGATTTATGTAAGAGGTTCGATCCCTGTCGGGCCTAAGAAATCCCTTGAACACTACTTATTTTTTAACCCAGTTGGCTTCAATGGTTCTCTTTTCACATCAGAGTCTTCACCCTTCTGCAAAACAGAGCCATCCAGTGCATCTATGTAATACCGGTACCACTTTTTGAAATATCCTATTTTGGTTTTCTCTGTGCTGTCTGGATATACTTGAACTGGCCAGGCCAGATATAGCCGGTTCTCTTTATAACGAAACAGCTCTGAAGAAGGTATTATGATGAGTTTGCCGGAACAGACGGCTTTTGAAAGGGGCAAAGGCCCCGCTTCTTGTAGTGCAATCTTAACTGCAGAATCTGAATCTAAGGAAGGAGTGAAAGGCAGATTTATATCGTAGCAATAAGTTCCTTCTATCTCGCGCAATTCACCGTCGTCTTTTATAAAGGCTCTAATGTCTGAATTTAGTAGTTCTATCCCATTATATAGCTGTTTGAAGAAAACCATGGCACTGAGTCTACCCTTCAGATTAGACTCTACGCGCCTTATTGCTAATTCTTCCATTGGATTATTTATGTGGAAGAATTCCTTATTTAAGTCAATGAATTCACAAGCCATAACCACCGGGTCACCTTTAGCTGGCTTCTTGTATTTAGCGGAGCTCTCAGGGCTAGCGGAAATCTTGATGGTCTTGTAAGAACCTAGAGATGTTGAAGAACTCTTGTCTGATGATTCCCCCCCTCCTAATGTAAGGTTAAACCAAAGGGAAACAAATGATACTATCAATATTTTGAGGTCAGATTTCGTCTTCTTCATTTTGTCATCCCTTTTCTAGGGACATTTCAGGATAAGTGTCTGGTCGGACAAAAACAAGCCCTTTGAGGCGAAAAAGATTGCTCAAGAGATTTCGGGGGATATTTAAGGGGCCACCAGAATTTACTCCCAGATTGTCATCAAAGTGAACCTTGAAGAGGAACCCTTAATTGGGGCAAGCTGTCTCAGCCACTCTCTTTTTGTTTCCAAAGACTTCCCTTCTCCCTTGCCAATCAAACATTTAGCTTGACAGATTAAATCCTGAAGTTATACTTGATATATGTCAAGTCCTGCATTTCACGGTCTTTTTATTCTCAGCTAAAGAGGTCGAGAATAACCATTCTTAAAAGCTAAAGCTGTAGGAACCAGTTCATCCTAAAGGGGAGAATCATGCCGAATCCAATTTCTAAATATTCGATTTGTGCCAGAAACCTTTTGCTTTGGTTGTGTCTGAGCGGAATTCCTGCAACTCTCCAGGCTCAGGATCCGGGCCAGACTGACACCATCTGGGCAGATACTTCCGCCGGCAGCATCGATGCCTGCAAAGGCGGGAAGGTCCGAGTCAAAATCTGGATCAAGACCGACAACACCGGCGTGGGAAGTGATATCGCCGGTATTTCCGTCCCTCTTCTGATTACCAGCACTAATCCGTCGGCTGCTCCGGTTTTAGATACTACCGTAGCTACTACCTTCGCTAACTCTGAGGTGGCCTTCTGGGATAACTTAGTGCATAATGCTCAATCTGACCCGGATATATTCCCGCTACAGACCGCCCTGGGAGCGATAACTACTGAAGGTGGTTTGAAGAGCGGTACTCATCTCTTCGCCACTCTGGTAATAGATTTGTCAGATACTACGACTATATGTGTTGACACCACCTCTTTTGGAGCCGGTCCCACCGTGCTTGATTTCAGCACCAGCTTTGGAATGGATTACGTCCCCTTTTGGAACCCTTCACCATTTTGTTTCCGGGTAGGCACCTATCCCTGCGGGAATCCTCCCATCAGCTATTGGGCTCATTCGCCGGTGAATCTGGTGGTCATCGACCCTAATAATGACAGCATCGGGATAGATTTCAACACCATTGCCAGCGCGGTCTATGATGTGGCCAAGGACAGCGTTACCATTTACAGCACTTACCCGGGAGATTACAAGATTAAGGCACTCTTAGACACCCTAGATCAGTCCGGAGAGACTACTTACACGATTGAAGCCCGCATCGATGGCACCGCCGATGTCATTTTGGTCTCCGATGCCCCCCTGCCGGACCTTAACCAGCCGGCTGAGATTGAAGTGACTAATGACACGGCCAATCTAGGCTGCCTGGCCAAGCCCGGGGACGCTAACGCTTCCGGGAGTTTGACTCTTTCTGATATCATCGCTAACGTCAATTATATCTTCAATAAAGCCGGCTGGGGCAACTGTCCGGCCCAGTCCTCTTTATGCTGGCTTTCAGGAATGCTCTGCCGCGGGGATTTGAACGGGAGCGCTACCGTGAATCTTTCGGATGTGATTCGGGGAGTGAATTATATCTTCAACAAACCGGGCGGCCCCTGGATTCCGGTAGCGTCAGGAGTTTGTTGTCTGTCAGTGCCGTAAACTCAAGCCGTCTTCACAAAGCTCAGACTCGGGGCTTAGTCCGACCATGTCGCCCGGGTTTGGGACTACCTGAGACTACTCTTCTTGTTATCATTTTCACAACCCAGGAACCTCCTTGACAAATTTGGTCTACAAGTTATATTTATTCTGCCTGGCGATTCGTTTGCGGCTTTTAAACTGCCTTACAACCATAACAGAATTTTAGAAAGCGGAGGAAAGATGTTGAAGCTAAAGAGGGTTGCTTTGTTTTTATTTCTGGCAGTGATGGCATTGCCGGCTTTGGCTCAGGTGGATACGGCCTGGGTGAAAAAAATTGACTACGCCAATCAGGAGCCGGTCTACGGCGCCGGAAGACTTTTGGCGGTAGATAAAGCCGGAAATATTTATCTGGGCGCTAAGGGCAATCCTTTCGACCCCAATCATCCGCGATATGTTGTTGCCAAGTATAATTCCTGCGGCGACACTCTTTGGATACGAAGACAGGGGGCATCCGCGCAGGATATTCCCCGCGCGCTGACTGTGGATGACTCCGGTTATGTTTATGTCACCGGCCACAACCTCACCGGCACGGGCGAGAATTATTTTACCGTCAAGTTCAAGCCCAATGGCGATACGGCCTGGGCCAGAGAATACAGCGGAACCAATACCTTCTTGGACGACAACCCCGCAGATATTGCGGTTGACAAGAATGGCAATGTGCTTGTGACCGGCTGGCTCTCTGTTCCGGGAAACTACGCGGATTTTGGCACGGTCAAGTATGCCCCCAACGGAGACACAGTCTGGGTGCGACGCTATGACTCTGGCTTTGGAAATCCCGGGGATGGCGCCATGGCCATGGCAGTTGATACTTTTGGAAATGTTTACGTTACCGGCTACGCCGCAACAAACGCTGCACCTTCCACCGAGTGGCGCACCCTCAAATACTCTCCTACCGGAAGCGTCCTGTGGAGCAAAGGTTACAGCACTGGTTTCGGCGGGACGGTTAGCCCCAAAGATATAGAAGTAGATGCCCAAGGTAATGCTTATGTTTGTGGACAGGGACAGGGAGTGGGATTCGACCGGGATTTTTATACCATTAAGTATGCTCCCAATGGTGATACTCTCTGGGTGAGAAGTTACAGCTCGCCCGGCGATTCCGCAGACGACGCCATAGCGCTGGAAGTTGACCAGGCCGGCAGTGTCTATGTGGTTGGTTCTACTCACTCCCAACTGGCGCTGGTCAAGTACGATGTCAACGGGAATCAGTTGTGGGTCAGGACATACTCGTTCGGATTACCTGTGGCCATGGCATTGGACAAGGACGGCAACATCTATGTGGCTGGCTCTCTGGTCATCATGTACAACCCCAACGGTGACACGGTTTGGACCCTGACTAATAATAGAGTTGGATCCAGTGCCATAAAGGTTGACACGGCTGGGAACGTGTATGTAGGCGGCAACAATGGATTTGATGGGAACGTAACTGTTGCCAAAATCAGCAGTGAGCCTCCCTGTCCGCCCCATGGCACTGCCTATACTCCGGCGGGATCAAACGTTTTCGTTCAGCCCTATCCGAATGTCACGGTTGGTTTCAAAAGTGTAAGCGCTCCGGGCAACACAAGTGTGACACTCAATCCCACAGGGCCCACACCCCCCAGTTCCTTTATGCTGGTTCCCAACAATCCACCCGTGTTTTACGATTTTCAGACGACTGCCACTTATTCTGACTCGATCTATGTCTGCCTCATCTATTCTGACAGCGCTGTAATAGCCAACGAAGACAGTTTGCACTTTTTGCACTACAACGGCAGTACCTGGGTGGATGCCACAGTATTCAAAAACCCCAGCAGCAACCAAATATGCGCGGGTGCAACTTCGCTTTCTCCATTTGCCCTGGCTGTACCGGCATCCTGTTCCGCCATCCCCGGAGATGTCAACGCTTCCAGCACCATAACCATAGGCGATATTATCCACCTGGTTAATTACATTTTTGATAAAGATAAATTGCCATGTCTGGGCACTGACCCGGGCAACTGCTGGACTCCTGGCCCCTTCTGTAGAGGAGATGCCAATCAGACCGGCACCATTACAATTGGAGACATTGTCCATCTGGTCAACTACATATTCGACAAAGACCGATTGCCCTGCTTAGGAAGCGACTCGGGGAATTGCTGGACACCGGCGGCTAATGGAGCCTGTTGTCTGCCGGTGCAGTAGTTATTGCTTTACCGGCTGTCATTGCGAGCCCTGATCTATGCCGAAGGGCATGGCAATCCCTCAGATTAGCTGCGGAGTCAGTTCATGGGGATTCCCACTTCGAGCCCCGATAAGAATCGGGGATCTCCTCGGAATGACTGCCATTGAATACTAACCCCTCCCTGTCCCTCCCTTCAGGGTAAACCCTTCAGGATGAACCCCTAAGAGGAGAGGGAATTCACCTTGACTTTGCTCCTTTTTCGGCTAAATTCCGAAGTCTAAAGCAGTCCCAATTTAAGGAGAAAAGATGAATAAATTTTTGTGGTTTATGTTGTTGTCCGTCCCCTTTTTGTTCCTCACCTGCGGTGGGGACAAGAACGTCTCCCAGAGATACGAGCTGGAAAAAGCCTTTGACCTGGGGGAACAGTTCCGGGGAAATCTTTACATCAATCTGCAGGCCGCCACCCCGGATGATTATCAGAAAGCCATCGCTTATTATCAGGCGGTAAAGGAGAAATCCCCCTTCCCTAGAGAGAAATCTGATAAGGATTCATTGGACCAGGATTCCAAAGAGATGCTCAGGCTGACCCAGCAGTCTTTCATCCGCATTTCCGAGCTTCTGATGACTCAGAAGAAATTTGAGGAAGCCCTGAAGGAAGCTAACGGCTATTTGACAGATTTTCAGAAGAATGATTTTAATCACCAGATGATGGCCATCCGCAAAGGGCAGATATTTGAAATGATGCAGAAGCCGGATTCGGCCTTGGTGCAATATGAACAGGTCCTGCAGTCTTATCTTCAGGTGCACGACCCGCAGAATCCTAATGCCGATATCATCGGGCTCCCCTTTTACGTATTAGGGTTGCGCTCTTCCTTAGGTCAGTTCACCCCGGAACATGTGAATCAGACTGCAGAATTCTTCCGGAAGCTGATAGCCTCACCCCCCACTGATCCTCTTTCGCAAGTGGCCACTCAGAATCTGGCTGATTTATACCTGAAGAGCAATGATTTCGATAAAGCGGTTTCCACTCTGGAAACTCTGGAGGATTCTACCGGCAAGATCTATCAGCAGCCTTTGATGGCCATTGCGGATCTGTACCTGGTGGTTAAGAAAGATTTTGTCAAGTCCCGGGCGACTTTCAACCGCTTTGTCCAGCTTTATCCCCAGGATGACCTGACTCCTTTTGCCAAATTCGGGGTGGGCCGGACCTACTATGAAGAAGGACAATATCAGAAGGCTCTGGATGTCTTCGCTGAGGTTAAACAAAAATATGCGTTGAATCCCCGGGCCGTGCCGGCCACCCAGTTCCAGATCGGGCTCACCTACTGGAAGATGGGGAACTGGGATAGGGCCAAGACCGAATTAGACTGGCTGATTATAAATTATCCCGACTCCCCGGAAGGGATGAAAGCAGTGGGGTTCATTGCGGACTTCTACAGACAGAATAACAACAAGGAACTGGCCAATTCTTACTTTGAAAAGGCCATCAAGCAGTACCAGAAGATCATCTCCAAAGACCCCAAATCCTCCCAGGCCTATGCTGCCAATCAAATGCTGACCGAGGTCTATTTAACTCAAGAGCGCTGGAAGGATGCGGCCAGCCAGTTGGAGAGCTTCTTAAAGGATAATCCCACCTCTCCATCTCAGCCGGAGGTTTTGCTCCTGTTGGGCCAGCTGTACGAGGAGAAGATCAAGGATAAGCAGAAGGCCAATCAGTCCTACGCCCAGTTTTTGATGAAATTCCCGGATGATCCCCGGGCCAAAGACGCCATGGAAAAGGCTAAGAAACTCAGCCTGGAGATGCAGGGAGAAAGTGGTACTAAAGTTCCTAAATAATCTCTTTGCAAAAACACTAAGAGGAGGCCTGTCTTAGGCCTCCTCTTTTTTGTTTGCTTAATCTCTTAAAGCAGGCAGCAAACCCCCACCGGTAGAGCATTCCAGGGTCCATTCGGCTTGTTGAAGATGTAATTGACCGCTTGAATTACATCCGAGAGTGAGACCGTGCCAGAACCGTTCCAGTCACCCCGGCAGAGTAAACTGGATAGCCAGCACTGAGGTTGAGGAGCACAGCCGGGCTTGTTGAAGATGTAATTGACGATGGAAATCACATCGCCCAAGGTGTAAGTGCCGCTGGCGTTGGCATCCCCAGCTTTGCCGGTGCATAACTGAGCCTGGTTGGAAGCAGGGCTTTCATTACCGGAGAAATCGACGGCTGTTACCAGATAGTAGTAAGCTTTGTTGGGATTGCTCAAGGAATCGGTTGCCAGAGTATCGCTGGTTGCTATCACGCGTTTGCTGGGGGACGGAGAAAACCCGGAGAGAGTGTCACGATACACATAATAAAAGTCAAAATCTCCATCTGAGACCGGAGACCAATGCAAGCTTGCAATTACTGCAGTGCCTGTGGCTTGCAAATTGGCAGGTGCTGAAGGAACCAAGTTGTCTACTGAATAACCGGAGTCGATGGGAGAATCAAAAAAGAACACCGGGCTGTTGGTGGCGGCTCGGATAAAGAACACCGACCACTTTAACCCGCCGCTTACGGTGGAATCCACCAGAGTTGGAACTATACCGTTGTAAACAGTGTCGCCGTAGGCGGAAAAGGTAGCCACCTGTTCCCAGTCAGGCAGCAGGAGAAAGGCAGCGCTGGCGGCAAATTCATCAATCCGGCGGAAAATATCATATTTCTTCACCACCGTGTCGCCCGGAGCAGTGGTTCTCCACCTAATTCTGACCTGTTTCCCCTGGTCATTGGCTATGTCGGTAATCGAAACAATCCTCGGCCTGGGAGAAGGAGTTAAATTTATTAAGACTGAAACGGTGTTGCTGCCAAAATTTGCCACTGCCAAATCATTGTTTGTATCTCCGTCTAAATCAGAAGCAAAAAGTAAGCGAGGATTGGTTCCGGTTCCGTAGTCAACTTTGGCGGCAAAAGTCCCATCCCCGTTGTTCTTCAAGACTGAAACCGTGTTGCTCGTATAATTTGCCACTGCCAAATCAAAATCTCCATCCCCGTCCAAATCGGAAGCAAAAACTGAGAAAGGATTTGTTCCGGTTGCATAATCAACCTTGGCGGCAAAAGTCCCATCCCCGTTGTTCTTCAAGACTGAAACCGTGTGGCTATTAAGATTTGCCACTGCCAAATCAAAATCTCCATCCCCATCTAAGTCAGAGGCAAAAACTGAGCCAGGATTTGTTCCGGTTGCATAATCAACCTTGAGAGCAAAAGTCCCATCCCCATTGTTCTTTAAGACTGAAACCGTGTGGCTATTAAGATTTGCCACTGCCAAATCAAAATCTGTATCCCCGTCTAAATCAGCCGCAAAAACTGACTGAGGACTGTTTTCAGTTGCATAATCAACTGTGGCGGCAAAAGTCCCATCCCCGTTGTTCTTCAACACTGAAACCGTGTTGCTGCTAAAATTTGCCACCGCCAAATCAAAATCTGTATCCCCGTCTAAATCAGCCGCAAAAACTGACTGAGGATTTGTTCCGGTTGCGTAATCAACTTTGGCGGCAAAAGTCCCATCCCCGTTGTTCTTCAAGACTGAAACCGTGCTGCTACCATTATTTGTCACAGCCAAATCAAAATCTCCATCCCCGTCCAAATCAGAAGCAAAAACTGACTGAGGATTTGTTCCGGTTGCGTAATCAACTTTGGCGGCAAAAGTCCCATCCCCGTTGTTCTTCAAGACTGAAACCGTGCTGCTACCATGATTTGCCACAGCCAAATCAAAATCTCCATCCCCGTCCAAATCAGAAGCAAAAACTGAGACAGGAGTTGCTCCGGTTGCGTAATCAACCTTGGGAGCGAATCCCTGCCCGTAAATAGGAATAGCTAACAATAATGAGAAAATCACCAACGACTCCAACCCAAATCTCTTCATCTTGCCTCTCCTTGCAGGATAGCCTTTTACCCAACCGTCAGCACCGGTAATATAGCCTCTTATCCAGGCCTGTCAAGCGATAATTATTGCTGATGATTAAAACCAGCCAGTAGACCCACCTCGTCCTCAAGGTGGGCTTACCCTTACAAACAACAAACTCCTGACGGCACTGCATTCCACGGTCCCCCCGGCTTTGAAAAGAGGTAGTTCACGCCCCGGAGAACATCGACCAAGCTTACCATCCCATCACCATTCCAGTCCCCCCGGCAGAGCAAGCTGGATATCCAACATAAAGGCTGGGGAGAACAGCCCGGCTTGTTGAAAATGTAGTTAACCGTGGCAATGACATCTGCTAAATTATAAGTCCGGCTGGCATTGGCATCGCCGGCCATGGGGCAAGGGGAGTACTTGTACACGGTCAGCCCTACCGCGTAAGCCAGCGTATCGTTGATGAATCGGAATCTATTGATTATCTGGCCAAATCCGGCCAGATGCCATGAGGCTCCGGCATCCTTGGTCTCATAAGTGTCACCCCCCCAGCCTCCAATCCATCCCACAGAATCACTGACGAATCCGATTCCCTGAGCGTCATATAGACTGTCGAGAAACAATTGATCGTTCCAGGTAACGCCGCCGTCCGTGGTCTTCAGATAGTAGGTGGGTCCGGGCTGGAACTTTTCAATGGATACATAGCCGATGTTTTTGGTGCGAAATTGAATTTTCCAGCAGAGTTCGCCTAAGCGAGTGCCCGCGTAGCGAGTTGTCCAGTTAGCACCTCCATCGGAGGTGAACAGCACCCGGGCATGTCCGGTGTCATAATCAGAGCTGGATGAGCCCACCACGAATCCCGAATCCTGGCTGAAAAAATAACAGTCCACCAGGGCTCCGGCGTGAGCCGAAAGGTCTTGGGAGGTCCAGCTGGCACCCCGGTCGAAGGTCTTTATCACCCGGGCCGGACCGAAGAACCGGCCTGAGGCGTACATGACCGAGTCATTGACCACCGAGATTCCGCAGATGCCTTTCGGCTTGGGCTCAGGAATATTCTGAACCAAGTTCCAGCTTGCTCCTCCGTCAGTGGTCCGGTACAAAACGGCGGTATCATCAAAGACTGTACCTACCCAGCCGTTCAGGGAATCCAAAAATCCCAGGCTGCGCAGGTACATGTTAAAGGAAACCTGCAGCGACCAGGAATCACCGCCGTCAGTGGTCTTCCAGATATCTCCAAAACACCCGTTGAAGTCACAATAACTGGAAATAATCCAGCCGGTGGAGGGGCTAACGAAAAAGACGTCGTCCATCCTGGAGTTGGAGATGGGGGCGTTCGGCAAGGTTTCCCAGCGCAGGCCTTGTGAGAACCCGGAGCTGGCCATCATCACAAGTAAAGCAGCCATAAGCAGGAAAACAGTTATTTCGGCAGTATTCCTCATCTCAAGCTCCTTTATGATACGTGAAAATGTGCATGTTTCCGCAAGCTGAAGTTTCGTTTAAGGCAGACAGCACACCCCTACCGGTAGAGCATTCCACGGCCCCCCCGGCTTATTGAAGATGTAATTGACGGCTCGAATCACATCGGATAAGCTGACCGTTCCCCCCCCATCCCAATCTCCCCGACAAATCAAGCTTGAAATCCAGCATAAAGGCTGAGGAGCGCAGCCCGGCTTGTTGAAAATGTAATTGACAATGGCAATGACATCGGATAATGAATAAGTCCCGCTGGCATTGGCGTCACCGGGTTTGGCCAAGCAAGAAGAATATTTGATAGTTGCATATTCTTTACTGGTGTCAGACTCAACACTGTATCCGGTCACATAGACATTCCCGCTGTCATCGACCGCTACTTCGGCGGGTACATCGTCTGAATTACCGGGCCCATTATAGCGCACAGTCCACAGACTGTCTCCATTAGAGGAATATTTAATCGTAGCATAGTCCTTACTATTGACTCCGGCCCCGCTCTTCCCGCTCACATAGACATTTCCGCTGTCATCTATAGCCATATCCTGGGACCTGTCCTCAGAACCGGTCCCTACTCCCCGATAGTGTCTGAGCCAGAGCTGGTCTCCATTAGGGGCATACTTGATGGTAAGAAAATTTTCGTCACCTCCCAGACTGTCGTTATAACCATTGACATAGACATTCCCACCACCATCTACTTCCACATTGTAAGCTAATTCAGAGGAGCTGCCTGGTCCGTCATAGCTCCTGACCCAGACCGTGTCTCCAGCCGGAGTATACTTTATGGTAGCATAATCCGTAGCGGTTCCAAAGCCAATACTGCTGCCGGTGACGTAAAGAAAACCGCTGTTGTCCCTAGCTACGGCATGGATGACATCTGCAGAGTTGCCGAGTCCATTATAGCGCCTGACCCAAAGCGTATCTCCAGAAGGAGAATACTTGATCAGAGTATAATCAGAGGCAGAGGCAATCCCGGCGCTGTAGCCCGCCACATAGACATGGCCGCTGTCATCCACAGCCAGGCCAGAGGGGTAGTCATCCGAGTTTCCCGGCCCATTGTAGCGTTTGACCCAGACCTCATCTCCATTTGGCTTATATTTTATGGTGACAATATCATAAGCGCCGCCTATGCCCCGACTTTCCCCGGTCAAGTAGACATATCCGGAATCATCCACGCTCAGTTTGACCCCGATGTCAGTAGAGTCTCCGGTTCCGTTATAGCGTCTGACCCAGACTGAATCCCCATTTGAGGCATACTTGACCGTGGCAATATCATACTGGTTACCCATTTCATAACTCTGGCCGGTGACGTAGACATAACCGGATTTATCAATGGTGAGGTCATAGGGTAATTCACTAAAGCTCACGGGAGGGTTGTTATAGCGCCTGGCCCAGACCGTATCGCCGTCAGGAGTGTATTTGATAGTAACATAATCAAAACCAGTTCCAGTACTCGGGCTAAAGCTGTACCCAGTGACATAAACATAGCCGGAGTCATCTACCGCCAAATCGACCGCTTCATCTCGGCTATTTGAGTTTGCGTTGTATCTGGCCACCCAGACTTGGGCCACCCCCTGTGCAAAGACAGAGTCAGCCAGCAGAGCCAGACAAGCCAGAACTATATACCTAAAAGCGTGCAAATACCTCATTCTTTCTCTCCTCAGCATTAGAATTTTGATTCTTAAATCTATTCCGACACTAAACAGTTAAATCTTATAACTACATCTTCCCCAGTCCAAGAAACTTCAGAGAATACAGGGTAGCAAAACTAAATAATATAGAATGACTGGCTATTGTCAAGCTAATTCTTTGCTTGTGAATAAGTTAACAAGGATTTTCTCTATTGAACTCGCCACACAAAGCAAGCTCTTAAAATTGGCCCCTCAAGCATCATTTTCCCCTTGACGATAGCCAAATAGCCGTATAACTTAGTAAGTCCATAAACCCAATATCGCAAACAAGGAGAACTAAATGCGTTTCAAGAGCTTTCTAATTGCCTTAACGGCTTTATTCCTGTTGGCCTCTCTGGCTTCAGCCCAGAAGGGGGAAAAGAAAGGGGATAAAGTCCAGTTACAGCAGACTACCCCTCCCGCCCTCAAGATTAACCACGCCAAGACCGACACCCTCTGGTTTGAGTTCAAGCAGACCGGTAATAAGGTCATGGCCGACCTGTTTATCTTCAATGACGAGCCGATTGCCGGAGGGCAAATTCCGCTCAGCTTCGGCAACGGCAAATCCCCTATAGATGTGGACTCCGTGGTTTTTGACAAAAACCGGGCCGCTAGATTTGACGTCACTAATGCCAGCCCGGATACAATGCAGTCCCTGCGGATCGGCTTTATTGCAGATATCTCCGGACGCAAGCCCCCTTTGGAGGCTGGCAAGGGAAGGCTTTTGACCATTTACTTTAACCTGAAGACCGACAAGCCCTACGAAGTGGTGTTGGATACCACTACCTTGGTTGGTGGCTTCTCACTATTATTTGCAGACCAGGCCGCTCAGACTATTCCGGTAGCCTTTAAGACTGGCAAGTTCAAAACCAAGTAGCCATAATTAAGCTAAGTAAAAATCGTCCCGATAGCATCGGGGCGATTTTTTTTGAGTTGACTTTGATTTTAGCACCCCTTAATTGATAGCGCTCATGAAGAGCCTCTGGGTAATTATAGTGATAGTGGTGATAATCGCCGGCCTGGCTGGCTTGGCCTTCTTCACCCATTTAGAGAAGCCCCAGCAGAGCCAGTCTCCCCTTGAGACCGAAGAGCAGCCTGACCCCCAGGCCATGATGGCCCAGGTCTCCCAGCAGGTTGAGGCATTAAAGCAGAAGATAGAAAAGAATCCCAAAGATGTGCAAGCCTACATTGACTTGGGGAACATGTACTTTGACGCCAACCTGCCTCCTCAAGCAATTGAATATTATACCAAGGCGGTGGAGCTGGAGCCTGATAATTCCGATGTCTGGACCGACCTGGGAACCATGCACCGGCACAATGGGGATTTAGATAAGGCCATTGAATGTTATCAGAAAGCGGCTAAAATTGACCCCCAGAATAAGAATGCCTGGTTTAACCTGGGAATTGTGTACAAATTCGACAAAAACCAGCCCAAGCAAGCCTTGCAGGCCTGGAAGGAGTTTCTAAAACTAGTCTCCCCGGATGACCCTCATTACGAG
>Ga0214473_10006048_pt1 | contig 14483 bp, 13 predicted proteins | sample RVTome_7_FD_203509 | JGI IMG/M metagenome (GOLD analysis project Ga0214473, IMG submission 203509) | Soil microbial communities from uranium-contaminated site in the Upper Colorado River Basin, Wyoming, United States - RVT98D197 | ecosystem: Environmental > Terrestrial > Soil > Contaminated >... | reverse complement strand
GTTCCCACACTTTCCCTCGGTAATCAGTTACTTCCGCTTGGGCATCAAGCTTCAGCCTTGCACGCGAAGTTGGTGGCCTTGCGAATCGTCTCGACGTGGTCTGAATCTCCGCCGTCGTCCGCCCACCGATCCAACGAGTCATGCGGAGCGGAGTGAGATTCCGTCATTCGATCCGCGAGGAGCCGTTTCCATATTTCCTCGCGATTCACCGAGATATTCTTCTTGGCCACGAAGCCCAGCTTGACGACTCCCCGGCCAATCTCGATCACGGTGACTCTGACGAGATGCTTCAGGCCGTCGCCGTCTTCGAGGATCACCGATTCATTGTTCTTCCGTGCCAACACTAGCATGGCAGAACCTCCGCTTTTTTTCCCGTATAGCCTGGTACAATTCCACTCCACGTATCAGAAGCCACGGCGTGGGTAAGCAGGTACACCTGCACCGTAGTCCCACTGGTGAATACTCCCACCACGGTGCCGGTATTCGGCTCAACTACCGCGGTCGCTTCTCGCACTTCCACGCCGGTGATTCGTTTAATCTCCTGTTGCAGCGAGTCGGATGCGTTGGCGAACAACTGACGATGGAACTCCTGGACCTGAACAGCGCCTTCGGGGCTTTTGGCCAAAGCCTGCTCGGCGGGTGAAAGCGCCCCGTGCAGTGCGATCACCAGCGTGTCTTCGCTGAGGACCACAGTCACTGCCTTGGGTAGCTGGCCCGTTCGTTCCTGTTCGAAAGCGCAGGCCGCTTTCGCAATCTGTTGCGCCATGTTTGAGTTGGGTCTATCCATATCGCAGGCCGCTTTCGCAACTTGCTGCGCGATGTTCGAATTGGGTTTATCCATTTGGGTTCCTCGTTAGTGGCTGCGAACGCGTCCCGCGTCCGCAAGCCGAAGGAATCGGGCTGCTCCCGGCTCGTTGCCGGGAGAAGCCGCGGATTCCCTTCGAGATTCAGTCGATCGCTACATGGCCCGAGCCGCGTGCACGCCCGGTGAGGTTTGGCGCCCTATCGGTCCGTCCATTCGACCCCAGCCCAGATGTCCTCGGCATCCAGCCATTAGAACACCCGGAAGCACTGCGATCATCAGAATCAGGAACACCCTTTTGAACTTCTTTGTGTTCGACATTTACGTTCTCTCTTTCTCGAATCCGGAGGGCTCGCCCCGCGACCGCCAAAGCCGGTTGCGTATCGCACCCGGCTTTGGCCCTGTCGCATCACAGGGCACGGCGACCCCGAACCACGCGAAGCAGTACGACGACCACCGCAATGACCAGCAGGAGGTGGATCACTCCGCCCATCGTGTACGAAGACACCATTCCGAGAAGCCACATCACCAACAAGATCACTACCAGCGTTTCGAGCATCAGAACCTCATTTCACGTACACCGCGTCGGCACGAGCGATCGAGCCGAGCTAGTTAGCGGAGGCGAAAAGCACCTCGACGCGCCGATCCCTCCGCATTTCCACGTCACCGAAGGCGCCAGCGCTAATACGGTTCGATGGCACCCCGGCCTCGACCAGTCCGTCATGTATCGCCTTGACTCGTCGATCACTCAGATTTCGGTTGGAACTTTCGGTTCCACGCGGATCCATGGAGCCGTCAATTCCGATCCTGAGCGATGGATTCGCCTTCATGTAGACCGCAATCTCGACCACCTTGGCTCGCTCAGAATCTTGAATCACAGCGCTGTCTTGTTGAAACCAGAACTCGCGGTACGGAGTCCAACAGTCCACGACGCCGACCCCGCCTGTCGCGCCGATTTCACCTGTGGGACCTTGCGGACCTCGCGGTCCCGCCGGACCCGTGGCGCCCGCGACCCCGAGTGTCGTACTACCTTGAGCGCCTGTGTAGCCGATCGCGCCCTGCGCCCCGGTCGATCCGGTACGGCCTGCGGGTCCAGTCGGACCTTCGAGGGCTGCACCTCGTACGCCCGTTCGTCCGATTTCGCCTGTGGAGCCGGTCGCGCCTTGAGCGCCGCTCGCGCCGGCGAACCCAGCCGCGCTATCCCCACGAGCACCTGTGGAACCCATCGCTCCCTGGGCTCCGGTGTCACCCGCTGCGCCTTGGACGCCGGCGCGACCACGCACGATCGGACCCGATGTACCCGTCGCCCCGGATGGACCTTGCGCCCCACGCTCGCCCATAGCGCCCGCTGCTCCGCGCTCGCCCGCCACGGCGTAGCCCGAAGGCCCGGTTTGTCCTGTTAGGCCCCGATCACCCGTCAATCCGGTAGGACCATCCGGCCCGCGCGGACCGACCATGCTGGGGTCGCAATTGGGTTCGCAGGGCGCGGGAGCGTGGCTTACCGCTTGGACACGGTCCTGCCTGCAATTCCGCCCTGCAATTCCCTGCGTGCAAGCGCACCCACCGATGGCGACTACTGTCGCCAAACCACAAAACTCCATGATCTTTCTCATTGTCCGATCCTCTCTAATTGAAGACTGCACTTGTCTGAACCGCGCCGCGACGTACGTTGGCCGCATCGCCTTCAGACTCCTCTTCTCGAAGACCGGCCTGGCAGTTCGCTTCACCGAAGAATGGCGACCGCCGGCCGGCCTCGAATTTCAAGAAACAAAAAAAGCCGACGCGGTTGAACACCATCTGGTGTTCAACCGCGTCGGCTTACTCGTTAACGAGCCTCCCGAAGCGTCCGGGCTGCTCCTAGTTAGTCATCCGAAAGGCACCGATTGAAATTCACGCGAAACACGCCGCGATTCCACTCGTTAACCTGTAGTCTACACTACGCATCGGACAACGCAAGCACAAAGTTGAATTATTTTCGGAACCTCGTATTATGGCCCCTCGCAGCCCGGGAACGGCACTTTTCCGTTTCTAAGCGCCGAGAAGCTGTCGCACAAGTGAAGCATTGAACGCGAAATCGAGAGGCGGGCGAGTCCAGGGATGAAAACGCAAGGTGAGATCGAGGCTGCGGTCTGCCAAGGTATCAGTCGCTTTAAGCAGGAATACATGGGTCGGGGCCCCAAGGATATCAACTCTTTCCTCATTTCTGACCTGCTCGTCGTTCGTCTCCAGGGTGTACTAACCGCCGCCGAGCAACACTTGGTCACGGCGCTTCAGGCCGAAAAGGGAAGAGATCTTCTCAAACAAGTGAGGATCCAACTCATCGAAACGGCGCGCCCGATCATGGAGGCGATGGTCCAGGAAATCACCGGCGTCAAGGTGGTGAGTTTGCACCACGACATCAGCACCGTGACCGGCGAAGAGGTCGTGATCTTCACCTTGGCGGAATCGCCTATCTTTCGAGAGGCGAAAAAAAGTAGCGCCAGTAGATGAAGCGGCCGTCCTCCCGTAGTGCTTGAGTCGCGAGGTCGGCGGACAGTTGCGAACGCAGGTCCGCTGCGATCCTCGTAACCCGATGATCGCACGGGCTGGCGCAGCACCGTCTTCATCTTCTCCGGCGCCCCACGCGGTTCGGATCGGTCAGGTAGATCTCGTGGTGGTGCCCGTTGGGTATCAGTTTGCGCGCCGGCAGGAACTCCCTGTGCAGTCGGGCGATGGTCGGCGCTTCCGCGCTGTTGGGGCCGACATACATAATTTGCGCGCTCAGGCCCTCCTGATGGCTTTCAAGCCGCAGGCCGGCGGGCGGCTCGCCCAGCCTTGCCTTCGCCGCAGCAACGGCGTTATCAAACATCTCCGCGGTCAGCCAGTCCGGCTCGTAGACGATCATCATCCGCCAGATCAGCTTGTTCCGGTTTCCGCAGATGAAATCCTGCATGTCGTCCGCCCACCAGAGGCCTTCGAGCGGCGGCTCCACGAAGTTCTTTCCCATCCGCTCCCGGGCGAGGCGGCGTTCTATCATTCGCTTCGCCGGGCCGTCGGCGACCGATACATAATTGCGACGAAAGTGCGGCTTGCGGATGTGCTGACGTGCGAGCGCGGAGCGTGGAAGGGCGGTGCTGGAAACCGGCTCGTGCAGAAACGTCTCGACTTCGTGCTCAGCGATCCCAACACGACGAAGATCGTCGCGGCCATCGAGCTCGACGACCGGTCGCACGGCCGGGCCGATCGACAGGAGCGCGACAGCTTCCTCGACGCGGCCATGAATGCTGCGGGCGTTCCCTTGATTCGGTTCCCCGCGGCCATGCAATACGACGGAGCGCAGATTGCGGCCAAGATTGCGGAAGCGTGTGGGTCACCTGCAACAACGGGCGGAGCAATGTCACCCGCACCGGCGCGCCGGATCGCTCGTTGGACCCGGGAAGGCAACGCGTGGTCATCGCCGCTTTGCACGATGAACACGACTTGCTCGCGTGAGGCCGTCACCGCTTCGCGCCGTTCTACTATTCGACGCGCATTCGAGGATGTGCAAATCATGCGGAAATGATGCTTTTCGCGTAGCTGATCGCACGGTACGATATACGCTGCACGATCTCGCACTGACTCGCGGCTTCACGCAAGCGAACAGGAACTCACAGCATGGCCAAACGCACGGGCCGGACCGGGCCGGACAAGTCCAGCGGATCGGGACCGGAGAAATCTGGCGGTACAGGCCCGAACAGCACGGGTGGAACGGGACGCAACAATCCCGAAACCACCGGCCGCTCGCGAACCAAGCGCCAGGCCTCCGTCCAGGACTACCGCCACGACGACGCCAAGCGAACCAATAACCCCCCGGCCAAGATCGCCGCGGAGGGCGTCGTCCCGGCCGTCCCCAAGGCCACGTACGCCTACAGCCCGCGACGCCCGCCGACGCTCCGCTTCGACCCCAGCCCGCTTGCTCACGCGCGAGGCTCGGATCAACGGAGCGACGCTCGCGCAGCCGTCCCCGCCGATCTGATCCCCCCGCTGATCGAAGAAGCCGGCCAGCGGCCGCTCACCCCCGACGAACAACAGCTTCTCGCCGACGCCCTCCGCAATTACCACCCCTGGCTCGAATGGGCCGGCAAGGCCGAGCAGGACCGTGAGGGCCACTTCGCTGTCGACCCCGTGGCCTTGCACATTCACGAGCGCGTCTCCGCCCAGGCCATCCTCAAAGTCGCCAAGCGGCAAAACGTCGAGCGCGACCTCTTCGGCGATCCGCAACTTGACTATCACCAGGCCGTCCAGTTCTACCGCCACGACGTGGACTGGACCAACCGCCTGATCCTCGGCGACAGCCTGCAAGTGATGAGTTCGCTCGCCCACCGCGAGAACCTCGCGGGCAAGGTGCAGATGATCTACATCGACCCGCCCTACGGCATCAAGTTCGCCAGCAACTTTCAACCCGAAGTCGGCCGCCGCGACGTGAAGGACAAGGAGCAGGACCTCACCCGCGAGCCGGAGATGGTCAAGGCCTACCGCGATACCTGGCATCTGGGCATTCACTCGTATCTGTCGTACCTGCGCGATCGGTTGATCGTCGCGCGGGAGTTGCTAGCCGATACGGGAAGCATTTTCGTCCAGATCAGTGATGAGAACTTGCACCGAGTGCGTCAGGTAATGGACGAAGTATTCGGAACGAACAACTCTCTTGGTCTTATTTGCTTCAAGAAAGTAAGCGCCATGTTCGCTGGAGGATTACCGACTATTTGCGACTTCATCCTGTGGTACAGTCGCGATCGAGAGCAAGGAACCTATCATCAATTATTCGATGAACGTAATCCGACAGATGAAACAGCCGTAGAGTATAGGTTCATTCAATATGCGAACGGAGAACGCTGTAGCATTCCAGTCGAAGACCTTGAGAGTTTGGATGAACACGACGTTGTATTTCGACCGGCACCTCTGACGTCACAAGGCGCTACTGATTCAGGTGGATATACCTATGCCTTTGAAGGACGCGAGTTCGCCCCCGGTGTTAACCGGCACTGGTCGACAACCAAAGACGGAATGAATCGGTTGGCACCCGCTGATCGGTTGATTGCTCGCCCAGATTCCCTCGGGTCCATTCGGTATCTTGATGACTACCCTGCTGTACCGAAGACCAACATTTGGATGGATACTAGCTGGGGATTTGCGGCGCAAAAAGAGAAGGCCTACGTCGTACAAACCCATACCGAAGTAATCGCTCGTTGCATGCTCATGACCACCGACCCCGGTGACCTGGTGCTCGACCCGACCTGCGGAAGCGGGACGACGGCGTATGTGGCCGAGCAGTGGGGCCGGCGGTGGATCACGATCGACACGTCGCGCGTCTCCATCGCGATTGCGCGGCAACGGTTGCTGACGGCCAAGTACGAGCGCTTTCGCGTCAAGGGCGAGGACAAGGAAGGGAACGGCAACGGCAATCATCGGCCCGGCGTTGATCCACATCCGGGTTTCATCTACAAGACCGTGCCGCACATTACGCTGAAGTCCATCGCCCAGAACACGAACCTCGATCCGATCTTCGCCCGGCACGAGCCGATCCTCGAAGCCAGGCTCGCGGCCTGCAACAAGGCCTTGAAAAAGGTGAGCAAGGAACTCCGGGTAACGCTCGAGGCCAAGCTGCTCCGCAAGCAGAAGGAAAAAGGCAAGAACGCCGTCACCGACGCGGATCGCCGTCGCTGGCTGCTCCCGCCGGAAAACCGCGCGGATGCCCGGCGCGAACATGCGGCGCTGCTCAAGGCCAGTAAGAAGTCCAAGTACACCGTCGATCTGGATTTCGACGGTTGGTATCACTGGGAGGTCCCGTTCGACACTGATCCGGACTGGCCTGAGGCGCTCCAGGACGCGGTCACCGAATATCGCAAGGCCTGGCGCGACAAGATGGACGAGGTCAACGCGTGCATCGCGGAGAACGCGTCGCACGAGGAACTCGTGGACAAACCCGAGGCCGTAAGAAACATCGTCCGGGTGAGCGGCCCGTTCACCGTCGAGGCCGTCGAACCGCCGGAAATGTCGCTGGGAGATGTGCTGGAGAGCCACGAAGCCAAGGGCGAAGAGAGGCACGAAGGCACGGAGGCACGAAGGCACGAAGGGGAGGCTGATCCGAGCCGCGACCGTGAGGGAGCGGCCACGCGCGGCAGTGAAGGCCTATTCGGTGGGGAGCCCGAAGCGTTGTCGGAAGGATTCGAATCGCGTGCGTTGCGTATGGTCGAAACCCGCGTGGATCAGGAGGCGCAGAACATCGAGGCTTATCTGGATCAAATGCTTCGATATCTGCGTCTGGATGGCGTGCGCTTCCCGAACAACAAACAGTTGAAGTTCACACGTCTGGATCGGCTGGAGAGTGCAACGCCTGGGCTTTACGCCGAAGGCCGCTGGGTTCCTGATCCGAGCCGCGACCGTGAAGGAGCGGACGCATCTCAGGACGATGATCCGGACGGCCGGGCGCTCGTCTGCGTCGCCATCGGTCCGCAATACGGCCCGGTGACCGCGAAGATGATCGAAGACTGCATCCGCTCGGCCAATCGCATGGGTTTCGATGACCTGGTCGTGGCGGGCTTTAGCTTCGACGGCACGGCGCAAGCGGTCATCGACGAGGTGAAGCACTCGCGTCTGCGCGTTCACGCGGCGCACATCCGTCCCGACGTGAATCCCGGCATGAACGGCTTGCTCAAGCAGCAGCCCGGCAGCCAGCTTTTTACCGTGTTCGGCCAGCCGCGGACGCGCGTCGACGGCCCGGACGAGAGCGGCGAGTACACGGTCACGATGGAGGGCGTGGACATCTACGACCCGGTGACCAACGAGATTCGCTCGACGGGGGCGGACAAGGTGGCCGCGTGGTTCATCGACGGGGATTACGACGGGCGGACGTTCTGCATTACGCAGGCGTTCTTCCCGGATCGATCCGCGTGGGACAAGCTGGCCCGGGCACTGAAGGATGTAATTGATGCTGCGGCGTTCGAGGCGTTTTCCGGGACGGTTTCGCTCCCCTTCCCCGCGGGGACGCACAAATGCGTGGCCGTCAAGGTTATCGACCCGCGAGGGAATGAAGTGATGACGGTGCAACGGGTATAATGGCCGGGAGCGGGAAAACCTGCGAAATGGGAGTCATGTTGTGAAACGACAGTTTAACGTCATTATCGAAAAGGACTCGGAAGGGTACTTCGTGGCCTCCGTTCCCGAGCTTTCCGGCTGCCACACGCAGGCTCGGACGCTGGATACACTGATCAAGCGCATTCGCGAGGCGATCCTGTTGTGTCTGGAGGTCGAAGGCGAAGCACCGGGTTCATCCGACTTTATCGGTGTGCAGCGGATCATGGTGGACGCATGACCAGATTGCCTCGCGTGCGCGGAAGGGACCTGATCCGTGCACTGAAAAAGGAAGGGTTTCAGGTGATTCGCGTGCGAGGGAGTCATCATTTCCTTCGGCATGTCGACGGCCGCGCCACGGTGGTTCCGGTTCACGTCGGCGAACACATCGGTCCAGGACTTCTGCACAAGATACTGGCGGATTGCGATCTTACACGTGCGCGATTCCACGAGCTTCTGTAGGCTTCCGCAAACCCAACGGAGAGCTGAGCCGCAACATGAATAGAGACTCTCGTGGCGTCGAAGTTCCCATCCAGCCCGTCGACAAGCCGATCATCTGCAACCCGTACGATGAGCCAAACGATCACTGGGTGTACGATAACTTCGGCAACGCCAGTCGGGCGGGGCATCGGCGGCCGGCCGGGTACTGGTACAAGACGGAGAAGACCGGCTCGCGGCAGGAGCGGCTTTTTTTCGAGGAGCAGCGCGACGACCTTCCGCTGGTGAACCTGCTCCGCGATGACGTGCGCCGATGGCGGGAAGTCGATTATCGGGGCGCGTCCAACGTCACTCGCGAGCTTCTCCAGTGGTGGGCCCGGAAGGACCGCGGGCGGCGGCTGTTCTTTTGCCAGCGAGAGGCCGTCGAGACGATCATTTACCTCGCCGAACTGCGCATGCCCGGCAAGTCGAGTCGCACGAGATTCAAAACGAATTTCTCACTTACCGACGAAGATCTGCAAAGACTGTTGCACGGCGAGCGCCCTTCATTCGCCCGCGAAGGCGCAAAATACGAAGAGCGCTTGATCGATCGGCCTGTCGATGAATCACTGCTGCCGCTCGTCAGACTCGGATGCAAGATGGCCACCGGCTCGGGCAAGACCGTGGTCATGGCCATGCTGATCGCGTGGGCGTTCTGCAATCGCGGCAAGAATCCGATGAGCCGCGAGTTCCCCAGCGCCGTACTCGTGGTATGCCCGAACGTCACCATCCGCGAGCGTTTGCAAGTTCTGCGGCCCGAACGCCCCGACAATTACTACGATGCGTTCGACCTCATGCCGGTCAAGTATCGGCCGCACCTGCAAATGGGCAAGGTGCTGGTGACCAACTGGCACGCGTTCGCCCCGGAATCGGAGAAAAAGGAGGGCGATCGCAACTGGGCAGTGGTCGACAAAGGGCCGGAAACCGACGATGTGTTCGCGGAACGCGTGCTCAAGCACCTGGCGAACCGCATGCCAATCATGGTACTCAACGATGAAGGACACCACTGCTGGCGCCCGGCGGCGGACGTGGAGACCGACAATGAGTCTACGGGCGAAGAAACGAAAGCCATCGAAGGCGAGAAGGAGGAGGCCCGCATCTGGCTCACCGGCCTGGACCGGATCAACAACTCGACCTCGGACGGTCGGCCAGGGATCGGCTTTTGCGTCGATCTTTCGGCCACGCCGTTTTACATCGGCGGCAGCGGTTATCCCGAGGGTTGGCCGTTCCCCTGGCTGATCAGCGATTTCGGGTTGGTGGACGCGATCGAATGCGGAATCGTCAAAATTCCGCGGCTACCGGTGCAGGACACCACGGGGCGTCCGGAGCCGAAGTATTTTGCGCTGTGGAAGTGGATCAGGGAGCACGCGGAACCTGGTGATCTTCTGCCCGGGCGCGCCCAGCGGCCCAAGCCGGACGTTATCTGGCGCGAGTGCCAGGCCGCTCTCCAGCAATTGGCCGATCAATGGATCGAGCGATTCCAATACCTAAAGGACGCCAAGCCGGGGCAGGAACATATCCCGCCTGTGTTAATCATCGTTTGCGATAATACGGATATCGCTGAGTTCTTCTATCGCAAGATCAGCGGCGAGCGCGAGGAGGAAATCGTTACCGCGGAGGATATCGAGGCGGCCATCGAGGAAGACGAAGTCGACGATCCCCCTCCGGACCGAAAGAGCGGAAGAGCGAAGAAACCAAAGACGCGGACCGTGTACGAGCCCGGCGCGATCTATCCGGAGTATTTTTCAAATACGGCCACTATGCGCCGCACTTTGCGGATTGACAGCAAGCTGCTCGCCGAGGCGGAAAGCGATGATCCCCAAAAGACCCGAAGCCAAGCCGCGGAGGCTCTTCGGAGAATAGTCGCCACAGTGGGCAAGCGCGGCGAGCCGGGCGAGCACATCCGCTGCGTGGTGTCTGTGGCCATGTTGACGGAAGGATGGGACGCGAACAACGTCACGCACATTCTCGGCATCCGCGCGTTCGGCAGTCAGTTGCTCTGCGAGCAGGTGGTCGGCCGCGGGTTGCGGCGTATCGATTACGACCCCGACCCGAAGACAGGCATGTTGACCGAGGAATACGTCGATGTGTACGGGATTCCGTTTTCGGTGATTCCGTACAAGGGCCGGCCCGGGAAGCAGAAGGCGCCGGAGGACCGGCCGAAAAACCATGTTCGCGCGCTGGAGGATCGCGCGGGAATGGAGATTCGGTTCCCGGTCGTCGAAGGCTGCTCGTTCGCACTGCGTCGTAACCTGATTCGATGTGATGTGGCTGGTCTTCCCGAGCTTCGAATCGATCCTTCAGACGAGCCGACGGCCACTTTTCTATTGCCAACCGTCGGATACAGGGAAGGCTATCCGTCTAGAGGAACGGCGAACATTCCGTTCGATGTGCAGGATCGCGAGGCGTACTATCAGCACACTCATGTTCAGGCCATCGAGTTCGCCATCGCGAGGTTAATTGTCGAGCGTCTGACATCCCATTCGGGCAACGGCTCCGACGCGAAGCGGCGCGTGATGCGGCTTCAATCGCGGCACCAGTTGTTTCCGCAAGTCTATCGCTTCGTAAATGAGTACGTTCGAACGCGGGTCGATTTTCAGGATTGCCACCCGTGCGAACTTGGCTTGGAGAAATACGTCACGCGACTGACGGAACGGATTTCCGGCGCGATTGAACCGGCCGACGCTGAGGGGGAGCCGCCGCTGATGCCGGTGCTCAATCGCTACAAGCCGATCGGCTCCACGCGAGACGTCGATTTCAAGACGACCAAGCCGGTCTGGTCGACAAACATCAGTCACATCAACCAAGTAGTGGCCGACACGGCGACATGGGAACAGGGGGCGGCATTTCGTTTGGAGCAGCTACGCGACCGTGCGGTCAAGTTCTACGCCAAGAATGATCACCTTAGTTTCGTGATTCCGTACGAGTATCAGGGAGTGCAGCACTCCTACGAGCCGGATTTTCTCGTACGCCTCCGCAATGACGTTACGCTGATCCTGGAGATCAAGGGGCTGGAAACCGAGCAGGACCGCGCCAAGCACGCCGCCGCGCGGCACTGGGTCTCGGCCGTGAACAACTGGGCCCAGCTCGGCCAGTGGGACTTCCGCGTCTGCCGCAACCCGCAGGAACTCGGTAGAACACTCGGACAGTCATGCTCTACGGCCGAAGTCGGGTGACCGTGCATTTATTGACAATGCCCACGAGCCGCCATCGGGGAAGAACGCCAAGGTTGAAAAGAAACCGAACTGATAGGAAATTTAATTCCGCGCGGGGCGACGGCGCGGACCCGGACGTGGGGGGTTTACGACCCATCGCGTCGGAGACGGCGGCTTCGATTTCTCCCTGCGTTTTCATCAGACTCTTTGATCTCCAGGTCGTATTGACGGCAGGAATGGGTGTCAACCCAGCCCGAAACGATCCCAAAGCAGTCCTCGGTTACCGCGACGGCGGTTGTGGTTTGTCGGTCGGCCTCCGACTGGTAGATTTCCGGGTTTTTTTGAACGATGCCTTCTTTCGCGGCTTCGACTTAGCCCTGCCTGCTGAGGACTTGTCGCCAATTGGGCCGATGGGACGGTCAATGAACTCTTGGATCGCCCGTAGCACGTGGTCAGCCGGTTTTCGCTTGGCAACTAGGCTACGAAGCGACCGGAGCATTTGCGACATTTCGGCCTTTTGTTCCTGGAGCTGTTTTTTCAGTTGCTCCTGGGCATCGCGTCGCTGCTGCTCCGCTTGTTTACGTGCCGTGACGTCTTCGATCATCGCCATGATCCTGACGGCTCGGCCGGCACGCTCGCGCAGGGCGGACCCATGAACACCTACCCAGATTACACGTCCGTCTTTACAGACGCAGCGTTTTTCAATTGACCACGAGTCGGACTTGCCGCGGATCACCCGCGCAAGCTCCTTCAGGTCTCTTTTGCGGTCCTGAGGATGCGTAATGCCGATGTAGGTCTTTGTCAGCAGCTCTTCGGCTGAATACCCCGTAATCTCAGAGAACTTCGGGTTGACTCGCGTGAAGTGGAAGGCGGGAGGATCGGCTTGAATCATGCCGATGCCGTCAAGGTCGAACATGGCGGAGAATTCCCCGTTGCTCTCCACCCACGCCTCCTCGACCTTGCGGAGCAGCAGGAATGCGATCTTCTCCTCGCCAACGATCGCATCCACTTCCTGGCGCTTCAAAGCTTCGATGATGGGCTCCGCCGCGGCCAGCCGCTTTTCGAGCTGCTGATAGGTCGGTTTGGTTCTTCTCATGACTCACTTCCCGGCAGGCGGAGAGCAACAAGGACCTTCGGCAAGTCGCTCAGGTTGCCCAGGATCATCACCCTCGGACGTGGAGCGACCAGAACCAACGCCGGGGTGACCAATATGTTGTTCCTGACCGCTGCCTCAAAGTCCTTCACCACATCCACGGTTTCAATCGTGCAACGGCCGTTGAGGTGCTGATGGCAAAGGCGACGAAGGTTGGCCAGAGCTTTTTGGGAATTCTCTCCGTTGCCGGCCATGAACAGGCGGAGCAAGTAATGACCGCGCTGTTCTTTCCTCGCGCGGTGCTTAGCTTGGTGCGACTTGCTCATTTTCCACCGTCCTTGGAATCGGCTTGTCCCGCCCGAGCCGATGGGAGCCGCAGGTTGTTGGGAAAGTTGATGCCCTGGTCGGTAATGTAGTACGATTCGCGGCGATTGGAGTGCCCCGAGCCTCTGGCCTTAACGATAAGGATCTGTCGTCCGATCTCCTGGCCGGCATCGACGAAGCGGAGGTGGATGACCGCGTCGACCACGGAGGAAAAGCCGATGCCGCTGAGTTCCTCACCGCCGCCAAGTAGACCGGTGATCTGGTTGGTCAGGATGCAGGTGATGCCACGCTCCTTGACAACGGCCACCAGCCTCATCAGGTAGTCAAAGGCCGCACTCTCGGACCCCATCCGAACACAGGCGGAGATGGCGTCGAGGATCAGGTGGTCGGGCTTGAAGCTATCGATGGCCTCGAGGGCACGGAGCAGGTGGTTGTCAGACCCCATGGCCTCGGGCAGTGCGGTTTGCACCATGAGCCTTTTGCCCCGCAGGGCCGGACGCAGGTCGATCCCGACGCTGAGCATCCCGGCGATCATCGCCTCCTGGGATTCCTCAAAACTGAGGTATAACACCTTCTCCTTGCGACGGCAGGCGGCCCGGGCGAACGCGTTGGCCAGCGTGGTCTTGCCCGTGCCGCTGGTGCCCGCCATGAGGATGCAGGCTGCGCGTCGGAAGCCCCCGTCCATCATGGCATCCAGCCCGGCCAATCCGGAGGGAACCTTTGGCCCCAGCGGCTGATGGGGCAGTTCCGCTTGGGTCAACGGAAACAGGACGATCCCGTGCCCGCCGATGACGTAGGGATACTCGTTGGTCCCAAAGCCCGAGCCGCGATACTTGATCACCCTTAAGCGGCGCGTCGCCACCTGTCCCTGCACGCGATGGTCGAGACGTATGACGCAGTCCGCCATGAAGTCCAGGAACTCGTAGCGGTGGACCATGTTCCCATCGAGCTGCGCCTTCACCGAAAGGAAGCTGGTCAGCTTGCGGTCCATCAACCAGTCGTGGAGCCGATACAACTCATTGCGTTCGCGCTGCGGGTCGCCGTAAACGCGCAGCAGCACATCCAGCGCATCCATCACGACCCGCTTCGCCCGGATCCTTTTCGCGTGTCCTTCGACGATTGCCAGAACGCCCCGAATGTCGAAATCGCCTGAGAGGACTTCTTCCCCGTCCAAGCGCGCCTCGACGACGGCGACCTTGCCGGCCTTTTCCAGGGCCGCCAGGTCCAAGCCCATGGATAGCGCGTTCTTGCGAATGGCCTCCGCTCTTTCTTCGAACGTGACGAACACGCCGGGCTCACCGGCCATCGCCCCACGGCAAAGGAACTCCAGGCCCAGCACCGTCTTTCCGGATCCCGGCCCACCACTGGCCAGCGTGGTTCTGCCGCGGGGAAGTCCGCCCTCCAAAACTTCATCCAGGCCGCGGATTCTGGTGGGCACTTTCGGTATGGGCCGAGGTTTTCCGTGCATGGTCACTCCAGTTCGCGACTTCACCGCAGCATCGCCCAATCTCGCAAACCCTCACTGATAGGGAATTTGATT
>Ga0214473_10006047_pt1 | contig 14483 bp, 27 predicted proteins | sample RVTome_7_FD_203509 | JGI IMG/M metagenome (GOLD analysis project Ga0214473, IMG submission 203509) | Soil microbial communities from uranium-contaminated site in the Upper Colorado River Basin, Wyoming, United States - RVT98D197 | ecosystem: Environmental > Terrestrial > Soil > Contaminated >... | reverse complement strand
GCGCTATTCTTGAGGCGATTGAAGAACGGCGCCAATTTTCTTTGTTACACTCTTCACCCGTTATTCTTCCTGTTCAATAGAGTTACCTTTAGGGATATTGTCGCTTACCCTCATTTTTAACCCTGAATCACGCATAAAAATTGAGATTAGCGTTTCCATGCGCGTAAGTCTTTGCTCAAGCTTCGCCATAAATTTTATTACGGCCAAAAGTTGACCAATAAAAACCAAGACCGCGATTATTACGCCTACGCTGACCATGTTCATCACACTTGCCGTATTGAGCATATCCACTCCTTTACGTTAAAACCGCTTTGACGTAGTTCCTAGTTTCCGCTGGCGCCTTGGCCAGTCCTAACCGTGCCACATTGCCCGGTCCCCAGTTGTACGCGGCTACAGCCTTATCCCAGCGGCCGAACTGCTTGAATAGTGATGATAGGTACCGACCCGCATAATCGACCGCCTGCGCCACGTCCAGCGGGTTTACTCCTGGATGCTGGCTTGGTACTATTTGCATCATCCCGACCGCGCCAGCGCGCGAACGCGTGCGCCCACTAATTATATCATCTCTAAAACGCGATTCCTGCCACGCAATCTTTGCCAACATATCTTTAGGCAGACTATATTTTCTTTCAACGCTATCAAAAAATTGCCTATACTTTTCCGGCACCGTAAAAATTAAACGTCTAACAGTAAAGACGCTCCCGGCTAACAACAAAACAACGCTTAAAATAACAATGTATTTTTTAGGTGTCATGTCCATTGTATTCTTCCACCACATTATCAGGCGCATCTATATTTACAATAGCCGATTCTAAGTCATCCTGTATTTTCGCTACAATTCTTGCATAAACACCTTTATATACAGCTGAATTTAATGTTTCAAGTAAAAGTTCAAGCTCTATTTTCTCAAACTGTATTTTCATCATTTTCTTACCCATACACAATACCACCAAAAAATAATGAACTGGCAAAAACATTTAACGTTGATCCTGAATTTTGAAATAACGCCAGCTCGAAAAAATCTCCCGCGGAAACGCTTTCTGGATGGAATGTGACGTTTAGCGTAGCGTCCTCCGATTTTACAGCCTGACATCTTACCGATCGTCGCCCGAATCTTGACTCAACACCATTTTTTAATATTGATGCTTCCCTAAAATAATACGCGTTATCGAAAAATGACACTTGTAGAAACAATGCTATAAAACTTACTCCTGGCGGTATCGTTATACGTGAAGGGTCCGCGGGATTATAAAAGCCTAACGTATCATATTCAACTGAATAATTATTCATCACTATAAGTGTACGGCTGACAACAGGAAAATTACTCGCTAATTGAAGCGCTACACCGTCCATAATTACCCCTCAAAGTATTTTGAGCCCGAAAAATGTTTCACCAGCAAAAAGAGAAATAGTAGTCCCATTATTTTGGTAAACGTACAGTTCAAAATAATCGCCCATCGCAACTATTTCAGGCATAAACCTAATCATCTGTTGTGAATCTTCTCCGTTAGGTACTCTTACTCTCGAAGTTCTCCTCCCGAATCTTACTACTGCACCATTTTTCGCTACAGAGCATTCCCTAAAATTATTTGAAGAAGTTTGAAAACCCACCGTCGAAAACGCTTCGCACATTGTAAAATTTGGATTATTTGGCACCGTCAAACGTGATGGGTCTGTATCGTTGTAAAAATCGTCAGTATCATACACAACTGTATAACCGGTTACTAATGTGTTCGCCCCTGTCAAGACGCTAATATTAGCTGTTAATTGAACAAGAACGCCATGGAAAACTTTTATTGGGGATAATGGCATCACACAAGCGCCACTGAACCGATTTTAATAGTTGTGCCGTCTGAATATCTAACCTTAAATTTAAGCGTGTTAGTAGCTTGGTCTAAATATGGTATAAAACTACTTGCTATAACTTCAATGTCAGGTTGCTCAAAATTTTGAGATTTTATACCGACAAAGCCTCCGAGTTCGCCATATAACGCCGCATCTCGATTATCAGAACCGCCCGATATCATGAACCGATAATCCCCAGCATAATTTACACCAGCTTCCTGCCCTAGCATTATCCTATTATCACCGCTTTTCCCTTTACTAGCTCCAGACCCTAAATATACGCAAAAATTCCCGTTAGAATCCGCCCCCGCTTCATATCCGCCATATACGTTATCACTACCCGTTAGAGCTCCAACGCTTTGAAACCCCGACTTAGTGCCAAAAAATGAATTCCTATCACCGGTATTAACACCAAAAGCCCTACCGCATTGATATCCAAAATAAACATTATCATCTATCGACAACGTATCACTAGTCTGGCTAGATCCTGCTTGACGCCCAGAAACAGTATTGCGATTAGCGCTAGTAACAAATGACATAGCGCCTCCGCCATAAACGACGTTATCTTGAGCGTTTATTGCTGTTAAAGATGAAAGTGCTCTTAATGCTGACGATCCTATTACAGTATTTCTAGCCCCTATTATATCTTTACCCGTCTCAAAACCGATATATACACCACTACCATTTACTGATTGTTGCGCTGTCTGTTTATTCGCCCGAAACCCTATAATTACTGACCCATTATCATCATCAATATTTCTACCGGCTTCCGATCCTATATAAACATTGTTTAGGCTAAGCCCCGATCCAGACTTTCCTAATAAATCGCCGGCATGCCATCCGGCTATAAAATTATCTGAATCATTATTATCGGTAATATTGCCTAAAAATTTTCCCGCTTCCACACCTCCTATTGTGTTGCGGAAGTCTACAAACCTTAAATGGTGCGGGCTAGTGAGCGGCATTATTTTAACCCCTTCACACCTTCAACTATCATAATAGATAAATTAACCGCTGAACCTATGACGTAGACATCATTAACCGGCACGATAAACGGTTCGTAATTCCCGCCTGCCTCAATTAACACACCGTTAAAAGTATCAGCACTTTTCCCGAAAGAAACAAAAATATTTGACGCGCTTTTATTCTGTATGAGTAAATAACTACGGAATGGGTTGCCGGTAGTCAGCAATTGTGACGCTGTCTGCACTACAAATCCCGTGTTGGTGAAAGTTGTGGTTTCTGGTACTACAGGTATTCGGCTTTTAACATCCTTTGGCGTTGGCCCAACAAAACGCCCTACCTCGGTAGGGTCTCTTGACATAAACTCCGGTTCTTGTCTTAAATTACGCATATTCCTTCCATCCAATAAATGACGTGCGTATGTTATACGTCGTTGCAGCCGAAAAATTTGTGTACGCTAATTGGATAGTTGAATTAGCCGCAAACTTCCGCACTATCGGAAGGATGAATGGTATCTGCCCCGTCCCAAAAATAGACGGGATAGGTACAGCTCCAGAAAACAGTTGTCTACCGCTACCGGTATCAGTCACCTGAATTGTCACTAGTGGAATTACTCGCGTCGAATCTGTTTCAACCGCGCCCGCTATATCAGCGAAAAACGCCATTTTTACGAGGAAAAAATCAGCGTCAGCTAAAATTTGTAGGTTGCTGGTAACTGATGCAGCGGCCGCAAGTGCTGAAATATCGTTTTCGTACACGAAAAAATCTTTTTGACCCATGTTAAATACTCCCCTGGCGCAGGAATAAAAGGGGCGGTTTAGGCCGCCCCATACGGTTACTGAGCCCGACGGTACAGCATTCCGTCAAGGACGACTCCAATACGGCCGGTTGCGGCAATAGCCACCGCCGCAGGCCAATTAAGTGTCACCGAAAAATTAACGTTAGAAGTCAACCATTGCGCCGGGTTAACATCATACGGTTTACCTCCAAACCGTCCATAAGCAATCCTACTTTGTGAGGCGGCCGCGGCTGTAGTTCCTTCCGTCAATGCAGCGTCATAAACTTCGAATGTCTTAGGCGGAAACCGCAGCAACGGCGCTTCAGTAAGCACCGTTTTACTCCCTACAGTTAGTTCCAAAAATCCACCCTTTCCGACATCGTGGATATCGTTAAGATATTCTGCCGCTGCCTGTGCACCGAATTGTGAAATATCACCGCCCGGCCAAAAATGTATTTCAATTGATTGAATCATAAATTTTTGAGGGGTCGGCAAACTCCCCGCAATAACCATATTCGTGTCGGCCTTTGTTTTGCTTGATTGACCTACAGGGACTTGAAAAAATGACAACGACGTTTGCCCGGCAGCAGCATAAGCCTGAAAATCGTATAGACTTTGGCGGACGACTTCCTCTGTACCTGTATAGGGATTACTTGGTTTCGGTATATTACGCGCCATGTTGATTGCTCCAATTTTGCCGTTCTTTCTTTGCGTCGAACGGTTAAACGCTATTTACCTAATCGTATTGTTAAATACTATTTATACTGTCATATCATCATACTGATAAGTTTCCGAAAACCCTGAAACATTCCTATCATCTTCTAGATATTCTCCAACCGAGTTATTTTCTATGTATGCCGACATATCGGTAATATCTTCCTCGTATTCTCCAAGCCGCAATTGCGGGGCCATTTTCGCTACCACTTCGCGCGCTGCGTTATACAAGACCACCGTCAACGCGCCAGTTGCGAATTTATTAGCGGTGGCCTTATTCACCACCATTCCCGCGAGCACGCCCAAGCCGATAGCGCCCGCACCTTTGGCTAGGTGCCGCATAGGGCCAGACTTGATTACGTCAGGCAGCGGCAGGAAGCCCCATACAACGTCCAGCACGAGACCGCCGGCGGCGGCGGTCGCGGCCGGCGCTACTTGCCCCATAATTCCAGCCATACCACCAAGGCCGCGCGGATTTTTGTAACGACGCTTTTTAGGCGCAGCGCTTAGCATAGCGTTACGGCGCGTGCGCGCGCGCTTTTTAACGGCGGTTTTGGCGTGTGTGACTTTACGTGATGGTTCCTTACGCGCGCGCCGTTTGCGGGGGTTGACAAGCATCAATTCGGCCATAACACTACTCCTCATTTAAGATTCATGGTTCACGTATCAATTATTCCGCACTCTGTAAAAGTATACTCGCCACCAATAATATACAACTGTCTCCCATCAAACGAACACGCCAATAACGGCCTTGATTTAACGCTAAACTTGTGAATATACGACTCTTTTACCGAATCTCGGACCGTTGTATACAGCACACCGTCAAGGCGGCCGATTAGCACCGCTTCGCCGTAATCCGGCAATGTTACAACGTCAATGTTTTCCGCATCTTCACCTGTAAAATCGCGGAACAATTTAGCCGCCTTTTTTAGCCGGTCGCTCCTCTTTTTCACAACTTAACACCTTTTCCGGGGTAATAAGTCATAACTTCTTTTTTATAGTTTTCTGCCTCATTATGTGTCGTATACGCTTTAAGGACAACCCCCCGCGATACCACAAACCACATTTTCCCTGTAACACTTGGTAACACTTCAACATCATATTTCTTTATTGGATTCGGGTAATATCCAGCAACAGTATTTTTAGCACGACGTTTTTTTAATCGAGTACTAATCTTTTTTGACGAAGTTTTCTTTTTTAATGAAGTTCTCTTCATTTTTTCACTCCCTCTATTTTCAAGGTGTTCTGGAAAATGTTGGCCCGGGAATTTTTGACGCCACACACGGCGCGCAATATTTAATGCGACCGCAACCGCTTTATCTTTTCCGTATCCGTCACGTATAAATTTACGAACATTTAACGCTATTGCTCTAACTGTATGCCCGTGAACATAAGGCATGCTGGCTATTTTTTCAAAAATCGTGGCAGAATAATGACTACTGCCACACCCAACAAAATTAGTGGTACTGCTTTACCTATCGACTCGAAAAATCCCCCACCGCCAACAACACCTTTCACTATATCGGCCGCGCGTTCTGGGCTCACACCCTTTGCCGTCAATTGATCGTACCGATCAAATTGCATCTTGAGAGTATACGCATCCTTTAACCATTTACCCATTAACGTTATAGCGGCGGCCACAATTGCTATCGGTATAAGCGGAACAACTCCTAATTCTTCAACCTCGTCAAACCCGCTAAACCCGAAAGTTGATTTTAAAAAACTCCACACTTTATCGACGCCGCCGGTTATTTTTTCTACAGTATTTTTTATTGTCGAACCACGCGCCAGAAGTTCAGCACGTTGCGCAGCAAGCGTCGGATATTTTTTAGGGTCGCGCTTATACAAGTCAGAATAGATTGTCGAAAATTCACGCGCCTTTGCACGAAACGTATCAATAACGCCTAACCATTCTGATTTATTAGCGGGCGTCGGTATGGAAGCCATATTATGCCCCCTTTTTACGCAATTTTGAGAGTAACATTACCGCAAGTAATGCCGCGCCACCGAACAATAGCGCGTTTTTCCCGGTGGCCACACCACGAGAGATTGCCGCTTGCACGTCATCAGGTAATTGCACCTGGATAGGTATCCCCGGAGGCGTTAGCTCGCTAGTCTTGAGTAAAGGCAATCCTTGCTTTGCTCGCTTTAATTGAGTGGAAAAAATTTTCTGCTGTTGGATAACAGGAACGGCGCTCTTAATAATGTCTAGGACTTTCGTCCCCCAATCAGTTTCCCCCGCTCCAATACCGTCAACGCTGTCATAATCAAATTTGTCGGCACGCATATCAATCAAAGTGTTTAATTTTGGAAAATCATTCTCTAGCCACTGCATAAACTCGTCACGTCCGGTATCCGCTTCCGTCGGTGACACATAATTTTGATTATCAGGCGTATAATTCGGAGGTGAAGAAACCGGCGGAACAAACCCTGGCGCTACAACCGGTGACCCAGCCGTAATAGCCGACGGGGTGAAAGGTGCCGCAGTTCTAGGCAACGGGCCAGGAGAAAAACCTTGATATACAGCCGGTAACTGCGGCGCTTTTTTAAATCTGGCGCGTGGTGAAAAAGTCGAGATTGACGCTTTAGACTTTTTAAACTGTTTAAACCGTTCACTTAAAATCGGCGTCCTAACACCCTTCGCTTTTTTCTTTTTCGATCGTGCCAGACCATCAATATTAGTAAAATACATCGTAGCACCTCATTATTTCCGTGTTAGTAAAACGGTTAACAAAACACCACCAGCAATTATAGGTAAAATAATGCCGGGCTTTAACATAGAATTTTTCGCCTGTTCCAACTCAATTTGAGCCCTTAAAATATTCTCAGCTTCTTTTGATTGAAAATTTACGCCAGCGTTTAACGCTAATTTTTTCGCTACAGAAACGGCAGCGCTTACATGCTTCTTCTTTTTCTTTTTCTTTCCGCTTGATGTTAGCGCCCCAGCAATCGGGGCAAGCCCCGGTGCGGTTATCGCCAAAGCCGGCCCAGCGACGCTTTTAACGACGCTTTTAACCTTCTTCCAAGCTCTTGAAAACATGTCTCCAACACCATCATCAGAATTTGACTGTTTTTCAACCAGCCGTTTTATAGCTAAATCTATATCATTTTGATTCATACGGTCACCACCATCCTATTTTTTACGTGACTGGGACGCCATCCTAAGGCCACGGGTTCGGTTGTTTCTACGCTAATCCATTCGCCGCCAATTTTCGTTTCAGGAAAAACGTGAGAATAATTATTGCCATGAAAACCCACGGCGACTATTCTAGTAGGGTGTCCTATTGATTCAAGCAATGCGGCGGTGAGGATGGTTTTATCATCACAATCACCCTGTTTAAATTCTAACGTTTTTTCGACGGTTTGTAATGTTTCAACTCCGCGAATATCTTTTATGTAGCGTATTTTGTCTCTCACAAAGGCATGTATGCGTGAAACTTCACCGACCCAATTTTTTTGTCTTAAACCGTTTTTTGTTAATTCGAGCGCTAATAAACGGACGGGCAAGGATTTTTTCCCTGCCCGTATAAGAGAACGCATTATTTTAAGGGTTTCTGCTGTACCTTCTGGACCGTCAGGCAGAACCTCCAGCCGGGCCAATGTCGGGCTTGTCTGTATCGTCACCGGTGACAAGTACATTACCCGCTCCATTATCATGATTGTTACCGGTTATAACAGACTCTGTAGCGCCTGTCAACTCACCTTTGATTATTGCTACCACCTGGGCGAACCAGGACCAATGGTTACCGACGGCTGGGACGAGTGACACAAGCTTTTTTCTGACGTCTGACGACGTTACCCAGTCCATCAATATTTCTTCAGGCACGTTATCTAGTATTAGGTCAGCATACAAACTGGCGTCTTTACCAGCGGCTGCACATTTTACAAGGTTTTCAATTTGAGCTTTAAGCATAGCATCTTTGATACTCATTTTAGCGCCCACCTCTTTAGGTCTATTTTCAACAAAATTTTGTGGAATGTTCGCAACGTGGTTTGCAGTTTCCTTTTTTCCTATATCAGCTAACGCCGGTAAAACTGTTCGCACAGTTTCAAGCAAAATGTCCGCGCTTGTTGTTTCACCTTTTGGGCTAGCGAACTCTTTACCTAATTCGAGACCCTTCAATAATACATCAAAATTATTATCATGTTGACGTGGAGGCGGTTCCATTATTTCTCGCATTTTCGCCATTGCGCCGAACATTCCAAGCATCAATTCCATCGGGTTAATTTGTTGCTGTATAGGCGCAGCAATTTGTTTTATCTCTTTTATAGCTTCAGCTAATTGTGAAAACCCCTGAGCAATAAAAGCGGCATTTTGATCGTTGCCGGCCGTAGAAGGAGGGGCATACTGAGCATGTTTTTTAGGCGGTTCAATCAATACCTTTGAACGTTTAACAATGCGCCCGTTTTTATAAACAACAACTTCGAATTGACCTCCATCATATTCGTCACGCAATCTTGACAAGATAGGCAATTCTGCCGGGACACAATCAAAAAGCCATGCCCGTTCTCCTCTATCTTTTATTAGGCGGAAAACTTTTAGCCTCCATCTTATGTCGCGTTCATCGCCATCTATTTCAGATGTTACAGCGCGTAATTCATCATCCAGGTCATTAACAAGTGCCGTAATATCGTCCGCCACACCGTTAACCACTGTTTCATCATCGTCGCTGTTCGGTCCCGACAATCGTCTAGCCATTTTCATACCTCTAATTAAACAGAAGCTTGGAAAAGCTTGTAAAAGCTTGACCCTTTATACCGATTCATTTACCGGACACCTTGACATATACCACAAATAAAAAAGCCGCTCAAGTGAGCGGCTTTTTAGTATTGCTGTTAACGTTAAATAAGATGGTTTACTGAAGTTTTAGTTAGCATATCATTGTAAGCAGTTAGAAGGAAGTCAAACCGAGTTATTAACTCATTCAAACATTCACTAATACGCGGCTCTAATTTTGTTGTGTGATATAAATTACGGGCATATATGAGAAGCTCTTCATCCGTAAAATTGTGGCATTGTGTGTAACTCATGATAAAACGGCCGCAATAAATTTTTCGAATTCCCCACATTTATCTGCCGGATCCACTGTTGGGTAAGCGCTTTGGACGATAACACTTGCTCCGCCTATTACAGGGACAACGCCCCCTACAATATATGGCGGAAAGCGTTTACAAAACATTTTCGATAATTCTGTTCTACTTTTTTCTGAAAATTTGCACGATTCGCAATTATTCACTATTCACCTCATAAAAAAGGGGCGCTTACGCGCCCCGTTTGTTTTATTGAACCGTTTCGGCCATTTTCGCGGTTTTACCAGCCCCGACTTTCGCGGTTTTCGGCGGCTCTGGCACAACAAGAGGAGGGTCGGTATCAGTTGATGCCTCCAACATAATTGGGACGTTTACAGGCCCCAATAGATATGCCGGAATTGTCTGCCGAAGGTGCGCCAAGGAATCGGATTGCGACGGTGCTACGTGAGGAGTAACTGTATACTCATACGGGATAGAGCGGCCTGTAGGGCGGATGCCAACCGTGGCGGCAAACTCAACTGACGTATTTTCATCGCCTGATAGTAGCCGCTCGACGATCATGCTGTGTAGCGGGTCGGGCAAGAAGGCCCTAGGCCCGGCGACAACTTCCCCTGTATCGTTACGGACAGCTTCAAACACGCCTGTAAGGGCATAGCCAGGAGGCGTGCTATCTGTGCCTTTGTAGGCCTTTAGCCCGGTAGCCTTACCGTAGATAGTGTATAGGTCTACAGCTTCCTCCACGTGTGGTATAGGCCCCTCCATAATCGACTTAGCCGACAACTTTTTTTCAAGCCGTATGTTAGCCATTATTTTTGCTCCAATTGTTACCGGCATTTAGACGGTGCCGGATCACCGTAAGATTTATCTTAGATATAGCGAGTTAATTATAACACGCCGGCATAATCACAATCAAGAAGTGACGTGATCATTTTAGCCATACTTTCACTCATTGATTCACCTATAAAATATAGCCCCTCATCCCCAGCGTTCTCTTTAAGGCTAACTCCGCCTATTATACGAGTATTAGTCAACAACGCACCCACGTTGCGGTCATACCAGCACCTACCTTTAATAACTCCATCCCCAGCAAGATCACGATGGTGGACAGTAACACGATCGGATAACGCGAACGCTAAACATTCAAGCATTGAGGGTGTAATAGCACCCATATTTTCGCGGCCTGACAAATTCACCTCCCTGGCGGCCAATATTAATTCACTGTAAATTTGATCGTGCGCTAGTTCCATACATACCCCGCTAATGTAATCATTTAGAGCGTAAATATAATAAGGCGAATATGACAAGTAGCAACACATTGTAAATTTGATCGGACGTTAGTTCCATACGTGCCCCACTAATATACCGCGTCAATTCCAGTCCCATCTACCCTTCTTGCGATCGTACAGCCCGATAAATCGCGAGTTTTCGTACACAAGAACATCCTCACTAAGATATTCTCCAGCCTTGACGGCAAGCAATTGCGCCCATTCACTCGCTATGCTTTTTGATATGCACGTGTGATAGGCGTCGCTAATGCCTATTTCCATAAGAGTATCTTCCGACGATGCTGAATTAGACCGCTGTACGTAAGATACGCGTATTATCTCGCGTTCCCAAAACCAAAAGCCTTTAGAGATATATTCTAGCCGTATGTAACGCATTATCGTACCTCCAGTTTGTATATTAGCTCGCAATCTCTCAATCTCGTCAGCAGCTTCCAGAAAGATAGTGTGTGAATATACTATTTCTCCGGCTTCACACTCGTCAGCTTGCCGCCTGAGCTTTTCAACTATGTTTTCGCAATCTTTAAAGACTCGAAGTTGTTCAATTCCACAACTACGACCGTATAGAAAAATTACGGCTTCTTCCGCTTGGCGCTTTAACTGTTTAACAATGTTCATCGTTTCTCCTTGATTAGATGTTCAAAATAATGCGAAGTCTATGGCTGGGTTTGCTCCACCAGTAATCGTTATACGGCCGCCATCCTCGATAAAATAAATATGCTTTTTCCCACACAAAAACTGGGTTGCAAAACGCCCGAGAATGAGTAGTCCTAATATGCCAGATTTTCATATTCACCCAATGAGTAGGGACGGCACTTAAAATAATTGTTCACCGTCCGCGCTTTCTTCGTACCACTCCGGTTCTAGGTAATAGCAATCTTCGGAAAATGATTAAGGCGTATTTCTTCCCAGTTGACCGCATCTTTACAACCGTCGATAACGTCAGACTGCGTGACTACATCACGCTCACCGTCACCGTGGAGCTTGTACCACACTCCAGAGGCATCTTGTTCATATAAGCGCAATAGCGGCAGGTAGTAATATGTTCTGGTCTCACCCTTCACGGAAATGGAGGGGATATATGCCGCGATAAATTTTGAAGTCATTAAGATTACTCCTCAGTTTTTCAACTATGTCCACGGCTCACCTACCAAAATTTTATGATAAAATGCGCGACTACATAGACAAAACCAGCAAAACCAGCAAAACCAGCAAACACGATTAAATACACGAGTTTTTCAACGATGTTCATAGACGTCCTCTTACAAAGATTTTAGTAATCTTTAGTCACCTTCTGCAATTGATTACGGCAGTTCCCCCACGTGGACTTTAGCTAGGAGTCGCCCAAGCTTGGACCGCGGACCGTAGTAACGGCCATCGACTTCAATGCACCGCAAAAGCCCCTCATAACAACCGCGGCCGGATAGCGGTCGCGTATCATCAGCCGCGCGAATGCGCAGTTCGCAACGATTCCCCCACTTCCACGACCCTTTTGCGATTGCCTGCACCGTGTACCGTAGATTGCTCATTTTATTGCTCCTCTAGTTAGTCGCTGAATCACTCAGTGGCGCGGATATGGTCGGCTAGGCGCGCTGCATCATCACCGTAGGCGTCGCTGATAGCTGCCACCACTCTGTGCAAAATCATTGCCATAAAATCGTTATGGTTGAATCTATTTTCGGTCATTTCAAGCGCTATCCCCGCCTGGATATCAAGTAGGGCTGAAAACATGATAATTGATGGCGAGTCATCTATCATCGGCGTGACAATTTTCATATTTAATATTCCAGTAGAGTTAATTAAGTAACATTATGATAACTATTTTCAGCGCAAGAAGTCAAGCTATTTTTTGACCTATTTTTTCACGTTCAATAAACATGTCAAAACCTGAAATAATTTTGACAAAATTTTGACGTTGAATCTGTTTTTGCGTGGGCGGTCGGCCTTCAAACCAATTTTTAAAATCGTCGGAAGTCAATTTATTGACGTTCATGCCTTTAGCATGCTTTTCGGTGGCATCAAAATTGCTATAAACTTTTTTGGTGATAAAACTGTAATTTTCACCAGCCGCCTCTATCTTCCACGCGCCGTACCTTTTCGGGTCAATATCAAGTTCAGCCACCGGGCGAGTAAAAGCTAAGCAATCAGTGTCGGCATAAATCCACGCATCGGGGGCGAGTAAAATGGCGCGGCGGAGAACCATTCTGACGTGAGCGGTGATAAAAGCGCCAAGTTGCGGGCGGTGATACGGTTTATCGAGAACGCTACCGGGCTTGCACCATATATAGTCAAGATTTTCATCGAACCGCGCGCACCCTGGCGGACAGTGACGACTCATTATTATGTCCAAACCGCCTAGGCGTTCCACCGTTTTGCCGTAGGCGTTATTGCCGATCATTTTACACATTGTTCCAAGAGGACCGTTAGGACCGTCAGGATCGGAGGACCGAAGCACTTCAAGACCGTCAACCATATTTTTCATGTTAAATGATTCAGACCAGACGTATCCAGCATTTATTTTAATTCTCCAACCCTCATTTTTTAGCTGTTCAATCTCATTTGAGCACAACCAGGATTGTGTTATCACGTCGCCGGAAAAAAAAGATTTACCATCTACCTTGTAGTAAAAAGGGATTGTCGATTTTCTTGATAATGCAGTGATGTTATAAATGCCGGGAAGTCCTGAAATATAACGGTCAGTCATCGAGCAACGGCCGCACGGAAGCTGCGCATCACGCATTGCGGCAGCATAGGCCTGGTTTATGTCGTATTTCCAGATAGGGCCAGAATATTTTCTTGAAATAAAACAAAACCCGCCACGCATAGCACCGGAAAAAATATGCTCGCTCAAATTTTCGCCGGGTTTCCATGATAATACGCTATCGGGTATTTGAGACTGAAAAACTTTTATACCCAAAGCGCCTATGGTGGTGTGAAGACCAAGACCGCCGGTTAGCCCACGTAATATCGCATCACAGCGTTTTGTAGCGTGGAAAAGAGCCTCACTATCACGTTCAGCATACAACACGTGATCGGCGTTTGTTGAATCAAATTCGATTTTATCAAAGTCAAGTTCAAGTTTAGTGTAACCTGGAGCGAAACATTTAGCGAAGTCGCGCAGCTTTTTTGTCACGCCCGTCATAGCTATGCCATCAAGAAACTCCCACCCTTTTTTGTCGTTAACGCTACGTAGTATTTTTATCCCACGTAACGCTTTTCCGCGCGTTATATACGGCCTTATTATATAATCTGTATCAAGTAAAGCGAGCCCGATAAAGTACACGTCAAATTTATTACCATTCCATGCTATGTATTGGTGTCCTAGACGCTCATCAGTTAAAAAATCTGATAACAACACATTACGCAATTGTTCTAAATTATCAACACTTTTTGACAACTTCCAGCCATCGCCGTAAGCGGTGATATATTTTACGGTTGGAGTACCGGCGGCGATATTTGACGTTTCAAGATCATAGGCATAAAAAATTTTGTTAGTTGGTTTAAAATCTTTTCTTTTTAATGGTATGGCACCCATTTTCAGCGGCCCATGTTTGAGCCGGTTAGTATTACAAATAAAAGTTTTTTACCTCTAAGATTGAAGAATTTTGACGATGAAAGAATTTTGAAAATTCTTTCGTAAGTTAATTTTTTAGCGAAGTCCCCAAACCATGTAGATGACACTATTCCGCCGGGATATTCAGGCGATATAGGTATTTCAAATAAGACGCGAAAATATGTGAATAGGAAAGATTCTGAACGGTCGAGAATTAAAACAGAAACTTCATCAAGGCCGCGACCTTCAATATTATAGATATGATAAGGGTCACCACCACGCTCAAAGGGTTGTATGCGTGGGGATAAGGATAAAA
>Ga0214473_10006046_pt1 | contig 14485 bp, 14 predicted proteins | sample RVTome_7_FD_203509 | JGI IMG/M metagenome (GOLD analysis project Ga0214473, IMG submission 203509) | Soil microbial communities from uranium-contaminated site in the Upper Colorado River Basin, Wyoming, United States - RVT98D197 | ecosystem: Environmental > Terrestrial > Soil > Contaminated >... | reverse complement strand
TGTGAGATCTAAGAGGTCATGGAGAGGAATATCTCCAAGGGTCTCTATAATCTCTTTAAGCTCCAGAACCTCTGCTAACCTTGATTGAATCTGGGATAAATCCTGGGCGGGTCTTAATCTCTCACATCCTTTTTGGCCTAAGGGGGAGACTGCATATTCCTTGAGAATGCCCAACAAATGGAAAAAATCTAAGACCTTGAGGGAACGATCATCCATAAAGCATGATGAACGATAAATGGAATTACCAATAAAGGAGGAACGTAACTTTTCCCGGGCTGCTCAAAAATGCCCAGATGCAAGGCGCCCGAAATCCAGAGGAATGAGGCGTACTCGAATGTACGCCGCAATGACGAAGGATGAGGGCAACGCGGCAGATGGGCGTTTTTCAGCAGCCCGCTAAGGGGAAAGCCTTTCTCTGACTAACTCGTTCACCAGTTTTCCATCGGCTTTCCCCCCGAGTTTGGGCATGATGGACTTCATCACTTTTCCCAAATCTTTTAAAGAGGTGGCTTGGGTCTCTTCGATACTTTGATCAATAATCTTCACGATCTCTTCCTGAGTCATGGCCTGGGGCAGGAAGGATTTTAATACCTCGATCTCCTGTTTCTCTTTCTCTACGAGGTCCATTCTTCCACCCGTTTGGAACTGAGCAACAGACTCCTCACCCTTTCTCACCATTCCCTGGATGACTTTTTCAATCTCTTCGTCATCCAGTTTCTTTCTTGCCTCAATCTCTCTGTTCTTGACAGCCGAACGAATCATCCGGATGGTGGAAAGGCGCAACTTCTCACTGGATTTCATGGCCTCTTTCATTTCTTCAATCAGCCTCTCTTCCAATCCCATCCCTCATCCCCTATCTTGCATTTTTCTCATCTTCTTCATTGCCCGTTTCTTGGCAGCTAACGCTTTCTTCTTTTTCTTGATGCTTGGCTTTTCGTAGTGTTCTCTTTTTCGGATTTCCGAGAGAATCCCTGTCTTTTCACACTGTTTTTTAAATCTCTTCAATGCGTTCTCGAAAGATTCATTCTCTTTAATTCTAATGCCTGGCATCCATTTTCCGCCTCCTTCCATAATGTATTTTAAACATTCAATTATATAATTTAATATTGTAAAGTCAAATTTTTTTTCAACCTTTCAACCTCTATTCAACATCTTCTTGAGTCCTGGGACATAAAGGCGATTGTACCTTCAAATCGACATCTTGCCGATCATAAAAAAGATTGAAAAAACATTGTCTAAACGGTATGTTTGTGCTAACATTTCGGAAATTCAGATAGAAATGAGTGTGAGGGTGCTTTTTTGCTTTCATGCAATACATTTCAGGGTTCTCCTGCCGAATGGGGATTTGATGGGATAAAAGGACGGATTGCTGAAGGGAACAATTGATGAAGGTCGGGCGGCTCTGGGGAGGTAGATTTCGGGAGATGCCATCGGAGGCCATGGTGGAATTCCTCTCAGGGAGAGATATTCGAGGAATTTCTCCCAGTGACGAGTCCTTGATCCTTTATGACCTCTGGGGAAGCCGGGCCCATGTTCTCATGCTTTGCAGGCAGGGGATTCTCTCGAAATCAGACGCCAAGAAAATACTCAGGGGTTTGCGGGAAATAGAAAGGCTTTACCAAAAAGGAAAGTTCAAACTGGATCCGACTCAAGAAGACGTTCACTCCAACACAGAAAGTTTTCTCATTCGCCGGTTGGGAATCGAATATGGGGGAAAAATCCATACCGGAAGAAGCCGGAATGACCAGATTGTCCTGGACATGCGCCTCTACCTGCGGGACCAGATTCTGGACTATATGGAAGGATTGATCACTCTCGTGGAAAAACTTCTTGAACGAGCCGAAGAACATCATTCAACCATCATGCCGGGTTATACCCACCATCAACATGCCATGGTGACCACCTTCGGCCATCTTCTTCTATCCTTTGCAGAGGCCCTCGGTCGAGATATTCAGCGGTTTGTCAACTGGTTCTCTCTCTTTAACAGAAGTCCTCTGGGGGCAGCAGCAGGCTATGGGACCTCTTTCAACCTGGACCGACATCTGACCGCCAGGCTTCTTGGCTTCGATGGACCCAGCGAGAATGTCACTGATCCCATCACGCAGCGTTGGGAGCCCGAAGCGGACCTCGCCTTCGCTGCAGCCGTCATGATGGATCATCTCTCCGGCATAGCGCAGACCCTGATCCTGTTTTCCACTAATGAATTCGATATGGTCCGTCTGAGTGACCGGCATTGTTCCGGCAGCTCCATCATGCCGCAAAAGCGGAATCCATGCTCTCTGGAAGTGGTAAAAGCCAAAGCATCTTTTGCCCAGGGTATGGTGGTCAGCCTCCTTTCCGTAGGAAAATCTCTTTTCATGGGATATAACCGGGATACCCAGTGGACAAAATACTGGATCATGGATCTCATTTCTGAGTCGAAACCCGTCCTTCCCATCATGACGGAGGTAATAGAGCTTCTCAAGGTGGATAAGGGCCGTATGGTTGAACTCTCGCAGAAGGAGTTCATGGGTGCAACCCCTTTGATGGAATGGATGGCGGGCCGGTTCAAGCTTCCCCTGCGAAAAGCAAAGATCGTGATGGAGAAAGCGGTCAGATACTCGGAGGAAGAAGGACGGGAAGATGTCTCCTTTGAAAGCTTGAAGAAAGCTCTCCGGGAGATGAAGATCGCCGTTCCCATCCATAAGAAGGAGATCGAAGACCTCCAGAAACCGGAGAGGATACTTTCTCACATGCGGTCTTTTGGAATGCCCACCGAAAGAGGGCAGAGAGAGAATATCGTCTCCCTTCAAAAGAGGATGAAGACCAACCGGACCTGGCTGATTCGCAAGAGAAAGGAGATTGAAAAGGCGGAAGCCCTCACTTCAAGAATGGAAAGGGAATTGAGAGTTCGTTGACACGAATGAATGAAAGGAACCTACCTTAACAAAACAGGAGGCACTCATGGGAAAAGTAGAAGGCATCATTAAGTCTGAGATCGTTCGGTTGTCAAAAAGGGAAGTACGTAAAATTTCCCTCCCCCTGGGCCGGGATGTTCGGATGTTGAAAGGGATCGTTTCGAAGATTCGCAAAACCGTTCAAGGCCTTGAACGGTTGGCAGCCCAGCAGCAGGCAAGGTTAGGAAAGGAAAAGATAATATTGGAAGCCACACCGGAGGAGGTGAAAGTGTCACGCTTCTCTCCTCGTCTGATTCGCAGCCTTCGCAAACGGCTTGGTATCACCCAGGAGGAACTCGCAACCCTTGCGGGAGTGACCGTTGGGGCTGTGCACCAGTGGGAAACAGGTCATTTCCAGCCGCGGGAAGAAAAAAAGGGAGTCATTGTGGCCCTGAGAAAGTCCGGCCGGCGTGAGGTGCGGGAGATTCTGGAGGAGAAAAAAAGGGAATCCAAACCACCTAAAAAGACCGTGAGGAGAACACGACGGCCCGCTAAGAAGTCGAGGGCCAGATAACCTGGTTCTACATGATTCAGCTGAATCTGCTTCTTCTGGCTTATCTTATCGTTTCGCTGTTCCGTTCAGGATTTCAGGCGATTCTTCACTGGCTGAATCTTTCGTATCTCAAACGGCATGGGATCTCGGTTCCCGAGGCGTTTCAGGAAACCATCACCCAGGAGCATCTGAGAAAGGTTTCCGACTATACGGTGGCATCAAACCGTTTTAGTATGGTCGTTCATTTGGCCGACCAGGCCTTCCTTCTCGCCTTTTTACTCTCCGGATTCCTGCCCTATCTCACACGCCGGATCGAGCAGTGGAACCCGGGGTTTATCCTGAGCGGATTGATCTTTTACGGGATCCTCGGAGGGCTGGAAAATCTCTTTCATACCCCGTTTAGCCTTTACGACACCTTTGTCATCGAACAGGGTTTTGGATTCAACACCAGAACTCTCCGGATGTGGTTGCTGGACTGGGCAAAGAACATTGTGATCTTTGCTTTTCTGGGGGGAGTTCTCCTCGCCGGTCTTCTTGCATTGATACACTCCCGCAGCGAAGACTGGTGGATCTGGTCATGGCTTGCGGTGGGTCTGTTTGAGATCCTCATGCTGTGGCTCTTTCCGGCGGTCATTGCTCCCTTTTTCAATAAATTTGAGCCCATTGAAAGCAAAACGCTGGAGGAGCGGGTCCAATCCCTCATGGAAAAAGCAGGACTCCATTTGAAGGGAGTGTTTAAAATGGATGCCAGCAAGCGCAGCCGACATACGAATGCCTATTTCACCGGTATTGGAAAGAGTAAACGAATCGTTCTTTATGACACGCTGCTGGGAGTCTATGGGGAAGAGGAGATTCTTGCCATCCTATCCCACGAGATCGGGCACTGGAAAAAACGTCATGTGTTGAAACAGGTTCTCTTGGTGGAGATGGTGTCTTTGGCCGCCTTTTTTGTGGCGGCCAAGCTGATGGGCTGGCATCTTCTCTACCAGACTTTTGGTTTCCAGGGACCGGTTGCTTACTCAGGATTGTTTCTCGTTGGAGCCATCCTCAATCCCATCGGTTTTTTTCTACAACCTGTCGGTTCATCCATTTCCAGAAGGCACGAAACGGAGGCGGATGATTATGGCATCGCATTAATGCAAGCGGCAGAACCCATGAAGCGTGCCCTCCAGCGGTTGGCCATAGACAATTTGGCCAATTTATCCCCCCATCCCCTGTATGCCTGGTATTATTACTCTCATCCCCCGCTGGTGGAACGGATCACCAGACTATCTCCCTAATTCTTTTTTCAGAGCGCTCAGTTCATCCAGCAATCCCCACTTCATAATCAACCAGTGGATACGATGTTCAGGATCTGAGTTCTTGAAAGTCTTTATCTCTCCATTGGATAGCAATGGAAGCATCTGCTCGATCACCCACTTATCCGTGGTAAGCATCCGGGCAACTTCATAGGCAATTAATCCAATATTCGCCTTTCGCTGATTGGGAAAGGATTTTTGGATTAATACAAGCCGGAGGATAAAACCGTCTTCGGAGCTTCCTTGTTTCTCTGAGGAGGAATAACCCGAAGAACTCTCTTCGCCTCTCTCTCCAAGAAACATCTGGAGCGTGGATCGAGTGATGGGGATGGCGAGAGTTGAAAAGAATGCATTCTTCGGGATTTCATAAAAAAGGAGAAGGTTCCTAAAGAGGACTTCTCCAAGGGATGTGCTATAAATCCGGCTTAAGAACTCCAATAAACAGGAACCAATATCATTGGAAAGGATATGGGAGATATCAATGATCCGGGCGATCATCTCCTGCTTTCTCAACTCTTCTTTCTCGCGTTTCTCTTCAGAAAGCTGCTTGCTGTGCCGCAGACAGTCCCGGATCTCCTGACAGTTTTGACATTCAGGTTTGGTCTGGGTCATGGTTTGTTCGCCTTGAAGGGTCACCATTTCGATTGAGCCAAAACACTCCTTCTCAGTATCCATCAACCCTCTCTTCCCCGAATCCAGTCTTCAATCCCTAAACCAAATTCGTCCGTTTTTGTGAAGCAAATTCCTTTGGTCATAAAATGTAAGAGATCATTTTGATAAACAAGAGATTTGTTACGCATTATAACATACAAAAGGATTTGCTGTCCCGCTCACCTCGGTACGAGTCGATCCCGACCTTCCCCTCGCCCCTCTGAGACTGTGTCGTAATCCCTGTTTTGTCATTGCGAGCGACCGGAGGGAGCGTGCCTGCACGCCGAAGTGCAGCGTTTCGGCACGCAGGCGTGGCAATCTCATTATTTTCGAAGCCTTGTGAGATTGCTTCGGTCGTTTCACTCCCTCGCAATGACATTGTGACACAGTCTCTCTGGGGAGAGGCTGGGGGTGAGGGGAAAAATATCTCAACATATCTCAAAATATCTCTTGACAGGGAGTTTGACTTGTGTTAATTTTTTGGAAAATTCGTCAGGGGAAAAGATGGATCGGCTTCATATTTTCAATCTCAGCAATGGATATAGCTTTTTTTGGTTTTTTTATGGCAAGGTCTATCCATTGCTTATGGCTGATCCCTAAGAGAATAGAGATAGCCAGTTGAAGCCGTGGGTAGATTAAAATTCTACCCACGGCTTTTTTATTTCAAGCCGTGGGGAAATCCTCCTCACGGCTTTTTTATTTTTGATCAAAGGAGGAAAAAGCCATGATCGGGAAAAAAATTCGCATGGAACGCATCATGAACAGAGAGACAGGGAAGACGGTGATCGTCCCCATGGATCACGGAGTGACCCTTGGGCCGGTCACTGGGTTGATCGATCTACCGGAAACCGTAAACGCCGTGGCCAACGGTGGAGCGAATGCCTTCGTTGTCCACAAGGGGGTGGCTGAGGCCGGCCACAGGAGAAAAGGAAAAGATGTCGGTCTCATTATCCACCTTTCGGCAAGCACACAGATGTCGCCTGATCCAACGTCCAAGACCATGGTCTGCACTGTGGAGGAGGCAATCAAGCTCGGAGCGGATGGAGTCTCTATCCACGTGAACCTGGGTGCTGAAGATGAGAGGGCGATGCTCAATGACCTGGGGCATATCGGCAGGGTGGCAATGGAATGGGGAATGCCGCTTTTGGCCATGATGTACACAAGGGGTCCCAAGGTGAAGAATGAATATGACGTAAAGCTGGTGAAACATGCCGCCCGAGTAGGAGCCGAGCTTGGGGCCGATATTGTGAAGGTTGTTTACACGGGGTCCGTGGAAAGCTTCAGGGAAGTGGTAGAGGGATGTTTTGTCCCTGTGGTCATTGCAGGCGGTGAGAAGATGGGAAATGACGAGGATATTGTCGAGATGGTCAAGGGAGCTATGGCGGCAGGAGCAGCAGGCGTCTCCATCGGTAGAAACGTTTTTCAGCATAAAGACCCGGAGAAGATCGTGCAGACCCTGAGCAGGATCGTCCACAACCGCAGCGAAGTTGAAGAAAAGGTGAGAAAACTGGGGGTCCGGGTATGAAAAAGATTTGGGTGAAGGCTATCCCTTGGAACAAGGAGGTCGCCATGGCCGCCTTGGAATGCGGGGCAGATGCCCTCTGGGTTCCTTCCGGAATGGGACAGGAGATGAAAAAGATGGGCATCATCCCTACCGTGTCTGAGGATGGCGATCTCATGCTTGGCCGTGATGTGCTGGTCAAAGAGATCCGGGAGAAGAAGGACGAAGAGGAGATCCTCTCGTTAAGCCTGTCGAAAAGGGTCGTTGTAAGAGGAGGGGATTGGATGATCATCCCGCTCGAGAACTTGCTGAGCAGGACGAATAATCTCTTTGTCGAAATCCGTGATTTGAAAGAGGGCCAAACAGCGCTAAGCATTCTTGAGAAAGGTGTTGACGGCATCGTGATCGACAACCCCGAGCCAAATGCCGTGCGGCAGATGATCCATGTTCTTAAGGCAAGAAACGAAAAGATCAATCTCCTTTCAGTCAAAATCAAGCGGATCGAGCCCCTCGGCATGGGGGACCGGGTCTGCATCGATACCTGCTCTTCAATGGTCCTTGGAGAGGGAATGCTGGTGGGAAATAGCAGCCAGGCCCTTTTTCTGATTCACTCCGAGACCGTGGAGAACCCTTTTGTAAACACCCGACCTTTCCGCGTCAATGCCGGACCCGTCCATGCTTATATTCGCATGGTCAATGGACAGACGAAATATCTCTCGGAAGTGCAGTCCGGCGATCAAGTGCTGGTGGTGAATTCTGAAGGAACAAGCTATCCCGCCGTGGTAGGAAGGGCCAAGATGGAGAGGCGGCCACTCGTTCTGGTTGAGGCCGAGGAAACCGGCCAGACCGTTTCGGTCATCCTTCAGAACGCTGAAACGATTCGACTCACAGCCCCTTCCGGTGAAGCGGTTTCACTGGTCAATCTCAAAGAGGGGAGTGAGGCCCTGATCTACCGGGAGGATGCGGGAAGACATTTTGGGGTCAAGATCAATGAGACGATTATCGAGAAGTGAAGAGCGGACGAGGATCTGCGTCCCCGTCATCGAAACGACCGTTGAGAAGGCTCGGGAGGCCATCAAAGAGGCGAATCACGTGGCTGATCTCATTGAGCTTCGGACCGATTATCTGAAGGACCACCAATGGGCAACCCTCATGATGGACAGGAGGAAACCCTTTATCATTACTAACCGGGGAAGAGAGGAAGGAGGAAGATTCAGAGGAAATGAACGGGAAAGATTCCGGATTCTGAAAGAAGCCGTTTTATGGAGTGCTGAATTCGTGGATATAGAAATGAGAAGCAACAGATCATTGCTTCGAAACATGATTGAAAATAGGAATGGAACGAAGATCATTCTTTCTCGCCACAACTTTTACGGGACGCCCTCCCCAAAAGAATTGAGAAGTCTCTTTGATCGTATGATACGATTGAGACCAGATGTGGTGAAAATTGTCACGTTTGCTCGATCCCTGGAAGACAATTTGAATGTCTTGTCCCTCATCCCTTACGCCCTTGGGGAAAAAAAGAAAATCGTGGCCTTTTGCATGGGAGAGAAAGGAAAAATGAGCCGGATCTTCTCCCCTGTGTTGGGAGCGGCCTGGACATTCGCCTCTTTGAGCAGAGACCGGGCCTCTGCTCCGGGTCAGCTGACCGCCGGGCAGATGAGGGATATCTGGAAGTCGATAAGAGTCGGGACGAATCGGAACGATTGTGTCGGTACGACAGCCATACCGGCTCGTATCGACACTGTCGTACCGACACCCGACCACGGGAGGTTGAGATGATTGATTCGAAAACAGCCCTTTACGGGATTATCGGAAATCCGGTACGTCACAGCCTGAGCCCAGCGATCCACAACAATGTCTTCAAAAGGATGGGGTTAAACGCTGTTTATCTGGCCTTTGAAGTCAATCATCTTGAAGATGCAATGAAGGGCATCAAAGGATTAGGCATCCGTGGGGTAAGCGTGACCATTCCCTTTAAAACCCAGGTGATTGCTTTTCTTGACGAAATTGAAACTGTGGCAGCAAAGATCAAAGCCGTCAATACGATTGTGAACGAGGGAGGAAGGCTCGTGGGTCATAACACGGATTGGCGCGGAGCCCTGGAAGCCCTCGAGGAAAAGGTTGATTTGAAGGGGAAGAAGGTTTTGCTCCTGGGAGCGGGTGGAACTGCCCGTGCCATCGGGTTCGGACTAAAGGGAAAAGGAAGCCGGGTCATCATTTCCAACCGTTCTCTTGATAAAGCCCATGACCTGGCAAAGGATTTAGGATTTGTTTACAAGCCCTTGTCGTCCATAAGCGGGCCTGAGACGGATGTGATTATCAATGCCACCTCCGTAGGAATGTCCCTACACGATGCTGAGAGCCCTTTTCCGAAAAAATATCTAAGGGAAGGGATGGTCGTGATGGATATCGTCTACCAGCCCCTTCAAACTAAGCTCCTGCTGGAGGCTGAAGAACAGGGTTGTCTAACCATTAATGGATTGGAGATGCTTGCCCGTCAGGGAGCCGCTCAACTTGAAATCTGGACAGGCAGGAAGCCCGATGTCAGAGAGATTAAAAGAGACCTTCGCCGGGCATTATATAGAAAATAAAGGTCTCGGCCACGGTAAAGATGCCCGTATCGTCACTTGGTAACGGCCTTTGAGTCTGAAAAAGAGAACTACCGTTTGTCTTTGTCGAAGCTCGTATCGATGCTTGTCTAAAGATTCTCGATACTCGAGTTTCTTGTTTCAAGCTTCGAGCTTCCATACAAGCTTCTTCACCGATATACGAGTTTCGATGTAACCTTAACACATGATAGAAATCAAGCCGCTTCATCACTGCGACGCAGTCATTACTATTCCGGGCTCCAAGAGCTACACCCACCGGGCCCTCATCCTCTCCGCATTGGCCGACGGGGAGTCTGAATTGATCAATCCCCTGCAAAGCGAGGATACGGGGTATACCGTCCGGGGACTTGAGAGATTCGGAGTAGAGATCTTTCCAGAAAGAAACAGGCTCCACGTTCGAGGCAGCGGGGGAAGGCTGAAGACAGGAGAGGAAAGGATCTCCGTGGGGAATTCCGGGACCTCTATGAGGTTTTTGACAGCCCTTGCTGCTCTTAGGAATGGACGCACCCTGTTGGACGGAAACGAGCGGATGAGAAAGCGTCCTATGGCAGACCTGTTAGAGGGCTTAAGCGCTTTGGGAGTCAGGGCCTACTCTGAAAATGGGGATGGCTGTCCGCCCGTGATGATAGAATCTCAAGGTCTGAAAGGAGGCAAAGTCAAAATCAGAGGTAAGGAAAGCAGCCAATTTCTTTCTGCTCTTCTGATGGTTGCTCCCTATTCCTTGGAAAATGTCCAATTAGAAGTGATGGGCAATCTATCTTCAAGGCCTTATGTTGACATGACGCTGGACGCAATGTCTGCTTTTGGTGTGGATGTCAGGAACGAAGGATATCACTCTTTTTATGTACAAAAAGGACAGAGGTATCTTGCTCAAGAATATGTCATCGAAGGAGATACCTCCAATGCGTCCTATTTCTTCTCGGCAGCAGCAATTACCCGGGGAAAGATACGGGTTGAGAACTTTAACCCGGATTCGGTCCAGGGCGATGTGGGTTTTGTCACCCTCCTGGAAAAAATGGGATGTGACGTCGTCCGAGGAGGTCAATGGGCAGAGGTTCAGGGGAAGAAGCTTCAAGGGATTGAGATCGACATGAATACAATGCCCGATATTGTTCCGACCCTGGCAGTCACTGCTGCCTTTGCTCAAGGGAAGACAGTGATTAAAAATATTGCTCATCTCCGTTTCAAGGAATCGGACCGAATGAGGGCTCTATCAGAAGAATTGAGTAAGATGGGCATTCGGGTGGAGGAGGGAAACAACTGGCTTACCATCGAAGGGGGCGGGGCTCACGGTGCCGAGATTGAAACGCATAACGACCACCGTCTGGCCATGAGCTTTGCTATTGCGGGGCTGGTCGTGCCTGGAATAAAGATCAAAGAGGAGCAGTGTGTTGATAAGTCGTTCCCCAATTTTTGGGAAACGTTTCAGAAACTCTATTCTACTACTCCACCCCCTCTTTGATAAAGGGGGGCGAGGCCTGCCTGTGCCTAGCCTGCTTGCGCTAAAGCTTCAGCGAAGGCAAGCCGCTTCGGCGAAGGCAGGGGTGATTATAATCTACTCTATGAATATCGTCTTAATTGGATATCGGGGGGCGGGTAAAAGCGCAGTAGGCAGAAAACTTGCCGAACGTCTTCAGAGGGGCTTTGTAGACACGGATGATCTGATCGAAGCAGACTACGGAGCGCCGATCAGCAAGATGGTGATATCCCACGGCTGGAACCATTTTAGGAGGCAGGAAAAAAGAATCATCAAAGAAATTTCAAAAGAAAATAACTTAATCATTGCCACTGGAGGAGGGGCAGTACTCGACACAGACAATGTCAATGCCTTAAGAAGAAACGGGTTTATTATCTGGTTAAAGGCAGCTTCACAAGTCCTTCTCAAACGAATAATAAATGACCCGCAAACATTTGACCGCAGGCCGTCTCTGAAAGGAAATGGAGTTTTGGAAGAGATTGAGGAAGTGCTGGCCTTCAGGAATGGTTTTTATGAAGAAGCCGCTGCAATCCAACTTGATACTTCAGATATGGATGTAGAAGCAGCCGTGGAACACATTGTAGCCATATTCGATGAGAAGGCAAGCAATTGTTTTAAAGGTTCGGGTGTGGTCTAGATTTGTCTCAACCTGATCCTCAACCTTAACTATGTTCTACGTGAGGTCAACATGGCAGGAAATTCATTCGGGACGTTATTCCGGATTACAACCTGGGGTGAATCTCATGGAAAGGCCCTTGGAGTGGTCATTGATGGTTGTCCACCCAGCATAGACCTTTCCGAAGAAGACATCCAGATAGAGACGGATAGAAGACGGCCAGGGCAGGGGATAGGATCAACTCCGAGAAAAGAGCATGACAGAACCGAAATTCTTTCGGGAATTTTTGAAGGCAAGACAACTGGTTCACCCATCTCAATCCTGGTATGGAATGAAGATGTCGATTCAACCCCTTATGACGAGATGAGAGAGATTTACAGGCCGGGTCATGCCGATTTCACCTATCAGGCAAAGTATGGAGTTAGAGATCACCGGGGTGGCGGAAGGGCATCCGCAAGGGAAACCGCGGGAAGAGTTGCTGCAGGAGCTATCGCCAAGAAGATTCTCAAAAAAGAAAGAATTATAATTCTATCTTATACCCGAGAACTTGGAGGAATCCGGGCGGAAAAGGTGGAAGTTGAGGAAATCGAGAAAAATCCTTTCCGTTGCCCCGATCCTGGTGCAGCGATTGTAATGGAGAAGAAAGTCGGAGAAGTGAAGCTTCGGGGAGATACAGTGGGAGGCATTGTGGAAATCCTTGTCCGGGGCTGCCCTTTGGGACTGGGGGAGCCTGTTTTTGACAAACTTGAAGCAGACCTGGCCAAGGCCCTGATGAGCATCGGTGCTGTACGGGGAGTGGAGGTGGGCGCCGGCTTCGAAGTCGCCCCCATGCTTGGGTCTCAATGCAATGATCCCCTCGGGCCGGATGGATTTGAGAAGAACGACTCCGGAGGAATCCTGGGTGGGATTTCCAGCGGGGCAGATATCCTTCTCCGAGTGGCGGTAAAGCCTATCCCCTCGATCGCCTTGGAGCAGAGAACAGTCAATCATTCCATGCAGCCTGTCTCATTGCGGATCAGGGGACGTCATGATGTCTCCGCCATCCCTCGGATCAATCCGGTCTGTGAGGCTATGGTGGCCATTGTTCTGGCGGATCATCTGCTCAGGCAGAAAGCACTGACTGACAAATAAACACAGTAACATTAACATTAATCAAAGCATGGGCCGTCATTCCTGCGAAAGCAGGAATCCAGAAAAGCACTGGATTCCGGGTCAAGCCCGGAATGACAAACTTCACATAATTTGTGTTTTACATATAGAAGGTCAGCCACAATGACAGAAACAGCAAAAATTCGATCTCTTCGACAAAAGATCGAGACGGTGGATGATGCGATCCTGCGGCTCTTGAATCGTCGGGCTCAAATCGTCCAGGAAGTGGGAAAAGTCAAATCGGAACTGAAGATGGACTACTACAGCCCGCGACGGGAGGAGGAGATTCTTCAGCGCCTGGGTGCACAGAGTTCAGCCCCCTTTCCCCGGTGGGCGATCTCCTCTGTTTTTCGCGAGATCATTTCAGCCTGCCGCGCCTTGGAGGCGGAGCTTACCGTAGCCTTTTTCGGGCCTCCCGCAACATTCTCTCACATGGCCTCCATCCAGTACTTTGGAAGCTCTGTTCGAATGGTACCGGAAGATACCATCCGGGATGTTTTTGATGGGGTAGAGAGGGGGAAGGCTGCCTACGGGGTGGTGCCTGTCGAGAATTCTACAGAAGGAATGGTGAGCCAGACCCTGGACATGTTTGTCAATTCGGAGGTAAAGATCTGCGGAGAGATTATGGCAAGGATTTCTCATGACCTTCTCTCCCTGAGCGGCAGCCATGAAGATATCCAGAAGATCTATTCCCATCCTCAGGCTTTTGGCCAATGCCGGGAATGGTTGAGAAAGCGCTTTCCTCATGTCCAGCTTGAGGAGGCAGGAAGCACAGCAAAGGCGGCCCAATTGGCCGCAGAGGACCCGAAAGCAGCAGCCATTGCCAGTTCCTTAGCAGCCCACCTCTACGGATTAAAAGTGGTGGCCTCTCAGATCGAAGATAATCTGAACAACTATACGCGCTTCTTCGTTCTCGGGCGGCAAGGTGCGGAGAGGACAGGAAAGGATAAGACCTCGCTTCTCTTTTCAATCTCTCATGCTCCGGGCACGCTTTTTCAAGCCCTTCAGGTTTTTTATGAAAAAGGGATCAATCTGACCAAGATCGAATCGAGGCCAACAAAGGGAAAACCCTGGGAATACGTTTTTTTTATCGATTTCGAGGGGCATGCGGATGACAGACACATTGTTGAAGCCCTGTCTCAAGTGAAGAAGCATGTTCTTCATCTAAAACTTCTAGGATCTTACCCCCAGAACTCCCAAGATAGATAATTGTGGAACTCAATTACCCGCATTTTAAAGGTTTGTGACTTCACCCATTGCAGTAAGCTGATTGGACTACCTGAAAGGCTTGGAATGCTTGCATCGGTGTTTGTTATTTGATATAGTGGGATCATATGAAGAAGAAGGTCTCCCACAGCCGTGAAGAAGAATCCAGAGAACAAAGAAGACTAAGGTCCTCCTACCTATCGTGAAAGTCAGAATCTAACTTACATGCGTCGTCAAGTCAGGGAAGAGTTGATTCCTGGGCGGCTTGACATGATTTTGGGAAGGGTGTGAATTTCTTCCTGTAACAAACAGGATCAGAGGTGAATGAAACTTTCACCGTTACGGGCGGAAAGAAATAGCACCCCGTAGGGTGGATCAAGCGAAGCGGATCCACCGTCCCCGGAAGACATGAGCGAATATCGCCGTCTTTATCAACCCGGAGGTTCTTATTTCTTTACCATCGTGACCCACCAACGGACTAAAATTCTTTCCCTCCCGGATAATATCACTCGCCTCAAATCTGCCATTGACAAGGTCATGGGAAAA
>Ga0214473_10006045_pt1 | contig 14486 bp, 8 predicted proteins | sample RVTome_7_FD_203509 | JGI IMG/M metagenome (GOLD analysis project Ga0214473, IMG submission 203509) | Soil microbial communities from uranium-contaminated site in the Upper Colorado River Basin, Wyoming, United States - RVT98D197 | ecosystem: Environmental > Terrestrial > Soil > Contaminated >... | reverse complement strand
TCGGAGTACACGTGGTGGACACCGACGTGATCTCCGTAGAGGGTGTCGGGACCGAAGGCGACGTGGTCGATGCCGACGAGATCCCGGATGTACTCGAAGTGCTCCATGTAGGTCTCGAGGTCGTGCCCCGGACGCTTCGTCGACATCGTGGTGTGAGGAGCGGCTTCGATTCCGATGACGCCGCCCTTCCCCGCACAGGCTTTCAGCATCTCGTCTGTAGCGAGGCGCTTGATGTTCCAGACGGACCTGGCTCCCGTATGGGTGAGAAAGATGGGCTTGTCGCTCGCCTCGATGGTGTCCAGAGTGGTCTGCGGGCTCGAGTGCGCGCAGTCGATGGCCATTCCCACCTCGTTCATCCTCTGGACCGCGCGCCGACCAAAGCTCGTGAGTCCCCCGTCCTTCGACTCCTTGAGGCCCGTGCCGAGCGAGTTCGACTCGCTGTAGGTGATGCCCATTTCGCGGATCCCGATCCCATAGAGGATCTCGATGCGCTCGAGCTCGTTCTCGATCATCGCCGCTCCCTCCTGGGCGGCGATCAGCGCGATCTTTCCCGTCTCGTGGGCCCGGTAGATGTCCCCCACGGTCTCGCACTTGATGACCAGGTCCTGGTGGGCGAGGTCGCAGAGCCTCATCCCCACGTCGTGGATCACGTCCGTCCACTTCCAGCCGTTCTTCGAAGTGATGATCGCGGTGCCGTCCTGGAAGTTGTCGAAGAAGGCGTCCCAGTAGGAATCGGCCAGCGCCTGGTAGGCGGTGACCGTCCGCCCCTGGGTGTCATACGCCTTGCATTCGCGGATGTCCTTGGGAAAGAGGTGAGGGTGCTCGTGGAGCGAGATGATGATGGTCCGCTCCGCGAGATCCTGGACCCTCTCCTCCTTCTCGCTCGAGAGCGGCAGAAGGTAGGAGGGAAACGGTCCCTCTCCCTCGACTAGGTCGAACTCTCGGAAATCCCTCGGAGTCTTCAGATACTGATAGGAGGTGTAGTCTTCGTGCTTTCCGTGAACGCCCATCACTTTGTACCCTTACTTTCCTCTAGGCCCGCTCGCGGCGGGTAGTATAGGGCACATGGACTCCGCGATTGAACCTCTGCGGCGCTCGATCGCGGAAAGGCGCGAGGAGATGGCGACGTTCGCCTCCGAGCTCGTCGCGGTTCCGACCGAGAACCCGCCCGGCCGCTCCTACGAGGCCGGCCTTCAGGTGGTAGCGCGCCATCTCCAGGAGCTCGGTCTCGACTCTCGAATCGAGCCCGTCCCCGATGGCGATCGCGACCCCGAGCACCCGCGCTTCTGGCTTTCCTCCGACTGGGGCGAGGGCGATCGAACCGTCTACTTCCACGGCCACATCGACGTCGTCCCGGCGCAGGATCCCTCCCAGTTCGAGCCGAGAGTCACCGAAGACACCCTCTTCGGACGCGGGTCGACCGACATGAAGGGCGGGCTGGTCTCGATGATTTACGCCGTGAAGGCGCTCGAAGACTCAGGTCTTCGCCCGAAGGGGCGCATCGCCCTCCGGATCGTACCCGACGAAGAAACGGGAGGCGCTTCGGGCTCGCAGGCGCTTTGCGAACGGGGCCTCCTCTTCGGCGACGACGCCTGCGCCATGCTCACCGCCGAGCCCACGGGAGGCGTCGTCTGGAACGCGAGTCGCGGGGCCCTGACCTATCGCGTTCGCGTCCGGGGCCGATCCTCCCACGTGGGCCTGCAATATCGCGGAGCGAACGCCTTCGAGAAGTCGCTCGGGCTCCTGCGGGCGCTTGCGGCGATCAAAGAGGAGGTCGAGTCCCGCACGACGCGCTACCCCCTCGAGCCCGAGCAAGCGCGCCGCTCCATCCTGATGATCGGGGGCGAGATCCAGGGCGGGCAGAACTTCAACGTCGTTCCCGCGAGCTTCAGCTTCACCGTGGATCGCCGCCTGAATCCCGAGGAGGACTTCGACGAGGAGAAAAGGCACCTCCTCGAGGCCGTCGACGGCGCGCGGGCGCAGGGAGTCGATCTCGAGCTCGAGTGCATTCAGGAGGCGCATCCGGCGGGCGTCGCTTTCGATCACCCCGCGGCCCGCGCCCTCGCGGACAGTGTCGAGGAAGTCAAAGGCGTGAGGCCGCGATTGGAGCTCTGCCCTGGGATTCTCGAGATCCGATTCTATGCCGAAAAGGGCATCCCGGCCTTCGCCTACGGCCCGGGACTGCTCTCGGTCGCGCACGGCCCGAACGAGTTCGTGAAGCGTCGAGACCTGGAAGAGTGCGCCGTGGTCTACGCACTCGCGGCGCTGCGCCTTCTGGGGTGAAATGCTTCGTCACGTCTTTCGCGAGCAAGGCGGAGCTCGCCAACCGAGGGCGTCCGCGGCGGTCCTGTGGCTGTGGGGAATCCACTCCCCCCCGGTGGGAGAACACCCCCGCGAAGCAGTCCAAAGTGGGCGCCAGATACTCATTCATGAAGAGTTTACGGATGGCACCCACTTTGCACAATGCTTGACGCCACGTGAGTTTCCCTTGAGGTGAAAAAGGAGGAAACGGAAACGATGAGAAACCGATGGCTCGTCTGTGCCACCTTGGCCTTCGCGGTTTCGTTGCTCTCGCCCACAACGCTCGTCGCCGGGGACGCGTTCGCAAAGTTCGGATTGTTCTTCCAACCCGACATGGGCGGTTTCGGAAACAGTTGGTTCGTCTCCGCAGGCGCCGACTGGGGAGTTTTCTACGAAGAACAGGGATTCCTGGGATTGGAGTTCCAGGGGGCCTATCACAATGAGTCGGCGGGAGGCGTCAAGGTGTCGGAGGTGCCCGCCAACGTCCTGTTGAATTTCAAGTGGAAGGCCCCAGCCGAAAAAGTTCGTCCGTACGTCGGCGCGGGAGTCGGGTTGATCTCGAGCTACGTCAAGGTCGAAGCCCTCGGCGATTCGGAGCACCAGTGGGTCAAGAACGCAGGAATCCAGTTCATGGGAGGCGCGGAGTTCAATCAAAAATTCGTCGTCGAGCTGCTGGCGCAGAAGGTCTTCGAAGGAGACTCCGCCGATATCTTTGCGCATGGCTCCGATCTGAGATGGGCCGTCCTGGCCGGAATCCGTTGGTGAGCCTGTAAGAGACCCGCAAGAGGAAAGAGGGGCCAAAGGCGAACGCAAAGTCGCAAGGACGAGGCTGATTCTTTCTTTGCGTTTGCTTCTTTGCGCCTTTGCGTTCGTTTTTATCGATTCACGAAGACCGCTTTCACCCGAGGGCCGTTCTTCATGAAGTTCCCTACCCCGATCTTCATGTCTTCGAGCCGACAGACCTCGCCGAAGCACTTCGCCTCGAACCGCAGGGCCTCCGGGAGAGGAAGCGAAGCACCCTCGAGGATGGCCTTCCTCATCACGTCATCGACGGCGCGGGAGAGATGGCCGAGATCGACTTCGGGAAGCGACTGGGGAATGTCCATGGGCTCGCGGCGGATGCCCGGAAGATCGACCTCTCCACCGGCGGCGCCGCGCGCGAGCTCGACCGCGGCCTTCAGCAAGTCGCCCTCGATCTCCTCGCGCACCAGCCCGAGCTCGACGGCTTCGGCGCTCGAGATCGCCACCCCTGTGCGGAGAAGCGCCCATGCTTTTTCGAGACCGATGAGCCGCGGGAGTCGCTGGGTGGCGCCGGCGCCGGGAATGATGCCGAGGTTCGGCTCCGGCTGGGCCGCGAGGGGCGCCAGACCCTTCCGCGCGAGGCGCGCGTGGCAGGCCATACCGAGCTCGTTCCCGCCGCCGAAGGCGAGGCCGTTGTAGGCGCAGATCACGGGCTTCTCGAAGTCCTCGATCTGGATCATCACTTCATGCGAGGCCCAGGAGGTGCGCTCGCCCTCCTCTTCGGATCCGATCTTCGCGAGCACCGATACGTCCGCGCCAGAGACGAAGGCCTTGCGGCCGAACCCGGTGATGACAACGCCTCGAACGCCGTCGTCGGTGCGAAGGGTCTCGAGGTGGCGGGAAATCTGCCGGTAGACCTCCATATTCAGCGCGTTCAGCACCCGGGGCCGGCGAATGACGAGTACGGCGACGTCCTCGAAGTCGCGTCGAAGTACGTAAGGAATCTCCCAGGAATCTCCCGACGCTTCGCGGCTCACGAGGGCATCGGCAACGGGGAAGCTCGGATACATCCGCTGATAGGCGCGAACTTTCTCGAGCGCCGCGGGAAGGCCGATCTGATTCATGAAGGCGAACGGCGGCCGGATGACGAGCCCGAGCTCGCATCCGAGCTCGAGGTCCGAGAGGTTTACGATTCCGCTCGAGAGCACCTCGTTGGCGAGACCGAAATAGGCGCCGGTCATGCGCTCGCGGATGGCAGCGGCCCGCTCGGGCGCGACTTCGACCGTCTCCTCCCGCGCGGGAACGTCCCAAGGTGTTCCCATCGCTATGGCCTTCCTGAGGAGCTCCGGAGTGCGGAACCAGGGGTTCACCCGCTGGCTCATCTCGTCGAGCCCATGCGCGGTGATGGGGTTGCCTCCGGTCAAGTTCATCGCGGTGAATGGGCCCACTCCGAGGCCGAGCGCTTCGCGTGCTACGTCGTCGACCTCGCGCGTGGTCCCCAGGCCTTCTTCCACCGCGAGCGCCGCGGCCTGGAACAGGCCCTCGAAGATGGGATCGATGGCATAGCCGTAGCGGCTCTCCACCCGAATCGGCGCCTTCCCGATGGCTTCATAGAAGTCGAGAAGCCAGGAGACGACGTCTTCGGTCGTTCCCTCTCCGGGGACGATCTCGACCAGCGGGTTCCTCTCCGCGGGGAAGAAGTAGTGGATGACCGACGCCCGGCTCGGATCTCGAAGCTCCTCGAAGATGCTCTCGGGCTCGAGATGAGAGGAGTTCGAGGCCAGGATGGCATCCCGCGCCGCCAGGTTCTCGAGCTGAGAGAAGATGCGCCGTTTCACTTCGAGGTCTTCGGTCGCGGCTTCGATCGCGAAATCAGCATCCTGGAGCGACCCATAATCCTCGGTGAAGGTCACGTTCGCCTTCATCGCCGCCCCTTGTTCGGGGGTGAAGGCGCCGGCCTCGACGCCCCGGTCGATCTTCTTCGCGAGCTTCGCCCGGCCGGCATCGAGGGCTTTCGGCGCGACGTCGACCACGACGACCGCGACCCCTAGACCCGCGAGCACCTTTGTCATGTGAAGGGCTATGTCAGGGCCGATTTGACCGGACCCCACGATGCCCACTCTATTGAGAGACCGGGATCCCAAAACGAAAGGCAACATTCACCTCCGGGACACGAGATCTGGATGGCGGTCGAGCACCGAGAGGACCGCCTCCACGTCCTCGGGAAGATTATAATAGTGAAAGCTGATACGAATCCCGGGGCCTCTCGAGGACACTACGATGTCCTCTCGGGCGAGCGTCTCGACGAGCTTCGCCGCGTCGCGGGCCCCGAGAACCACCAGCGGTCCGCGAAGCTCGGGCTCCGTCGGCGTCAGCACCTCGAACCCGCGCTCTTTTGCCTCCGCGATCAGCATCGTCGAAAGGCCCTCCAGGTGGTCCCGGATCTCCTCGAGCGGCACGTGCTCGAAGAGCGAGAGCGCGGCGAGGCCGGCGTAGAGGTTTGGGATCGGCGGAGTTCCGGTCTCGAAGCGACGCGCGGTGTGGTGATAGGTGGCACGCTCGATGTCGAAGTCGAACGGCCGCTCCTGCCCGAACCAGCCGGTGAGAAGAGGCTCGAGCGTTTCGATGAGCTCACGCCGCACGTAGAGAAACCCGAGCCCGGAGGAGCCCATGAGGTACTTGAGGGCGCCGGTGACGAGGAAGTCGCAGTCGAGCTTCTTCACGTCGAGCGGCCGGGTCCCCGTCGACTGATAGTCGTCGACGAGCGTGAAGGCGCCTACCTCGCGCGCGGCCGAGACCACTCCCTCGACGTCCTGAAGATATCCGTTTCGGAAGCATACCCGGGCCACGGGAACGATGAGCGTGCGCTCGTCGAGCGCTTCCCGGTAGGCGGAAACCGGAAGCCGGCCGTCTCGGGCGCGGACGCGCACCACCTCCGCCCCGCGCTTCTGCTGCACCAGCCAGTTGTGGGCCACGGTGGGAAACTCGAAGTCGCCGAGGAGGACGCGCCTCCGCGAGCCGTCGAAGCAGAGCGCGGAAGCGAGACCAGCGACGGCGGTCGAGGCGCAGAATGTCACGGCGATCTCGTCCTCGGAGGCTCCGCAGAACGCCGCGAAGCACGACCTCGCCTTCTCGAGGATCGCGACCCACTCTTCCCAGGGCGAGCCCCCGCCCCTCCAGGAATCGAGGTAGAGCCCGTAGGCCTCCTCCACCTCGCGAGAGAGAGCGCCCTTCGAGCAGGAGTTCAGGAAAGTCTTTCTCTCGAAGATGGGAAAGCGCTCGCGGAAACGCCCTGGGGTCATGATCGTGCTCCGGTCTTCACCGGCTCGGATCTCCGCGACTCGAGCTCGGACAGAAGCTGGACCAGCCGCTCGGGCACCGGAGTCGGACGAAAGCTCTCGCGCTCCACGGTGGCCACGACGATGTAGCCGTCCGCGATAGGAGTCCTCTCCGGGAGGCGAAAGGCGTCGAAACCGAGGGTGAAGCTCGTCGTTCCCAGCCGGTCGAGGTGCATCTCGATCGAAAGCAGCTCCGCGAGCTTCGCCGGCGCGCGGAAGTTGCTGTGACAGGAGACCCGCGGCATCCACACCCCGATCTCGTCGAGGAAGCCTTCGTAGCTCAAGCCTTGCCTCCGGATCCACTCGAGCTCCGCGTTCTCGAAGTAGCTGAAGTAGCGGGGGAAGTAAACGATGCCGGCGAGATCGACGTCGGACCAGGCGACTCGCTGCTCGATGATGAAGGCGGCCATGAACGATTCTATTCTACTAAATAATGCTCGGCTCGCCCCGCTCGCGCCAGTATTGATTCCCCACGGACCCCGGGCATAGACTCCACGGAATCATGCGCCTTTCGCTGGTCGCGCTCCTCCTCTGGACGGCGTACCCGGCACCTTCGGCGAGAGCCGTGTCGACGTTCGAGCTCTCGGGCGCCGTTCTCGACGAGTCCGGCCTCGGTCTGCGGGGCGCCCTCCTGACGCTCGTCCATCAGTCGACGGGCCTCACCCGCACCGCCACCACGAGTGAAACCGGCCGCTACCGCCTTCCCGGTCTTCTCCCCGGGGTCTACTCGCTCGAAGCCCGCCTCTCCGGGTACGCCACCCCGCGCTACGCCGGGCTCAAGTACTTCGCCGACACCAAGCCGATCTTCAACATTACCCTCCGGCCGCGCGAGGTCCAGGAATCGATGACCTTCACCGGCGAGGCGCCGCTTCTGAACGTGAGCCAGTCCCAGGTGGGACTCTCAGTCGAGGAGCACCAGCTCGAGGAGCTTCCGCTCTCGCGGCGCGACTATCTGGAGCTCGCGACGCTCGATGGCTCGGCGCGCGAGCTCGGGGAACGCTCGCGCCTTTCGATCGACGGAGCGAACGCGCACTATACCGCCTACCAGCTCGACGGATTCCAGAACACGCGCGATCACGACGGCGTGGTTCTCGCCGACGTCGGCATCGACGCCATCGAGGAGTTTCGGGTAGTCAGCGGTTCGTTTGAGGCCGAGCGTGGCGGGAGTCTCTCCGGGATCGTGAGCGCCACCACGAAGGCCGGGGGCAACGACTGGCACGGAAGCCTCTTCGCTTTCTTTCGACCCGGAGGCTGGGACTCTCGCGATCCCCTCACCTCGGAGAACACCTCGCTCGATCGCCAGAACCTGGGATTCACGCTCTCTGGACCGGTCGTCGAGGAGAAGACCTACTTCTTCGCCGGGCTCGAGTACTGGAACCAGGACGAGGACGTGGTGGTGACCGCGCCCTTCGGAGGCGGGCGCTTCCGCGGGGTCTTCGAGCTTCCGAGCGATCGGCTCCGGTCACTCCTGAAGCTCTCTCACTTCTTCGACTCGCACCACCAGCTCACGGTCAAAGCGCTCTTCTCGCAGGAGTCGGCGCTCGAGGGCGTCGGTGGCTATGACGTCTTCGAGAACGGCCTCGATACGGAGAACGACGACGTCGCGCTCTCGGGCACCCTGGCTTCCACGATCGGATCCGCTCACTCCGAGCTTCGGGTGGGCTTCGTTTCCGAAAGGTTCCGGGCGACGGCCGGCCCGCCTCCCTTGGGAGCCGCAATCCGGGACCCGCTCCTCGGCAATATCGGCTCTCCCACTCGCTTCGAGCGCGCCGACGAAGATCATTTCGAGATCTCCGAGATCCTCTCCCTTCCCGCGGGGACGCACAGCCTGAAGACCGGCTTCAGCTTCCTCCGCATCGAGAGCACGAGCGAGCTGGAACGCTTCGACGACGGGCTGGTCTTCGTTCCGTCGGTCGCACGAGCCCCGACCGTCATTTGGGAATCCATGGGAAAGAGAGGCTCTCTCGAGCGCGGTGAGAGCCACTTCCAGGCTTTCCTCCAGGACGACCTCCCGATCTCCCCTTACGTCACACTCAATCTCGGCGTTCGGTGGGAGAAGGAGACCTCGGTCGAAGACAACGACAACTTCGCGCCGAGGGTCGGAGTCCACTGGGACGCGACCGGGGACGGGCGCACTTCGGTGCGCGGCGGCTACGGCATCTTCTATAGCTCCGTCATCTCCATCGTGGATACGCTCGAGCGGCTCTATGGCCCCTCGGGGCTCGGGGTCGTCGCCCGCGCCGATGGCGCCGCGGGAACGGCTTCGAACTTCTACGCTCCAGAGGAACGCCGCTCGCCCGCAGCACAGCAGTGGAGCGTCGGGCTCGAGCGGGAATGGCTACCCACACTTTCCGTCGCGCTCGACGTCAACCACATCCGGGGATCCGATCTCCTGCTCCCCCTCGACGGGAACGCCGCGTCGTTCTACGACTACACCGCGGGCGGTTCGCGCTCTTCCGCCGCCGCCGACCTCACCCGGCCCTTTGGCGTTTCGGGCTACCGCGACCTCTATCTCATCGGGTCGCGAGGCTCGAGCCGTTTCTGGGGCGTCAAAATCCAGGCGACCAAACGCTACCAGACCACCTTCACTGTGCAGGCGGTGTACCAGTGGTCTCGGACGACGAACGACGGCGACGACTACCGCATCGAGGAGTCGCTGCCTCTGGATCCGGGACGACCCGACCTCGAATGGGGGCGAAGTGATTCCGACATCCCGCACTCGTTCGTCGCGAGCGGAGTCTGGGATGCTTCCTTCGGGCTGCGGTTCTCGGCGATCGCGCGCGCCCGCTCGGGTCATCCCCTCGACCCTCGGGTGGAGGCGGATCTCGATGGAGACCTGAAGCTTCGCGAGCGGGGCTTTGCTTCCGGTCGGATTCTCGAGCGGAACAGCTTTCGCACGGGCTCGGTCGCCTCTCTCGACGTCTCGGTCGGCAAGACCTGGGAGCTTGGAGAGGGGCTACGGCTCGCCCTCGCTCTCGACGTCTTCAACCTGACGAACCGCCTCAACCCGCTCCAGGTCCTCGAGACCTACGGCGGCTCGGAAACGCCCCTTCCGGCATTTTTGCACGTGGTCCAGGCCGGCCCGCCGCGGCAGTTCCAGCTTTCCGTTCGCTTCCTGTTTTAGATTAGAATAGCGACCTCTTAAGCCAAGCCGTTTCCGCCGTCGGAACCCCAAACGCACGGAGGGAGAGGTGCCAGCCGCCAAAGGCATACGCTGCAAGCGTTGTCATCGCCCCATCGATTCGGTGGTCGATGCCCGCGGCCCGTTCGTCCACTGCCGCTCTTGCGGGTACACCTTCCGCGCGGCGCCGGCGGTCAAAGGCGGCGAGCTCGAGCTTCGCTCCGACCTCGTCATCGCTCCCGTCGAGGAGGAGGGCGCGTCCTATTTCGTCATCAAGGACCCGAGCTCGAACCGCTATTTCCGGGTGAAGCCGCTCGAGCACTTCCTCATTACCCAGTTCGACGGGAAGACCTCGCTCGAGTCCATCCGCCGCCGCGCGTCGGAGGAGAAGAAAATCCTCGTCTCCGAGGAAGTCCTCTCGCGATTCGCCGACAAATTCCACGAGCTCGGTCTCCTTCGCCGCGAGGAAGAGGGTACCGCTTCGCTCGAGGGGGCCCACTCGAGAAGCATCTTCCAGTGGAAGCTCCCTCTCGCCAATCCCGAGGCCCTCGTGGACTGGTTGTATCCGGGGTTTCGATGGTGCTTCTCGGCGGCGTTCGTCGGGCTCGCGTGCCTGTCGCTCCTCGTCGCCTCAGCGGTCTTCCTCCTGAACGCGGAAGAGCTCGTCCTCGGTCTCGAGAGCGTCGTGAGCCTCGAGGGGCTCCTCTTCGTCCTGGTCACGGTGTCGCTCGTCACGGTGCTGCACGAAATGGCCCACGCCCTCACTTGCCGGCACTTCGGAGGGCGGGTCACGGACATGGGTTTCCTTCTCCTTTACTTCCTTCCCTGCTTCTACTGCAACGTGGGCGACACGTACCTGTTTCGAGGAAAGCGCGAACGTCTCTGGGTTTTCTTCTCGGGCGGATTCTTCGAGCTCTTCGTCTGGGCGCTCGCGGTCCTCGGGTGGCGGTTGGTTGCACCCGGGACGCTGGCCTCGAGGGCGCTCTTCGTGGTCGCCGCGGTGAGCGGCGTCAGAAGTCTCTTCAACTTCAACCCGCTGATTCAGATGGATGGGTACTTCATGCTCTCCGAGCACCTCGGTATCAAGAACCTGCGCCGGCAGGCGCTCTCCGGCCTGGGAAGAGTTCTACGGCGCGCGAGCGGCCTCGAAATCGAGCCCGCGACCCCTGAGCTTCTCGAGCGACGCATCTTCGGAATGAGAGGAGATCGCTTCCTCACGGTCTTCGGTGCGGCGGCCCTCGTTTACACCGCGCTCCTGGTGGGCGCGCTCGCGATCTATTCCGGGGGCTATGTCTTCGACAACCTCGGGGCCGATGCGCTCGCGCTCTATGCCGTGACCCTCGTCGGACTTCTCCACAAGCCCGCGCTCACCGCCGCCTCCGCGGCCAAGGAAGCGGGCAAGGAGAAGTGGCAGAGGCTGGGAGAGAAGAAGAAGCGCTTCCGGTTCGTGTTCCTCTGGGTGGGATTGGCCCTCGTCGCCGCCTTCTTCCCCTGGGAGCTCCGCATTCGATCCGACCTCAACGTGCTGCCCCTGGAGCGGGAAATCGTGCGCGCGCCCTCGAGCGGCCGCATCGGCATCATCCACGTGAACGAGGGCGATCGCGTGGAAAAGGGCGGCTTGATCCTCGCGTACGACGCCACCGAGCTCGAGCTCACGAGGCGCAACAAGGCGGCGGAGCTCGAAGAGGCGAGAGAGCAGCTCCCGATCCTGGGGAAAGGCAGCCCCGCGGTCCGCGAAGAGCTCCGGGTGAAAGAGCGCGCCCTCGAGACCGCGCGACAGGTCGAGGGGAAGGCCCAGAAGGACTTCGAGCGCGGCCAGCAGGCATGGACCAGCGGGGTCATCCCCAGGCAGACGTTCGATCACTCCGAGAACGCGCTCGAGGAGGCGCGCTCCCGGCGCCACGAGGCCGAGGCCCAGTTGGAGCTCGCGCGTAAGCTCAGCCCGTCGAGCCGGGCGGAGGAGATCGAAAGGCTCCATCTCAAGAACGAGAAAGGGCAGCAGGCTCGGATCGAGATGCTGGAGGCGGAGCTTGCTCGCCTCGACGATCAGCTCGCGCGCACCAAGATCTACGCTACCGTCTCCGGTACCCTCACCACCTATCGCTTCGAAGAAAAAGTCGGGGACTACCTCGAGGAGGGCGCCGACGTTTGCGAGATCGCGAACTACGACCGGGTGGTGCTCGAAATGCCGGTCTCCGAGAAAGACATGGACGTGGTGGAGGTGAAGAAGCCGGTGAAGTTCAAGGTCCGGGGCTACCCCTTCCGGAGCTTCCACGCCCAGGTGGACGAGATCGCGCCCATTGCGACTCCGAGCGGAAAGTCGTCCACCGTCCTGGTCCGCGCCTACGTCGACAACACCGAGAAGCTCTTGAAGCCGGGGATGACGGGGGTCGCGAAGATCTATTGCGGGATGAGCTTCGTCGGCAACATCCTCACCCGCGATCTGGTGCGGTTCATCCGGACCGAGTTCTGGCTCTGACCTTGTGATAGGCTTTCGCGCATGAAGAGACGGAGTTTCCTCAAGACCCTGGGCGCAGCGTCGGTTACGAGCCTGTTCGACCCCGCGACGACCCACGCGGTGGAGCGAGCCACGGCGCGCATCGCGTCTCTCGCGCCCGAAGACGTGGCTGCCGACGAGTCGTACTGGCGCGACGTCCAGCAGGCGTTCACCGTCTCCCGGAGCCTCATCGATCTCAATAACGGCTTCACCTGTCCCTCGCCCCGCGTGGTGACCGACTCTCTCATCGACTACATCTGGCAGCAGGAGGAGTCACCGTCTTACGTGGTGGCGCGGCTCCTCCCGCCGCGAGTCGAAACCGTGCGCCAGGCGCTCGCCCGGCTCTTCGGCTGCGATCCCGAGGAGATCGCGATCGTGCGCAACACCTCGGAAGCGATGGAGATCCTTCTCCTCGGCCTCGATCTGAAGTCCGGCGACGAAGTGGTGACCACCACTCAGGACTACGGGCGGATGCGCACCACTCTCGACCAGAGGCGGCGGCGCGAGGGAATCGATATCAAGTACATCACCATACCGGTTCCCGCCAGGACCGACGAGGAGATGATCGAAGGGTTCCGCCGCACCATCAGCGCGAAGACCCGGATGATCCTGATGTCCCATCAGATCAACCTCACGGGTCAAATCGTGCCGGTGAAGGCGGTCTGCGAGATCGCCCGCGAGCACGGGATCCCGGTCATGGTCGACGGGGCGCACTCCTTCGCCCAGTTCGACTTCAAGCGCGACGACCTCGGCTGCGACTACTTCGGAACGAGCCTCCACAAGTGGCTCCTGGCGCCGAAGGGAACGGGGATGCTCTACGTCCGGCGCGATAAGATCGAGGGCCTGTGGCCGATGATGGCGGCCCCGGAGTCGATGAACGCCGACATCCGCAAGTTCGAGGAGATCGGGACCCACTCCCTCGCGCCGTACCTCGCCATTGGAGAGGCCATCGCCTTCCACAACTCCATCGGGGGCAAGCGCAAGGAGGCTCGCCTCCGTTACCTGAAGGACTACTGGGCCAAGAAGCTCATGGAGCTTCCGAACGTGCGGCTCCATACCTCGCTCGACCCCAAGATGAGCTGCGCCATCGGAAACATCGAGATCGTCGGAATCCCGCCCCGAGCGCTCGCCGACCACCTCTGGAACAAGCACCACATCATCGTCGCTCCCATCGAGCACGAGGAGTATCAAGGGATCCGGGTGACGCCCAACGTCTACACCACGCGCGACGAGCTCGACTACTTCTGCGAGGTCTTCGAGGGCGTGAGCAAGAACGGGCTTCCCAAATCCGCCTGAAATTCTTCCGCCAGGACTTCTCGACAGTCGTCGGCTCAGCCCATCGACTCCTTCCCCTCCGACGAATCGGTTTACGGGGTCCGCGGTCTCCCGGGAAATACCCGCGACTGGACCTCGACCGAGCTCGGATCGAACCGCGACGGCGGAAAGGAATGAGGGTGGTCCGAGGCGGTGCCTACAACCTCCCCGCGGTCACCACCCGCGCTGCCAACCGCTTCTGGCTCTCTCCCAACTTCGTCGTGAACTACGTCGGGTTCCGCATCGTCCACCGTCCTCGATGACGAAGTCTCCTTTTTTTGCTATAAATTAACTAAAGCTCCCAACAACCGAACCGAGGCAACCGGGCCCTCTTCCATTCCGCGAAGCGCGCTCGTGACCAGATGACTACCGAAAGAGCCGTCGAAGAGCATCCGGAAGAAGAGACGAAGTCTCCCACCCCGGCAATGAGCCTCCGCCACGATCTGCGTACGCCCATCAACCAGATCATCGACTACAGCGAGATGCTGGGCGAGGAGGCGACCTCCGAGGGACATCAACAGTACGTCTCTGACCTCGAGAAGATCGGAATCGCCGCCCGAAACCTTCTCGCCAAGATCGATTCTCTCCCCCTCGACGGACTCGCGGGCCCCGCGGCGCCGGCCCGCGCGAGCGAGGCTCCCGAAGTCACGAGCGGCGAGTTCGTCGCTCCCGCCGGGAGCGCCGATGGCGCGGCGGCCGAGGGTGCGACGCGGATCCTCATCGTCAGCGACGTGGAGCTCAACCGATCGATGCTTTCCCGCAGACTCGAGCGGAAGGCGTTTCAGGTGGAGACCGCGGAAGGTGGCCAGGAGGCGATCGAGAAGATCCGATCCACGACCTACGATCTCATCCTCCTCGACATCATGATGCCCGAGGTCAGCGGCTACGACGTGCTGAAGGAAGTCCGCAAGACCCTCTCGCCCCTCGAGCTTCCCATCATCATGGCGACCGCCAAGGACGAGGGCGAGGACATGGTGAGCGCCTTCAAGCTCGGCGCGAACGACTACATCACCAAGCCCATCGACTTTCCCGTGGCCCTCGCCCGCATCGAGACCCAGCTCTCGAGAAAGCGGGCGATGGAGGAGTCGCGCCGGCTCACGGCGGAGCTCGAGCGGCGCAATCAGTTCATCCGGAAGACCTTCGGCCGGTACCTGAGCAAGGAGGTCGTGGAGAG